>Ga0210040_10001791_pt1 | contig 31635 bp, 26 predicted proteins | sample CryGeyCG12114_NA_FD_185462 | JGI IMG/M metagenome (GOLD analysis project Ga0210040, IMG submission 185462) | Groundwater microbial communities from aquifer - Crystal Geyser CG19_WC_8/21/14_NA (SPAdes) (version 2) | ecosystem: Environmental > Aquatic > Deep subsurface > Groundwater | place: USA...
CCCGCCGCTGCTGCGCTCCGCTTCCGTTAAAAAATTTATGGTAGGTTACGAATTGCTAGGCGAACCCCAGCGCGACATTACCGCTGAAACCAGTGCAGAACGCCTAAGAAGCTTGATTTAAATATAACCTTTTATACATTCATACAAGCAGTATTCTCTATTCATGAGTACACTCGATTATATCGTATTCCTGGTATACTTTATTATTGTTTCCAGCTACGGCATCTACATTTACCGCAGGCACCGAAGACTGGAATTTGATTCCAAAGACTACTTTCTGGCCGAAGGTTCCCTTACCTGGTGGGCCATCGGAGCATCCTTAATTGCTTCCAACATTTCAGCAGAACAATTTATCGGCATGTCAGGCTCTGGCTTTGCGATGGGGCTGGCCATATCTACCTACGAATGGATGGCAGCTGCTACGCTGCTGGTGGTGGCAGTCTTCTTTATACCCATCTACCTGAAGAACAAAATATACACGATGCCGCAGTTTCTGTCGCAACGGTACAACGACACGGTGAGTACCATATTGGCGGTGTTCTGGCTGCTGGTGTACGTGTTCGTAAACCTAACCTCCATCCTGTATCTGGGAGCGCTGGCTGTGGAAACTGTTTCGGGCATCGACTTTACCTACTGCCTGTACGGACTAGCTATTTTTGCTGTATTTATTACGCTGGGCGGCATGAAGGTAATTGGCTATACCGACGTTTTCCAGGTGCTGGTGCTTACGCTTGGCGGCCTCGCCACTACTTATCTGGCCCTCGATCTGGTAGCAGATCAGTTTGGCGGCAGCGGCGTGTTTTATGGCTTTAATGTGTTGCAGCAGCAGGCTTCCTCTCACTTCCACATGATCCTGAACGAAGGGCAACTGATGATGCCGGATGGCCAGGGTGGCGTACGCGACGCCTATATGGACTTACCGGGCTTGTCGGTGCTGATTGGAGGTATGTGGATTGTGAACTTGAGCTATTGGGGCGCAAACCAGTACATTGTGCAGCGTGCCCTGGGCGCCAACCTGCCCACAGCCAGAAGCGGCCTGCTATTTGCTGCCTTTCTAAAGCTGTTGATGCCTGTAATTGTGGTTTTGCCAGGTATAGCAGCTTACGTTTTATTTAAAGAGGGCTTGTTTCAGCAGGAAATGGTAAATACAGCCGGGCACATAAAGCCTGATCATGCCTATCCCGCCTTGCTGGATCTGTTACCAACCGGCTTGAAAGGACTTTCGTTTGCAGCGCTTACAGCGGCCATTGTAGCGTCGCTGGCAGGCAAGGCAAACAGTATCTCAACTATTTTCGTGCTGGATATATATATAAAAAGTTTTTGAATCCAAGGGCATCTGAAAAGAACCTTGTTACCATGGGCAAGATCATTATTGTGGTAGCCATGATGATCGGTATACTGGTGGCCCCTGCACTTCGCAGCCTTGACCAGGGATTTCAGTACATCCAGGAGTATACGGGCTTTATATCACCAGGCGTGCTGGCAATCTTTTTACTCGGCTTCTTCTGGAAGCGTACCACCTCGCTGGCCGCTATTGTAGCAGCTTTGCTCACCATCCCGCTGTCCACGTACCTCAAATTCCAGTATCCGGAGATTCCGTTCCTCGACAGAATGGGTATTGTGTTTTTGCTGCTGATGGCGCTAATGATACTTTTAACCCTGCTCGACCCTAAAAGCAAGCACAACCCAAAAGGGCTGGATATCGACGCCTCTATGTTCAAGCCGTCGATCTCATTTGTGATTGGGGCCATTATCATTTGTGGCACCCTGGCAGCGCTTTATACTGCTTACTGGTAATACAAGTATAAATCTGCTTCTTTCAGTAAAATCAGAGGGCAGCTCAACCGCAGCATCTATGCCCGGTGCGCTGCCCTCTGCCTTTTAGGGCAGTACATATTATTTCTTTTAGATATAGTATATTGCCTTTAGGTAAGGCTCTGAGAACCTGCCGCAATCGTTACCCGACTGTATTACGCTTGATTTAAGCCATCCGGGTTATTACCTGTACAAGCTCAAAAAGCAATAATATCCGCATGTATACTTTCTGATTCATACATCAGAGCAAACTCTTGTTATTTTCTACATTAAGGTTAACCCAGTAATGCTTTATTGCTGGGTTAATTTTTTTAAGTCTGCGCTCACAATCCAAGTATAAGATCTTATCTGTTCAAATGAAGATACCTTATAGCCCTTGGCTCGCATCAGTAAAAGTCCGTTTGGTCCTGCACGGCTTCGGCAATGCGTCTACAGTAAAAGTAAACGGCAAATTAGGTAAGCTGAAGGATGACTTTGTTTCGTTCATCAACCCGATATCCTGTTTCGAGCCGCAGGGCGCTTCCAATCCAATAGAAGGCTACAAAGTGAAAAGCATCGTTGTAAAAAATAACAATCATACATTTACACTGAGTCTGTAAATTAAACAGCATCCGTAAGTATGATTTATATTTGCGGATGTTGTTCAATATTGTAGGGACAGGTCGTGACCTGTCCCTACAATGACCTCACTCTACGCGATTAGTTCGGGAACGATTAGGAATAATTGGCCAGGTCGCGACCTGTCCCTACGGGAGAATGTATTACTTGGCAACTGCAGCATTATTTTTTTCTGCTGCTGATAATTTGCTGATTATGCTTACTATCCTAAAAAGTGCACATGAAACTAAAACCCATTTTTTTCTCTGTCTGTCTGGCACTCACCACACCGCTCTATGCACAGATGCCGACGCTGGAGCGCGTGGAGCCTATGTTCTGGTGGGCAGGTATGCACAATCCCAAGCTGCAACTGGTTGTACACGGCGATAAGATTGCCAGCAGCGATGTAAGCCTCAAGTATCCGGGCGTGGAACTGGTGAAGGTACATAAGGTAGAAAACCCGAACTACCTGTTTCTGGATCTGCAGATCGCTCCTTCAGTAAAAGCCGGCTCCTTTCCTATCCGGCTCACCAAAAAAGGCAGCAAAGCCCTGACGTATACGTATGAGTTGAAGAGCCGCAGGCAGGATTCGAAGCGCATCCAGCCCGTGTCGAGCGAAGATTTTATTTACCTCATCATGCCCGATCGCTTTGCCAACGGCGACAAAAGCAACGACATCGTGAAAGGCATGCAGGAGTACACCATCAACCGCGACTCAATGTACTACCGCCACGGCGGCGACCCGCAGGGCATTATCGACCACCTGGATTACCTGCAGGATTTGGGCGTTACGACGCTGTGGCTGAACCCGGTGCTGGAGAACGATCAGCCCCGCGCCTCCTACCACGGCTACGCCAACACCGAAAACTATAAGATCGACCCGCGCTTCGGCAGCAATGAGCTGTACCGAAAGTTAGGCGATGAACTGCAAAAGCGCAACATGAAGCTGGTGAAAGACCTGGTACATAACCACGTCGGCAGCCAGCACTGGACCATATTGGATATGCCCATGAAGGATTGGATACACCAATGGCCGGCGTACACCAAATCCAGTTTTAAAGATCAGGTGGTGTTTGACCCTCATGCTTCTGAAGCCGACAAAAAGCTGATGCAGAACGGCTGGTTCGACAACCACATACCCGACATGAACCAGGACAACCCTTATGTGCGCAACTATTTCACACAAAGCCACATCTGGTGGATAGAGTATGCCGGCGTGGATGGCTTCCGGCTGGATACCTATGCCTATAACAACCCCGAATACATGGCGGAGTGGGGCAAAGCGATAAAAGCAGAATATCCCGATTACCATTTCTTTGGTGAAACGTGGGTACACGGCGTTCCGAACCAGGTATACTTTACGCAGGGCAATACCGTAAACCGCGGCCTCGATACCGAGATGCCGGGCGTAACAGACTTTCAGACGCTGTGGAGAATTTATGCGGCCCTGAATGAAAAACTTGGTTGGGACGACGGCGTAAACAAGCTTTATACTACCCTCGCCAGCGATTATCAATACCAGGATGCTACCCGCAACGTCGTGTTCCTGGACAACCATGACATGAGCCGTTTCTTTTCGGTGGTGGACGAAGATCTGGACAAATATAAATCCGGTATCGCCTGGCTGCTGACCACGCGCGGCATTCCGCAGCTATACTATGGCACCGAGGTTCTGATGGCCAATTTTTCGAACCCTGACGGCAAAGTGCGTGAGGATTTTAAAGGCGGCTGGCCATCAGACAAAGTGAACAAGTTTACCGCAGCGGGGCGCACCGCTAAAGAAAATGAAGCTTTCAAGTATGTGAAAACGCTGGCCAACTACCGCAAAAATAACCCCGTGTAGCAAACCGGCAAACTGATGCAATATGTGCCCGATAATGGCATTTATACTTACTTCCGCTACAACCCAGAAAAAACGGTAATGGTGGTAATGAATACTGCAGAGAAAACAGAAACACTGAAGACAGACTGTTTTGCCGAGCGTATGAGCGGCTTTGGCAGCGCTGTAAATATAGCTACAGGCGAGCACTATCAGACATAAAAGCGCTGACGTTGCCCGCTAAAACAACGCTGGTGCTGGAGTTGAAAAAGTAGCCAGAGAAACATCTTTTGCAGTGGCAGCAAGTATGGCCGCTAAAGATGGCCATAGTATAACAAACAAGCTTTCCGGCACGCTACTGTAAGGCCTGTTTGCTTTTAACGCAGGTATAAACACGTATAAGTTTGATCTTTTCCGGATTCCATTATTAATGCAGTCACCACTTTAAGCGCAAGTATAAATATTGGCTTTTGATAACACTGCTGAAGCCACTTACAGTCTTGCACTGTAAGAAGTAAAAAAGCAGCTTATGACAGACAGCGCCATAGCGGCATCTTCCCTTTACAAACCTCTTACCATTACAGCCATAAAAGAAGAGGCAACGGGCTTTAAAACCTTTGTGTTTGGCACCGATGATGCCAGGGCAATTACCTATAAGCCCGGCCAGTACCTCACCTTTGTGCATCAGGAGCATGGCACCGAAACGCGCCGTTCCTACTCTATCACGTCCGCGCCTGCCTTGCAGGAGCCGCTGGCTATAGGCGTAAAAAGAGTGGAGAATGGCTTTTTCTCGCGGCGGCTTGTGGATAATGCGCAGATAGGCGACAAATTGCTTACAATTGGGGCAACAGGTCTTTTTACCTTACCTGATGATCTCAGCAAGTATAAACAGGTTTTTCTGCTGGCAGCCGGAAGCGGCATCACGCCTGTTTTTTCGTTGCTCAAAACCATACTTTATACTTATCCGCAGCTGCACGTAATACTCCTCTACAGCAACTCTTCTCGCAAAAATATCATTTTCAGGGAAGAACTGGACCAATTGGCAGAAAGGTTTTCGGAGCAGCTACAGGTAGAATATCTGCTCAGCGATGCACCCGACCTTGCCCGCGCCAGGCTTTATAAAGACTTGCTACAGTTATTGTTACGGGAGTATGCGGTGGCGTCTTATGATCAGGCATTGTTTTACCTGTGCGGCCCTGTAAACTACATGCGCATGTGCTATTATGCGTTGCGGCAGATAGAGGTGCCCAAAGATAATATCCGGAAAGAGAGCTTCAGCACCACCAAAGTTACGGCTAGAGTTACGCCGCCTGACACAGCACCGCATCAGGTTATACTTCGCTTCCGCAACCAGGAATACCAGCTAATGGTACAATATCCGCAAACCATCCTGCAGGCTGCCAGAAAAAAAGGTGTGCCGCTGCCCTACAGTTGCGAAGCCGGCAAATGCGGCAGCTGCGCCGCCCGCTGTACCCAAGGGCAGGTATGGATGTCGTACAACGAAGTGCTCACCGAAAAAGACTTAAAAAAAGGCCTCGCCCTTACCTGTGTTGGCTACCCGGTAGGCGGCGAAGCAGTGCTGGATGTGTTGTAGGGGAAAGATTTTAACCAGTCGGCAACCGGATTGGGCTGCCGACTGGTTAAGCTGCTGTTATTTGTAACGCTGGCAAAAGCCCTAAGCAGGAAAGCGCAGGCCGCTCTGAGCTTTGGCTACCTTTTCAGTGAATACTGCCATAGCCATTGCTTTGCAATTTCCACGTCATCAAAGACCTGGGCTTGAAATGCTTTGAGATGAGCATAAAATGTTGCCGCAGTAGAATCAGCGAAGGTTTCCGGGGTAGTAATCATAGCAAAATGCTTTAAGCCGGCCTTCGCCGCATTAGGGGACCACTGCTGCAACACCCAATTAAGCGAATGGTTCCAGGAGCCAATAACATGGCGCGTGTCATTTAGGACACAATTAAACCCTGCATTCGCTAAAGCCAAAGTATAAGCAGCGGCGCCGGCTTTAACATTTTCTTCCGTCAGGTATCCTATCCAGTTAACATAGATCCACTTGTTCAGGTCATCCTTATGTATAGTTAAAAACACTTTGCCAAACGAGTTGGTAAGTTGCTGGGGCATATTAGGTCGGGGGCTAAAAATTTGCTACAAAGATAAGGCTTTCCGCTTTCCCGGATTTGTGTTAAAACATTTTTTAGGGAAAGCTGAAAACATACCTCTTGCCGGTGGCTTAGCGACCGAAGTCGTCCTGCACGCGCACGATGTCGTCTTCGTTGGACGGCAGTTCCACATCGGTGTGTTGCCAGATTTCGGCCAGCACGCCCCATTCCTTTAGTCCGACTAAACGGTGGCGCTCGCCTTGCTGCAGCGTTATCAGTTCGCCGGGCATCAGTTCCTGCAGTTCGCCTTCTTCGTCTGTGTCGCTCGTAACCACGCCTACCTTACCTTTTACTACTTTCCAGATTTCAGCGCGGCGGTGATGGTATTGCCACGACAGGCGCTTATCCGGCGCCACAACCAAAATTTTAGGGCTTAATTTGCCGGAGATCTTGAGTTGGTCAACAGACATGCCGTCAAAATAAGTATCTGCAAATTTTTGTGCCTGATCCTCCTTTATCACGAAGAAACCACCCCAGGGGCGTGTCTGATCCTGGGCATCCATGATGAACCCCTGCTCCGTTAATTTCTGCTCGATCTCTTTAAAAACCGCCTGTTTACTTTGCGCTGTATCCATGTTGTATGATAGTTTTAAAGATTGCTGCTTTGTTTTATTATTCCAAAAATGCACATTAAATTTTAATTCTTAGTATTCAGACTTGTATTTGCTGGTGCGAGCTTGTAGCTTGTACTTTCTACCAATGTAAAGGTACGAGCTACAAGCTCGCACCAGCAGGGGCCTACGTTATGTTTATACTTGCGTAGCCGGAAAAACGCAGATCACAAAGCCAGCTTTTACAAGGCCATACTCAGCTGCCTTTTGTTTGGCCTAGCGCCCATGTAAAACGTGATGTTGCCACCCTGCATAATGTCGTCGTGAGTGAGATAGCCGCGCGGCAGGGGTTTGCCGTTGAGTTCTACTTTCTGCACATACACGTTTTTATCGCTTTGGTGCCTGGTATCGATGGTAAAGCTTTTACCATTTTCTAGGTGGATGGTGGCCTGCTGAATGGCCGGGCTGCCGATGGCGTATTGCACGGAACCGGGCGCTACCGGGTAAAATCCAAGCGAGCTAAAGAGGTACCAGGCGCTCATCTGGCCGCAGTCGTCGTTGCCGCCCAAACCGTCAACCGTTGGTTTATACATGGCCTTTAGAATCATGCGCACGCGCTCCTGTGTTTTCCAGGGCTGGTCTGTCCAGTTGTAAAGGTAAGCCACATGGTGCGACGGTTCGTTGCCATGTACATAGTTGCCGATGATGCCGTCGCGCGAAATATCTTCGGTGTTTTCGAAATACTTATCCGGCAGGTGCATGGTAAACAGCGAGTCGAGGTGCGTTACAAAAGTGCTTTTGCCTCCCATCATAGCAATCAACTGCTCCGGATCTTGGGGCACATACAGGCTATAGTTCCAGGAATTGCCCTCAATAAAGCCCTGCCCATGCGTATCCAGCGGATCGAATTCTTTTTTCCAGGTGCCGTCGCTGAATTTGGGACGCGTAAAGCCAATTTTAGCATCATACACATTCTTATAGTTCTGCGCGCGTTTCATAAACTCCTCGTACACATCAGGGCGGTTCAGCTTTCTGGCCATCTGCGCAATGCACCAGTCGTCGTAGGCATACTCCAGCGTTTTGGATACCGACGAGCTGTTTTTATCCTCTGGCACAAAACCTAGCTGCATGTAATAGTCCAGCCCATCGTAGTAGCCGGTGCGGGCGGTTGCGATGCAGGCATCCAACGCTTTGTTCACGTCAAAATCAGCATTGCCCTTGATAACGGCATCTGCGATAACGGGCACGCTATGGTAGCCAATCATACACCAGTTTTCGTTGCCATAATGCGACCACACCGGCAGCATGTGCTCCGCGCTCTGGTCATAATGCGCCAGCATCGACTGGATCATATCGGCATTACGTTTAGGCTGCACAATATTAAAGAAAGGATGCAGCGCACGGTAGGTGTCCCAGAGCGAAAAAGTAGTATAGTTGGTAAAGCCTGCTGCTTTGTGGTTGTTCTGGTCCAGGCCGCGGTAGCTGCCATCCACATCCATAAAAGTTGTGGGTCCCAGGAAAGTATGATACAGGGCAGTATAGAAGTTTACCATATCGTTCTGGCTGCCTGCTTTTACGGCAATTTTGCCCAGTTCCTTGTTCCACAACGCCTGGCTCTGCTGCTTTACCTGCTCAAAATTCCAGCCCGGAATTTCGGCGCGCATGTTGGCCAGTGCGCCCGCCGTACTTACCGGCGACAAGGCGAACTTTATCTTTATCTTTTCGCCTTCTTGGGTTTTAAAATCAAAGTAGGCACGCAGCTTTTTCCCGGCAAACTCAGGGAAGTTTTTGGTCTGGTCGAACTTGCGCCAGAAACCTTTGTAGGGCTGCACCTCCGAATAATCTTTGTTGCCATACTGGTAAAACGGCTTGCTGAAAGACATGGCAAAGTATACCGTGCGGGTGCGGGCCCATCCGTTGGTTTGCCTGTAACCGGTGATGAGCGTGTCGTTCTCTACGCGCACAAAGGTCCAAACATTCTTGTCGTCGTAGTTATAGATGCCGTGCATCAGGTCAAGTATAACATGTGCTGTATCCGATTTCGGAAAAGTATACTGGTGCATGCCAACGCGCGTAGTGGCCGTCATCTCGGCGGTGATGTTGTCCTCATCAAGCTTTACCTTGTAATAAGCAGGTTCGGCTACTTCGTTTTTATGGGAGAAAGCCGATCGGTACCCGCTTTGCGGCCTATCCGCGGTACCGGGGTTCAGCTGCAGTTTGCCGGTGGTGGGCATTATCAGGAAATCGCCTAAATCGGAGTGGCCGGTGCCGCTGAAATGTGTGTGGCTGAAGCCTACTATGGTTTTGTCATCATACTGGTAACCAGCACAATATTTATACACATCGGGATTATACTGGCCATTTACGGCATAAGGTATGGTATCAGTATCAGGGCTTAACTGCACCATGCCGAAGGGCACCGTAGCCCCCGGATACGTATGGCCCATTTTTGCGGTGCCTATCAAAGGGTTTACATATTGTATAAAGTTACCGGCGGGCCTGGTCTGGGCAAAGGAAAATACAGGGGCAAGCACGAGGGCAAGCAGCATTATTTTTTTCATGAGGGCAGCTAGTTAAGAGCAATTATGTGAAAGATGCTGAAAAGCATGACGGTTAATAAAGTAAAGATAACTCAAGTTGCGGATTAATAAAATAATCCACCCCCGCCCCTGCTAATCTACTACCAGGATACAAAAGTATACTTGCTTCAAGCTTTCAGTCTGGAGCCCATTTTAGGCCAGTTTACAACTGGCATGCGCCGAGATTTATACTTGTTCATACTTACGCAGGCTTTAAGCTCGCCTCATTTGTGCTCCAAGTTGACTTGTCCCAAAGAATTTCGGGGAAACTTGAAGCAGGAATATGAGTGCATAAGATGCATCGCTCATGGCAAACAGGCAGTTTTATAGTGCGGCAACTGGCAAATGCTTTCCTGGGTGCTATTATGCACCCGCCCATGCAATTGTCGCGCAGTGACATCAAACCTCCCGAAAACTTGCACAGGTACCTGGTGAAACAGTAAAGGATGCAAATACAGGTGTTACAACTTTAAATTAGAATAATTATAATTTTGTGATTATCATATATAATATATTGTATTTCAATTACTTAGATAATTGCTAAGTATGGCACATAATTCAAATGCACGCTCTTGTATCTCCCAAATTTAAGATTTCAAAAAATTATATATACATCTATAACATTTTAGTCAATAAAATAGTACATTTATATATAAGAAGACAACGATAGCCTAAAACTATCGAAGTAGTCTCTGCTAAAAGCAGTAAGGCAATGTTCTTCTTATAATTATACTTGCTCTTCTATCTCTAAAGCGCTCATACCTCAAAAAGAATTTTGGGTTGAGACAACTACTCTGTCAATTAAAACTGCTATCCGGTAATGAAGCAGTTAACAAAACAGTTTAACAACAAAAAGCGGAGGGAAACATGTACAGCACCGATAATGATTACCTGGAAATTAAGCTGTATGAGGACAGTAGCTTGCTATACTCAAAGTGGAACAGAAGTGTAAGCAGCGAAGAATACAGGGCTGGCGTCCGGAAAGTGATGCAACTGCTACAGCAGGAAATTTATTACTGGATTATGGATTCAGCAAAGCTGCCCACGCTGATAATTTCGGAGCAGCAGTGGTTGCTGCGCGAGTTTTGCCCGTTTCTGGTTGATATGCAACTTAAAAAGTTTGCCCGCATCGGCAACGGCGACATCTTCAGTGATCTTGTAATTGAAAACCTGGCGCATCACGCCAGCCAGACCTACAGCTACCAGTTAGCTTTTAAGCAGTGCAAAACGCACCATGAGGCGATGGAATGGCTACGCTTTTATGAAAGCAGGCACAGCGCCTGAGCATTTCAGAAATCAGATTTCCTGAACCGTCAGCACTTGTCGATTCAGGAAATCTGGATTTTATGAATAACCTGCAGCGGCCGTGCAAGCTACCCATAAACCATATAATCCATCTGGATCAGGACTAGCTGCTCCGGATGGATTATATGGTAGTTATAAATATGCCCTGGATATTAAGGCTCAAACAGGTATAGCTGTATATTGTACCTGCGCCCGTGAAAATTCTTTATAAGTTTTGCAGTTCCTGGTAAAGCCTCTTAGACTTTACACTGAGAGAAAACCAACTATAGTTACTTCTCAGGGTTTGGAAGTTATCACCTTCAATAATGCCGTTTACGCTTTTGCTGCGCAAAGCCTCTGCCAGCACCTGATCCTCGATTATAATATTGTTTTTTACCAACCCTTCCCGTACAAAGGCACACTCCACACCTGTGCCCTGGTATCTGAGTAACAGCGTATTACAGTTTGCCAACCCTTCCTGAATAGTATCTAGTTCTTTCATAGTATGGTTTGTTTTCTTATTAATCAGACATTTGGCAGCAGCTTATAGTTCAATATTATAAAAGATTAATTGCATTAATCCTGATTCAATCTGGCAGCTATGCCAAGCGTGCTTCTGTGTTTAAACCTCAGTTATGCAGGCATTAAGTATAAACACAAAAGCACGCTTCAGAAAACCGAAACTGACTACGTAATATTAATTAAGGTGCCACAAACACAGCTATACATGAGGTTACCTGTGTGCTTAAGCTTTAAGTATAAAACAAGTATAAATTCGCCAGCTACCTGATTAAGCATGCATTGGCCTGCATTAACATTTGGTAGCAGGTATAAAAACTGAGCAATCGCCCCTCCTTTATACACCTATATCCTCGTTCCAGAGTTCAGGCTTTTCGTTGATAAACTGTTGCATCAGTTCATAACATTGCTCGTTATTGGCTACGTGCACCTCCACGCCCCGCGATTTCAGCAGTTCTTCCTCGCCCATAAATGTTTTGTTCTCACCGATAACCACCTTTGGTATGCCGTACAGCAAAATAGTACCCGAACACATGGGGCAGGGCGACAGCGTGGTATAAAGGGTACACTGCTGATAAACGCTGGCAGGCTGCCTGCCTGCATTCTCCAGGGCATCCATTTCGCCGTGCAGCACTACACTACTTTGCTGCACGCGTTTGTTGTGGCCCCGGCCAAGTATGCGGCCTTCGTATACCAGTACCGAGCCTATCGGAATGCCGCCTTCATTGTACCCTTTTCTGGCCTCATGCAAGGCTTCCTGCAAAAACTTGTCTGTGTTATCCATTGTTGTTTTGATATATGTAGCCCCTGTATACGCTGGCCTGGCTGCAATGATAGCCAATTTGTATACCTTATAAGCAGTTATGGTTATAACAATGATTATTTGTTACTTTGCGAAACTCAACGTACTGAAATATACGGCTGTTAAAATCAATCCTCTAGCTAGTAAACGAATGTCTCTAATTGACGAAGTAACAGATAAAGATCTGCGGATGCTGGTATACAAGCACGACTATGTGATGGTGAAGTTTATAGATGACCAATGTCCGGTTTGCAAAGAGCTTGAACCTGCGTACCATGATTTTACGCTAAACCATGATTATATGGATATCCAGTTTATGCGTATGAACTCCTCCGAAAACCCGGTCTCGCGCCGGCAGGTCAGCCTGACAGGCACACCTTTTATTGCAACCTATTACAAAGGCAAACTGCAGGAATGCGGACTCGTAACAACCGCTAGCCAGATAAAAGATATGCTGGATCGCCTGGTTGTTCATAGCAACAACTAATCCTACCTATTTATACTTCATGCGCTGCCTGTCCAAAAAGCCGAGCAAAAGTGTAAAAGCAGAAAATAATCTTACACTATTTCTGAAGAAAAACCTCCTTACTTTAATGCGGTGGCAATTGCGGCTCAATAAAAATCTGCCTGAAGTCTGGATGCTCCTGCTGAATAATATCCCGGATTCTGTTTACCGACGCGGCAACCTCATCGCTGCGCAGATGCTCTTCAAATACAATAATAAGTACAAGTACAATTTCTTCCGGCGCCAGATGCATCGATAACGGGCGCAGCACTTTTACAACCGAATCATGCGCCTCTGCCAGGGCAACAACAGCTAATAACTGATCTTCGTCGGCACTTTCGCCCATCAGCAGGCTGCGGCTCTCCCGGGCCAGCAAACCCGAAACAGCAACCAGCAGCAAACCAATCAGAATAGAGGCTATGCCATCCAGGTAAGGGTTTTGCAACTGATGCCCCAGATAAATACCCAGAAAAGCAATAATCAACCCGATAACATCGGCGGCATCTTCAAACAAAACCACGAAAGTAGATGGATCTTTGCTGCGGTTTACGGCCTCCCAGAACGGCATCGACCCGCGTTGCCTGTTAAACTCTTTGACAGCGGTATAAAACGAAATGCCGTCGAAAACAATAGCGATGCCCAGCACAATATAATTCCAGAAAGGCTTCTCAATTACTTCAGGGTGCATCAGGTGCGTAATGCCCTCATAGATGGATATACCGCCGCCAACGGCAAAAATCAGCAGCGAAACAATAAAAGCCCAGAAATAAAGCTCTTTGCCATAGCCAAACGGACGCTTCTGATCGGCTGGCTTTTGGCTTTTGTGGATGCCCAGCAGCAGCAACACCTCGTTGCCGGTATCTACCAGCGAGTGAATCCCTTCAGAAATCATGGCGGAACTGCCTGTAACAGAGGCTGCAATAAATTTGGTAATCGCAATGGCCAGGTTCGCAAACAAGGCGGTATAAATCGGAACTTTAGAGGCAGCCATCGTTATGAACTCTGTTAAATTTAAGTGCCCCCTTTTAACGCCTGCACCGGGCGCCAGGTTAGCTTATGGGGCAATGGACGTAGTAAATTTATACTTAGGAGCAGCTGGCGCCGCATCCGGGGAAGAGCGCTGGCAGGCGCAGGAGCTATCAGGCACTTATACGTATCCAAAAAGCTGACTGCCTTGAAAAATAATTTAGTGCCCTACAAGCATCCTGTTCATGTTTCAGGAGCTATTTCTAAAAAAGATTTGGTGAAAATGAACATTTATACTTAGATTAGCGTCATAAGCTCATAACAAACATTTATTATGAATAAGGGAACAGTAAAATTTTTCAATGACTCGAAAGGATTCGGGTTTATCAAAGACGAAAGCACTAATCAGGAATACTTTGTGCACGTAACAGGTCTGGTTGATGAAATCAGAGAGAACGACGAAGTAACCTATGAACTGAAAGAAGGAAAAAGAGGGCTTAACGCTGTGAATGTAAAGCGCGTTTAGCTTTAAACATAACATACAGGCCATCACAAAAAAGCCCTGCACTTAGTGCAGGGCTTTTTCGCTTTTAACACTGTGCTTTATGCAGATACCTGGCAGTTGCATCTTAATACTTGACGTTACGCAAAGGAAGTGTCCTATGCAGTGGTAATACAGGAAAGTCACCTTTGAACAGTCAGGGGATGAGAAGCGGCCGGAAGATGCAAACTGTTCTGATTTTATTAAGCAGTTTCCGATTTATATACTTATGGACATTATCAGGACATGTAATCATCCCCCAACCCCCTTCAAAGGGGGACAAAAAAAGTCTGCGTAACATCAGTTATAGATGATGACAGAACTTACCTAATAAACTTCAGCCAGGAATACAGATTAAATTCCCCTTCTAAGTAGGAGGCCTCGAAAAAGTCAAGGAGTGGTTTTATACTTTGCTTTTTGATAAGTTCTGTCACTGTTTATAATAAGCCCCATACCATAGCCTGAACTTTGCAAAAAAATAGTTAAATCTGCGGGTACAGGCATCTTATTGCTGCTTGTAGCAGTAAGTGTACCGGATAAAGTTTAAACCTTAACCTCGCCGCCAGATGACACAACGTGAAGTAACAGATCAAAACTCGACCACCTGGGCTTGTGTGCAAGCCTATGCCGGAGGGTTGAGCGATGAACAAACAGAAAAAGCAGCCGCTAAGCTGTCGGAAACCGCAGATGGTACCGTGCCGGTAGTATGTACACCCAACGGTGGCGCACAAAGCGTGCGGCTGGAGCTGGCAAAAGACTGGCTGGAGCAGCTGCCGGACGAAGAACTGCTTGCTGAAATTACGGCGGCCCAGAACAACGGCTAAGTATACTGTCCGGACAAACCGGCGCCATACCAGTTTTTGCCGGTTTTTGTGGAAGCATGCTATAGTATAGATTCCAGAGTATACAAAACAGCCGCTGCTCAAAAGCAGCGGCTGTTTTGCATGTTATGCGGTTTTAACCTGTCTGTTCGGTATGCTTATCAGTCAGGTAGCGCTATAGGTTAGTTATTATTTGATTTTTCAGTTGCTTTAGCCGCTTTTCTGGCTTGTTTGTCAGCATCGCTGCGGTTTTTCTGTGCTTTAGCTTCCATCTTGGCAGCGCGTTTTGATTGCCTGGCAGCTCTGTCAGCATCTTTTTTTATACGCTTGGCTTCCTTTGCATTTGCTTTGGCTACTCTGGCGTCTGCATTGGTATCTTTTCGCAGGTCTACCGCGTCATCCAGGCGATTTTTATCTTCCTTTGCTTTTTGCCGTTCCAGCTTCTTCTCCTGCCTGGTCTCTGTGCTCTGTGCAAAGGTTTGCGAAGCAACTAACGTAAATACTAAGGTTAGTATCGAAAATACAATGTTTCTGGTTTTCATATTTATTTTAATAATATACGCTTATACATACGTTTAGTGTAGTAAAGTGGCTGGATAACCGGCACGTATAAATTTAACTTCGCGGTGTGCGCTTCTCCCGCCGGCGTCTGATGCCGGTTACCAGACGCTCGCAGGAGCTGCGCACGCTGCGAGGTCATTGGTTAGGCTTCATACACTTCGCGAGGCATATTAAAGCCAGGCTCCACCAGCAGCACTTCGTCGTAGGTGAGCTTATACAAACGGTATACCAGCACATCTATCTCCGCCTCCAACGCCGACGTATCTGCCGCCGCATCGGCTTGTTTTATACTTAGTATCTGCTCGACCAGCGCCGTTATACTTGCTTTCGTTTCTTCGTCGGCGGTGGCGATGGAAATTTGTTCTAGATATTTAGTTAAAAGTTGATAACCATTTTGAATTTGGGTGCAATAAGTTGAAATCAGAAGCCAGCCTATTTTAGAATTTAAAATTGCAGATAATACAGCATCATCTTTCGATATAAAATAAATGGCATCATTAAAGAATGCAGGTTCAGGAACATAAGAGAAAACAGGTTTAACCTGAAATCTTTGGTATATAATTTTTGGCTCATTAAATGCATCATAATAACTACAAGCTCTAACTTCCCACCAATAATCACCTTTATCAGTTCTTGCTTTTGCTTTTGCTTCAAATAGTATTAGATGTGAAGCTAATGAAGTATAATCTTTTTTAAGACACTCAAAAGCTTCTAATTCTGTGAGATTACCGTAATTTTCTTTTGTCCATCCTTTTGGAAAGAAAATTAAAAAGCCTTTGTCTTTTAAATAACCATATCGCTTCACATCACGGCCAGCTAAAAACGGTTTGATAATTTCTGCACTTCGTGGATCTTCAAGTATAAGCCGCTTTTTCGTGGCTTCATCAATTACAAAAGCTTCGTTATACCCTGTTTTAATGCCGTAGTAAATTTTACCATCCACATACTTGCCCAGCGGTGTGCCAGTGTTTTTCAGTTTCTCCAGAAGTTGTTGCGCGATGCTGTTCGAAAGTGTCCAGCCCGAAGCAGGCAGCAATTCGGCTTTCACAGCAAAAGCATGTTCCGAAACATAGTTACCTAAGCCTGTTTCAAACTGAAGCGTATTTATACTTGCAGCGTTAAAAGTATAACCGGCGGCTGGTTCATACTTTGCAACCGAAAGTATAAGCGGGTACGTGGTGGCTTCCTCAAAAACAGGCAAATCGCCGAAGTCGAGCAGCTCTTTTAAAGTATACGTTTGCAGCCATTGGCGCAGCGCCTGTCCGTAACCGGCACGCATCCATTTATTAGGCACAATGTAGCTGAACTGGCCGCCCGGCTTCAACAAACTGATGCCGCGCTCCACAAAGTATACATACAGGTCGGCGGTGCCGGCGTATACTTCAAAATGCTGCTGTAAGTATACTTTAATGTTGCCGAGTTCTTCCTGCCGGATATACGGCGGGTTGCCAATCACCACATCGAAGCCTTTATACTTGCCTTCCTCGTCCAGCACTTCCGGGAACTCGAAGCGCCACTCAAAAGCGCCTTCATATACTTTGTTGGCTTCGATGTCGGCGCGCTCCTGCTCCAGCTTTTGCAGCTCTTTCTGTAGTTTGGTTAGTTTGGCTTTGTCGGGTTTTGCCTTACCGAACAGGTCGGGGTCCTGCATTACGGCAATGGTGCCGCGCAGTTTGGCCATGCGGTTGCGCATCGGGTCGTTGTTGGCCAGCGTGGTTTTAAAGCCCTGCTTTATTTCTTCCAGAAAATCTACCAGCTGCTTTTTAATTTCCTTGGAGTTGGTGTTTTTATACTTTGCCACGGCCTCGCGGTAAGCCTGCAAACTATGGCCTTTCTTACCAAAGGCTTCGTGCAGGTCGGCCGTAAGCGGGTAGCGGCTCAGCAGCGAGTTGCCTTGTTTTATGTTAATGTCGATGTTGGGCAGCGTTTGCAATTCGGTATACTGGTCTGCCTTGTTTTCAAAGCCCTCGCGCATGCCGCTTACGTTGGCGTAGCAAACCGGGCTGCTGTTTTCAGTTACAGGTTCGGTTTGGGTATAATAAGCGTTTTTGAGCAGTTCTATCCAGAGGCGCAGGCGGCATATTTTTACGGAGTTCGGGTTTATGTCCACCCCAAACAGGCAATTTTCGATGATGGTCTGCTTTTCGTGGAACAGCGTTTCCTGCAATTCCTGCACCTGCGGGTTTATACTTCGGTGGCCGTCGGGGTGCTGGTGCACGGTGTAGCTGAACAGCTCGCCTTTATAGTCGGTTATAATCAGTTCGTCGTTTTGCACTTCTATACTTCCGTAGTGCAGCGGCTTGCCCTGGCGGTTCAGCAACAGGCGCAGTTCGGCCTTAATTACAATCAGTTCGTTGAGGGCGCTCACCAGGTAGTGTCCCGAACCAACCGCCGGATCGCAGATACGCAAGCTATTAATGAGCGCGTTATACTCGCGCACTTTCTCCAAAGTATAATTTTGGTTGATGCGGAGCTGCAGGTTTTCAAAATCCAGTTCAGTTATAGTGGCCCCGCCGCGAATCGAATCCGGCTCCCCAGTTTTTTCATTGATCCCGTTTGGATTCAAACCAAAGACCTGCCCGTTTGCCTGTATGGGCCCACCTGGAATCGAAACTGAGCCCAGCGTGTGGCCTGCAGTGGTCGCGAAGGGAGTCGATTCCATTCCCCAGCCATACTTGTCGGCAAACCGTTGCACTACGGCGCGGCGTATGGCTTCGCGGCTCATGTACATGGTTATAAAGCCGGGCGTGTAGAAGGAGCCGTCGCGGTAGCCGTTTATTTTCTCGAAAATCAGGCCCAATACCGAGGCCGTGATCAGCGTTTTGTTTTCTTCCTGAATTTCCTCTTTTCCCTCCGCCCCGAAATCGTAACTCCCCAGAAAACGCAGCAGGTATTCCAGCGTGTGCAGCTCCGGCTTACCACCTTTGGCCAGCGACTTGCCCTGCTGATCGCGCAACACGGTTTGCGGCAACAGCGGCAGCAGGCTGCGGTCTTTCAGGTTAGAGATGCGCAAAGTGCGTTTTTCCAGGGCAGTTGTTTCAAACAGCGAAGAGTTGAGGTATGGGATATGGCCATACTTCTGGCGCACGTTATCGGAGCGTCTGGCGGGCCGCTCAGCCAGCACATCAAAAAATAGTTCGTTCAGGTCATCGAACTCGCGTAGGTTATCGGTGCTCATAAAAGCAAACTGCCTGTCGCCCTGGTGGTAGCTGATGAGCTGCGCCTCCAACAGTTTCAGGAACAGGATGCGGTTCATCCAGGTAATGCACAGCTCCAGCGCCACGTTAAACAGTTGCTCCTCGCGGGTGCTGCCAAAGCTATACACGTTGTCGAGCCCTGAAATCAAATCTTCGGAACGCAGTTTCTGGTAAGCGGCCTCCAGCAAAGATCCGTGGTCGGGCTTTGCCTTGCGCTGAATCAGTTTACGGCCTCCCTCCTTCACTTCCTCCAGCCCGATGATATGCAGCAGCTCCTGGTAAAAGCCTTTGTCGAGGGAGTTGGCATCGTTGGCAAACGGTTCTTTGAGCAAATGTGCCGGCGAGAGAAGTTTGTAGAGCGCCACCAGCTTCACATCGTCCTGCAGGTCAGTGTTGCGCAGCGGCTTCTCAAAATCCTTGAGGTTAAAATGTGTGAAGGTTATACTTTCGGAGAGCGAAACAAGTATAGGTGCGGCAATTTCTTTGTAGAAAAAGTCGGTGCTGCTGCCGGCTTTGCGGCCTTCGCTCCAGTCGGTAAAGTCTTTGCGGAACTGCGGATTGCGGTAAAACAGCCTATCGAACTCCAGGGCATCAAAGACAAACCACTCGTGTACGCTCGTTATTACCAGGTGCCGCAGGTCAGAGTTTTTATGTTCTACCCGCTCACGCAGGTAATAGAGCAGCAGCTCGTGCATGGCTTTACAGTTCAGGTTGCCGGATGTAGGCATGTCGGCTTTGTTGCCGGGCCGCTTTACTTCCAGCAGCACGCCGGCATTGCTTTTGGTGCTGTTGCCGGTATGAATCACCAGGTCGGTTTTGCCTTTGGTATTCACGCCATACTTGTCGTAAAAGCTGCTTTTCAGGAAATCGCGCAGGTGGTTTTTGGCATGCTCCTCGCTCTCGTTCAGATTTATACTATCCAGCAGCGTGCGCAAGGCCGGTTTAAACATTTCCATGTCGGAACGGGAAGTTTTGAGGCGTAAGTAAGCTTTGTTGAGTGCCTGGCGCGGGCTAAGGGAGTGGTGCTGCAGCATGAGTGGGTTTGTTTCTACAGCAAGATAAGATTTTGGAAGCAGAAATTATAAATATTTGCGCGATTGCGACAGACGCTCGCAGGAGCTGCGCACGTTGCGAGGTCTTCACTTGCTGTTTTGGATTAGCAATCTGGAACTTGCCTGACCGCGGATTTGCGAACGGTTTGTCTGCTCTGGCTTCTGCCTTTACTATAGCAAATTACACCTCCGGAATAGCACAGATAATAGAAACTGTGTTAGCTCCACACCTTATTTTCTTTACATTTATAATGTTAAAACATTGATAATCAAAAGAATAATGATTTGAGGCAGACTGTTGTTTGTGCCCGCCTCAAATAATAGCTACCCATAGCCCAAACCGTTAATTCCTATCTATAGTATCTTATTGCTGTTAGCAGCATTTATACTACTTACTTAGATTTTATAGCTATTTACCCAGAATATATTATCATCCACCTACTAGGCCCAAATAAGAAAAATGTTATACTTATATAGCATAACATTTTTTCAGCAAACCGGAACCAATGCTTTTGTGTTTATGTCTACCTGATACTGATGAACGGTTGAAGAACAGCGTCTTACCCAAACATTCATATTTTCTCAAACTATAATTTCCACTTTAAACTTTAACAAAAACCGTATGGCCAACAACACGTTTACGCCAAAACTTATTTATCCGCTTGCTTTTGCTCTTGCGGGCATGCTATTTGGCTGCGATCAGGAACAAGAGCTGGCACCAAACGCCAGCATGTCAGCAACAGCTACAAGTGCCGCAACAGCAGGAACATCTACTGTCAGGCTATTTTCAAAAAAATACATTGTTATTGCTTCCTCTGATGCGCTGCCGGCCGGCATCGCAAAAAAGCTGGCCGATGCAAACGGTGAAGTAACAAGCTTAATGGAAGAAGCCGGTATCGCTTCTGTAACATCAGAAGACCCTGATTTTGCAGCCAAAGCGAGCAAAATTGCCGGTGTGCGCTCCGTTATCCACGATTTTGACGCACAGTGGCTAAACCCCAATGAGAAAATCCTGAAAATGGATGCAGCCAACGTGAACCCTGCCAGCACGGGAGACAGCAACCCTTACTTCCCGCTACAGTGGGGCGCTACGGCCATTCAGGCTCCGGCCGCCTGGAACACAGGTGCCAGAGGCAAAGGCGTGCGTGTTGCGGTTTTAGATACTGGCTTTGATTTAACCCACCCTGATCTTAAAGAGAACATTGACCTGGGTTCCAGCGCATCATTTGTGCCTGATGAAGCACTTCAGTTTCAGGGTGCGGGATTCAGCCATGGCACTCATACAGCGGGTACCATTGCCGCCGTAGATAACAATATTGGCGTGATTGGTATTGCGCCGGATGCAACTTTGCTCCTGGTGAAAGTGCTACGCGACTCCGGCTCCGGTTCTTTCTCATGGATGCTAAATGGTATTGCTTATGCCACAGCGCAAGGGGCGGATGTTATTAACCTGAGCTTAGGTGCAGCTTTGCCACGTAACGGCAAGTACTTGGACGATAACGGTACGCCGGATGATACTTCTGATGACTTCGTTGTGAGTGATACAAAGGCTACGCAGGAACTGATTGTAGCTATCAGCAAAGTAACAACTTATGCTGCCCGTCATGGTGTAACGATTATCACCTCAGCAGGCAACGATGCCAACAACGGCAACACAGATAAGTCTTTGGCCCACATTCCGACAGGCGCTCCGAACGTGATCTCTATCTCTGCCACAGCACCTATGGGCTGGGCTTTTGATCCGCTGAATACAAACCTGGATAGATTTGCTTCTTACTCTAACTATGGCACTTCCGACATAGATTTCGCTGCTCCGGGTGGCGACTCTGCTTATCCAGGCAACGAAATTGTTGTTTTTAGAGGTGTAAGACAATATGCATGGGCACTTGATATGGTGCTTAGTACTGTACCAGGAGGCTATTCATGGTCAGCTGGTACCAGTATGGCAGCGCCACATGCAGCAGGTGTGGCCGCACTTATTATTGGCCAGCATGGTGGCAGCATGGATCCTGCGCAAGTAAAAGCGGTGCTTCGTGCTTCTGCTGATGACTTAGGCAAGCGGGGCCGCGACCCATACTATGGCTACGGCAGAATCAATGCGCTACGTGCTGTATCGCAGGTGCAATAACAATTCTGTAGTTTATAAAAGTATAAAACTCCTTCACAAGCCAGGCAATCTCTGGTTTGTGGAGGAGTTTTTATTTGCGGTAGACCTACCAAAACCCTTTCTATTGAACTATGCACTGGCCACCAGAGCCAGCAGCTGCACAGGATAGCAACAGTATGGTGCTTCGCAGCCACACCAATAATGACAGAAAAGGCAATTTGGTGTATATTGCATCCATCTATGAAAAAGCCTCTCCTTCTGTTGCTGCTCCACTTTGGCCTTTCTGTATCGCTTTATGCCCAGCAGCAAAAACCAAAGCTTATTACCTGGCAGCAAATTACAGCCACACCACTCCCGGCTCCGGATTATAGGTTACAATATGGCCCTGATTCGCTCCAATTTGGGGAACTGCGACTGCCAGCAGGCGAAGGGCCTTTTCCGGTGGTGGTGGTCATACATGGAGGTTGCTGGCTGTCAGAGTATAATCTACAATACATGTCACATGTGAGTGAGGCGCTGACCAAAGCTGGCTATGCTACCTGGAACATAGAGTTCAGGCGTGTGGGCAATGCAGGCGGCGGCTGGCCCGGCACATTTCTGGATGTGGCCCGGGGCACAGACTATGTGCGCGAGCTGGCAAAGAAGTATCCTGTAAATCCTAAAAAAGTAGTGGTGCTGGGCCATTCAGCCGGCGGGCACCTGGCGCTCTGGCTGGCAGCCCGCCGCAAGCTGCCGCGTAAAAGTCCGCTTTATACCCGCAAGCCACTCAGATTAAAAGGAGTAGTAACCCTGGCCGGCATTCCTGATCTGGCTGCTTACAATGCTGAGAAAGGAAGTTGCAATACTGCCGTGCCGCAACTGATGGGCGGCATGCCGGACGAGGTGCCGGAGCGGTATGCAGAAGCTTCTCCGGCACAGCTTTTGCCACTCCGGGTGCCGCAAAGGCTGGTGCAGGGCGATGCAGACCCCATCGTGCCGGTAGCGCAAAGCCAGCAATATGCAGCCACTGCAATGGCAAAAGGTGATGACACACAGGTGCTACTCCTACCCGACACGGGCCACTTTGACCTCGTAGCTCCGCAATCACCTGCTTGGCCAACAATTTTACAGGCAGTGCAGGCGCTGCTGCCCAGAAAACAGAAAGCAGCAAAATAAGCAACTAAAATATAGGTATTGGGCCAGACCTCGCAGCGTGTGCATCTCCTGCGAATACCTGATAAATGTTGCGCGGTTGCAGGAAGACGTTCGCAGGTCAAAAAAACGCCGTGAGCTCTGAGCAGGGAGTCGCTGCAAGTATGTGCCGTGTGCCTATGCGCTTTGTTTATCAGAAAAATAAGTAGCGTTGTTCAGTGTACGTACCGAAAAGCCCCTGTATCACACATACTGGAATAAACTTTATATTTTGCTGCAGTAGCAACAACTTGCCAGTTGAGCAGAATGTGTATGAAGGACTGTTGCAGATTTTAGCCTTCCTGCTCTTCATAGTCCGCAGTTTTGGGCAAACGGGCGAACTGATCAGCCAGGTGATCGGGCAATTTTGACAGCTTACGTTGCTGTGTGTCGAGCCAGGCACCGTCTACGTTTAATACCGCCGCCCGCACACCATCGGCTTTAACAATATTGTGCCGGATAGACCATCTTGACCCATCCGGGCGGCTTTTGGTCAGTTCAGTAATTACTGTCAGCGTTTCATTTGCGCCTACTTCACGCAGGTATAGCGTTTCTTCTCTGAAAAGTATAGGCCCTATGTGCGCATCCTGGAATGCTTTCAGGTCCAGCCCCAGTTCCTCGAGCACTGCAATACGCGCCTGTGCAGCAAAATCAGCATAAGCTGAGTGGCGCATGTGTCCGTTTGGGTCTAGATGTGACCACATTACCTTGCCTTCATAGGTTAAATCCATAGGTATGTCTTTCGGTTTTATAGTTGCAAAGGTTTTAAAATCCTAAACTGCGGACAAAGATAAGGCCTGATTTTAATATGCCGGAGAAAATTTTTGCTAAATAAGCAGCCAACTAATAGCAACGGAATAAAGAATAGTAAATAATGTGGTTGCTGCTGGCTGGATTCATAAATTGTTCAGCATTTGCACGGAGATAAAATCAGATCTTGCTAACGTTTTCGTCTGCAATTTATACTTATAGCCCCTTCACCTGCAGCTACTCACACAGCTAAGGCATCTGGCAAAGCAGACCAAAGCTGAATTGCTTCTTTACTTAACAAGGACACCTCCGAAGTATGACAAAGGTTATTTTGCAACATCACATTTAAAGTAGTCATCATCATACCCGGGTGCAGGTATGTCGCCTACCCGCACAATGCGGTCCAGGTGGATCTGTTCTCCGGTAGCAAGTTCCAAGTATTCTTCTTCTCCTTTAAAGTATAGCCGTTTTGCTGTGGCATTTTTGGTGAAGAACTCATGTATGTCGCTAAAATACTGGATGCGGATGTATGCGTTCCGGACTGCCAGCGCATCAAGCACTTCATGAAATTCCTGGTTAATGGGTTTATAGGTGGCGCTCATAAGTAGTATGTAATTTTCGGGATTAAATCTCCTGGTTGACAACAAGTATAAATAACTCAACAAAAGAAACGATGCACTTCTATACCTTTCGTTGTGAAGTATAAATGTTTATTATTACTTCTAAAGAAAGAAACGGACATCCATTCTATGGCCTGATTCCTATACTTTTTAACTTGTTGCCAGGCTAAATCAGGAAGAAAAAAGATTATTGAAAAATTAGTTCTGTAAATTTTGAACCAACAGAACTTAATCTTACCTTTGCAGTGTTCTACTATAAGAACAAAGCTATTAAAAATGAATAACCTAAACGACACAAAGCGCGCCCTGATAGAGAAGATAGGTATCTTCCATGAAGGTATTGGCTTGCAGCCTGCCGCAGGACGTGTGCTTGGTTTATTGTACGTATCAGACAGGCCGGAGCTGACTTTTGATGATATCCGGGAAACGCTGGGCATCAGCAAAAGCGCCGCCAGCAATGCCATTAACCTGTTGCTGCATTTAAACCGCCTGGAATATATCACCTTTGCCGGCGATCGCAAACGCTATTTCCGGTTGAAGCTGTCGACTTGGCGTGAAACTTTGACGGAAGAAATAGACAAGGTAACAGAGTTTTCGGCAACGCTACAGCAGGTACTCCTCAACCGGACGAAAGACACACCCGAATATAATAGAAGTATAGATGAACTGGCGGACTTTTTAAATTACCTGCACAGCGAAATACCCACGCTGCTGCAAAACTGGGAGCAGAGCAAAGTGCAAACCAAATAAACCTGATTATTTTTTTATTTAAATAGTTCTGTATTTCCAGAACAAAGTAGTTTTAACTGAACTTTCATAAACAAAGCACCGTGATTAAAAAATATCTGACAATCGGACTTATGCTCCTCATGCTGCAACCAGCTTTTACACAGGCGCAGCAGCCGGAAGTTACCGAACAGCTTTCGCTGCAGGAGGCTGTGCAATACGCGCTGGAACATAACGAGGACGTAGGCAAAGCAGCTTACGATCAGCAAATAGCGCAGCAAGTGGTACGCGAAACAAAAGCCACCGCCCTGCCGCAAGTTAGCGGCTACGGTACCCTTGATTATTACCCCGCCCTGCCCACCCAGATTTTGCCGGGCGCACTGGCGGGCAGAGAGGAGGACATTGCTGTAAAATTCGGTAAGGATTTTAATGCATCGGGCGGTTTGGAATTTAGCCAGTTGCTGTTCAACAAGTCTTACTTTGTGGGGCTGGAGGCTGTAAAAAGTACACAAGACCTGTACCGCCTTCGCGCGCAAATGGCCCAGGAAGACGTGATTTACAACGTGGGCACTGCCTATTTCCAGGTGCTGCAGACCAAAGAGCAATTCGAAAACATCAACGCCAACCTGGAAAAACTGGCGCAGCTGGAGAAAATCCTGACGCTGCAATACCAGAACGATATGGTGAAGAAGGTGGACGTGAACAAGGTTAAAGTAAACCGCAACAACCTGGAAACGCAGCAACAAGCCCTGACAACAACTTTAGAGCAGCAAAAAAATATACTGAAGTTTTTTATGGGTATGCCGCTGCAGCAGGAATTTATACTTGCCGATGCCACTATCAACCTGGAAACGGTGCCCACTGCCGCGCTTGCGCTGGAAGGCGTGAACCTGAACCGAACGCAATTCCAGTTGCTGAGCAAGCAGAAAGAATTGACAGGGCTGCAATCGCGAAACATACAGGCTGGCTACTATCCTATATTATCTGCCTATGGCCGCTACGGCTACCAGGCGCAACGTGATGATTTGTTCAGCAATGAGCAGCCGTGGTTTAAGTCGTCGGTGGTAGGTTTGAAACTGAGTGTGCCGATTTTCGACGGATTTAAGAAAAATGCGCAGGTAAAGCAGGCAGAACTGGAGATAAAAAAGCTGGACATGGACATCCAGAAATTTAACCAGAATACGGCTGTGGAGCTTACCAACGCCATCAGCCAGCTGCAAAACAGCCAGAACGCTATTGTGTCTCAGGAAGGAAATGTGACCCTGGCCCAGGAAGTATACGACACCACCAACAAACTATACAAAGAAGGCATCTCGCCGCTCACCGACCTGCTGGATGCAGAAGTTGCGCTGCGGGAGGCGCAGACAAACCTCAACAACGAGAAATTGAAATACCAGATAGCCCAGCTGAGCTACCTGAAAGCCAAAGGAGATTTAGAAATACTAACAAAGTAGCAGAAACAGAACATGAAAAAGCTGATTTATATTATAGTTGCTGTATTGGTGATAGGCGCTATAGCCTTTACGCTGACAAACAACAAGAAAGAAATGGCTGAGACGGCAGCTATAGCGGAGCAAACCAGCGACGCCATACCTGTGGTGCTTACCGAAGCCAAAACGTCGGATATTGATAAGTCTTTTACGGCGCAGGGTACTTTTCTGCCGGTGCAGGATCTCACGCTGCTCTCCGAAACCCAGGGCCAGGTGCTGAAACTTTACAAGCAGAACGGTGACAACGTGCGTGCCGGCGAATTGCTGGCGCAGGTAGAGAACCAGACACTGCGTGCTGAAGTAATGCGTGCCGAGGCCAGTTATACCAAAGCCAAAAGAGATCTGGAGCGCTTCACAAACCTGTCTGAAGGCGACGCCATTACTAAAAGACAGTTAGAAGATGCGCGCCTGGCCTTCAATAATGCTGATGCCAACCTGATTGTAGCGAAGAAAAAACTAGCCGACACTAGTATAAAATCGCCTATCACAGGCAAAATCAACGAGAAGTACATTGAAGTAGGTTCTTACCTGAGCAATGCCACCAAGCTGTTCAACATTGTAAACGTGTCGAAGCTGAAGCTAAATGTGAAGGTGGCCGAAGGCCAGGTGCTGCTGGTGCAGGAAGGCGAGAAAGTAAAAGTGAAAGCTGAAGCTGCTACCTCTGACACCTTTGAAGGCACCGTGAAAGCCATCGCCGCCAAAGCCGACAACTCGCTGAACTATGACGTGGAAATTGAAGTGCAAAACCCATCAGGCGAGATGCTGAAAGCAGGTATGTATGGTACTGCCTTTTTTGAGGTGGCCGACCAGCGTCAGGCACTGCTGATAGCGCGCGACGCCATTGTGGGCAGCCTGCAAAACCCGCAGGTATACGTTGTAAAGGACCAGAAAGCTATTTTACAGGATGTAACCGTGGGCGCTGTAGCCGGTGATAAAGTAGAAGTTACCGGCGGTTTGCAAGCGGGACAACAAGTGGTGCAGTCGGGCCAGATTAACCTCAAAAACGGAACAAAGGTAACGGTGCTTTAATCGCCGAAACCAGATTTATACTTGCTGGCTGCCCTGCTCTCCGCTCATTGGGACTGCAAATCCGAAAGAGCGGAGGAAAATGGATTGCAAATCTGCAACAGAATAAAATTTATACTTTCTTTTTATAAAGATAAAAATGAATATCACGAAATTATCCATACAGCGATCTACGATTGTGGTGGTGATCTTTGCTACGCTCACGTTGCTGGGCCTGGTGAGTTACTTCTCGCTGAACTATGAACTGCTTCCCAAATTCAGTCCGCCGGTGCTTACTGTATCTACTTTTTATCCGGGCGCATCGCCTGAGGAGGTAGAAAACTCTGTAACCGAAGAGATTGAAGATGCGCTCTCCTCGCTCGAGAACGTAGACGAACTGAAAAGTACCTCGCAGGAAAGCTTCTCGATTATTGTGGTGCAGCTCAAGCAGGGCACTGACGTAGATCAGAGTCTGCAGGATGCACAGCGCAAGATAAATGCCATACTAGGCAACCTGCCCGATGATGCCGACGCGCCTGCGCTGGGCAAGTTCGACCTCAGCGACATGCCGATCATGCAACTTGGTGCAACAGCTGATATGTCTGCCACAGAGTTTTATGACCTGGTGGACAATAAAATTACGCCGGAACTTTCGCGGGTGCCGGGTGTGGCCCAGATAAAGGTGCTGGGCGGTCAGGAACGTGAAATTAAGGTAAACCTTAATGCCGCCAAGCTGGATGCCTATGGATTATCTATTTCGCAGGTGCAGCAGAAAATCAACTTCTCCAACCTGGACTTTCCGACCGGTAAAGTTAAGAACGAGAACGGCCAGACCCTGATCCGACTGGCAGGCAAGTATGAATCTTTGGATCAATTGCGAAACCTGGTATTAAAAGAAGATGCCAGCGGCAGTCTGGTACGGCTCAGCGATGTAGCCGAAGTACAGGATGCCTCCAAAGACACCGAGGTGATTACGCGCGTAAATTCCCGCAACTCTATTGGTTTGTCTATACAGAAGCAATCGGATGCCAACGCCGTGGAAGTAAGCGAACTGACCCGTAAAGCGATGACTCAGCTGGAGCAGACGTATGGCTCAGAAAAGCTGCATTTCGTGATTGCCAAAGACAGTTCTGAATTTACGCTGGAGGCGGCCGATGCCGTTATACACGACTTGTTCCTGGCGATTATATTGGTGGCCGTGGTGATGCTGCTTTTCCTGCACTCGCTGCGCAATGCCATTATTGTAATGATTTCGATACCAGCCTCGCTGATTGCCACTTTTATCGCAATGAGTTTAATGGGCTTCTCACTTAACCTGATGACGCTGCTGGGCCTTTCGCTTGTAGTGGGTATATTAGTCGATGATGCCATTGTGGTGATTGAAAACATCTACCGCCACATGGAAATGGGCAAAAAGCCGGCACAGGCCGCTTACGACGGTATCCGCGAAATCAGCGCTACGGTAACTTCCATCACGCTGGTAATTGTGGTAGTGTTCGTTCCGATTGCGCTTTCAACCGGTTTGGTATCCGATATTCTGCGTCAGTTCTCGGTGGTGGTGGCGGTATCTACAGCGCTGAGTTTGTTTGTAGCTTTTACGCTGATTCCGCTGCTGGCCAGCCGCTTCTCTAAACTGGAGCACCTGAGCAGCAAGAACTTTTTTGGTAGATTTATACTTCGTTTCGAGCGCTTCCTCGACCGTGTAATTGATGGATTCTCTGATACTTTGGTTTGGGCTTTCAAGCACAAGCTGGTGGTGCTGCTTACCACGGTGGTACTGTTCGTCGCTTCTGTGGCGTTGGTTCCGGCAGGTTTTATCGGTAGTGAATTCGTAAGCGCCGGCGATCGGGGTGAGTTTATCGTGCAACTCGAGTTGCCTAAAAATGCTACGGTGGAGCAAACAAACTTTGCCGCCCGCAGCACCGAAAAATACCTGCAGCAGTTTCCGGAAGTAACCAAGGTGTTTACTACGGTGGGTACTACATCTTCGGCGCAGGCAGGCCAGAATACAGCATACCTGGCAGAAGTAAACGTGAGTTTGGTAGATGCTGCCGAACGTCCTTTTACCACAAACGCCTTTTCGCGCAAAGTAAAAATAGGCCTGGAAGAAACTATACCCGGCGTCAAGTTTTCGGCACTGCCGGTAAGTATGGTGGGTAATGCCAGCCAGGCGCCTATCCAAGTGGTGCTTTCGGGCCCGAACCTGGACTCGCTAATGGCTTTCTCCAACAAAGTGATGGCCGAGGTAGCGCAGGTGCAGGGCACAGCTGAGGTAAAGAAATCAGTAGAAGACGGTAACCCAGAGATTGCCGTAGCTGTGGACCGCGACAAAATGGCGACCCTGGGGCTTTCGCTGGAACAGGTGGGTGCTGCCATGCAGACAGCTTTTAGCGGCAACACCGATGCCCAGTTTAAAGGCCAGCAAAACGACTACGACATCAACATCCGCTTAGACAACTTCAACCGCCAAAACATCACCGACATTGGCAACCTGCCATTCGTGAACAACAAAGGCGAACTTATACGTCTGAGCCAGTTTGCCGACATCCGTCAGTCTACGGGCCCGTCTAAACTGGAGCGTAAAGATCGTGTAAGTTCTGTAGCTGTAAACTCGCAGGTAATCGGGCGGCCAACCGGTTCGGTAGGTACTGAAATCCAGGAGCGCCTGGCTAAGCTGGACGTGCCGCGGGAAATTTCCATCACTTACGGCGGAGACCTGAAAAACCAGTCAGAAGGTTTCGGTACGTTAGGTATGGCGCTGCTGGCTTCTATCATCTTTGTGTACCTGATTATGGTGGCGCTGTATGATAGTTATGTATACCCGCTGGTAGTGCTGTTCTCTATTCCGCTGGCTATTATTGGTGCTTTGCTGGCCCTGGCCCTCACAGCATCTACGTTGAGTATCTTCTCTATACTTGGTATCATCATGCTGATTGGCTTGGTAGCGAAAAATGCCATCCTGGTGGTAGACTTTACCAACAAGCTGAAATCAGAAGGTGTGGAAGTGAAAGAGGCATTGATTGAAGCGGTGCGAATCCGTTTCCGACCTATCCTGATGACGACGCTGGCCATGGTGATTGGTATGCTGCCGATTGCACTGGCCAACGGCCCGGGTGCCGAGTGGAAAAATGGCCTGGCCTGGGCGCTGATTGGCGGACTGAGTAGTTCCATGTTCCTGACGCTGATTGTAGTGCCCGTTATCTATTACATCTTCGACCGCATCCTGGCTAAGTTTGGCTGGGACAAAAGCACCAAAATAGAGCTGGTAGATAAGACGCAGGAAGAGTTGGAAAGAGAAACGCTTGCGCTGGAAGATAGCAAAATAAGCCACTCTCACGCTTATTAAGAACGCCTGTTTTTATTTATGAGACGTCAGTAAACATGTGCGAGGCTGTTGTCCCGCACATGTTTTACCATCTGCACACAAAAGTATACTTTCAAAAAAATAATGCCATGAAAGCCCTTGATATCAATCCATTGGCAATAAAAAGTGAAGTGCTACACATTATTACTTCACTCAAAAATGTGCATCCCAAGCGCCTGCTGAAGGCAAAAGACCTGAGCGAACTTGGCTTTGACATTCTGGACGTTGTAGACATTATCCTGGCGGTCGAAAAAACCTATCAGTTGACCATTCCGGATGAAGTGCCGGTATATTCAGTGGATGATTTTGTGAACTACATCTACAGCCAGCGCAGGTAGCAATAATTTCAAGATTCTCAAACACAAAAGTGCCGCAGCTAAAGTATAGCTGCGGCACTTTTGTGTTTGATGAATTTATCTCACCGTATGATACTCAATCCATACTTTACTTTCGTTGTACCAGGTATAGCAGTTCCGCTCCCAAGTATAAATATTTGGTTGTGGTGTAAAAAGTATGATGCTTAGCTTTGGTGCTGTTTCTGTATGTAAACATGATATTTAAGCTGGCGATATGGTTTTCTTTTTTCTTTGAGAAGCAGGTAGTTCTTCTTACGAATCTTCTATTTCTGGCTC
>Ga0210040_10001792_pt1 | contig 31630 bp, 22 predicted proteins | sample CryGeyCG12114_NA_FD_185462 | JGI IMG/M metagenome (GOLD analysis project Ga0210040, IMG submission 185462) | Groundwater microbial communities from aquifer - Crystal Geyser CG19_WC_8/21/14_NA (SPAdes) (version 2) | ecosystem: Environmental > Aquatic > Deep subsurface > Groundwater | place: USA...
CGCAGGTTAAGAAAAAGAAATGAAATAATCGGAACCCGGAATAAACTAAAGTTAGAAGTAAGGGCCAGTTAGTAGAATAAGTAAGCGTAGGCGCATCGAAACGGAGACAAAGTAATAATTGTTTTTAGTAAAGAAGAAGGAGATTATCCGGCAGGCTGCACAACCAGGAAGAACTAGGCGTTTACAGTAAAAAACAGTATTACAAAACACGTGAATTTACCCAAGAGGAGTTTGATGCTTCTAAATACATGGTTAAAAGCAACTATATCTTGTTTAGTAGCTAAATCAATATAGGCCAGTTATTCCATTTTCTGATGCATTTAAGGTAGAGTAATACCCTAAGGAATCTACAACTGAAAGGTTTAATATGTACTTTTCTTCCAGAATAAAAAACCTTTCTTGGATTGCAGCATTAAAAGTTTCTACTCTGTTTACTTTTCCCGTAGTCTGTACCTGCCAGACCATATTGTAGCGGTGATGAAACTGCGTAAGAAAAAAACAAAAGGAAATCTAAAACCCTTTCTAATTGCTCATAGGAGTTGGCTACAGCCTTACTTACTTGCCGGAACAGAGTTCCTGCTTTCCATTAAACCTTTGAAGTCTTCCGCAGGGCGACTTCAAATAACGGGGGGCATATATTATTTCTACTTCAAGTTTGAGCGAAGCGGTAACTTGGAGTAGAAATATTGGCAAGTTTTTAACTTGCGCCAGTTACAAACTGGCACCAAAAAAGCCACAAGTTACAAACTTGCGGCATGTGGGGGAAAAATTTAATCAACAGGCGTTGAATTAAATTGGAAGTAAGATATATTATATATAATTTTCTCCAAAATAGTTATTCACCACTTTTTATTTATGGCAAAACAGAATGAAGAATTTAAACTTAGGTTGTGGGTATTAAATATTAAACTTAGATCAAATAATAGAAAAGGTGCATCAGCATATGAGGAAATATTTACTAACTTATATAATCTTAGATTAGCTCCAAAGGTTCGAGGAGGAAGCAGTATCATATTAAGAACCCAGTTTAAGGAAGCCGTAGAAAATAGAGGCAATATTTATTACGGAAAAATTTCAAGATTTACCCGTTTAGAAGGTAAAGAGTGGTTTGATTATGTAAATATGGAGGTTGTGAACCATGAAATTCCAGCAAATTTATTCCCCAATCTTAAAGAAACAGAATACTTTTTTATTCCCAAGGCCCATAGGTTTTGTATCTTAGATAAAACTGGAACTATTTCTCTTAGCAATGCTGAAGATTACCTGAAAAAAGCTCTTCCTGATGTTATTGAAAGTGATGAAGAAATAGAAATAACGGTAGAGCAGGATATAAATTCTTTTGAAGAAATTCTATCCGCAAACCAAATTAAGAAGCTTGTTATCAATATTTCTTATAGCAATAATGATACAAATGATGAGTTAACGGCTTTAGTTGATCAGGAATTAAGAGCATTGCATGTTGGGAATTTAAATGCTACAATTACACCAGATCATAATGGTCAATTATCGTTAGAAGATAGTCCTTTTATAAAAGGGGCCTTAGGTGTTGCCGAAAGTGATGGTACTGTAGAAGCTACAATTGTTGATCAAGAAGGAGTCCAAAAGAAAGTTAATACTAGAAATTATCCACGCAAAATATTTGTTGATGTAAGAGGAGGAGAAGACGCTGTAAATCAATCTGTTTTCTCGAAAATCATGAGCATTTTTAGATGATGATAACTGAACAACAAATAAAAGAATTAGAACAAAGACACCTTGCTGGATTCAAAGGAATTTGGAGGAATTATACAAAAGATAAACTTTATAAAGGCTTAAAATATCCTGTAATTGTAAGCTTAATTTTTACTTTGTTTTTTGCAATTTTTAATGAAGATATTTTTGAAATTATAAAGAATCTAGCAAGTTTAACTTTATCAGTGATACCAAATTTACTAGGTTTCTTACTTGGTGGTTATGCAATAATAATTGGTTTTGGCAATGTTGATTTGTTAAAATCAACTACTAGAACTTCAGAGAATAAGCCTGTGAGCTTATTTCAAGCAATGAGTAGCATTTTCGCTTTTTGTATTTTAGCTCAAGCCGGAAGCTTAATTATAGCTACGATTTATAGTTTATTTACCAGTTTAAATTTGAATAATATTGAATGTTTAAATGTCTTAATTCCCTATTATCGTACATTTAATATCTTCTGGTTATTCTTAATGATTTTTGCCTTACTGTATTCTATATTTTTACTACCTGTGATGCTTATTAATGTCTTTAATTTTGCTCAAGCTTACCATTTAAGGCTAACTATTGAAAGAATAAAAGAAGAACAAAAAAAGAGTGATAATAAAGTTTAAGAAGTTTTATAATATAATTAAATGCCGTACCTTTTTAAGTACGGCATTTTGTTTTTATAAAGTTCAGTTTTTAATTCCCGCCGTGTCAGGTGTTTTTTTTCACCTGACACTACCTGGCAGCAACAAAACCTACAACAACTTACAAGTTCCAATCTCACTCTCCTTTACCTTCTGAATAAATAGCTTCGGATCAATACGGTATTTGCGGGAGAACATTTCGATGTAAAGCCGTTCGGTCGGGTCGTTTAGCATCAGTTCCAGTTTTTTGGGGCCGGGTGCGGCTTGGGCGGCTTCTTCGATGCGGTCAATCAGCAAATCGTTCAGGTTCCGGATGTCGATATCCACGCGCACGCCCTGGGCCATTTTGTCGGTGATGTCGCCCAGCAACTGAATGTTTAGCGGTTTTAACTCCCACTGGTCTTCGGTTTTGTAACGGAGCTGCATTTTGCCTTTAATAAACACAAACATGCCTTCTTTTAAGTAAGGCGAAAACTTCACGTAATCTTCTCCAAACAAAGCCATGTTAATGGTAGAGTCGTAATCTTCTAAAGTAAACAAGGCAAACGGGTTGCCGTTTTTAGCAGAGGTCCGGATGACAATATTCGACAAGATACCAGCTACGTTTACATCTTTGTTTTTGTAATCGGTTATTTTCTCCAGCGAACAAGTGCAGTAAGAATTAATTTCCAGGCTAAACTGGTCTAAGGGGTGACCGGAAATATAAAAGCCTACTACTTCTTTTTCGCGGCGCAGCTTTTCGGTCGGCGTCCAGGGCGTAACGTCCGGTACTTTGGGCAACGGCGCGGCTACGGCCGCCCCGCCGCCAAATAAAGATTGCTGGGCCGCACTGGCTTCGGCCTGGTGGTTGTTACCAAGCCGCACCGCTTTTTCAATTAAGTTCTGCGTTTCGCCTTCGGGTATCTCTAAATACTGCGCGCGGTGGTATTTCTCAAACGAATCGAAGGCGCCCGCCTGGGCCATACTTTCGAAGGTTTTCTTGTTTACTGCCCGTAGGTTTACCCGTTTGGCAAAGTCGAATATATCGGAGTACGAACCTTTCTTTTCGCGCTCTTCCAGAATAGCTTCTACGGCCGCTTCGCCGGTACCTTTTATAGCGCCCAAACCAAAACGGATAGCGCCTTCCTGGTTTACGTTAAATTTATAGATGGATTCGTTTACGTCCGGCCCCAACACCTGCACGCCTTGTTTGCGGGCTTCCTCAATAAAGAACGTTACTTTTTTAATGTCGTTCATGTTGTGCGTCAGCACCGATGCCATGTACTCGGCCGGGTAGTGGGCTTTGAGGTAACCGGTTTGGTAAGCTACCACGGAGTAAGCGGCGGAGTGGGAGCGGTTAAACCCGTACTGGGCAAACTTTTCCATTACGTCGAATACTTCGGAAGCCTTTTTCTCTGGAATATTATTGATTTCTTTGGCCCCTTTTATGAATTTCTCCCGCTCCTGGGCCATTTTCTTCATGTCCTTTTTACCCATGGCGCGGCGCAGCAAGTCGGCGCCACCCAGGGAGTAACCAGCCAGAATTTGGGCGGTTTGCATAATTTGCTCCTGGTACACCATAATGCCCTGCGAATAATTCAGGATGGGCTCTAAGAGTTCGTGCGGGTAATCTACTTCTTCTTTGCCGTGTTTCCGGTTAATGAAGTTCGGGATGAACTGCATCGGGCCCGGCCGGTACAGGGCGTTCATGGCAATTAAGTCTTCAATGTTGGTCGGCTTTAAATCTTTTAGGTACATCCGCATGCCCTCCGACTCAAACTGGAACGTGCCAATGGTATCGCCGCGCTGGTACAACTCGTAGGTTTTCTCATCATCCATCGGAATATCATCGATGTTGATATCTACGCCGTGGTTACGCTTAATGAGTTCTAAAGCATCCTTAATAATGGTCAGGGTTTTGAGCCCCAAAAAGTCCATTTTCAGCATGCCCGCCGATTCAATTACTTTCCCGTCGAACTGGGTAACCAGCAGGTCAGAATCTTTGGAAGTAGATACCGGAATATATTTGGTGATATCGTCGGGCGCAATAATTACCCCGGCGGCGTGAATACCCGTGTTGCGGACGGAGCCTTCCAGTTTCTCCGCCAGTTTCAGGGTTTTGGCGCGTAAATCGTTCCCGTCGCGAATGGCTTTTAATTCCGGCGATTCTTCGAAGGCTTTGGCTAAGGTTGTTCCGGGGGCATCCGGCACCATTTTGGCCAGTTCGTTCGCTTCGGATAAAGGCAGTTCCAGGGCCCGCGCCACGTCTTTGATACTCGACTTGGCGGCCATGGTACCGAAGGTAATAATCTGGGCTACCTGCGTTTTACCGTATTTATCCACCACGTAATCAATTACCCGCTGGCGGTTTTCGTCGTCGAAGTCAATATCAATATCGGGCATGGATACCCGTTCGGGGTTCAGGAAACGCTCGAAGAGCAAAGAGTATTTAATCGGGTCGATGTTGGTAATACCGATGCAATAAGCGGCCGCCGAACCAGCGGCCGAACCCCGGCCGGGACCAACGGCTACCCCAATAGAACGGCCTTTATTAATGAAATCCTGCACGATGAGGAAGTAACCCGCAAAGCCCATGGTTTCAATAATCTGGAGCTCGTAGTTCAAGCGCTCTTCAATTTCGGGGGTTATTTCGCCGTAGCGTTTCTTGGCCCCTTCAAACGTCAGGTGACGCAGGTAAGCATCCGGTCCGGCGTGTTCCGCCGGAATGGGGAAGTTGGGTAGTAAAATATCACGCTGTAGCTTGGGCGGCGTTATTTTATCAACAATTTCATTGGTGAAGTCTACGGCTTGCGGCACATCTTTAAACAGTTCGTTCATTTGCGCCTGCGTTTTAAAGTAGAATTCATCGTTGGGGAAACCAAAACGGCTTTGCGGCTTTGGTTTGCTCATTTCTTCCTCAATGCGGTACAGCATCTGGCGCGCTTTCTGGTCGTTGCCCAGGCTTTGGCGCAGGTTATCGAAATGGTCGTAAGCCACCTGGCCGCTGTTGGTGAGTAACCGGAAATATTTGGTTTGGAAATCGCCCACCGGTACACTTTCGTCTTCGCCGGTGTTCACGCACAACAATATATCGTGGGCGTTCCAGTCGTTTTGCTCTACGTAGTGCGAATCGTTCGTGCAAATTATTTTTACGTTGTATTTTTTAGCTAAGCGCAGCAATACCTGGTTTACATCTTCCTGACTTTTACCGGTATTATCAATGTTCATCAGGCCGTGGCGCTGCAACTCAATATAATAATCATCGCCAAATAAATCCAGCCACCACTTCAAATGTTCTTCCGCTTCTTCTTCGCCTTTCCACAAAATAGTTTGCGGTAATTCGGCCCCGATGCAGCAACTGGTAGCAATTAAGCCTTTGGAATATTTCTGTAGTAATTCTTTATCGATGCGCGGCCACTTGCTGTACAAACCTTCGATGTAAGAAAGCGAACACAGTTTGGCTAAGTTCTGATAACCTTCTTGGTCTTTGGCCAGCAATAACTGGTGGTAACGGTTGTCGCGCTGTTCTTTGCTAAAGGTTTTCTGGTGGCGATCGTGCACCAGGTAAAACTCACAACCCACAATGGGCTTCACGTTGTATTTATTGGCTTCGGCCACGAAGTTGAAAGCCCCGAACATGTTGCCGTGGTCGGTCATGGCAACGGCTTTCATGCCGTCTTCCTGCGCCTTTTTCATGAGCTTGCCAATACTGGCGGCACCATCTAACAACGAATATTGGGTATGGGTATGTAAATGCGAATAGTCAGGCACGGGTAGTTAATTAGAAATTAAAAATTATGAATTAGAAATTGTTTGGGCGGTAATGCTGCTCTTTTAAAACAAAATTCAGGATATTAAAATTACAGAAATATGCCGGGTTATAAAACTATATTTTGAGTTTGATTTGCCACAAATTAAGTAATATTCTACAGGTCAGCGGGAATGATTTTTTCGGGAAGAGGCCCGAAGAAATGGCTGTAAAACAAGAAAGCCAGTTGTGATTTATTACTGGTTTTGCCACGCTTATCATCAACATGCTTTCTGATATTCTAAGAAATTACTTAACTCGGGCAGACTAAAAATATCTAGTTTTAAATTAACCCGTATGAACTCATCAGGCAAATATAAAGGTTTAAATTATTTAGGATGAGTTCAACGCAACCCAATACCACTACCCGGAAGCAAGTACCTATATCCGAAATGTTCCGGGCTTTAAGTCACCGTAATTATAAGCTTTTTTTCATCGGGCAGGGCGTATCGCTCATTGGCACCTGGATGGAACAAATAGCCATGAGTTGGCTGGTTTATCGCCTCACCGATTCCGTTTTAATGTTGGGAATATTGGGCTTTGCCGCCCAGATTCCTTCTTTTGTGTTCGGTCCTTTCGGAGGTGTTGTGTCCGACCGCTACGATCGCCACCGCATAGTACTTATTACCCAGATATTATCGATGGTACAAGCTTCTATCGTGGCGGCCTTGGTTTTAACCAATACCGCTACCGTGGAGTGGCTTTTGGTGCTGATTGTATTTCTGGGGGTGGTTAATGCTTTTGGCAACACGGCTCGCCAGGCTTTTGTAATAGAACTGGTAGAAAAACGGGAAGATGTAGGCAACGCCATTGCCTTAAACTCCTCTATGTTTAATATGGCCCGGCTTGTGGGGCCATCGGTAGCCGGCATTCTGATTGCAGCCGTAGGGGAGGGAATGTGTTTTTTAATCAATGCTCTCAGCTTTCTGGGGGTAATATTTTGTTTGCTGGCGATGCGGGTAGAACGCAAGTCCCGGCCTAAAATTGAAACGCGGGTTTGGCAATCGCTGAAAGAAGGCTACCAGTATGTGTTTGGTTTTCCGCCTATCCGGGCGGTTATTATTCAAATCGGGATTATCAGTTTGGTCGGGATGCCTTTTAGCACCTTAATGCCGGTTTTTGCGCGCGATATTTTACACGGTGGGGCCAATACTTTGGGTTATTTGATGGGTGCTTCGGGCATTGGGGCTTTAACGGGAGCTTTATATCTGGCCCGGCGGCCTACGGTAGTAGGTTTAGGGCGGGTAATAGTGGTGGCTACTACCATGTTGGGCTTTGGGTTGATCTTTTTCTCTCTAACTCGCTCTCTCTGGCAATCATTAATAGTAGTGTTAATTACCGGCTTTGGCATGATTGTACAAATGGCGGCGAGCAATACCATTCTGCAAACTATTTCGGACGACGACAAACGCGGCCGCGTCATGAGTTTTTATTCGATGGCTTTTTTAGGAATGGCTCCTTTTGGTTCTTTACTTGCGGGAACCGCCGCCAACCACATTGGGGTACCCCATACCTTACTTATCAGCGGGATTTTGAGTTTAATTAGTATTGTGCCTTTTGCTTTGCAGTTGCCGCATCTGCAAAAAATGGTTAAACCTATTTACGAACGTTTAGGCATATTGCCCCAGATAGCCACCGGCGTACAAGCAGCCACCATGGCTACGACAGCGGCCGAAGAAAAGTAAATTTTGCTTTAATTTGGATATAGTAAATCCTTATCAGGTGAAGATTTTATTTTGATATTACTGATAGATATCAGGCTAATTGGAGGATTAGATAACCTTGACTGATAAACCGGATAAACGCGAGCAACGATTAATTTACTTAATCGCCGCTCGCGTTTTTAAACAGTAAGGTAAGTTTTTAATAACGGCTGTTGCCTACTGCTTTAATCACCAGTATTTCTCCTGGCCGCACATTAAAGTCAGACTTGTGGTTCCAGTCCATAATATCTTTTATGGTAACCCCGTATTTTCTGGATATTTGGTACATCGATTCTCCGGCTATAACGGTATGGTTGGCCGAAGCGCCAGCTTTGCTGTTATGAACGGGTTTTGCCGGGCTTGCTTCCAGCATAGCCGTACTGGCGGGGGCCACCGGTATATCCGACAATTTAACTGCCGGTGCGGTTACTTTCAGGTTTTGCCCGATAGCCAAAGGCATGTTGTCGCTAAGGTTATTCCAGAATTTTAGGTTGTCAGGTGTGGTGTTGTATTGTTTTGAGATGCTGTACAGCGTTTCGCCTTTTGCTACCACGTGGATACCAGGCGTAGCGGCTTGCGCCGGGGCATAGGCTGGTTCTTTTAACACCGGTGCAGTCGGTGTTTTGATTGTGGTAGCCACTTTAGAATTAGATGTCTCTTTGGAAGTAGATGTCTCTTTAGGAGCGGCTTGCTCTTTCGGAACTACTTTACTTGGAGCCTTTTGCGGGGCATCCAGCGGCTCTTTTAATACTATTACCGGTTTTTCTTGCGTGCTGGTACTATCGCCCTTTGTCCAGGCCGATTTCGTCTGCGTAACGGCTGTATCTTTGGTAGCGGCTACTGTTCCGGTGGGTGCTGATTTTTTGTACAGAACAGCAGGGGCCGGCGTTTGGTTAATGGTTTCTATTTCATTATCAATATTTTCACTTAAAACCTCCTCTGAGTATTCTTCCTGCTCATTGGTACTGGCCAAGGCAGTATCCAACGCTGCTTCTACCTTTACTTTGTCGGCGGTTATAACTTCTGTTTCGGGTAGTTTCTCCGAAACTGCGGCTACTGCTTCTGTTTCTGCTTCAGTTGTGCTGTCATCTGCTACTTCGGTTTCGGCTATGGCTGGGGCAGCTGGATGGGGAGGAACAGGTTGGGTGCCGGATAATTTTCCGCCGGGATAATCTTTAACTGGTTTTTTACTTGGGTCCGGCGTTTGGCTGGAAGCGGTAGATTTATTCGCATTTACTTCATCCAGTACTTCATCTTTGGCCAATATAACCGGGTTAGCCGGCGCCCGGGTGGGTTCGCTGTCCGGGTTGCTCTTATATTCTACCGGTACATTGCCCGGACGGCGGTGTTGCATCCATAACAAACGGCCGGCTACCAGTACTTCCTGGTTTTTCAAGCGGTTGTTCCACAGAATAGTGTGTGCTTTTACTCCGTAACGCTGGGAAATTTGCTGTACCCGTTCGCCTTCTTTTACCACGTGGTATTGTACCGCGGCTTTGCTTTTTTTGCGTTCAATATAATAAGCTTCTCCGGTCTCAATCGGGTCGAAGCTGCGCATATCATTGTAAGCTAATAACTTGCGGGTAGAAAGGTGCGCCCGGCGGGCTAGTTTGTCTTTGGAATCGCCTTGCTGGGCAATAATTACTTTCAGGCCGTTTAGCTTTTTAACTTCGTGTTTGCCGTTGCGCTCCGTTACTATTTCCGGCGTTTCTGAGGCCGAGGCAATTGGCGTGGCTGGGGTACGCTGCGAAGCTAATATCAGGCGCTGTTCGGGGTTCGTAACCGGTATCAGCACGGTATAATTTTTATCGTTGGGAATATACTGGCTGGCCAGCCATTTATTGTATAGTTTTATTTCGGCTTCGTCTACCTGGTTTTCTAAAGCAATATCGCTGATATTTTTGCCGGAGGCCGGAACTTCCCGCAACATTACCAGAGGTGCCGGGTTTAGACCCACAGCGCTGCCGTAAGCTATTTTATGGGCCAGTAATTTTAAAATGTAATTATCGGTTTTATCCGTAATTACCATTTCTTTTTTATTGATATGATTGGGTTGGGCCAGGGCTTTGGCGCCGGTAAAACCATGATAATAAGAAAGAATGGTGTTGTGCCAGTTTTTGTAATACAGCGTGTTGCTTTTTACCAGGTAGCGGGCAGCGCTCCTGGAAGATTCGGTGATGTGTTTGCGTTCGTCTACGTCCTGGTTGATGCGCAGGCCGTAATCGGTAGCTGTATCTTTTTTGAATTGCCAGAAACCTACCGCATTGGAGGTAGATACCGCATCCTGCACCAAACCGCTTTCAATTAAAGCTAAATATTTAAAATCATCCGGCAGGCCTTCTTCCCGGAATACGCGCTCGATAATGGGGAAATACGTGTCGGCCAAATCTACTTTTAACTGGAAATATTTGGGATATTTGAGCAGGGCATCTACTTTCATCTGCAAATCCCGGCGGCCGCTTTCCTCCAGAATAAAATGCTGATCGGCAAAATATAGATTAGTAGGAACAATAATAGACTGGGCCTGGGCCCAGTTACTAACCAATAAAAATAAAAATACGATCTGCTTTCTCATAAACAAGTATTTGGCGCCTGAAGCTTTGGTATAAAGCCTGAACGAATGAAAGATGAGATTTCTGCTGTAAAATGCGGAATATCAAATTTTCCGGATTTACTGCCGATTACCCAAGAACAAAATAGCAGATTAAGAATGGAAAGAAGAATTTTCCGGTGGATTATTTATCGACAATCTTTCTACACTTTTTCCACATATAAGCAGAAAAGGCCTTAATAATAACGTGGAGCAATAATCACTTAATGAACTAATTGCGGGCGTATACGCCTGAAAGCCGGTAAATTTATAATATGAAATAAGTAATAATCGGGATTTTGGCGGGCATGGCCGGAGGTATAAAAACAGTTCGGAATTATTTCTTCCGGACCAGCATCAGCCCATCGCGCAGCGGTAATAATATATTTTCTACCCGGTCGTCGGCCTGTATTTTGCGGTTAAAATCCAGTACCGATTGCGTGTCTTTATCGATTTTAGCGGTTTGCTGCGCTACTTTGCCGCTCCAAAGCACATTATCAATTAATATAAAACCGCCCGGTACTACTTTCTCCAGGGTTAAATCATAATAACGGGCATTGTTTAGTTTATCGGCATCAATAAAAACCAAATCGAACTGGAAATTTAGTTGCGGAATAATTTCCAGGGCATTGCCAATGTAGTATTTTATTTTGTCTGCGGCGCCGGCCTTTCTAAAATAGCCCCGTACCATTTCCGCCAGTTCTTCATTTACATCTATGGTGTGGAGCAAACCGCCCGGGGCCAGGCCTTCGGATAAGCACAAACCCGAGTAACCAGTGTAAGTACCCAGTTCTAAAATTTGTTGCGGCCGGATCATGTGTGAAATCATAGCTAAAAGCCGCCCCTGCACGTGCCCGGAGAGCATCCGGGGCTTCATCACGTGCAGGTGGGTGTCGCGGTTTAGTCTCTTTAAAAGTTCAGATTCGGCGCTGGTATGTTCGTTAACGTAACGTTGCAGCTCAGGCGATAGAAAATCCATTGTTTGTTAGCATTTAGCTTTTAGCGGTTAGCAATTAGCTTTTAGCTTTTAGCGATTAGCAGTTAGTAATTAGTAATTTATTGCTAGCCAGAGGTAAACAAGCCGTATTTGCCAGTTAGCAATTATCAGAAAATATCAGGTAGAGCACAAGTTATATGTAAAACATATTAATGATAAAGCTAAAAGCTAATCGCTAACAGCTTTTATTAAGCCGGTATATAATTCAGGTAACTTAATTTGTCTTCCGCCAGGATGTCGTTGGCAATATCCAGGAGTTGCTGGGCTTGGATACGTCGGATCTGGTCGAATATTTCGTTTAGGCTTTCAACTTTGTCCAGGTCCAGGATGCTTTTGCCCATCATCATCATCAGGCCGATGTTGCTTTCTTCGGCCATGGCCAGTTGCCCCATTAATTGTTCTTTGGCGGTATGGAGCTGCAGGCTCCCCAACGGTTTTTCCCGGAGCTTTTTCAGTTCTTTTAAAACCAGAGAAGTGGTACGGGCCAGTTGTTTTTTCTCCGTGCCGAAGTAAATACCAAAAGAACCGGTGTCTAGGTAGGTGGCATAGTTGGCATCAATGGTATAAACCAGACCGTATTTTTCGCGCACGGCCAGGTTTAAGCGCGAATTCATGCCGGGGCCACCCAGAATATTCGTCAGCATAAAAAAAGGAATGCGCCGTTCGTCGGCCAGGGCATAAGCCGGCGCCCCAATAACGCAGTGCGCCTGCACAATGGGTTTTTCCAGGTTTATAAGCTGGGGCTGGTAATGTGTGAAAGGTTGCCGTACCCGTTCTTTGGTGATAGCGGGCAAGTGGCCCAGGTATTTCTGACCCAGCTTTAAGACTTTATCGAAAGGTAAATTACTAACCGAACAGAAAACCAGTCGGTCGGTACTTAAATTATCCTGGATAAACCGGAGGAAATCAGCTTTTTTAAAACCCGATACACTTGCTTTAGAACCCAGAATATTGTTGCCCAAAGCATGGTTCTGAAAAACGACTTCGTCAAAATCATCTATAATGGCGTCTTCGGGCGTATCGAGGTACATGGCCATTTCTTCCAGGATAACGCCCCGCTCTTTTTCTATTTCTTTGGCCGGGAAAGTAGAGTTAAAGGTAATATCGGTAAGCAATTCAAAAGCTTTTTCGAAGTGCTTATCCAGCACCGAGGCGTAAAAGCAAAGTTTTTCTTTGGTGGTATAGGCGTTTAATTCGCCGCCTACGGTTTCGAGGCGGTTTAATATGTGAAACGATTTGCGCTTTTTGGTGCCTTTAAAGGCCATGTGTTCCCAGAAGTGAGCCAGACCCTGTTGCTCCGGGGTTTCGTCGCGGCTGCCAATATCCAGGATAAAGCCGCTGTGCGCAATTTTAGTATGGGTAACTTGTTTATGTATAATACGAATGCCGTTAGGCAAGGTATGCAAATGATAATCAGGCATGCATTTATAAAAATTAGCCGGCAAAGATACGAAAAATGTACCAGAAAATACAGGTTTTGCTAAGTAGGCAAATGGGCAAACAGTAAATAAAATAAAAGGAAAAGCCGGAAGTAACGTACTTTTGTTTCTTTATGGGCAAGGCAAAAAGAGCATGAAAAATATTCTGATTATTCAGACCGCTTTTTTGGGAGACGTGGTGCTGGCCACGGGACTGATAGAAAAGCTGCGGGCGTATTATCCGGAGGCCAAGCTGGATTTTTTGCTGCAGAAAGGCAACCACTCCTTACTCCAAGATCATCCGAAATTAAACCAGGTACTTACCTGGAATAAAAAACAAAACAAATATAAAAACCTGCTACAACTACTGGGACAAATCCGTAAACAAAAATACGATTTGGTAATTAACCTGCAGCGTTTCGGTTCTACCGGTTTACTAACGGCTTTATCCGGGGCCAAACAAACCGTTGGCTTCGATAAAAATCCTTTTTCCCGCTTTTTTACGCGCCGCTACCACCACAACGTAGAATCCGGCCAGCACGAAATAGCCCGCAATCATTTACTTATTGCCAGCCTTACCGATAAAGAACCTGCCAGGCCTTGCCTGTATCCGTCTTCGGCAGATTATGCGAAAGTACAGCCTTTCAAAAACCAACCTTTTATTTGTGTAGCACCAACATCGGTGTGGTTTACCAAGCAATACCCAGCCGAAAAATGGGTACATTTATTAGATGCCTTGCCACCGGGGTACAACGTGTATTTGCTGGGTTCGCCCAGCGATAAAGAGCTGGCGGAGAAACTTAAAACAACGACCAAAAACAAAGCGGTAGCAAACTTATGCGGGCAGTTAAGTTTGCTGCAATCTGCGGCGCTGATGCAGCACGCGCAACTCAACTACGTAAACGATTCCGGCCCCATGCACCTGGCTTCGGCTTTAAATGCCCCCACTTGCGCCGTTTATTGCTCTACCGTACCCGGTTTTGGTTTTGGGCCGCTGGCCGATTTTGCCCAGGTAGTAGAAAAAAAAGAGCCTTTATATTGCCGGCCCTGCGGTTTGCACGGTTACCAGAAATGCCCGCAAGGGCATTTTAAATGTGCTTATGATATCGAAACCGAACAACTTTTAACGGTGCTGGCATTAACGCTACCCGTATCAGGGAATTTAAATTAAAACCCGGACCCTGGTACAGGATGGTTTATAATTAAGCTAATTAAGAAAGGATTGCCGGCGTGCTGCCGGAATAAGTTTGTTTAAATAAATACAGCTTATAGATAAAATTCTAACTTTGCCGTTCCGGACCTGATTGGTTCAACCTTATTTATATTAGAGAAATAACGTAATTAACTGAGCTATGAGATACCAGCCCATTGATGCCAGCCTGTTTATCCATAACCGGGAAAATTTTCGCCGGCACCTGAAACATTGTTCTTTAGCCATTTTTAATTCCAATGATATCATGCCTACCAACGCGGATGGTACCATGGGTTTCCGGCAGAACAGTGATTTATTTTATTTAAGTGGTATCGATCAGGAAGAAAGTATTTTGTTGCTTTTTCCCAACGCGAAAGATGCGCGCCACCAGGAAATATTATTTGTGCGGGAAACCAACGATCATATCCTCACCTGGGAAGGCTATAAACTTACCAAAGATGAGGCGCGTGCCATATCCGGTATTCAAACTATTTACTGGACTTCGGAATTTAAACAAGTGCTCCGTTCGCTCATGCACGAAGCGGAACACGTATATCTGAACTCAAACGAGCACCTGCGGGCTGTAGTAGAAGTAGAAACCCGCGATGCCCGCTTCCTGAAATGGATAAAAGAAACCTATCCTTTGCACCATTACGAGCGGAGCACGCCTATTATGCACCATTTGCGGGCCATTAAATCGGAAACCGAAATAGCCCTGATCCGGCAGGCTTGCAGCATTACCGAAAAAGCTTTCCGGCGCTTGCTGCAATTTGTAAAACCCGGCGTAATGGAATACGAGGTAGAAGCCGAAATCTGTCACGAGTTCTTACGGAACCGGTCGCGCGGGCCGGCTTACAGTTCTATTATTGCTTCCGGAGTTAATGCCTGTATCTTGCACTACGTAGATAATAACCGCGAATGCAAAGACGGCGATGTGCTGCTGATGGACTTTGGCGCCGAATACGCCAATTACGCTGCGGATTTAACCCGTACCATACCGGTAAACGGCACTTTTACCAAGCGGCAGAAAGAAGTATATAATGCGGTGCTGCAAGTAATGAAAACTGCTAAAAACATGCTGGTGCCCGGCAATACTTTAGATCAGTACCATGCTTTTGTGGGTACGGTTATGCAGCACGAACTGGTGAAGCTGGGCTTGTTAAACGATAGTGATGTAAAAAACCAGGATCCCGAGCATCCGCTTTATAAAAAATATTTCATGCATGGTACTTCGCATTTCCTGGGTTTGGATGTGCACGACGTCGGAAATAAATACCGGCCGTTCGAAGCGGGTATGGTCTTTACCTGTGAGCCGGGTATTTATATCCGCGAAGAAGGATTAGGTATTCGCCTGGAGAATGATATCCTGATTACGAGTAACGGCCCGGTAGACCTGATGGCCGATATCCCTTTAGAGGCCGACGATATTGAGCGTTTGATGAAGGCTTAAATTATGGCGGTAGTTATTATAGCAGAAAACGGGCCTTAGGTGAAATGCTTATTATAAGTTGCTTCAATGCTAAATATCGGCTTGAAAATACAGGGGCTCCGGATAGATTTTGTTTTTTATTGAACTTGTTAAAAAACGTTATCCGATATTTAAGCTACAGAAGTTCAGCGGCTAAAGGTGTAGCAAAAGAAATATTATATCTTAATTGAAGCCAGATAAAAGCTGATTTAAAGCAAAGGTGTCATAAAATAGTGACGATTTTTTGGCAGGCTATAAAGCATCTTTAATAAAATATATTACTTTTGCCGATCGAAATTATAATTCATATTAAAATAAATAAATAAATAGATTTATTGCGAATTTTTACATCAATATACCAACCAAGACCGTATGAGAAAGGTATAAGTACTGATTTTTAAATTTGCATCAGGATGCAAATATGCTGAAATGAGGCATTTAAGCAGTTTTTAAACGAAAATTAACCTTTATTGGAAACATTTTTTAGCAATAGAGGTATATACGCAAAAATTAATATATTATTCCTTTTAAATTTTTTACCATTACAACACTAAACTTAAACTATGAAAAAAGTTTTAAACAAGACGGTAGCATTAGCTTTGGGGCTCTGTTCCCTGTTTGCTACCACCAGCAACGCACAAAATGCTGACAACAAATGGGCGCTCCGTGGCTACGCCAGTGTTTATCAATATAAAGGTGACATTGGTTCTGAATTCTATGAGTGGGGACAAGGCCGCACTGGCTGGGGTATTGGAATTTCCCGGTACATAAGCCCTTCTTTCGACTTTATGTTAGATTTCAGCCGGGCCAGGATAGACTATAACAACAACTACATGGGCGGTACCATGGCTGCCGGCCAGCCGGGTAATTTGTTCTTCAACGGCGAAATGATGAACGTGCTGGGTGGTTTCAAACTGAAACTGAACAATGGCATGATTCTGAAAGAAGATGCCCGTATTCAGCCTTACTTGGCTTTAGGTTACGGTGGTGCCTTTACCGATGTTTCTGGTATTGGCCGTTATGGCAGATTTGGAACTGAATTTGGACCGGCTGCTGCCAATCCTAGCACCGACGGCGATTTGAACCACGATTTATTCTGGGGTGCTGCCGGGGTTAATATCCGTTTAAGCGATCGTCTGGGTTTAATGGTACAAACTGGTCAGTCTTACTTGACTACGGATCAAACTGATGGTTTCAGAGATCCGGAAGATAAAAAGAACGACCGTTTCTTAATGCATAACTTTGGTTTAACTTATGCTATTGGTAAAGCCAAAGATACCGACATGGACGGTGTGCCTGACAGAAAAGACAAATGTCCTGATACGCCATCTGGGGTTAAAGTAGACGAAAATGGTTGCCCGGTTGATACCGACCAGGATAGTGTGCCAGATTACCAAGATAACTGCCCAGATGTAGCCGGTGTTGCTGCTCTGAATGGTTGCCCAGACCGCGATAATGATGGTGTAGCTGATGCACAGGATCAATGCCCAGACCAACCAGGTACTGCTGCATTGCAAGGTTGCCCAGATGCTGATGGTGACGGTGTAGCTGATGCGCAAGATCAGTGCCCAGATACTCCTGCCGGAACTCAGGTAAGTGCTACTGGTTGTCCATTAGATGCTGATGGTGATGGTGTATCTGATGCCTTAGATAAATGCCCAGACACTCCTGCCGGAACGCAAGTAGACTCTACTGGTTGCCAACTAAGAAAACCAATCCCAAGAGGTGTAGGCCGTGGTAACTTACAAGATACTACTTATATCCAGTTCGAATTCGACAAAGCTGTTCTGAGAAAAGTATCTTTCGCTAAATTAGACCAAGTTGCCCGCTTCCTGAAAGCGAACCCAACCTTTAGTGTAAACGTTTCTGGTCACGCTGATGCCCGTGGTACTGACGAATACAACCAAGCCCTGTCAGAAAGAAGAGCTGCCGCTGTAGCCCGTTACCTGACTACTACTGGTAGAATTGCTAAAAACCGGATTACTACGGTAGGTTACGGTGAATCTCAGCCACGTGCTTCGAACGATACCCCAGAAGGTATGGCTCAAAACCGAAGAGCACAGGTTGAACTTCAGGTACTAGATGTAGTAGTTGAATAAACAACCAATGATTAGTTGACCTTACGGTCTTACTTAGCAGAACTAATCAGAAAATAAAAAAGCGGCAGGAAGTAATTCCTGCCGCTTTTTTATTTTCTGCAATTAGCAATTAGCAATTAGCAATTAGCAATTAGCAATTAGCAATTATAGCTCCTTAACCATACAAATTTGCGGTTTGCCGGCAACTCAATTATTAACTATTGCGGTGAAATGCTGGGGCGGTTAATAACGGCAGTTGCTAAAGAACTGTTAAAGTTCTTGGTTTGAAATATCTGACAGAAGAATTAGAATTTGACAAAGTTTGCCTCAGATTCCAAGCCATACCAGCCCTAATACCAGGATAGGTGTGCGGTGTGTTATAATGCCCCCACCAGCCAAAAATAAGCAGCAATGCTTAGCTTGAAGACACCAGCTTTTAAAGAGAGGAAATCCGGTACCGGCTATAGAAAGAAAGTGCGGGTTAAGCTACTTTAGAAGCTAATAAATATAATACTGCCATCCGGATGGCAACGCCATTTTCTACCTGGTTTAAGATAATGGAATGGTGCGAATCGGCGGCATCGCTGCTAAGCTCTACGCCCCGGTTAATCGGGCCCGGGTGCATAATAACAATTTCTTTATTCAGGCTGTCCAGGAGTTTTTTATCAATGCCGTAATACAAGGTATACTCCCGCAGCGAAGGAAAATATTTCATTTGTTGCCGTTCCAGCTGAATGCGCAGCACATTGGCAACATCGCACCAGGCTAAAGCTTTTCGTACATCCAGCTCCACTTTTACGCCTAAATCGGCAATGTGCCGGGGCAGCAAAGTGGCCGGGCCGCAAACCATTACTTCGGCGCCTAATTTATTTAAAGCAAAGATATTAGATAAAGCTACCCGCGAGTGTAAGATATCGCCGATAATGGCTATTTTTTTGCCCGCTACGTCGCCTAGTTTTTCCCGGATCGAGAATGAGTCGAGTAAGGCTTGGGTGGGGTGTTCGTGGGTGCCGTCGCCGGCATTTACAATATTGGCTTTAATGTGGCGCGATAAAAAATGCGGCGCACCGGCACTGGCGTGGCGCATCACAATCATATCTACCTTCATGGCCAGGATATTATTAACGGTATCCAGCAGGGTTTCGCCTTTTTTTACCGAACTGCCGCTCGCCGAAAAGTTAATGACATCGGCCGATAACCTTTTTTCGGCTAACTCAAAAGACAAGCGGGTACGGGTAGAATTTTCGAAAAATACATTGGCAATGGTAATGTCGCGCAAAGAAGGAACTTTCTTGATCGTCCGGCTCAGAACTTCTTTAAAATTATCTGCGGTTTCAAATATTAACCTGATATCTGCCGGGGTAAGATCTTTAATGCCTAGTAAATGCCTGACACTTAATTCTTGCATGTTTAGTTCTCTTCTTTTTTGGTGATAAGCCAAATGTTATTTTCGGGCGTTTCTTCGTTTTTCCATTCTACCAAAACCCGTTCGGAAGGCAGGGAATTTACATATTTGCCCACGTATTTGGCTTCGATGGGCAAATGGCGGGTATAACGCCGGTCTATTAAAACCAGCAGTTCCACACTGGCCGGACGGCCGTAAGCAATCATAGCATCGAGGGCCGCCCGCACCGAACGGCCCGTATACAACACATCATCTACCAATATTACGCGCTGATTTTCAATATGAAAGTCGATGCGGGTGGCATTGGCCATTACAGGACTTTCACGGCGCCGGAAATCGTCGCGGTGAAATGTAATATCCAGCTGACCAGTACGAACCGGAAAGCCCAGAATATCCTGTAGTTTTTGCCGGATGCATTCGGCCACGAATATACCGCGGGGCTGTAAACCCAGGATAACAGAATTAGAAAAATCTATATGATTTTCGATGAGCTGGTGCGCTAACCGCTGAATCATGATATCTAATAACCGGTCCGGAACAATTAGTCTTTTCTGCATAACTACTTTCTACCGCAAATATAAATATTATGCATTACGAATGTGCTTCTATTTTAAGTGTCTCTTAAAAAGATATTACCATAAAAGATTTAGCAGCGCAGGTATAAACCATACAAGCAGATTGGAACTGCGTTTAAAAGGCCCGGTAAGTTCTGGCTTTACGGGGTTAGGGATACTTTTGTCAGGTAAAAGACTTCTCTCGATTGCCAGTTGCCCGACCGTACCCGCTGAAACCCAAAAGTAATAAAATTAGAACCGTACCAGAATTTCAAATCCGGTTCATCCGGGTCGCTGAGCTTTTCGTTAGTATTCAGCGCTTCTAATGGTACGGAGGCTTCGTTATCAGATGTGCTGTCGCGGTTTATAATTTTATACCGGATATCTTTATCATAAGCATAAGCCATGATAATTTTATTTCCGGCAAAGGCATGCTGGGCTACCGGGGCCAACGTGGTAGTAGAGGCATCTTCCAGTACATAATTGTTGTCCCAGAGCAAATTGCCTTTTTTATCGAAAGCCAGCACAAAAGAATGGGAAAAACGAAACTCAGAAGGCGACATGTCCCGTTCGCGGGGTGGCAAATTAAGCATACCCATCGGGTAAGATGTAATCCGGTTTAAATAACGGTTGCTGTTATGGCTTACCGGAGTATAAGCCTCCGCAAATAAGTATAAGGTATCGCGGTAAATTTCCAGATCCTGGATAAGCAGGCGGAAACTCTGGCGTATTTCTTTGTTTTTTTCTTCGTAGCGGGCCGCTTTTTGGATTAAGCGACGACGGGCACCTTTACCCAGGAAATCGTAGAAGTGCTTAAGTTTTGTGAATGGGTGATAGATTGCGCTGTTTTCCGGCGCGGCTAAGGGTGTAGTAAAAATACCTTCGGCTGTACGTAAACTGCGGGAATTAAAAGAACCAATTACAATTTTGGAGGTGCTGTCGCCCGGACTCACTTGCCCTGTAATAAGGTTTCTTTTAAAAGGCGGTATAATAAAGTTGGTAGTATATAAATCGCCGTGCGGCGAAAACCGCTTTACCTGCAGCCGGCCTTTTATTCCGTTCGATTCGGCCAGCACAAATTCGGCCCGTTGCGCAGTCGTGTCTAAATGAAAATCCGAAATAGCCGATAACTGGTCGTATAAGGCCGGAATGGTTTTTATTTGCCCGGTTTCCTGATTCAGATGAATTACCAGAACGTTCCGGCTGTTATAGGCCATAATAAAAACATGGTTATTCAGTACCTTGAATTTGTCAAACTGTACGTCGCGGTCAATGTCAAAATCTTTGAGGTTGTATTTGGTGTAAACATGCTCACCGTTGCGGGTATTAATTTTTAAGATATGAAACCGGCCGGGATTGCGTTCCAGGAACATCAGGTAAACAAAACCGGCAGTGGCATAATACTGGTGAAATTCTTCGTCATTATCTAACTCCAGGCTGGTTTCCCACTGTTGTTTCAGGTTCTGATCAAATTTTTGAAAAACGTGCTTTGATTTAAAAAGATCGAAGTAGGGCCGGCGGTAAAGCAATAAGGTGCTGTCCTGAATTGGAATAACTTCTACTGTTTCTTTAAAAGCATCAATCTCCAGTTCTTTCCGGATGGGCTGCGTAATGGTTTGGGCCGCCGCCGTGCCGCATAAAACCAAACACCAGATAAAAAAAGCCGCTTGTATTAATTTCCCTCTCATGCCTGGCCAGTTTTGTTTCAATTAAAATATTGCCGCCTAAAACGGCAGATTTAAAAATTTAATTACCTAAACTCAGAATTACTTCAAACTCTTCGGGCCGGAGCGGCATTACCGATAAGCGCGATTGTTTTAATAACGCAATATTTTCCAGCCGATTGTCTTTTTTAATTGCCTCTAAAGAAACCGCCGTTTTAAATTCCCGCACCGGCACCAAGTCTACGGTTAGCCACCGCGGATCGTCGCTGGTTTTATCGGGGTAAGCTTCGGTGGCTACCTGTGCTAGGCCCACAATGGCTTTTTCCGAAACACTGTGATAAAACAACACTAAGTCTCCTGTTTTCATGGCCTGCAGGTTATTTCGGGCCTGATAATTACGTACTCCGGTCCAGGATGTACTGCCATCTTTTACAAAATTGCGCCAACTGTAAGCTTCGGGTTCTGATTTTACTAACCAGTATTGCATTTAATTTAAATAGATTGATTAAGCGATTAAAACAATATTTTTCTTTTTCCTGCCCGCATGGCTTTCCGGGAAAAATATTTGCAAGAAAGTGATTTTAGAAAGGTGCCGCAAAGAAAACTTCTTCGTATCCGGACGAATAGCAGAATACATTTAGTTTTAGAGCTCCCATTCTGTTTTAAAAAAGCAGGCAAGGTAAATCAAACCTAACAGAAATATTTAATTATTTCTGGTACCGTGCTTATTTGCCGACAGGCAAAAACTTCACTTGCAGAAGATCTTTTGTAACCGATATTAATTCCAATTCAAAGTTTTCGGTTTCGTTTTCGGCAAAAGTTATCTGCAGCAAATTCTCTTTTACCATTTTCCATTTACCGGTATGTTCTTCTAAACCATCGGTAGGCGCAATGGCATATAAATGAAAAGTGCCATTTTCGTCGAGGCTGAAGCCGGTACGACCGCGCGAAGGCGGGAAAGGGTAAGTATTAGGCCGGTAATTTTTGATATCGCCGTTATCTTCTTCGTTGGCGTGTAGCCACGTTTTTCCTAATAAGTTGGCATCGGGCAGGCGCAAACAAGTAGTAGCCATCAGGCAAAATAAAATAAAGCAAATAGATGGTAGATATTTAAAAATCATGCAGAAATAAAATGATAGATCATTTAAATTAAAGATAAACGAGTTAATTTACAAATAAGCCGTAGTTTTTTGTTGCGGAACTAAAAATCTGCAGTATAATATTCTGTTTTAACGGACACCGGGTACAGCTGTCGTTCGTTAAAGGGAATTAATTATCTTTGTATAAAGTAAAAGTATATCCTTTGGAGAATAAAAACATCATCCGGGCTTTTCGCCTGGCATCTTCGCTGATGGAGTTGCACGACGAAAATCCGTTTAAAATCCGGTCTTATACCAATGCCGTGGCCACGCTGGAACGGATGGAAACCCCTGTGGCCGGAATTCCGGCAACCCAACTGGAACAAATAGAGGGCATAGGCAAAGCTTTGGCGGCTAAAATAGTAGCTATATCCGAAACCGGTTCGTTTCCGGAACTGGACCAGTACCTGGCCGCCACGCCGCCGGGCGTAGTAGAAATGTTGGATATAAAAGGCATCGGCCCTAAAAAAATCCGGCTCATCTGGAAAGAGTTGGGCGTAGAAACCGGCGAAGCTTTGCTGGCAGCCTGTGAGAAAAATGAATTGGCCGCCCTGAAAGGTTTTGGTGCCAAAACCCAGGAAACTATTAAAAATGCCTTGTTGTACAATCAGCAAAGCAAAGGTAAATTGCTTTATGCCGAAGTAGAAACGTTGGCGTATCATTTGCGCGATTTCCTGCGGGATAAATTAAAAACCGACCAGGTGGAAGTAGCCGGCGAAATCCGGCGACGACTGGAAATAATTGAGCAAATAAGCCTGGTAGCCGCTGCCGAAAATCCACAGGAAGTGCTGGCTATTTTAAAAACAATTCCGGAACTGGAGCAGGACGAAATTAAATCTGGGCCATTTAGCTGGCGGGGCCGGGAAACTACTTCGGGCTTGGCTTTGGCCTGCAAAATAGTCTCTCCGCCAGATTTTGTAACTGAATTGTTCCGGGCCACCGGCTCCGAAGCGCATTTAACCGGCTTATTTAGTAACACCGATTGCTTGTTGCTGGTCTCGCGGAAAGAAAAATATACCTCTGAAGAAGATATTTATGCCTCAGCCGGAATGGCTTATGTGCAGCCCGAGATGCGCGAAGGCCGCAACGAATTGCTGCTGGCCAAAGAAAACGCCCTGCCGGAACTGCTCACCGATAACGACTTGCGCGGTATTCTGCATAACCACACCACTTATAGCGATGGTGCCAATACCCTGGCGCAAATGGCCGTTTATTGCCGCGACAAAGGCTACGATTACCTGGGCATCTGCGATCATTCCAAGTCGGCGTTTTATGCCAATGGCTTACCGGAGTTCCGTATCCGCGAACAGCACAAAGAAATGGATAAACTCAACCAAGAGCTGGCGCCTTTCCGCATCTTCAAAGGTATCGAATCGGATATATTAGCTGATGGTTCTTTGGATTATAGCAATGATGTGCTGGCTTCTTTCGATTTTGTGGTAGCCTCTATTCACAGCAACCTGAAAATGGATATGGTGAAGGCCACCGACCGGCTGGTAAACGCCGTGCAAAACCCTTTTACCACTATTCTGGGGCATCCGACCGGCCGGTTGTTGTTGCGGCGCGAAGGTTACCCCGTAGATTTTAAAACTGTAATTGATGCCTGTGCCGAACACGGCGTTATTATTGAAATAAACGCAAACCCGTGGCGTTTAGATCTGGATTGGCGCTGGGTAGAATATGCCTTGTCTAAAAACGTGCTGCTGAGTATTAACCCGGATGCCCATAGTACCGAAGGCTACCACGACATGCGTTACGGCGTTTTGATGGGGCGGAAAGGCGGCCTTACGCGCGAAATGACGTTTAATACTTTTTCGTTGGAGGAGGTAGCCGCCCATTTCGAGAAAAGAAAACAAAGGGCCACTGCCCTGCTGGCTTCTTAAATGAAAATATTAATTCTGCGTTTTTCTTCTATCGGGGATATTGTGCTTACCACGCCCGTTATCCGCATTCTTAAAAAACAGTTGCCGGGAGTTAGCGTTCATTATGCTACCAAACCAGCCTTTAAAGCCGTTATTGCCGTTAATCCTTACCTGGATAAAGTGCATTATTTATCCGGCAGTTTGTCGGCATTGGTGGACGAGCTGCGAAAGGAAAAATTTGATTACGTGGTGGATTTGCACCATAATTTACGGAGCCGTTTGATTCGCTTTCGATTAGGCGTGCCGGGCGCCAGTTTTCCTAAATTAAACATCCAAAAATGGCTGCTGGTAAACTTAAAAATAAATAAAATGCCTCCGGTGCACATCGTAGACCGCTACATTGCGGCGGCCCAAAAGTTAGGAGTTAAAAACGACGGCGCGGGCTTAGATTATTTTATTCCGGCCGAAGATGAAGTAGAGATTGACACTTTACCTGCTACGCACCGGCCCGGCTATGTTGCTTTTGCCATTGGCGCCCAGCACGCTACTAAAAGGCTGCCCACCGAACGCATTATAGAACTTTGCGCCCGGATAAACCGTCCCATTATCTTATTAGGCGGAAAAGAAGATGTTGGAACCGGCGAAGAAATTTCGAAATACTTCGAAAGACGAATAACGAACAACGAAGGACGAACAACGATTTACAACGCCTGCGGGAAATATAATTTGAACCAATCGGCTTCACTGGTGCGGCAGGCCGAAGTGGTATTCAGTCATGATACTGGTTTGATGCACGTGGCAGCAGCTTTCCGGAAGAAAATATACAGTATTTGGGGAAATACGGTACCGGAGTTAGGCATGTACCCTTACCAGACTGAATTTGAGGTTTTGGAAAGAAATAACCTGCCTTGCCGTCCTTGTTCTAAAATCGGTTATAAAGCTTGCCCGCAAAAGCATTTTAAATGTATGTGGGAGATTGATTTTTCTAAAGTGCAGGTTTAATAAGATGAGTTTAAAGCAGGGTTGCAAATAGATAAACAGGTATTGTGTTGATCGAAGCATAAGTGATAAGGGCAGTTTATTATTAAAAACCATTTAAAAAGAAAACCTCCATTTATTTTTACATAAATGGAGGTTTTACTAATTTATGAGGGAGTTTTAAAAGTACATCTCTGCGCCTTTATCCGTTAGTTAATCATTTCAAATCCGCAGTAATGGTGCAATATAGAAGGTAATTTAATGCCTTCCGGCGTTTGGTTATTTTCCAGGATAGCCGCCACAATGCGGGGTAAAGCCAGGGCACTGCCGTTTAAAGTATGCAATAGTTGGGGTTTTCCGTTTTCGCCTTTGTACCGCAGTTTTAACCGATTGGCCTGATAGGTTTCAAAATTACTGGCCGAACTTACTTCTAACCAGCGTTTCTGGGCCGCCGAGAAAACTTCCATATCGTAGGTAAGAGCCGAGGTAAAACTCATATCACCGCCGCATAAGCGCAGTACCCGGTAAGGCAACTCCAACTTTTGCAATAATCCCTGAATATGCTGGCTCATTTCTTTCAGGGCCGCATAAGACTTTTCCGGTGCCTGAATTTGGACAATTTCTACTTTATCAAACTGGTGCAAACGGTTCAGTCCCCGTACATCCGCGCCCCAGGAACCAGCTTCGCGCCGGAAACAAGGTGTATACCCGGCATTTTTGATGGGTAGTTTTTCCAGGGCAATAATTTCATCCCGGTAAATATTGGTAATGGGTACTTCGGCGGTTGGAATCAGGTAATAATTATCGGCCGTAGCATGGTACATTTGCCCGTCTTTATCGGGTAACTGGCCGGTACCGTAGCCCGAAGCTTCGTTTACCAGAATAGGCGGCTGTATTTCGGTGTAGCCCGCTTTAATGGCTTCGTCCAGAAAAAAATTGATGAGCGCTCTTTGTAATCGGGCGCCTTTATTTTTATAAACCGGAAAACCGGCACCGGTTATTTTATTGCCCAGTTCAAAATCAATAATATCGTATTTTTTTATTAATTCCCAGTGCGGCAGGGCACTTTCTGGCAGGTCCGGAATGTTTCCATTTTGTAACACAATTTCGTTTTCTTCGGGTGTGCGGCCTTCGGGCACACTGGCGTGCGGCAGGTTGGGTAGTTTTACCAACGCAGCTTGCAGCTGATCTTCCAAACGGGAGAGTTCTTCGGCAAATTGCTTTGCTTTGTTCTTCAGTTCGGCAGTTTCGGTTTTTAAACTTTCGGCCTGATCTTTGGCCCCGGCTTTCATGAGGCCACCAATTTCACGGGCTAAAGTATTGGCCCGGGCTTGTACTTCATCGTGTTCGGCCTGCCGGCTACGGCGCTGCTGATCGAGGTCTAAAATAGCCTTAACTTCCGCCTCCGCGTTTTTATAATGCTTTTTCTGCAGGCCCGCAATGGCCTGGTCGGTTTGTTCTCTTAAAACAGATAATTGTAACATGCTGTTGTTTTTGGCCTCGCAAAAATATACTTTTTTAGGTAGAGGTGAAGAATATAGAAAATATTAAATAAAAATTGAAACATTTTAGATTAAAGTAACGGTATTATTTGGTAATTAGGTTGCATTCCTATAACATTGTGATGCAAATTAATAACCGGGCCGCTTTCCTGGCTCATTCTATTAACAATAACTTTCACTTTTCCTGAAAAATTCGCTCCTGTTGCCTTCCCGCAATCCTGAGAAGCAAATATTATTAACTACCATAATTCTGTATGTACAATATTGAAGAATTGAAAGACAGGCTGCTTTCAGAACTTAAAGAGATTGCTGAAGAGCTTGGCGTCACCAATTTCAACAAACTAAGCAAGCAAGATCTTATTTACAAAATCCTGGATCAGCAGGCCATTACCCCTCCCGAAAAGCTTCCTAAAAAATACCGGGCTTCTGCTCGTAAACCAGCCGAAACGCCCGATACGGTTCAAGTTTCTATGTTTGAAAACACGGACCCTGTTACTCCTATGACGGATACTTTAACCGGTGATGCCTTACCGGTTGCGGCACCAGCCGCCGATGCCCCTAGTGAGTTAGTAGATACGCAAAGCCGGCCCGTAGTACGGCGCGAACCCCGGACCAGCAACACGGCAACCAAAGCACCCCGGGAACCACGTACCAGAGAACCACAGGAAGACCGGGAAGCCCGTCCGCCGCGGGAGCCTCTCGAAGGCCCAAACCGCGAACCCAGCGAAACGCCAGCGGCCGCTGCTCCGGCAGCAGCAGCAGTTAGAGCTCCACGCGAATTTACGCCCCGGGAAAACAGCCGCGAACCGCAGAACCGGGAGCCACGCCCCCGCGAGCCGCAGGAAAACCGCGAACCGCGGGAACCAAGAGAAAACCAAGCACGGGAAAACCGGGAACCAATGCCAGCGCCCCGCGAAAATCAGCCGGTACGGGAGAATGCACCGGTCCGGGAGCCCCAGGCATTACGCGAAAATCAGCCGACCAGAGAAACTGCTCCCGTGGCGCCTGTTCGCGAGAACCAGCCGCCACGGGAAAATCAGAACCGCAACGACCAAAATCAAAACCGGAACGATCAGAATTTTCAGCAGCGCCGGCCGAACCAGCCGCAAGGACAGGGGCCAAACAATGCGCCGGGTAATAACCAAAATAATGGTGGCCCGAACGCAGCAACCTTTAAGGAATTTGACGGTGTAATTATAAACGAAGGCGTATTGGAGTTAATGCAGGATGGTTACGGTTTTCTGCGCTCCACTTATTATAATTACCTGGCCAGTCCGGACGATATTTACGTATCACCATCGCAGATTAAATTATTTGCTTTGAAAACCGGCGATACCGTAAAAGGCCAGATTCGTCCGCCCAAAGAAGGCGAAAAATATTTTGCTTTATTAAAAGTGGAATCGGTGAACGGCCGGACTACCGAAGAAATCCGCGACCGGATTCCGTTTCAGCACTTAACGCCGCTGTTCCCGGAACAACGCTTAAACCTGAGCACCAAATCTTCGCTGTTATCTACCCGCATTCTGGACTTATTTGCCCCTATTGGTAAAGGCCAACGCGGTATGATTGTGGCCCAGCCCAAAACCGGTAAAACCGTATTGCTACAGGAAATTGCCAATGCTATTTCGGAAAATCACCCGGAAGTTTACTTGATGATTTTACTCATTGACGAACGGCCGGAAGAAGTAACCGATATGTCGCGCAACGTGAAAGCCGAAGTAATTGCCTCTACTTTTGATGAAACGGCCGAGCGCCACGTGAAAATTTCCAGCATTGTGCTGGACAAAGCCAAACGCATGGTCGAGTGCGGCCACGATGTAGTTATCTTGTTAGATTCTATTACGCGTCTGGCCCGGGCTTATAACACTGTAGTGCCAAGTTCCGGTAAAATATTGTCGGGTGGGGTAGATGCCAACGCTTTGCATAAACCAAAGCGTTTCTTTGGCGCAGCCCGTAACGTAGAAAATGGCGGTTCTTTAACCATTATTGCTACCGCTCTGATTGATACCGGATCGAAAATGGACGAGGTAATTTTTGAAGAGTTTAAAGGTACCGGTAACATGGAATTGCAACTGGACCGCAAACTGGCTAACCGCCGTATTTATCCGGCTATTGATGTGCCAGCCTCCGGAACCCGTCGCGAAGACTTGCTGATGGACAAAGACGAACTAAACCGCGTTTGGATCTTGCGCAAATTTATGTCGGATATGAACTCCGTAGAAGCCATGGAATTCCTGAAAGACCGTATGAAAGGCACCAAAGATAACGATGAGTTTTTGATTTCGATGAATAGCTAAGTTTGCTATTAAATATTAGAATATAAAGTCCTGCTTTAGTAATAAGGCAGGACTTTTTTGTTTAGGCCATCAGGCGGTTTCTTGATTTAAGACTTTATAATTCTTCTAAATTAGAAATTAATTTTTGCAAGGTTTGCCCAACCCGTTGGTATTCTGATGCGCTTATATGGTGCATTGCTTTTTGTCTTATTTCGGTTTGCCGGGTCAGGCATTCCTGATTTAATACATTTCTGGTTGGGGTTAAATCAACTATTTGTGCGGCTTCATCGGAATAGGAAAAAATATTAGCGGTTAAGAAGCAATGCAGCGTTTCTTGTACTTCCCCGGTACCGGCAAACATGGCCTTTAGTTGGTTTAATTCCACTAAAGAGATTTTATCCTGCTCTTTTATGGTATGCATAATTTGCTAGTCGGTACGGTTCAGATTTACGCTTTGGTGCGCCTGCGCTATTCTACTGATGAGTAAATGGCTGGCTTGCTGCAACCAATAACCCATGAGTAAGTTTTTGTCCTGCTGTTGCATTATTTTATTCTACACTAACGCTGAATTTCCCTTGCGTCCCGTATTTCTCGGGTTTTCCTAAAGAGACCTGCCACCTATCGTAGGTCGCTTTAGCTAACCATTGTACCATATATATATCCTGCAGTTCGTTTACTGAAGCCGCTTCGCTGGCTAATTGGTGGGCAATTGCATAGAGCGAACTTTTCTTGCTGTGATGAAAAACAAAAGCCGCATGAAACTTATCTAAAGGTTTAGTAATCTGCTGTTGCTGGTAAAGTTTTTGAACCTGATCAAGCCTGGTGCTATCACGTAAAACTATCTCGGGGCGGAACAGGCCAAGATAAGACTTAAAGGTTTTCCGATCGGCCTGATCGGTGTTATAAGCATAAGCCAAGTTTTTGCTCACATTATCGGAATGAACAATAGCTGGCGCAAAAGGATGAAACAAGCCCACTATTATTCCCAGCATACAAATAGCAATAACCATCAGGGGCATTCTCAGCCAATTGGGGCTGATGCGCTTGCGGAAGAACTTCACCAATCCGGTTACCAGCAGCACCGCTAGGCTGATAGCAATAATTACGAGTAAAAGAAAACTGAACAAAGCGTAAAGGTAAGCCAGTAGGCTTACTAAAATCAGAATGCAAACCGGAAGCAAAGATTTTTTCATAAAGTGGTGCCACAATTATTAATTGGACCTACGTTTTACTTTAGATGCTCAACAGGTGTAGTGTGTAAATACACCTGAATATTTTAGCTTACCTTTTCCAGTTTATACTATATTCCCAGAACCTGCCGCAATTTCGCGTAACCCGAACGGCTGACGGGAATCTGGGCACCGGATTTTAAAATAGCAATATGCGAATCTTTCTCGTAAGGCTCCAGCCGGACAATTTGGGCCAGTTGAATGATGCTGGAGCGGTGTACCCGCAGAAATTTTTTCGCATCTAAGGTAGTCTCAAAATATTGCATGGTTTTATTTTTGAGATAACGGCCTTCCGGGGTATAAATCATCACGTAATCGCCGTCGGCTTCTAAATACAGAATATCCTGCTCCGGAATTATTTTTATTTTGTTGCCGATCTTTACCACAATGCGGTCCTGGCGCTCCGGATTAGTAGCCGTAGAAGCCAATAAAGCCTCGGTGTGCTTTTTAGTGTCGGTCAGGTCTTTTTGCTCCAGCCATTTATCTACAGCTTTATTAAAACGCTCCTGGCTAAAAGGCTTCAGCAGGTAATCTACGGCGTGGGTTTCGAAAGCCCGGAGGGCGTATTCATCAAAAGCCGTGGTAAATATAACGGCCGGCCGGTTATCTACCAGTTCCAGCATTTCAAAACCGTTTATTTTGGGCATTTGAATATCCAGGAAAATAAGATCGGGCTGGTGCTGGGCAATGGCTTTTACGCCTTCAAAGCCATCGCCGCATTCCTGTAAAATCTGGATTTGCGGGTAAGATTCTTCAAGGTATTCTTTTACTAGGGCACGGGCCAAAGGTTCGTCATCAATAAGCAGGGCTTTCATCAGGCTTGCGGAATTTTAATGGTAGTGTTAAATATATGATCGCTGGGCGATTGGGTTAGTAATAAATCCTGGCGGCCAAATAATAAGTCAAGGCGCCGCCGTACACCGTTTAAGCCAAAACCAGTGCCTTTACGCGGGGGCGTAGTTTGCGGATCGAAGGGGTTCTGGACAGAAACGCTTAACATGTTATCGACGGTGCTGGCCGTTATGGAGATGGTAACGTCATCGGTGGTATCGTATAAACCAAATTTAATGGCATTTTCTACGAGCGGTTGCAACAACATGGGGGGCAGTTTCTTGCCGGCAGTTTCTTCATCAAACGTAATATTGGTTTCCAGACGGTGGCCAAAACGCATTTTTTCGATATCTAAATACAAAGCCAGGTGTTGTATTTCTTCGGCCAGCGTTACCCATTGATGATCTTCTTTTTTTAAAGTACTGCGCAGAAAATCTGATAACTGCTGAATCATTTTGCGGGCATCTTTGGGCTGCGACCCGATTAAAGCATTAATAGAATTAAGGCTGTTAAATAAAAAGTGGGGTTGCAGTTGCTGGCGTAATTTAAAGAGCTCGGCTTCGCGGGCCAGTTTCTCAATGTCGGCCTGGCGTTTAT
>Ga0210040_10001793_pt1 | contig 31612 bp, 32 predicted proteins | sample CryGeyCG12114_NA_FD_185462 | JGI IMG/M metagenome (GOLD analysis project Ga0210040, IMG submission 185462) | Groundwater microbial communities from aquifer - Crystal Geyser CG19_WC_8/21/14_NA (SPAdes) (version 2) | ecosystem: Environmental > Aquatic > Deep subsurface > Groundwater | place: USA...
TCCCGGTCACCAGCGAAGTCATGCCGGTAGCCGCGAGCGCGGCAGCCAGCTCCGCCTCGAGGACTGGAGCGCAGGACGCGCAGCATCGGTGTCGTTTCGGTGTTCCATGCTCAACACCATCGCGCGCGATGCCACGGTCCGTGCACCCGATGGACGGGGTGGTCTTCCCGCCGTTCGGCGGGCAGTCCCGTGACAGGCCATTGCGACCGTCTGCGGATGACGACCCGGGACGGTCCCAATCCACTTCGGGAACAGGTCCACCGGGTCCTCAGCCGGTCGGGGCTGCCGGGCCGCTGATCTCCTGGGTGCGTTGTCCACTAAGCGCGCGCAGATGGACAGCGACCCAAGTTCGGTAGGGCCGCCAGGCGGCGGACACCTCGTCCAGGGAGCGATCGGGGCCGTAGCGCTCGGTGATCTCGGCTTTGAGGCGGCGCTCGTGCCGAGGCAGAACATCGGGTGTGTTGGCGCCGCGGAGAACGACGAGCTCAGCGGCGAAGGGCCCGAGACCTTTGATCTGCTGGACGGCGTGAACGGCCTGGTCGGGGTCGGCCGAGCGCAGCACGGCGGTGTCGAGGACCCCGTCGAGGGCGGTCTCGGCAACGGCGCGCAGGTACTCGGCCTTGCGCCCGGGCAGGTCCAGGTCTTGAGTTCGCAGCATCTGGGGAGCAGGAAAGGCGCCCGCGTCGCCGTGGCGGGAGATCATGTCCTCGCGTAGCCGCGCTGCCTGCACGATGCGGATGCGCTGGGACAGCACTGACCAGGCGGCGGCTTCGTACGGAGAGTGAAACCCGCAGGGTCGCAGCCCGGGCAGCCGGCTCTGGGCGTCGGCGATGACGGGGTCGCGGCCGGCGACGTCGGGCCAGCCGCGTGCGTCGACGTCCAGGGACATCAACCGGCCCACCTGTGCGGCCGCGGCGTCCAGGTCGCCGTCCCCGGTCACGGTGATCCGTGCCCTGCTGCCGTGCTGGCTGAGCGTGGCCTCGGCCCGGGACCAGTCGGCCTCAACGCGGAACACGGTGTGCAGCTGATCGGCGTCCAAGGCCGACTGCGCCGGCAGCGCGGCTGGGGTGAAGCCCTCCCAGAAGGCCCGGCTGGTGGCCAGCGACCACGGGCCGAGCACCTCGAGTTCTCTCTCGTAGGACGTCATGGCCTGCGTTCCTCGCCGGTGTCAGGCCTGGTCGTGGATGGTGACGGCATAGCCGTCGGGGTCGGCGAAGGTGAAGGTCCGTCCGAAGGGGCCGTCGATCGGAGCGGCCAGGATCGGCACGCCGGCGGCGGCGAGGGCGTCGTGCAGCTCCTGAGCGTCATCGGCGTGCAGCCACAGCGCGACGCCCACACCAGGATGCGGGCTGGCGGCGTCGAGGTCGACGCCGGGCAGCGGCTCGCGCACCGCGAAGGAGGCCGGGGTGGTGGCGAACACGACGGCGCCGGGCGGGCTGGATGGCAGCCGGCGCAGCCCGAGATGGGTCTCGTAGAACGACGCTGAGCGCTCCACGTCGCGGACCTGCAGGGCAAGGAAGTCGGGTCCTGTGACGGTCATCGGGTTCTCCACGTTGCTTGTCAGGATGTTGACATGACCAGTATGTGTCAGGATGTTGACATGGGTCAAGGGGAGATCGTCGAAGACCTGACGGAGTCCGTGGGGTACGTCCTCAAGCAGACCGCCGTCGCCCTTCGCTCGGCTTTGGACGCTGTGCTGCGACCGCTGGAGCTGACCGTCCCGCAGTACTCCTGTCTCGAGGTGCTCGCGCAGCAACCAGATCTGTCCAACGCCGAGCTGGCCCGCGCCACGTTCGTAACTCGCCAGGCGATGCACGGCGTCCTCCGGGGGCTGCAGGACCGGGGGCTGGTCAGCCGACCCGCCATTGCCCCCCAAGGCCGGGCCCTGCCTGCCCAGCTCACCGCCTCTGGCCGACAGCTCCTGCACGCCGCCAGTGCTGCGGTTCGGGTCGTCGAGCGCCGCATGCTCGCGCCGCTGGACGAGGCCCACCAGCGCCGACTCCGCGACGACCTTGCCGCCTGCACAGCCGCGCTGACAGCAGACAGGGGAGTGGTGGAGTGACGCGAACGTGAAAGGTGACCTGTCCGTGCTCGAATGGTCGCAGGGAGGGTTGTCCTGAAGGCCGAGAGTTGAGTGTGACCCCGCTTCTTCGTGCTCTTCAGGCAGCTCTGCGAGTCTGGTGGTGGTGGTCGTCGTCAGCACGCCAACGCCGCCCGCGCCGCCACAGCCCTAGGGCGGTCCGCAGCGGGCCTCGCCAGCGACGCGTCGGTCACTGAATCTTGGCTCTGGGCGTCAATCGATCCACCGGTTGAGGCGCCGGTGCCGGTTAGTCAGTGAACAGGGCGCCGTAGGGCCCGTAGGCGCTGTGCATGCACAGCGGGTCGGCGACGTGGGTCGGTGTCTAGTTGGTGCGCCGCGTCCTCGGGGCAGTACGGGGCAGGACGGCCAGTGCGGTGTCGGCTATGCCGGTGAGGGTCTGTGGGTCGACCCCGGCCTTGCCCACCGCTTCCATGCCGCGCAGTACTGCCAGCAGCAGCGCTGCCAGCTGCGCAGGGTCGGCGCCGTCGTCGATGTCACCATGGCGCTGGCAAGCCGAAATCTCCGTGTGCAGGAGTGCCAGGAGCGCGCCCATGGTCTCGGCGGAACGGCCCGCGACGACCGGGTCCTGCTGGGCGAGCTCGGCAGCGCCCTTGGCCAGCAGACACCCGCGGCGATCGGTGTCTGCAGCAGTGTTGGCCGCCACGAACCGGACGTATCCCGCCAGCCGGGCGAAGGCCCCCTCGTCCGCGCCGCCGGTGAGTCTGAGCGCGGCCTGCTCGACGATCGCGGTGTTCCACTCGTCGAACACCCGGTGGAACAGGGCGCTCTTGTCGCCGAAGGCCCCATAGAGGCTGCCCTTGCCCAGGCCGGTCACCTCTGCGATCTCGTCCATCCGCGTGCCGGCGAAGCCGGTCGCCCAGAACCGGTCCCGGGCCAGCTCGAGGACCCGCCCTTCGTCGAAGCTGCGTGGTCGCGCCATGTCGTCAATCTACCCCGTTGTTGACTCGTTCGTCCACATCACCCTAGGATGCGGACGAACGGTTCCAGAACCGGCGCTCTGATGGCGGCTCCGGAGGTAGGCCCCGGTCCAACGCCTCGTTGCGACGGACTCCACGACGCGACCGTTGACGCCGACGGCGTGCGCGTTCCACTCGACTCAAGAGAGCAGGCTCACCATGAGCAGCATCAGCATCATCGGCTTGGGGAACATGGCCAACACCCTGGCCAACCGGGCCCTCGCCGGCGGCCACACCGTCGAGATCATCGGCCGCGACCAGGCCAAGGCCGAGGAACTGGCCGCCGGCCTCGGCAGTGGCGCCACGGCCGGGACGTACGGCACCACCCCGGTCGGCGACCTCGTCATCCTCGCCGTGCCCTACGCCGGCACCGTGCCGGTCATCGCCCAGTACGGGGAAGCGCTGGCCGGCAAGACCGTCATCGACATCTCCAACACCTCCAACGCCGACGCCACCGCACTGGTCACCCCGGAGGGCACCTCCGGCGCGCAGGAGATCGCCAAGGCCGCCCCGGCCAGCGTGCACGTCGTGAAGGCGTTCAACACCGTCTTCGGCCACATCCTGGCCCAGGGCGGCCCGCTGGACGTGCTCTTCGCCGGCGACGACGCGCAGGCGAAGGCGAGCGTGTCGGTGTTCATCGAGAGCCTCGGGCTGCGTCCGCTGGATGCCGGCGGCCTGGAGGTGGCTCGCTGGCTGGAAGGAGCGGGCCTGCTGATGATCAGTCTGGCCCGCCATGGCGTGGGGGACTGGAACTTCGCCCTCGGCATCAACCTCCCCCGCTGAGCGCTCCCGCACCACCCCTTCTCGCCTGCCGTCACGTCAGTCGACCTGCGGCGCGAGAAGAACAGCCCCTCCACCAATCTCTCAAGGAGCAGTCGTGCACGTCTTCGTCACTGGCGGGACCGGCCATTCCGGTTCGTACATCATCCCCGAGCTCGTCGCCGCCGGGCACGAGGTCACTGGATTGGCCCGGTCGGACGCTGCTGCCGCGGCGGTCTCCGCGCTCGGCGCGAAGGTGCGTCGCGGCGACCTGGAGGACCTCGAGGGGCTCAAGGGGGCGGCCGCGGAGTCCGACGGCGTCGTCCACGTCGCGCACCGGCAGGAGTTGCTCCCCTCCGGCGGGCTGGACGCCGTGGCCGCGGCGGAGCTCCGGGTCATGCTCGCCTACGGCGAGGCACTAGCAGGAACCGGGAAGCCGCTGGTGGCGGCCGGGAGCATCGGCTCGCCTGGGAACCTGGGCCGGCCGGTCACCGAGGAGGACCCCGCCCTTCCCGGCGGCGATGAGCACAAGGGCACCTTGCGGGTCCGCAACGTCGTTGAGACCGCCGTGATCGACCTCGCCGAGCAGGGAGTGCGGTCCTCGGTCGTGCGGATCGCCAACATCGCGCACAGCACGACCGATCGCGCCGGCTTCCTCGTGCAGCTGATCGCGCTCGCGAAGGAGAAGGGCGTCGTCGGCTACCCCGGAGACGGCGCGAACCTGTGGAACGCCGTGCACATCCGCGATGCCGCCTCCTTGTTCCGGTTGGCGCTGGAGAAGGGGCCGGCCGGCAGTTACTGGCATGCAGTGGGGGACGGGGCCATCCCGCTGCGGGAGATCGCCGAGGCCATCGGCAGCCGTCTGGGCCTGCCCGCCGTGAGCATCCCCCTGGATGTGCTGATGGTGCCGGGCTTCTTCGGTTTCCTCGCGAACATCGTCACGCAGAGCTACCCGGCGTCCAACCTCATCACCCGCCAGGCACTCGGCTGGGAACCCGTCCAGCCCGGCCTGCTCGCCGATCTCGACAACGGCCACTACTTCCCCGTCAGCTCATGACAGGCGGCCACATCGCCACGAGTTCGGCACACGACGACGTCACGACTCCCCGGAAAGGGCTGAGGGCATGACGACTGTCGGGATCATCGGAAGCGGACAGATCGGCACCACCATCGCGCGGCTCGCCATCGCAGCGGGGCACCAGGTCGTGCTCAGCAACTCCCGCGGTCCCGAGACGCTCGTGGACACGGTCGCAGGACTCGGGCCGCGGGCGGCCGCTGCGACGAGCGGGGAGGCCGCGGCGGCCGGTGACATCGTCGTGGTCTCGGTACCGGTCAAGGCGTTCCCCGACCTGCCCGCCGCGGCGCTGGCCGGGAAGACGGTCATCGACACGTGCAACTACGGCCCCGAGCGCGACGGGCACATCCCTGGACTCGACAGCAGGTCACTCACCTCGAGCGAACTGCTGCAGCGACACCTCCCAGACGCAACGGTCGTCAAGGCGTTCAACAACATCTACTACGAGCACCTGCTGTCACTCACCCGCCCGACGGGGGCGGGCGACCGCTCGTGCCTGCCGATCGCCGGGGACTCCGCGCAGGCGAAGGTGGTGGTGGCACGGTTCGTCGAGTCCATCGGGTACGACGTGGTGGACGCGGGACCGCTGGCCGACAGCTGGCGGCAGGCGACGGGCACGCCGGTGTGGGGCACCCCGTACGGGCCGTACTCCAACGAGTTGGGCCAGCCGGTCGGCGAGGACGGCATCCGCGCGGCACTGGCCACCGCCAGCGCGGTGACCCCCAGCCTGCGCGAGCCCGGCATGGGCTCTTCCTGACAGTCAAAAGGGGTCCGCTCTCGGGCAACGCAGGCGATGACACCGATGGTCGGCGGCCCGAGAGCGGTGGGTATCGGTCAGACGACCCGCGCTTCAGCCCAAGTTCGGGTAGCTACTGCTCCGGCCGCGCCGGACCTCGCGTCGTCTACCGGGCGACGAGGCGTGATCGGGCCGTCATCGGCTTCACGCTGGAACGGGAGCCCACCCGGTGGTCGCGCGGTCATCGCTGGGCTGTCGAGCAGATGAGGCGGGGATGGCGTTGTCGATGAGGACGGCGGCGATGGCGGCGGCGGTGGAGAAGGATTCGCTGCTGAGGACCTGGGTGCGGACCGAGGCGCCGTCGATGAGCAGCGCCAGTTGTTCGCCGAGTTGCTCGGGGTCGGTGGCACCGGCCTCGCGGGCGGTGTCGGTGAGCCGCGCGGCGATGGCGGTCTTGTAGTCGCGTGCGTACTGAGACGCCGGGTGCTGGGGGTCGTGAAGTTCGACGGCCGCCCCGATGTAGGGGCACAGGGGCGTGGACGCGGGCATCTCGAAGGCGGCGAGGAGCCGTTCGCGGGGTGTGAGGTCGGTGCGGTCGAACACTCCGGGCATGACGTCGGGATCGAACCGGCGCAGGTACTCGGTGACGAGTTCGTCCTTGCTGGAGAAGTGCTGGTACGCCGTGCGCTTGGACACCTGGGCCACGGCGGAGAGCTGGTCCATGCCGGTGCGATTGATGCCCTGGTCGCGGAACAGCTCCTGTGACGCGCTGATGATGCGCTCGCGTGCGCCCCGGCCGCGGCGCTGGCCCAGCGGGCCCCTCTCCAACTCCGGCATGCCACCAGCATAGCCCTCTCGGTACGGACCGGTATACATAGCTTGCGACCAGGTCGATCACCCGTCCCGGCACCTGTGCAGGACGCGTCCGTGCGCGGACCGTGCGCGCCCATCGCGCTGACGGAGACCCCTACAGGTGGGAGTGAGCCCCGACCGTCGGTGAGCGATGGCATGACGGGCATCCCTACGGCGCATTGGTACGGATCGGTGTACTTAACTTGCGCTCCGCCCCAGCTCCGCTTACGTTACGTGTACAGCCCGGTGTACTTAACGCCGGGCTGTCTCGGAGAACCGTGAACCAGGGGAGTGATCGTGGGAAAGCTCGATGGCAAGGTCGCAGTGATCACCGGCGCATCCACCGGCATGGCACTGGCCGGCGCAAAGCTGTTTGTAGAGGAGGGCGCGCACGTCTTCATCCAGGCCCGGCGGCAGGAGGCACTGGACGACGCCGTGAGGGTGATCGGCCGCAACGTCACCGCTGTGCAGGGTGACGCTGCCGACCTCGAGGACCTGGACCGCCTCTACGACACCGTGAAGCGGGAGAAGGGCTCGATCGACGTGCTGTGGGCCAGCGCCGGGATGGGTGAACCCGCCGTCCTCGGCGAGATCACCGCGGAGCAGTTCGACCGCGCCTTCTCCCTCAACGCGCGCGGCACCCTGTTCACGGTGCAGAAGGCGCTGCCGCTGATCAACGACAACGGCTCGATCTTCATGACCGGGTCCAACGCCTCCCTGGGCGCCTTCCCGGGCTGGAGCCTCTACGCGGGGAGCAAGGCCGTGCAGCAGGCCTGGGCCCGCGTCTGGCTCAACGAACTGCGCGACCGTGGGATCCGGGTCAACGTCCTGACTCCTGGCCAGGTCGCCACCGCCAAGCAGGCGGAACTCTTCGACGAGGCGACCCGGGCCGCATTCGAGTCCCTCATCCCGCGCGGGGAGATGGGCCGCCCCGAAGAGATCGCCACCATCGCCCTCTTCCTCGCCTCCGGCGACTCCAGCTACGTCAACGGCCTGGAACTGGTCGCCGACGGCGGCACCACCGCCCTCTGAGCCACACGCCTCTCCTCAGGGAGGTGACCAGTCCACGCATCCCGGTCCACCGGTGGACGACGAGCCAGAAGCACCGGGAAAGGCGCAGCGGTCGGCCCAGACCCGTCACGGCCGACGCCCTGCTCCTGCCTCGGCACGAACAAGACAGAGCGACATAACGACAACGGGAAGAGAGCACCTCATGAGCAGCATCACCTTCATCGGCACGGGGAACATGGCCCGCACCATCGGCACGCTCGCGGTGGCCGGCGGCAACACCGTCGAGGTCATGGGACGCGATCAGTCCAAGGCCGACGACCTGGCCAGGGCCCTGGGCGGCGGCACGACGACCGGCACGTGGGGCGCCGCCCCGGCCGGGGACATCGTCATCACGGCCCTGCTGTACGACAGCGTCGTCCCGGTCGTCGCCGAGTACGGGGACGCCCTCGCGGGCAAGGTCATCGTCGACATCAGCAACCCCTTCAACGCCACCTTCGACGGACTGGCCCACAGCGAGGAGACCTCGATCGCCCAGGAGGTCGCCACGGTGGCCCCGGCCAGCGCCAGCGTGGTGAAGGCCTTCAACACCATCTTCCGCAACGTCCTGGAGAAGGGCCGGCCCGACGTCTTCATGGCCGGCGATGATGCGCAGGCCAAGGCGGGCGTGGCGACGTTCATCGAAAGCCTCGGACTGCGCCCGCTGGACGTCGGCGGCCTGAAGATGGCGCACTGGCTGGAAGGAGTCGGCGTGGTCACGGTGGGCCTCGCCGGCAACGGGGTCGGCCACTGGGACTTCGCCCTCGGCGTCAACGAGTTCACCGGCTGAGGAGTTCACCGGCTGAGGCCCTGGCGCCGAGCAGTCGGGGAACGGGCGCCGTGCGCTCTGGCGGTCATCGGCCCGAAAACGGTTTGGTATTGGGCAGTCCGTTAACGGGCGGTTTCGGTCAGTCGACCTAGGGGATCGGCGGCGGCCCGCTGTGCAGGCCGGGTGCACGGGTGGGGCCGCGATATAGCGCAGCTGGACCTTCTCGAGCCGGGTCGTCAGAGTCCGGGGGTGATCACGATGCGGCTCCGGGAGGTGGCGGCGTCGGACCAGGCTTGCTCGACGTCGGCGAGCGGGACGGCGGACACGTCCAGGTCGAAAGCGCCGGAAGTGATCTCTGCGGCGATCGCGGGCAGTTCGGTGAGGAAGGCGCGGGTGTCGACCGAGCCTTGGCCGCTGCCGATGATCTGCAGGCGGGCGGCGCGCAGCGCTTCGGCTGGGATGGCTGCGGTGCGGCCGGCGACCGCGCCGATCTGGACCCACGCCAGCGGGACGCCGCGGTCGGGACGGGCGGTGACCACGGCGACCATCGCGGCAGTCGCGGGCGCGCCCCACAGGTAGTCGAGGACGACGTCGACGTCCCCGGCGGCCGCGCCGAGCCGGGCGGCGACGTCGTCGGGGTCACCGTCGAGCAGCACGGTGTCGGTGGCGCCGAGTGCCGGCAGTGCGGCCAGCCGCTCGGCGTTGCGGCCGGCGGCGATGATCCGGTCCGCCCCGAAGTGCTTGGCCACCTGGACGGCCAGCTGCCCGGCGCTGCCGGTCGCACCGAGGACGAGGACGCTCTGGCCGGCGGTGAACCGGATGCGGTGGCGGAGTGCGACCCAGGAGGACATCGCCGGGTTCATCCCGGCCGCGATCGTGATCGGGTCGGTGCCCTCGGGCAGCACGATGCTGCGCCGGGGGTCGATGACGGTCTGCTCGGCCATGGCGCCCATCGAGGTGTCCGGGAGGACGAAGTAGCGCAGCTCCCCGTCCGCGTCCCGCCCGACTCCGTCGATGCCGGGCACCAGGGGCAGCTCGTCGGTGCTGGTGTAGTGCGAGCCGTCGGCCTGGGACCGCACGCGGGGGTGCAGGCCGGCGGCGAGCACGTCGACGACGATCTCGTCGTCGGCGGCCGGGATGGGCGCGGGGAACCCCAGGAAGCGAGGAGGAGTGTCGAACGCGGAGACGACCGCAGCCTTCATGGTGGATCTCCCTGGTACTTAGTTCGTGGTACGAATAAGATAGTTCGTGTTACCAATCATGTCAACTAAGCTGGAGCCATGAACTCCAGAACCTCTGCTCACTCGCCGGCGGCTCGGTCGGACCGGCTCATCGACGCGCTCGTGCAGACCTCGTTCGCCACGATGGCGGTCCTGAACCGGGTGGGTGGGGAGAACGACCTGTCCCTCACGCAGCTACGGGTCCTAGCGATCCTGCGGGACCGGCGCGTGCGGATGACGGCGCTGGCTGATCATCTGGGCCTGGAGAAGTCCACGATGACCGGGCTGGTCGACCGCGCCGAGAAGCGCGGGCTGCTCCAGCGGGCCCGCAACTCTAACGATGGCCGCGCCGTCGACGTCCTCCTCACCCCGGCCGGGGCGCAGCTGACCGAACGCGTCTACGCAGAAGTCGAACGACTCCTGGCCCCGTCGACCAACGCGCTCGAGGAAGCCGACCGCAAGCAGTTCCAGCTGCTGCTGGAGCGGATGCTGGCCGGGTAGACACCCGTCAATGACCTCTGCCGACTTCCGATGACTCCGCGGTGATCGCCATGATGGGGCCCGGTCATCGCGCCGATAACGTCCCGTTAGGCCACCTCGATTCGATGCAGGGCTGGCGCGTGGCGATCCGCACGGAAGCCTGCGTCGAGGCGGCAGTACATGGCTGGGGTTGGAGCGCGCCGTGAATCGCAAGCGGATGTCAGGTGGTGATTGAGTCGGCTCCCAGCCTGCGCAGCCCCCTGGCGAGTACGTCGGTGAGGAGTCGGGCGTGGCGGCCGTCGGGGTCGAGGTCAGGGTCGAACACGGTGACCTGCGCGCCGAGGGCGCCGGGCGCGAGGGCTTCAAGGAGTGCGACGAGTTGCTCGGGGTCCAGGCCACCGGCGTCGGGGCTGTCGACCGCAGGCATGTGCTGCGGGTCGAGAACATCGACGTCCAGTTGCAGCCAGTAACTCCTGCCGGTGGCGTCGCCGGCCACGCGGCGTGCCGTGGTGGCGGCGACTCGGGCGCCGATCGCGCTCACCCGGTCTGAAGGGAGCGCGGCACCGAGGACCTGCTGCACCTCAGCGAGGTGCTCGTCGGTGTCGCAGCAGCCGATGTGTACAGTGCGGCCGGCCGGGAAGTAGGGCCGGTGGCCGTCGATGTCGGCGATGGCGGCCCAATGGTTCCCGACGGCGGCCGCGAAGTCCTCACCGGCCAGGCTCGCGCACTGGTCGCTGTTCCCGGGGTTGCGGAAGTCGGTGTGTCCGTCGATGTGGACCAGGCCGTAGATGCGCGGCGGGCGAGGGCTAGCCCGGCGCCGACCAGGATGCGGCAGTCGCCACCGAGCACCAAAGGTGCGTGCCCGTCTGTGAGCAGAGCTCCGAGGCGGTCGGCCAACCGCCGGCTGTGGTCGATGATCGCCTCCTGATTGCGCAGACGTCGCGCATCGGGATCGACGTCGTCGAGGTAGCGGCGGGGCAGGACGACACCGGCGTCCACCGCTCCTGCTGCGAGGAGGCGGGCGTGCAGGCCCGCCTCCCGCAGTGCTTCGGGGGCCTTGGCGCACCCGGGCACGCTCGTCGCTTGTGGCGGACGCAGTCCCAGATTGCTCGGAGCAGCCAGTACAGCTATCACCGTCGCAGTCTCCTTTCGTGACCTGGGACATCCCCGCAGCAGTGGCCGATTTCCGCGGTGCGGTCATCGGAACCAGATCACCCGGCGCGACCCGCGGTGATCACCAGCTAACAGGCTCAATCGGTTATGGCGACAATCCTGGCGGCACTCGGTGAAACATTGATCAGCCGTCGAGTTCCACGAGTTGACGCGGGCCGTTGTTGAGGGTGCGTACTCCGGTGTCGGTGCAGGCGACGATGTCTTCGATCCGGGCGCCGCAGTCTCCGGGTAGGTAGATTCCGGGCTCGATGGAAAAGGCCATGCCTGGTTCCAGGGGCCGGTCGTTTCCGGCCACGATGTAGGGGGCCTCGTGGGTGTCCAAGCCGATGCCGTGCCCGGTCCGGTGGATGAAGTGCTTGCCCCAGCCGGCGCCGGTGATGAGGTCGCGTGCGGCGGCGTCGACCTGTTCGCAGGTGACGCCCGGGCGGACTGCCGCAGTCGCGGCTTCTTGGGCAGCCTGTAGCACCGTGTACCACTCGACGGTTTTCGCGTTCGCCGGTCCGCCGACTACGTACGTGCGGGTGCAGTCCGACCGATAGCCGGTCCCGGTTTCTCCGCCGATGTCGACGACGACGACGTCGCCGGACTGCACCACTCGGTTGGAGAGTTCGTGGTGAGGGCTGGCGCTGTTGGGGCCGGATGCCACGATGGTGAAATCGACGGAGATGTGCCCTTCGGCCAGGATGGCCGCTGCGATGTCCGCGCCGATGGCGGCCTCGGTGCGGCCGACGCGCAACCATTCCCCCATCCGGGCGTGCACTCGGTCGATGGCCGCACCGGCCAGGGCGAGCTCCTCGATCTCCGCTGCGGTCTTGATGACCCGCAGCCGGTCGAGCACCGGCGCGGCGAGCTCGAGCCGGGACCCGGGGAGGGCGCGCTGGATGCCGAGTGAGTGTTCAGACCAGGTGCGGTTACCCACCGCAATCCGGGTCGGCGCACCTCCTAGTCGGGCGGTGACCGCGTCGGCCAGGCGTGCGAACGGGTCGTCGGTCTCACCCCAGGTGAGCAGCTCAAGTGCCAGCGACCCGGCCGGTGACGCGTCGACCATCGGTGCTTCCAGCTCGGGGACGATGAGCACCGGTTCGCCGCGGCGCGGCAGGACCAGGGCAGTGAGCCGCTCCATCAGATGAGCGTTGTGTCCGCAGAGGTAGCGCAGGTCCGAGCCAGGGGTCACGACGACGACGTCGATACCGAGCTCGTCGATCACTGCCTGTGCAGCGTGCAGTCGGTCAGCGGTCACAAGCGGTGCGGAGGCGTCGGAAGCGGCCGCGGCGGCAGGCCCTGGATCGGTCGAGCCGTCCTGTGCCGGTGCTGCTGACATGAGCTTGCCGTTCCTCACGTGTGCGACCGGGTGTCTGCGGGAGCCCTGTCCAATGCAGTCGGGTCGGTCTGGGTCCACGTCGCGCGGTCGGATTCCAGTGGAGCCGCCGGTAGACGGCCAGCTCCGTCGGGCAAGGGGATGGCGGCAAGCAGGCTTCGTGTGTAGGGATGCCGAGGGTCGCGCCAGATCGTCTCGGTATGTCCGGATTCGACGATGCGCCCGCGGTACATGACGAGGGTGCGGTCGGCGATCCGCCGCACGACGGACAGGTCGTGCGAGATGAACAGCATCCCGGCGCCGGCGTCGACGACGAGGGAGCGCATGAGAGCGGCGACGCTGGTCTGTGTGGAGGCGTCCAGCGCGGAGATGGGCTCATCGGCCACGAGCATCTTCGGTCGGGCGGCCAGCGCGCGGGCGATGGCGATCCGCTGTTTCTGTCCGCCGGAGAACTCGTGCGGGTACCGCTGGGTCGCTGCAGGGTCCAGTCCGACGCGCTGCAACCAATCTGCTGGGTCAGACGGTGCGTCGCCGCGGGCGACGGCGGCACGTACGCCATCGCGTACCTGGTCACCGACCCGACGGCGAGGGTTGAGCGAGGAGTTGGGGTCCTGGAAGACCATCTGGATGGCGGTCATCGCCGGCAATCGCCGGCGTAGTCCGGTCGTCGGCACGTCCGCGACGCCCAGCCGGACGGTGCCGGAGGTACGGCGCTCGATCCCGATGACAGCCCGGGCGAGGCTGGACTTGCCGCAGCCGCTCTCCCCGACCAGGGCCACGACCTCCCCGGCACCGATGGTCACCGACACGCCATCGACGGCCCGCACCGGTGGGTGCCCCCGGTAGTCGACGACCATGTCCGCCACCTGGAGCACGTGCGACTCCTGGTCGACGGTGTGTACGGCGGCGCCGTCCCGTCCGGAGGGGCCGGCCGCAGTGGCCGCTGTCGCATCAGACATCGGTGAGTGGCTCCTGTCTGGACCCAGGGCGGTCGGCGCCCGCAGGAATGGTGGAGGCCGTGACGTGGTCGGCGTCTGAGGGAACGGCCTGGGTGAGAGCGGGCTCCTGCTCGGCGACCAGTTCGGCGGCCAGATCGGCTGGGTCCTCCTCGAACGACGAGCCGGGCAGCGCCGCCAGCAGCGACCGCGTGTAGTCGTTTCCGGGGGTGCTGAAGAGTTGCGCGCGTGGCGCGGACTCGATGACGTGGCCGTCTCGCATCACGGTCACCACGTCGGCGACCGCGCTCATCACCCCCAAATCGTGGGTAACCAGCAGCACGCTCAAGCCCAGGTCGTCGACGAGCTCGCGTAGCAGCTGCAGCACCCCTGCCTGGACGGTGACGTCCAATGCCGTGGTCGGTTCATCGGCCAGCAGGACGTCGGGGTCGCAGGCCAGGGCAACGGCTATGGCGATTCTCTGCCGCTGGCCGCCGGAGAACTGGTGCGGGTACTTCCTCAGCGCGCTCTCAGGATCCGGTACGCGTACCCGATCGAGCAGCCCGGTGGCGCGGGCACGAGCTCCTCGCTTGTCCAGGCCGAGGTGGTGCCGCACGTGGTCGGTGAGTTGCCGGCCGACGGTGAGCTGTGGGTGCAGGCTGGTGGATGGATCCTGGAACACCATGGCGACGCGCTGCCCGCGTATCCGGGAGAGGGTGGCGGTCGTCGCGCCGAGCAGTTCCACGTCGTCCTCGCCGGACGCCGATCCGCTGAGCACGATGCTGCCCGCGGCGTGCATGGTGGGAGGCAGCAACCCCAGGACGGCCAGTGCGGTGAGCGTCTTCCCCGAGCCAGATTCCCCCGCCAGCCCGTGGATCTGACCGCGGTCCACCGCGAGGTTCACGCCGGCGAGAAGCGGGCGCGGACCCGGCGCACCGTCGAGGGAGATCCGCAGGTTGCGGATGGTGAGGGCGGGTCCCGAGCGGTCTGCATCTTCCTGCAGTGGCCGCGTCACAGTGTCGGGCCCCCGCCCCGCACCGTCACCGAACGGGGGTCCAACGCGTCCCGCAGTGCGTCGCCGAGGAAGTTGAAGGCGACGACCACCGTCAGGATCGCCAGGCCCGGGAAGAGACCGAGCCACCAGGAGTCGAAGTTGGCCACTGCGTCAGACACCATTGATCCCCACTCTGCCGTCGGCGGCTTGGCGCCCAGACCGAGGAACGACAGCCCGGACAGCAGCAGGACCGCCGTCCCGATGTCCAGGCTGGCCAGCACCAGGATCGGGCCGACGACGTTCGGCGCGATGTCTCGTGCCAGCAGCCGCCAGGATGAAATGCCCAGCAGCTGGCCGGAGATGACGAAGTTCGAGGTGCGCAGGCCCAGGACGAGGCCGCGGGTGAGCCGGGCGTAGGCCGGCCATGAGACGACCAGCGCGGCCAGCACGGCGTTGAACAGCGAGGCGCCGAGGGCGGCTGCGACCACCATGGCCAAGATGACGGTCGGGAAGGCCATCACGAGGTCGGTGATGCGCATGACCAGCTCGTCGACCCACCGGCCGAAGAAGCCCGACATGGCCCCCAGGACTGCGCCGACCACCACCGACAGCACCACGAGCAGCAGTGCCAGTGGGATGGTCACTGATGCCCCGGACAGCACTCGGGAGAACACGTCACGGCCAAGTGCGTCGGTGCCGAACAGTGCGCCGCTACCGGGCGCCTGCAGCCGCGGCAGGTCCTGGGCGAGCGGGTCGCGTGGCGCCAGCAGCGGGGACAGGGCCGCCACCAGCAGCCAGGCGACGACGACGACGGCCCCGACGATGCCCAGCGGCGCTGACCAGCGGCCCCCACGCAACCGGCGAACCAGTCCCGGGCGCCGCAGCGACGCCGTCACAGTGGCACCCGCGGGGCGCGATGCCCGGGTCACGAGAGCCTCACTCGTGGGTCCAGAACCCCGTAAAGCAGGTCGACCAGCAGGTTGACCAGCAGGTACGTCGTTCCGACCACCAGGCCGACGCCCATCACGCCGGGCAGGTCCAGGTGCGAGGCGGCCTCGTAGGCGTAGCTCCCGATGCCCGGCCAGGAGAAGACCGATTCGACGAGGACGGTGCCGCTGAGGAGGCTGCCGAAGGCCAGCCCGACGACGGTGAGCACGGGGATGCTCGCTCCACGCAGGACGTAGTTCCAGACCACGGTCCGGGCGGGCAGGCCCTTGGCGTGGGCGGCCCGGACGTAATCCTGGTCGAGCACTTCCAGTACGGCGGTGCGGATGAACCGGGTGAGCAGACCGACGGTGTACAGGGTCAGGACCAGAACGGGCAGGAACAGGTGTGCCACCGCGTCCAGGAACGTGTCGAGCTGTCCGGCCAGCAACGCGTCGACCGTGTAGAGGCCGGTGATCTTGGGCGGCACGTTGAAGTCCACGGACAGCCGTCCGGACCCCGGGGCGATGTGCAGCTTGTAGTAAGCGAAGTAGTAGAGGACCAGGGCCAACCAGAAGGTCGGCACGCTGAGGCCGGCGAGGGAGACGACGCGCAGGACGTGATCACTGACCCGGCCGCGGCGGTGGGCAGCGAAGGTCCCGAACACCGTTCCGATGAGGACGCTGAGCACGATGGCGCTGATCGCGATCTCCATGGTCGCCGGTACGGCACCGCCCAGATCGGCGGCGACCGCCCGGTGGGTGGTGGTCGAGGTCCCCAGGTCACCGTGCAGCAGGTTCCCCAGGTAGGTCAGGTACTGGCCGACCAGGGACTTGTCCAGGCCGTACTCCCGGCGGAACCGGGCAACGATCTCCGGGTCCTCGGCCGCACGCTGGCCCAGGCTGGCCGCCACGGGGTCGCCCGGGACCAGGTTGGTCAGGATGAAGGTGACGAGGGTGACGCCCACAAGCAGCAGCAGCGAGGTGAGCACCCGGCGGAGGGCGTAGCGGAGGAAGGGCCTGCCGGCCGACCGGGCCCGGGCCGGGCCCCGGCGCTGAGGGCGCCGGGGCCCGGCCGAGGTGCTCGGACCGCTGGACGTGGTGCTGGTCAACGCCGGGGGCTACTTGCTGCCGAGGCTGGCGATGTCGATCGTCCACACGGCGTTGTAGACGACGCCGGTGACCGAGGAGGCGGCGGCGATGTTGTTGCCCGGCTGCAGCAGGGGGATGAACGGCCCGGACTCGTTGAGCGCCTTCTGCAGGTCCTGGAACCGGCTGGCCCGCTCGTCATCACTGCCGCCACCAGCGGCAGCCGTGGCCAGAGACGAGACCGCCTCATCGGCTCCCGCCTGCCAGCCGGCGCGCAGGCCGACGACGTCGCCGGGAGTGAAGACGAGGTAGTCACTCGGGTCCGGGTAGTCCGGGCCCCAGTACCAGAGGCCGATGGTCTCCGTGCCGGCCCGGTAGGCGTCGAGTTCGGTGGCGACCGGAGCCGGCGCGAGTTCGACGTTGATCCCGACTTCGGCCAGTTGGGACTGCAGCCGCTGGGCGAGTGTGGGGAAGTCCAGGCCGTTGAGGCTGATGTCGCTGGGGAAGTTCAGGGTCACGGTCTCCCCGGCGTACCCGCTGGCGGCAAGGTCGGCCTTGGCGGCGGCGTCATCGCCGGTCAGGGCACCGGACTCATCGAGCGCTCCCAGCAGCATGCTGGGAATGACACCGGCGGCTTGCGACGTGCCCGCCCCGGCCACGGAGACCAGGTCCTCGTAGTCGATGGCCTCCTTGACCGCCTTCACGAAGGCGGGGTTGCTGGTGATCGTCGACACCGTGGGGTCTTGGTTGAGCAGCAGGAAGATGACGTTCGCCGACGGATCGCTGGTGACCGAGACGTCGCCGCTAAGTCCTTCTGCCTGGTCACCGGACAGGTCCAGGGCGACCTGGGCGTCCCCGCCTTGGACGTTGATCTTCTGGGTCGCCCCCTCCACGTTGCGGATGACCACCCGGTCGTAGGCGGGCGCCTGCCCGTCGTACTCCTGGTTCCGGGTCAGCACGACCTCCGAGGACAGGTCGAGGGACTCCAGCACGTAGGGCCCGGAGCCGGCTGACTCGGTGTTGAGGTACTCCTCCGCCGAGTCGCTCTCGTCGGTGGTGCCGCCATTGGCCTGCACGACCTTCGAGTTCAGGATGCCCAGCGCGGGGTTGGCCAGGATGGCGGGCAGCGCCGGGGTCGGCGTCTCCGCGGTCAGGACGACGGTCTTCTCGTCCTGCTTGGTGACCGTCACCCCGTCCAGCAGGAACGAGGGATTGCCCTTCAGCCCGATGACGCGGTCGAGGGAGAAGACGACGTCGTCGGCGGTCATCGGCGTCCCGTCGGAGAACGTGTGCTCCCCGTCCAGCGTCAAGGTGAACGTGGTGGCGTCGGCCGACTCCTCCAAGGTGGCCAGGCCCGGCACCACTGTGGAGACGTCGCCACCCTCGAAGGTCAGCAGTGTCTCGTACATGGCCTTGTCGACCAGCTGGCCGGTCGGCTCGTACATGCGCCCCGGGTCTGCGGTCTTGAGGTCGAAGGCCTTGTCGATGACGAGGGTCTGCTCGCTGCTGCCCTCGCTTGCCGTCGTGGTCTTCCCTGAACTGCACCCAGCCACGAGCAGTGCAAGAGGGAGCACGCCGAGCAGCAGACGTGTCCTGGTCCGGGGGTGGGTCATAGTGCCTCCAAGCTGAAGACTGACCAGAGCCACAAGGCCTGGCTGAGGTTTCGCCGCGGCCCGCCATCGCGCCGGTCGACTCGTCCCCGCTACGGTCAGCGCGCTGGACGGTGTGGCGGAACCCTGGCACAGCACTGCTCGCATGTCTAAGGGTTCTCGACAAGTTCAGACGTACCTTCCTAGCAGGCTGCAAAGGAGCCTCTTTTGTCCAATATCGAGCATGAGCCTGTTCCGCCGCTTGGACAAAAGGGCGCACCGCTGGACGACGTCAACCTGCGCATGCTTCAGGAGCTCCGGACGAACGGGCGCATCTCGATGTCAGCCCTGGCCGAGAAGGTGGGCATCTCCCGGGCGAGCGCCTACAACCGGGTCGAGCAGATGACCACGGCCGGCGTGATCACTGGCTTCACCGCACAGGTGAACTCAAGCCTCGTGGGCCTCGACGTCTCGGCTCTGGTCTTCGTCACCGTGCACCCCCAGAGCTGGGACCGGTTCCGGGAAGGCGTGCTGCAGATGCCCGACGTCGAGTACTGCTCGATCACCACAGGCGAGCACGACGCGATGATGATGATCCGGTCAGTGGACATCCGTGGCGTTCACGACTTCGTTACCGGCGTCGTCGCCGCTCGCCCAGAAGTGAAGTCGGTGGTCAGTGTTGTGGTGCTAGATGAGGTTGTTCGCAAGACTTTCCTGCTGCCCACCGACATTCCCAACCGTTCAGGTGGGACCAGCCGCTTGGGTATGACCCGGTTCACGAGTGCGGCGGACGGGCGGAGCCAGATGTCTGGTCGTTCCTAGCCCATCAGCGGGTCGCGGTTGCAGGGACCTCGACGCAGACGCTGACGTGGTCCACCCCGTCGATGCGAAACCTCTCGACCAACCGCAAACCACCCCCGTCACAGGATTCCACAGTGCTCTCACTCGAGCCCGTCACGACTGATGCATCGCGCACCAGGACGTGGGCGAAGGAGACGGACAGCGCATCCCCCGTCCGCTTACCAACGAAGCGGCCGAAGGTCACCGTGTCACCGGTGTAATCGCCCCAGACAACGCCGTCCCGCTCGGCATAGCGGAAACGGGACGGCGCCGCAGGGTCAACGGCGCTGGCGCTCGAGGACTCCATGACGAACTCGCGCCCGTCAAGACTCAGCGAAATCTCATCGTCAGACACAAGCCGAGTATGTAGGCGCCTCGCCGAGGCGAGAACGACCGAAGCAAAAGGTCTACCAGAGCACTACCTGGTTGACCCAGGACTGGGCAAAGCCAGGCTCAACAGTCCTTGCGGTAGACATATCTGCCCGCATCATTCCTGGCCGCGCAGCCCGGTGGAGCGATCCCACGGCACCCACTACGGTCACCGGCCGACGGGGGAGCCGGGCCGAGCCGGGGCACGTCACGGCGAGCGGTGAAGGCCATGGGTCAGCCAACCTCTTCGCTGACACATTGCTTGCACTAGCCCGGACGAACATTGGCTAACGGCGTGACTTTGCCTGCATGGGTAGTCAACTGCGCGCATCAGAAGGAGAACGATCAATGTCTCAGTCCGACGAGGTGGCGGAGCGTCCTGCCGGCTCCCTCAATGACCAGGGCGGCCGCTGGCGCGTGCGCGGCGCTCTTGACACTGCTCGCCTGAGCCTACGAGCGCATAAACGCGAAGACCTGGACGATCTGCTTTCATTCCACAGTGATCCGACCGTGACACGGTACATACCCTGGCCCGTTCGTGACCGGGAAGCGACGCGACTTGCCCTTGAATCTAAGCTCCATCAGGACAGCGCGAACGAGGGGGAGTGGATCGTTCTTGCGGTAACTCTCCAGAACGGTGGGCCGGTAATCGGTGAGGTTCTTTTAAAGCGAGTCAATGACGACGTAGCTGAAATGGGTTATGTCTTGAGTAAGTCATATCAGCGCAGGGGGTATGCCCAAGAGGCAGTCAAGGCGCTGCTGAACGCCGCAGCCGGCTGGGGAGTCAGTAGGGTCGTTGCCCGCGTCGATGATCGCAATGTGGATTCAAAAAGCCTTCTTGTCAAACTGGGATTTGCCTCGGTCTCTCATGAGATTATAAACAATACGGCTGTTCAAACGTATGAGCTGATCATTTACGGCGAGAGACTGATCCCGTGAGAAGTGCGAGGCCCTCTGGCACGGCTCCCGCACCGGCTGGCCGGGTCACACCTGCTTGATGTCGATCGCCTCGTCCGTGCGCTTGAAGAGCTTGGTGATTGCGCTGAACGAGTAGCTCACTTGAACGTTAGTACTTTCACCAGCCGCCACAGTCACGTTGAGTACGGGGCTGGAGTGCCAGTCCATCCGAGCCTGCACTGAGTGCAGGCCTGGTTCGACCTCCAGCTCGCCGGTCTTGCCATGGCCCACCCGCAACGCTGGGCGGCCGTCGACCTCGATGATCATGCGCCGGAAGATGCCAGCACTGTCCGGCAGACGACGGACGCGAAGGATGCTCACGGGCAAAAGCTAGCGCCGTACATGTGTGGAAGGTGCTGATCTGCCGAAAAGGGGTTGGGTATCGGATGGGTGACTTGAAGGCATCACCGGAAAGCGTCGTCGTCGGCTGCGGCCCGAACTCGATCGAGGACCGCCGGCAAGTGGGCAAGTTCGACTGAGCCCAGTGCGAGACGGAGGGCCTGGGGCACGTTGGTCGTCGTGGCGAAGGGAACCGCGGTGGCGACGGAGATGCGTTCTTGGGCCAGAGCGGCGGCCAGGCGGTCTGCGCGTGCGTCTTCGGCGAGTGGGAGCCACAGAAAGTAGGACGAGGGGTGGCTGACGTAGGGGAGGCCGGCCAGGGCTTCTCGGGCGATCGCCTGCCGGGCGGTGGCGTCGCGGCGCTTGTCGGCTTCTAGCCGGTCGACGGTGCCGTCGTCGATCCAGCGGCACGCGATCGCGGTTGTGAGCGATGGCGTGTTCCAGGTCGTGGCCCGGATGGCCCGCTCGATCGAGGGGAGCGCGTCGGGTGGGGCGGTGAGGAAGCCGACGCGCAGCCCGGTGGCCACGCTCTTGGACAACCCGGTGACGTGGACGGTGCGCTCGGGCGCCAGCGCCGCGAGTGGCGTCGGTGCGTCGTCGGCGAGGTAGGCGTAGGACGCATCCTCGAGGATCATCAGTTGGTGGCGGCGTGCAATCTGCACCAGTCGTTCGCGGACGTCTGCGTCGAGCACCCAGCCCAGCGGGTTGTGCAAGGTCGGCATGCAGTAGACGGCTTGGACCCCCCGGTGGGCACACACCTGCTCCAGGTGGTTCAGGTCCGGCCCGGTCGCGGTGGACCGGATCGGCGCGAGCTCGAGACCGAGCAGGCCGGCGAGGGCCTTGAACCCGGGGTAGGTGAGGGCGTCAACCGCGACGACGTCCCCGGCTCGCAGCAGGCCCGTGCACGCGACGGCCAGTCCGTGTTGGGCGCCGCTGACGATCGCCACCCGGTCGGCGTCGACGTCCAGCCCCCGCCGGCGCAGGTGGCCCGCGACCACGGCTCGGTCGTGCGGGCGCCCGCGGTGCGGCTGGTAGCGCAGCAGTGCCTCGAGATCGCCGGATCCGGCGAGCTCGCGCAGGGCGGAACGGAGGATCTCCGCCTGCCCGGGGAGTGCCGGGTAGTTGAAGTTGAGGTCGGTGACGTCGCTGGCCGCCCACTGCTGGTCGATGCCGTGGCCCGGTGATAGGGCCCTGTCGCGGACGAAGGTGCCGCGGCCCTGCTCGCTGCTGACCAGGCCCATGGCTTCCAGCTCGGCGTAGACCCGGGAGGCCGTCACCACCGCGACGCCTTCAACCTCGGCCAGCCGTCGGTGCGTCGGGAGCCGGGTGCCGGCCGGCCATCGGCCGGCGCGGATCTCCGCGGCCAGTCGGTCCAGGACCAGCTTGTACCGGGGTGTCCGCACCGGCGGAGTGTAGGCAGGACAATTTTTGGACTGTGATGCTCGGTTGGTCCTAGCGTCCCCGGTCAACCGAGCCGGAAGGACGTTGACCATGCACATCGCCATCCTCACCTTCGAGGGCTACAACGAGTTGGACTCCTTGATCGCCCTGGGCGTGCTCAACCGGGTCAAGAAGGATGGCTGGCGGGTCTCGATCGCCGGTCCCACGCCGAGTGTCCGGTCCATGAACGGGGTGGTCATCGAGTCGATGGCCACCCTGGAGGACGCCTGCGCGGCCGACGCCGTCATCGTCGGCAGCGGCATCGCCACCCGCGAGGTCGTAGAGGATCCCGCGATCATGGGCACGCTTACCGGGCTGAACCCGGACCGCCAGCTGCTCGCCGCGCAGTGCTCAGGCACCCTCGTGCTGGCGAAGTTGGGGCTGCTCCAGGGCGTGCCCGCCTGCACTGACCTGACGTCGAAGCCGTGGGTGGTCGCGGCCGGCGTCGACGTGCTCGACCAGCCCTTCTACGCCCGCGGCAACGTCGCCACCGCCGGTGGCTGCCTGGCCTCCCAGTACCTCGCCGCCTGGATCATCGCCCGCCTCGATGGCGTGCCGGCGGCTGAGGACGCGCTGCACTACGTCGCTCCGGTCGGTGAGAAGGAGGAGTACGTCGCCCGCGCCATGCGCAATGTGACGCCCTACCTGAGCTCCGTACTCACCGCCGTCTGACCGCGTCGGCGGCGGACCTCCTCGCTGGCGGCCCGAGAGCGCGCGATGAGGTGAGCAGAGGGGGACTGGTGCGGGCCAAGGTGCATGAGTCACGCGGGAAGCGCGCCTACTGTCCGTCCGGCCATGCGCGGGCCCGACTGACCCTGAATCTCGATGGCTTTCAGGGGACGCATTGATGACCGCGGGCCGCTAGGTTCCGCGCATGCCGACCTTCGCGACGCTCGTGAGCTTCTCTTTGGCCAGCTTGGCGTTGATCGTCATCCCCGGACCTTCGGTGGCGTACGTGTTGGCGACGACCCTGCGGGACGGTCGATGGGTCGGGGTCGCGGCGACGCTGGGTGTGGAGACCGGGTACCTGGTCCACGTGGCCGGCACGGTGCTGGGGATCTCTGCGCTGCTGGCGGCCAGCGCCGCGGCGTTCACCGTGATCAAGGTGGTGGGCGGCGCCTACCTGCTGTGGCTGGCTTGGCGGGCGTGGCGCAGCCGGGACGAGCGAACCCTGGCGCAGCTGACCCGGCCCGATGAGGTCGCGCTCTCCTCCCGGTCGGCCTTTCTGCGGGCCCTGCCGGTCGGGGCGCTCAACCCGAAGACCGCGATCTTCTACCTCGCCTTCCTCCCACAGTTCGTCCAGCCGGCGGCCGGCCCGGTGGCACTTCAGCTGCTTGTCTTCGGGCTTGTCTTCATCGCCTTGGCCACGGTGGTCGACGTGCAATGGGCACTCCTGGGCGGCGGGCTGCGCCGAGTGCTCCCCGGGTTGCGCATGCGGGTGCTCGACCGGGTCACCGGGACGGTGCTGGCGGCGCTGGCGGTGCTGACGTTGCGGGCGTCACGCGCCACATGATTGTTCTCGCTACGCTGACGCTGTGATCGCGACCACGACCACCTGGTGGCAGCTGCTCTAGCAGCTGCGACCTGACCCGTCCTGAGCTGCCCTACGGCAGCACAGGACCTCGGCGCGCTGAGGTGGCCGCCGTCGGGGTCGCTCTCTCCTCAAGGAGAGCACTGTGTCCGTCAGTGACCACTCGTTCCACCAGGTAGTCCAGCGAAGCGCCGAGATCGAGCGCGTTCTCGCTAGTGACCCGAGCCCTTTCCGGGTTCTGACCGGTGACCGTCCCACCGGGGCGCTGCATCTGGGGCACTACTTCGGCACCCTGCAGAACCGGACCCGGCTGCAGGACGCTGGCGTCGAGGTGATGGTCATCATCGCCGACTACCAGGTCATCACCGACCGAGATTCAGTCGAGGGCATCCGTGCTTCGGTGCTGAACCTGCTGGCCGACTATCTGGCGGCTGGCATCGACCCGGCCCGCACCCCGATCTTCACCCACAGCGCGGTACCTGCCCTGAACCAGTTGCTGCTGCCCTTCCTGAGCCTGGTCAGCGTGGCCGAGCTGGAGCGCAACCCCACCGTGAAGACCGAGATCGAGGCCACCAACGGCCGGACGGTGTCGGGGCTGCAGATCACCTACCCGGTGCACCAGGCCGCCGACATCCTCTTCTGCGGCGCCAATCTGGTCCCGGTCGGCCGTGACCAGCTCCCACACCTGGAGCTGACCCGGGACATCGCCCGCCGGTTCAACCAGCGCTACAGCCCGGAGGTCCCGCTGTTCTCTGAGCCCGAGGCGCTGCTGAGCCAGACACCGGTGCTGTTGGGCTTGGACGGCCGGAAGATGAGCAAGAGCCGCGGCAACGCCATCGCCCTCAAGGACGACGAGGACGTGACGGCCCGACTCGTCCGCCGGGCCACCACCGACAGCGAGCGGCACATCAGCTACGACCCCGAGCGGCGGCCGGAGGTCTCCAACCTGCTCACCATCGCTTCATTGTGCACCGGGACCCCGGCCGAGGAGCTCGCCGAGCAGGTCGGCGGAGGAGGGTCCAGCGCGCTCAAGACCCTGGTCACCGAGGCCGTTAACGAGCGGTTCCGCTCACTGCGGCGGCGCCGTGCTGAGCTGGCTGCTGACCCAGGCCACCTCCTCGAAGTACTGGCCGCAGGCAACGCCGCCGCCACCGGGCTTGCCGACGCCACCCTCAGCCGGGTCCGGACCGCCATGCGGATGAGCTACTGACGCGCACCGTGGGCGGCCCGCGGGCCACCGGTGGCGGGCCGCCCACGGACTCCGCGCTGCACGGTCCGGACGTCGCAGGGTTGGCGCGCGTTGATGAGGCCGGCAGGTGTCAGGACCGCAGGACGACGTTGGGGTCGGCTCGTTCAGCGCGGCGGGTGGTCCACCAGGTGAGTGCGACCGTGGCGACGGCGAGGGCCAGTCCGGCAGCGAGCGGGACGGCGACGGGGAGGACCAGCAGGGTCGGCGGGGGGAAGGGCGGGTTCACGTCGATCTGGGTGGTGGCGACGGCGAGCGCGGCCGCACCGCTGCTGCAGCCGGCCAGCCATGCCCACCCCGACAGCGCCCCGACCTCGTACAGCAGGGACCGCCGGTAGGCGCGAGCGCTCATGCCCATCCGCCGGAGCATCACGTAAGAGACCTCCTGGCGCTGCTGACGAGCGGCGAGGAAGAGCAGCAGCCCCGCGATGCTCAGGGTCGCCACGAGCGTGGACAGGGCCCGTAGAAAGTCGAAGGTCCAGGTGACCGGCAGCAGCGTGGTCGCGTCGATGAAGGCCTCGGGCTCGACGACGTCGTCGGTGAGGACGCTGGCGGCGGCCAGCCCGTCGAGCACCGCGGGGGCGTGCTGCTGGTCGGTCCACAGCTCGCTAGTCCACCCGGCGAAGCGGTCGAGCCCGGTGAGGGTGTCCAGGTCGACGACGAGGACCGGTTGTCCGGGGTGGCGCATGCCGGGAAACGCCGGGGCGGTGGCCGTGACCGCCAGCTCCAGGGTCGAGGCCCGCAGCTTCACCGCTGAGGGGGCAGCGGCGTCGTCGCCGGCGCCGATGAGCAGCGCCGGAACCGGCTGGCCATCGGCTGGGGGTGTCAGCTGGTCCAGCAGCTGGGGCAAAGGGCTGCCAGACAACGCGGGGTCGAACAAGGCGTACCGGCCGAAGGTGTCGGGGTCGACGCCGAGGACCTGGATGTCGCCGGTCCCGTCGCCCTCGGCGTCCAGGCCGGTTCCGTCGGCGGAGACGACCGGGGTGGCATCGGTGCCAGCGCCAGGCAGCTCGCCAAGTCCCACGCGCACGTCCAGGACGACGGCCGCGCCGGTGTAGGTGTCGGCCTTGGCGGCGATGGTGGTCTGGTTGGAGGCGGTGAAGCCGGCGCTGTAGAGGGCGAGCGCGATCGGGATGGCCAGCCCGCAGATGACGGCCAGCAGCGGCCCGCGGGCACTCGCGGCCCTGTTGACCGCGGCGAAGACGGCGAAGTCGCGTGCCCGGGCCGGCCGGCGGGCCCGTTGCAGCGGCGCCACGACGAGCAGCGCCGCGGCCATCACCAACCCGACGACGGCCAGGATGGGGGCCAGCAGTACCGCGGGGTCGATGACCACCACCCGCGCCAGCTGCTGCAGATCGGTCTCCCGGCCCAGCCACACCGCCGCAGCGATCGGGACTACCACGGCGGCCCCCAGGCCGGCATGCAGCAGCCGGGGGCTGCGCCTTGGTCGCAGCTCCGCGGTAGCCACCGCGCCGACCATGACGATGGCGACCAGGCACCCAGCCCACGCCGCAGCCGCAGCAAGCAGCCCGGCGGCTGGTGCGCCGGGCTCGAGCAGCGCACTGGGCCCAAGCCGGGGGATGAGAACCAGCGCGGCGGCCCAGCCCAGCAGGCAGCCAGCGGCCGCGGGCAAGCCCAGCTCGGCGGCGGCTTTGAGTCCCAGCATGGCCGGGGAGATCCCGCGGGAGGACAGCAGCCGCAGCTCCGTACGCCGGCGCTGCGCCCAGAACAGCACCGACCCGCCGACCACCACCAGCGCCAGGGCACCGCCGGCGACGGTGAGCGCGGTGACCGGGCTGGCCACGGCGTCGCGGACCTTGCCGGTCTGAGTCAGGTCGAAGTCCAGCTGGGTGACCACCCCGAACCCAGCCACCGGGGAGCCGGTGTTGTCCTGGTCGACGTCAGCGGCGGGGAACAGCCCGGCAGCCGCGTCGGCGACGGTCTGAGCCTCAGCGACGGTCAGCTGATCGACCTCGACCGGGGACGTCCACTCCGCCTGCACGCTGGGCGCCACCGCAGCCAGGGTCGCGGGGTCGGTGAGGACGAACGGCGGGGGGGTGCTGGAGGCTGAGGTGACAATCAGCGGGCGCCAATGGCACCAGAACGCCGGCAGCACCGTGCGGTAGCTGGCGGTGTCCAGGTCCCGGTACACCCCGGCGACCGGCAGCGGGCCCGACGCCAGCGGCAGCTGATCGCCGGCGGTGATCCCGAGCTGCTCGGCATAGGTGTCGGGGAGGTACACCCCCGGCCCATCGACGCGGGCGGTGAACTCGACGTGGTCCAGGGCGGCGGGGTTGGCGAACAGGCCGACGTCGGCTGGCCGTAGACCGGAGGTGTCGCCGGTGGAGACCACTGCGTAGGTGGTCAGCGCCGGGTCCGGCAGGTCACCGGCTGCGAAGGCCTGGCGCACGAGTGGGTCCGCCGTGGTGACCGTGGACGGGGGCTGCGGGCCGGCCACGGTCGGCAGGTAGACGTTCAGCGCGGGGTTGATGACCGACACCTGGTCGTCGGGGGTGCAGCGCTTGGCCGCGGCCGCGTGCAGCGCGCCGGCACCCACCGAGGAGATGAACAGTGGCCCGCCGGCAGCCACCAGCCCGAGCAGCAGCGCTGCCGCGATCACTGCGATCAGCGCCAGCGGCTCCCGGACGATGAGCGCCGGCCCCCGTACCCACGGAGCCGTGAGCAGCGTCGGCCGCCTCACCACGCCCTCACGTGCGTGGTCACCACGGATCTAGGGTCAGGCCCGCGGGGAGGCCGGCTCGGCCGGCCAGCCAGGCGAGCACGGCTGCCCGGTCCTCAGGAGAGCGGATGCGGTCCGGGACGGAGGCGAGCAGGCCGGGCAGCTCCCAGATGAGGTAGTCCGTCGGCCAGTCCGCTGGTTCGTAGCCGATGCCGAGGTCGACGTGGTGCATCTCGACCTCGCGGAGTCGGTGGGATGGGCAGCCGGTGGCGGGGTAGTGCGAGCCGCCCATCAGCTCCCTCCCGGGCCAACCTGCGGCCGAGCACTCGGTGAAGAGCTGCTCCAGCCGCTGCTGGCTGTGCGCCAGGTCGTCAAGAAGCTGAGTCGCCGACCGCCCCGCACCAGCCTCGATGTCCTGCTCGCGCTGAGTCAATCCACCCGGGTACTTGCCGACGTCTTCCCCGCGGAGGGCGCCGGCGAGCCGCCGGGAGTGAGCGTCTGCGTTGCGCGCCAGATGGGTGAGGAGATGGCCCACGCTCCAGCCCGGCAGTCGACTCGACCGTCGCACGTCGGCGTCGGTGAGGAGTGCGACTGCGGCGAGCAGCCGAGTCTGGGCGCTGGTGCACAGCGTGGCCGCGCGCTCAGGATCGGCCTCAAGGTCAACGTCCTGGGGACCGTCCGCACCACGCATTTACGGTCAACCTCCATCATCTGGCTGCAGCAGCAAGTGCAGCTTGGCCTTCCATCCGACAGTCGGGTAGCCCGTTAGAAAAGGTCCTTCATCTAACGGTGTCAGGGCTGCCGGCTTGGTAACGCACGAGTGCGGGGAAGGCCAGGACGAGTACGCCGGCTGCCGCGGTGGCGGTGAGGCCTCCGCTGACGGCGCTGAAGGTCGGGGTGGTGGCGGTGGCCACGACGCCGGCCCGGAAGTTGCCCAGCTGGGGGACGGAGGAGCCGACGACGTAGTCGGTGGCGGCGACGCGTCCGCGGAGTGCCTCAGGTGTGGCGGTCAGGATGACCGTGGAGCGCAGGGCCAGGCTGCTGACGTCGGCGGCGTCGGCGATCGCTAGGGCGAGGAGCGTGGCGGCCAGGTCGTGGGCGAGACCGAAGGCGGCGATCGCCAGCCCCCAGACGGCGACGGCCATCAGCATCGCGCGTCCTTGGCGCTGCACTCGTCCCACCGGCCCGGAGAAGGTCGAGCCGAGGATGCCGCCCACGGCCATGGCGGTGCTCATCAACCCGAGGGTCTGCGGGTCGCCATCGAAGCGCTCGGCGTTGATCGCGGGGAACAGGGCGACCGGCAGGGCCAGCAGGGTGGCGCTGATGTCTGCCAGCAGGACACCGAGGAGGACGCGGCTGCGGGCGATGAAGCCCAGGCCATCGGCGATGGCGCGTACTCCGCGGTCGGGACGACCCGTGGCCGCCCGCTCGAGTCGCGGCAACCCGATGGCCGCGTAAAGGGCGGCGAGGAAGCTGAGGGTGTCGACCAGGTAGCACAGCTGGAGGTCACCGGCGGCGGTGAGCAGGCCGGCCAGTGACGGCCCCAGGACCCAGCTGGCCCGCCCGGACAGCGTCTGCAGGGCTGCCCCCGCGGTGAGCTGGCCGGCCGGGAGCAGGTGTGGGAGGAACGTCCGACGGGCGGGTGCACCGACTGCCATGAGCGCTGCCTGGACCCCGACCACGGCGTAGAGCAACCAGAGTCGGTCTGCGCCGGTGAGCGCCTGGACGGTGAGCACGCCGGAGGTGAGCAGCTGCAGGCTCGTCACGACGATCACGAGACGCCGTCGGTCGGCGGCGTCGAGGAACCCGCCGGCCGCCATGCCGACGGCGATGCCGGTGGCTCCGCTGACCAGCCCGATCGCGCCGACGGCCAGCGACGAGGAGGTCATCCGGTAGACCTGCAGGGCGACGGCGAAGACCGTCATGTGCGAGCCGATCCCCGATAGCAGCTGGCCGGTCCACAGCCGCCGGAAGGCCGGTGAGCTGCGCAGTGGGGTGATGTCGGCGAACAGCCGGCGCATCACGGGCGTCGGGTGAGAGTCGTCCGCAGCTCCTCGTCGGTGACCACCGTCTCGGCCGCGTCGGCGATCCGGTCGCGGAAGCGGCGGCGCTCCAGAGCGGCGGCAAGGTCATCGCTCAGCGCGCTGAGCGAGTAGGGCAGCTCCGCGTCCAGGGCCTCGGCCGCTGCCTCGGTCGAGTCCCACTCCGCATCGATCGCCGGCAGCAGGTCCCGTGCCTTGTCGGTGAGCTCCACCAGGCGCACCCGGGCGTCCCCGCCGGGACGCGTGACCACCAGGTCGCGCTGCTGCATCTCGGTGACCAGCTGACTCGCCGACGAGTGGGTCACGCCCAACCCCTCGGCGATCTCCCGGATCGACGTTGGACCGGAGGCGTGGACCGCCCGGACTACCGCCGAGTACCGCGTGCGGTAGTCACGCAGCCCGAGATCAGACAGGGCCAGAGCCACGTCGGCGTCCATGGCCTCGAACAGCACCCGAAGCCGCGTACCCAAAGCAGGGGTCAACATGACGGCAGTTATATCAGTACTTATGTAAGGCCTTATGGGTGTTCCCCGCGAGGGCGAGCCTCCCCGCTGCGCTTGGCTTCGAGTGTGCTCGAAGATCTAGCTTCTGCAACGATGAGTGGATCCGCCAACAGTCGGCCCGACGACGGTCACTTCTCCGTGTCCGAGGTCGCCGCGCGGACTGGCCTGACTGCGCACACGCTGCGCTATTACGAGCAGGAGGGGCTGCTTCCCCCGGTCGCCCGGGGCCCGGGTGGCCGGCGCCGGTTCAGGCAGGTCGACCTGGATCGTCTCGCTTTCCTGCTGCGCCTGCGCGCCACAGGCATGCCGGTGAGCGCGATGCGCCGATTCGCGGCTCTGCGCCGTGAGGGCGAGGCCGGGCGGGCCGGCCGGTTGGCCATGTTGCTGGAGCACCGCGATCAGGTCCGCTTCCGCGTCGTTTCGTTGCAGGAGAACCTGGCCGCCATCGACGCCAAGATCAACCGCCACCGGCGCATCCTGCGCCAGCGAGGAGCAGTCGTGCCCGAGACGCCGTTCTCGTTCCGCCCCATCCATCACGTGCAGCTGGCGATCCCCCGAGGCGGTGAGGACGCCTGCCGCGGCTTCTGGAACGGCGTCCTAGGGATGGAGGAACTGGAGAAGCCGCCGGTGCTGGCAGCCCGGGGTGGGTGCTGGTTCCGCGGCGGAGTAGTCGAGGTGCACCTGGGCGTCGAGGACCCGTTCGTCCCAGCTCGCAAAGCCCACCCCGGACTGCTGGTCGACGGCCTTCACAGGCTCGCGCGACAGCTCGAGGCCGCTGGACACCCGGTCACCTGGGACGACGACTTCCCTGGCCATGACCGCTTCTACGCCGCTGACCCTTTCGGCAATCGGCTTGAGTTTCTCGAACCGACCATCTGACGAGTAGCGGTGACGCAGTGAGCGAGACATGCGTGCCGCCGATGCGTCGAACCTGCGCCATGCCAATCGCCGACGACTGACTGCAGCCAGGTGGCCCGACGGAGACCTGGCCGCGCCCGGGAGCTCGGCGGCCAGCGCCCCGTCGGCCCGAAAACGGTGGGGTATCGGGCCGTCGGTTAACGGGGGCGTTTTCGACATGGTCAAGCTGGACTCAGGTGTCCGCGGTGATGAGGCGTAGGGCGCCGTCATATTCGGCCAGCTCGCGCACGTGCCCATGCGCCCGGTCCCATGCTCCGCTAGCCAGGTCCCTCTTGAGTCGCTCCAGGCCGCGCTGCACGGCGGCCGGGTCGGTCAGACCAAAGCCTGATGTAGCGGCACGGACTTCCGGGCGCAGGAATGCCTCGGGGCGGGCGTAGAACGCTTCCCCGAATCCGTCGACGCAGTCAGCAGGCACCGGCACCACCTCGACGCGCACCTCGGCGCTGCCGTGGGCAAGGGCGCTCGTGACCTGCTCGATCGCCGGGAACCGCGTCTGGTCGAGAGCGATGACCTCAGGGAAGTAGTCGGCCAGCCAGTAGTGCTGTAGCGCTGGGGCGTCGATGGTGAGGACGACGACCGGGCCACGGCTGATCCGTCGCATCTCGCGCAGACCCTGCTCGACGTGGCTCCACTGGTGGATGGTCACGGTGGCCATGGCCGCGTCGAAGCTGTCGTCGTCGAAGGGCAGTCGCTCGGCCGCCGCGTCGACCGCTGGCGCTGCTGTGGCAGGG
>Ga0210040_10001796_pt1 | contig 31568 bp, 24 predicted proteins | sample CryGeyCG12114_NA_FD_185462 | JGI IMG/M metagenome (GOLD analysis project Ga0210040, IMG submission 185462) | Groundwater microbial communities from aquifer - Crystal Geyser CG19_WC_8/21/14_NA (SPAdes) (version 2) | ecosystem: Environmental > Aquatic > Deep subsurface > Groundwater | place: USA...
TATTGGCCCAACACCAGCTTACCCGCCTGCGCAACGTGCGCCTGGTGCGCTGGCAAGGGCAGCCGGCCTACCAGGTGCTCACCGACGGGGACCCTACCGCCGCGCCGCGCTACTTCAGCGCCGTGACCGGTGCGGCCCTGCCCCCCGAGGCCGACCAGCGGTTTGCCGAGCAGCTGGCCCGCTACTTCACCCAGGATTCGACCTCCCGTATTGTGGCGTCCGAGCGTATCACGGGCTTCACGGCCGATTATCCGTTTGTGAACCGGCTGCTGCCGGTGTGGAAGCTCACGTTCGAGCGGCCCGGCGTGACGACGGTGTACGTGGAAACCATGCCCGCCCGGCTGGCCACCTTCAACAATCCCACGCGGGCCGCGTTTTTGCAATTCTTCGCCCTGCTGCACAGCTGGAGCTGGCTGGAACTGTTGACCAACAACACGGTGCGCGTGGTGGTGATGCTGGTGCTGTTGAGCATCATCATCGCCTCCACCTTCAGCGGGCTGGTGATTTATGGGTTCCTATGGGGCAAGTTTCGGAAGCCGCGCAATGCGCAGGACCGGGTGGGCTGGCTGCGCAAGTTCCACCGCAGCGTGGGGCTGGCCGTGGCCTTTGTCACGCTCACCTTTGCCGGCAGTGGGGCCTTTCACGCGTATCGCAAGCTGCGCCCTGACGAGCGGCTGCGCTTCCAGCATGCCCCGGCCATTGCGACCAAGCAGTTGGTCATCGACCTCACCCAACTGCCGCTGAACTGGCCGCAGGTGCAAAACGTGGCCCTGATTGAGCTAACCGGCCAAGCCTACTACCAGGTAACGGAGCTGCCGGCGGCCGGCGGCCACCAACCGGCGACTGGTGCCAGCACCGGCCAGCCCGTGGAAGCCGTGCGCCCGCCTCAGGTCACGTACTACCGCGCCGCCACCGGGCAGGTGCTGCCCGATGGCACCACACGGTACGCCCGCTTTCTGGCCAATGCCTTTGCGACGCAGGCCGATGGCCGGCCCGCGCCGGCCATCGACAAAATCGAGCTGGTAGACCATTTCGAAGGCGAATATGGCTTCATTAACAAGCGTTTGCCCGTGGTGAAGGTGGCCTACCGCACGCCGCAGCAAACAACGCTCTACGTGGAGCCGGCCACCGGCCGGCTGGCTGCCCGGGTAGAAAACGCCGACCGCTACGAGGGTCTGTCCTTCGCCTTTCTGCACAAGTACCACGCCGTGGGCAGCCTAGGCAAGAACGTGCGCGACGCCCTCACCATGCTGGCGGCAGCGGGCGTGCTGGCCGTGTCGCTGCTGGGCCTGTGGCTGTTTGTGAAAGTGAAATAACGTGGCCGGGACCGGGCCGCCACGGCATTTCCGGGCGGCCCGGTCCCGGTCGCTTACTCTCCGCGATGAAACGATTAGTGGAAATTTGCCTGCTGGTGGCCAGCTTGATGAGCGCCTGCCAGTCTGGCCCGGCGGAGCTGACCGAAACTCAGCAAGCCGCGCAGATGCGGACCAAAGTGCTGGCACTCCACGACTCCTCTATGCTGCACATGGCCGCGTTGACCAGTGAGCGGCAGCGCCTGGAACGCCTGCTCAGCCAACTGGATACCACCCAAGCCCGCAGCCATGCCCGAACCATCCGGCTTCGCCGGCTGCGCGGGGCGTTGGTGGCCGCCGACACCACCATGCGGCACTGGATGCGCACCTATGCGGAACCTGACACCGCCCGCCTCACCCACCACCAGTACGTGGATTTCTGGACCACCGAAGAGGAAGAGCTACGCGCCCTGGCCCGGCAAATGCGCAACGCCCTGGACTCGGCCGCGACCGTGCGTGGGCACTGAAATGGAGTATCCTGCGAGCAGCACCCGCTTCCTGACCACCATGTAACATTTGGACCAAACTTTTAACCAAGGCCAAGAATGAGGATATCGAGGTCGCAGCCTAACCTTGCTCGTAGTAGGCAATGGGGGCGTTAGCCACTGTGATAAAAGATTGTCCGTCATGCCCGTATTTTTATCACAGTAGCTAGCGCACCTCCTGCTACAATAGCAACTTACTCAGCATCCGCTGAGAGTGAACCGGTTAGATTCCTCGCCCGCCGTACCCTTGACTTTTCTCCTGTTTCGGGCGCTGCTGGGCCTCGCGTTGGTTAGCAGCTTGGCGCTGTACCCGGTCCCCGTCGCGCTCCTGTACCTCGTAGCCCTCGCGGCCCCGCGCCCAATCGAGCGTGCTGCTCACCTTCGCCAGTTGATGGCTCTGCAAGCTGTACTGCACTACCAACTCACTCACGCGATTCCCCTGCGCATCCAGGCGGTGGGTGAGCTGGGTCTGCGCCCCCTGGTTCTCCAAGGCGCGTTGCAAGGCCTCGGCCCGACCGGTTGTCTGCACCTGGTCGGCCGGCTGGCACATCTGCACCACGGCCCGGCGCTCGGCCTCGCGCTGGGCCGCGTACGTGGTCAGGTTCATGGCCACGACCTCGGGCTGGTGATAGGCGCGGGCCTCAAAGCCGGGCACCGGTACCGGTTTCGCGGCCGCCGCCGTGTAAATGGCAAACATGCGATTCTTATCATCAGGAATATAAGAACCTTTCTGCTGGAGAATTTCCAGCTTTTCTTGCGCTGCTCTGGCCTTCGCGCCGAAACCAAGGCCCAGTAGGCCGCCAGCTTGCTTTTCCAAGTCTTGCTGTTGACCAAAGGTGTGCGCAACGTTCCACGCGTGGTTGGCCAGCTCTTTCGTTTGTCGTTCCAGCTCCACTTTTAGTGGGCCCATGCCCGTAGCGGCTCCCATTGCTTGCACGACGGCCGCTATCCCTTCTGCGTTGGGATGTGTCTTCAGATGCGCGCTGTACGAATCAACCAGCTTGTTATGCGCTTGAATCCGCGCGTTTTGCGCCGCTATACCGGCCGTGTACGTGTGATACTCCGCTTGCCACTTGCGTTCACTGGCCGGTAGTTCGGGTGCCTTAGCTGCCTGGGCCGCCGCTTGCCGCTGGGCTGCCTCCTGGGCCGCTGCCTGCTCCGCTACGCGCTGCGCGGCTGCCTGGCGACTCGCCTCCGCCTGGCGCGTCGCCTGGTTGGCTTCGAGTTGCTTGATGATACCGGCTAGGCTGTATTCCCGGCCAATCTCCGACCCTTTCAACGTCTGCTCTTCCTTGGCAAAGCTGATACCCGTCGGCTTACCCGCCTTGGTTTGGAATACTTGGAAGGTAATGCCCTGCTCCTGGAGCACCGCCCGCAGCTGCTTGCCGTCGCAGCTAGTGGACAGGGCGGTGCGCAGCGCCTCCTTCAACTCGTGCCGGGTTCGGTCCACCCCGCGCAGCTGGGCCGGGTGTTGCTTCTCGGGTCGCAGGCCTTTCGGAGCAGTCAGCCCGTGCGCTTGAATCAGTTCGCGCAGCGCCTGCTTCGAGCGGTAGAAGTTTTGCCCATCCTTAATGGTTTGCCCCGCGTTGTCCACCCGATTGGCGATGATGTGCAGGTGCTGATTGTCCGGCTGGTCGTGGTGCCGGATGATGGCATACTGCGTCTTATCCAGGCCCATCTTCTGCACGTAGCCCTCGGCAATGGCCAGCATCTTCGTGCTATCGAGCTTGGCCGCGTCGTCTGGGTTGAAGCTGAGGCTGGTATGCCAGACCGCCTGGCCTAGGTTGGGATTCAACTGCCGCCCCCGGTTGAAATCCGTGCTCATGTGCGCGGCACTATCCGCCCGTACGCCCACGGCGGCGAGCACCTCCGCCTGCTTGTCACTGGGCAAGTCCTTGCGCCCTTCAAACTGGTAGCGTACCAGCCCGGCGAAACTGCGCCCGATGGTGGTGCGGCTGATCATGCGACCTCCCCGAAATAATCTAATAACTGACTTACTCTAGCCGCCTGCTGCGCCACCGCTTCCCCCACGGCCCCAAACCCACTTTGGTGGGCTTTCTTAGCCAGCTGGTTCAGGTTGTTCGCCATCCCGGCCAGCTGCCGCAGGTAGCTATCTTGCTCCACGGACAGGTGTAATACGGGCCGCTTACGGCGCCCAATACCGGCCTCCACCAAGGGCCGCACGAACTGAGAAATGGGTTGCCGCACCTCTGCTGCGCCCGCTTCTAACTCCGCGTAGCGGGCGGCCGAGACGTGTGTGGTCACGCTTTTTAGCTTCTCCTCCGGGGACTTGCGGGGGCGTCCCCCGGCCGCTTTGCCCGTGCGTTTGGGCGTGGGTTGCTCAGCAGAAGTAGGGGCGGATGTCGGCATAAACGAGAGCGTGAGGCGGTTCTTTTTGCGACCAACGGGAGCAAAAAGCAAGATGTTTTGCGCTAGCAAAACCTGTCTTGCTCCTTCCTACGATTGCATACGTGTGGCGACGCGTTAGGGATACTCTTCGGGTCCACCACAATATACAGTGAACGAGTCGAAAGGTCGATCTGCAAGGGGTTATTTTTTTGTAGCAAGCCCTTCCTAGTCGTCGATTAATCATCTCGTGGAAAGGTATAGGGTGTGCTCAGTAGCAGGATCTTCTTCTGGTTGACTACTCACCGCTACAGCGATTCATCGCTACAACACTTAATTGCCTAATCGCTTAATTGATGAAAGCCTTAATTGATTAATTAATCAATTAAGGGTGTTGTTAAACAACTAGGGGAAAACCTCCGACTCGGGCGCACAGCTGCCTAATTTTCAAGATTAATACCCTGTTTGACAATACGTTATTGAACGCGTAGCCAAAACTATAGTCTTAACGTTCGTTTTCGCTATTCTCCTTCGATAGTATTAAGGGACGTGTAAAACTATCGTCCTCCGCTACTGATAAGGTGCATTCGCACCTTATCAGTAGCATTCGAGCTATTTGGTTGCTGAGTCGGAGGTTTTCCCCTAGTTGTTTAACAACACCCAATTAAGGCTTTCACTGATAAATTGGTGCATGAGTTCACTGTAGGGCTAGAATAAAGCTATGATTAGCCTTGTCGTTGGTACTAGCTAGATACAGATGACAAGAGAACCAAAGGAAAAGAAAAGTACAAATAGTGAGCTTTCTGGAAACACCTAGTTAGCACCTCTTCTTTTGTACTGTTAGCACTTGGGTATCCACTTCAAAAGAAGCGTGGTAACTCCCCATTATGCCTCGCCAGCAGTTCCTTCGCTTGGGTAGCCGTGATCTCTTGAATCAAGTAGCTGCACAAAACGGCTTGGGCAAAACCCGAGAAGACCACGTGGCCAAATGACTCGGGAAAGACGGCCTGGGGTCGCCGTTCTTGGCAGCGTTGTCGCTGCTGTGCCTTCAGTTGCGCACAGGCTCGTGCTAGGAGCTCTCGGCACTCGAAATGAGTAAGGACACGGGCGGGCACCTGTTCGGGCGTCTGACCGGCTAAAAAGGGGCCAAAAACGGGTAGTATGGGTGGCTGGTAGCTGGCTCGCCACGCATCATACACGGCCCCGAGTACCTGCACGGCATTCCCTTCCCCCTCTTGGTAGTAATCCAGACGGACATCATAGAGCAAATCCGTGGGCAGCGCGTGCCGGTAGCCCGTCGCGAGCAGCTGGTAGTGCTCGCTTAGCATCTGCTGCATCTGGTCGTAATCCCATCGGCCGGCTACTTCCCCCCGATAGAGCTCTAGGTAGTATTCATCTGGTACATAGTCTGGATATTCTGCAGCGGCAACGCCTAGGCACCATAAACACCGCTCGCGACGCTGGGTATAAGCAGCGGCTTCAGTGGCCGAGAGGCTAGCTGGGGCTTCAGGAATCAGATGAGCGAAGGCTGATATGAGGAGTGGCAGTATATCCGGTCTTCTATACGTAAAAAAGCCTTGGAATGATGAAATTCTAAGGCTTAGACAGCATAATTAAGTAATTGAATATCAGGTATTTATTGCTTTTATGTGCCGCGCCCAGTTTCGAAGGGCTTCCCGCTGAATTTGTTTGTTTCTGTGTTTTGCTATTTCGACTTATCCACATTTTTAAAAGCTTTTTTTCTAGCGCGAATCACAACTTGTGTATTTGTCTTTATTTGTTCTATTTGTAGGGGCAAAAAAACGGCTCATAACTATCTGAATAATTGATAGTTATGAGCCGTTTTCAATTCCTAAAAAAGGGGTTTCGTGTAGTAAAAAAGGGGTTTCGTGCACCTAAAAAAGGGGTTTCGTGTAGTAAAAAAGGGGTTTCGTGTAGTTTGAAAAGGGGTTTCGTGTAGTTGCTAAGGGGTGTAAAAAAGGGTATCTTTAATCACTCTCTTTCGAACAATTTATTTATCTGAAAATCAGAGTTTTACACTACTTATAATGAGTAAGGAATTAGAGATTCGCCAGCACAATGCGCTTACCAACGCCCGCTATGAGTACACGGAGCTTCAACTCGACCTATTTTTCTTCATCATCTCGAAGCTGCGCAAGGATGATAAGGATGATAAGGATACAGTGTACAAGCTGAACATCTCGGAGCTGTCGAGCCTAACCGGCAAGCGCTACAACGGGGCCTACCTCCAGAAAGCCACGGCCGACATGGGCTCTAGGATGATAGAGGTAGAGAATGAAAAGGAGTACCGGCAGATCTGGATGTTTCAGCAGATCCGCTACCTCAAAGGTCAGGGCATCATTGAGTTCGATTTGAGCAAGTACGTGCTGCCCTACCTCTTCGAGCTGAAGAACAACTTCACGAGCTACGAGCTGGCCGCGGCGCTACGCCTAACCAGCAAATACGCCAAGCGCATTTACCCGCTGTGCTCCCAATGGAAGGACCGCGGCGAAACCAAGAAATACGACATCCAGGACTTCAAGAAGATGCTCGGCCTGATAGATGACAAGGGCAACGAGAAGATGCGGCAGATCAAAGATTTCCGCGAGTACGTGCTCGATATAGCCGTGAAGCAGATCAGCGAGCACACGGAGTTACACGTGAGCTACAAGCTGGAAAAGAGCGGCAAGGCGTTTAAGAATATCGTCTTCACCGTGAAGCCGCAAGCCCTGGCCGACACTATCCCCTTTGACCTAGTGCCGTCGGCGGTGGCCACGCCCGCGGGCCTTGCGCCGCACCAGGTAGAAAACGCCGCCCGCCTACTCGCGGAGCTAGGGATTAAGACGCCGGCACTGGTCAGGGAAATACTGACCAGCGCGGAGCACGTCACGGCTTGTAACAAGTTCGCACACGATTTAAAAACGGGTAGGGTCAAAGCCAAGACCTCCAAGGCCGGGCTGCTGCTCACGGTGCTAGGCTTTAAGAAGCCAGCGGCTAGTCCACTATTTGAGGAAATGACCTTAACAAAATGATAAAATAAGATTAGTTATTTATTTGAATTTAACGTTCAAAAACATCTAGCTTAATAATATTCCATTTCTTTTTCTTATCAAGATTAAAAGTACCATATACACCTTCAATTGGAATACGCATTTTCACTATTGCATTATTACCTGTTATTTTCAAGGAATCTATTATTATAGTAGCCTTATGTTGGCTCATATCATTTTTATAAATGGACTTATTTTCATTATCTGAAAGTAATTTATTGTAAAAGTTTTTAACACATGCTGATTCAAATTGTAATTTCGAATCCTTCATATGTATAATATTTTTATTACACATAGGAAAAGATCTATACCGAATGGACATATCCGTATTAAACCGAGCATAATGTGTCAGAAAATGCTCAATATCATTGCTATTTATTACGGTATCTATAATTTGATTAACATCGTTTTGACATTGACTGTTATCGAAATTTATAACAAAGGCAAGCAAAAGGTAAACTAAATTCATTATTTTACCGATAATAAGTTGATAAGTAAATACCATTAGTATCATCTACTAAGACACCCCATACGGATGTTTCAAATTGATTTCCCTCTTCACCTGGAAATTCTACAGGATTTAAATTATCACCATAGTGGACAAATTCATGTAAAATAGACACTGCAAGAAAAAACTTCATTGCTTTCCCATATCCAGATGGAATGGCATTAGCCTCAAATCTTTGAACTTCTGACTCATCTACATAAATAGTATTTGGATAATAATTACTGAATTGGGCAACCCCTGATAGGCCTGTAATAACTATATTCGGTCCTGAATCTGGTGCAAGTTTATCCAGTATTTGCTGACGAGACAGTTTAGTATAAAATTCTAATGCTGGCAAAATACCAGGTTCAGATTGCACAAAATTCGGCAAGTCATATACTAGTCTTGTGAATTGAGGGTAGAGAATTTGATCATCTTTAGTCATAACGAATGGTCCGACTTTAGAGTATGGTGATGCACCATTACCAGCCCAGTTTGGATCATAAGTTGGATCTGGATTTGGATTTGGTCCCCCTCCAGTTGTTGGATATCCACCAGTAGTTGTACCACCACCATTATATCCTGTAGTGCTAGATCCTGTGGTACCAGATCCTGAGCAATGGCACTCCGGTTCCGAGGAATACACGGTATGCCATTCTTCACATCCAGGACCGCAATTACCACCACCATTTCCATCACAAGTCGACGTACTTGCAATGGTAGATTGGAACCTATTATTTAAAGTAACAGATTGTTGTGGTTTATTATTTTTGCCACTTTGGGTAATAAAAACTCTTTCTCCATGAAGAGGTTTACTCTCATTGTTATAACGAAATCCTCGTATGTAATTATATTTGATATCATATAAAATAGCTGATCCTTCAAATCCGCTTATTGGTTTTATTTTTAAAGCCAAAGATTGTAACGCAAAGTTTTTTAATATTTTTATTTTATCATTCTCAGTATTTTCTTGACTATTTTTAAAATACATTTCTATAACATTTCCTATATATTTTCCATTTTTCTTTTGGGAAAATAATAAATATCTGTATCCTGTATGCGAAGTAGTTAGGTAAATATTATCGCCTATAGCGGTTTCGCGAACCATATACTAGTAGCGCGGTTCCAGCCTCATGCAACCGTACTCGCTTGATTTACGCACCCGCGTGGCCGCCGCCTGTCGCGAACCCGGTGCCCGTCGGCAACAGGTGGCCGAGCGCTTCGGCGTCAGTTACTCCTTTATTACCAAGCTCGTTCGCCACGCGCGCCAAACCGGCTCACTGGCCCCCAAGCCGGCCCGCGGCGGCCCCGCCCGCGTCCTCTCGGCTCAGGATCAGGCCTGGCTCGTGGCCTACGTGCAGCAGCACGCGGACGCGACGCTCGTGGAGCTGCACGTAGGCCTGGCAGGCGCATGCGGGCCGGGTAGTGAGCCAGACCTGTATCTGGCAGGTGCTGGACGAGCACCAACTGCGGCGAAAAAAAAAGTAACTACGCTACCGAGCGCGACACGCCGCGCGTGCACCAGGCGCGCCAGCAGCACGTGCAGCAGATCTGCACCCGCGCGGACGTGGCCCGCTTTCACTTCCTGGACGAAACGGGCCTGCGCCTGGACTATACCCGCACCCACGCCCGGGCCGTGGGCGGGCAACGCGTGGGCGGGGCCTTGCCACTCACGCGAGGCCGTTCGCTCACGCTCATCGGGGCCTTATCCGTGCACGGGCAGGGCGCCGTGCAACTGCTGAAGGGGGCGCTGAACCAGCGCAGCTTTGCCTTCTACGTGACCCAGTGCCTGGCCCCGACTCTAGGCCCAGGCGACGTGCTGGTACTCGACAACTTAGCGGTGCACAAGCTCGGGGGCGTACGCGAATGGCTAGCCGCGCGCGGAGTGGAGCTCTTGTTTCTGCCGCCCTACTCGCCGGACCTTTCGCCCGTGGAACAGGCCTGGAGCAAGCTCAAAACAAAGTTACGTACGTGCGCTGCCCGCTGCTACGAGGCGCTGCAAGGCGCCCTGCACGAAGCCATCAACTGGATTACCAGCCAAGACGCGCAACACTGGTTCGACCACTGCGGCTACCACCTAAACACGGTGCAGTAGCTGGTACACCGTTCGCGAAACCGCTATAATACTGGGACAAGCCATACCTTTTCTGTATTCTGTACAGTCCCAATTACAGTTGCATTAGACCAATCTGCTAATAATAAGATTCTTTTATTAGATGCACTATTGGTTTTTTCTATGGTTGAAGCAAGTACATCATACCACGCTTTTACCCCTTCAGCACCCGCTGCAACACTAATTTTGATTGAAGATCCTGATGTTACTCCATTAACAGTTTGTATATCTTCTAATTGGTCTGAACAACCATTTAATGTTAATACCCCCCCTGCGACTATACAGGCAGCTAAAACAAAACTTCTAACCCGGTTTGAGTGATTTAACTTCATTTTCATAACATCTAACAGTTTAGTGAAATTGGACAGCCTGGCACTATGAGCCAAAGCCACAAGTGCCTATGAATATTACATCCAATATATAGTGGGTTTGTATAAATATAATGTGGTGAAACGTACATTTTTTTGGCTTTCTTAATTTTTTTTATATCAATGAAATATTTGATAAATGCTAGTCGTATTGGAATTATTATAGGTCCTATCATAACCGTTATTCTGACATACCTTTTACCTACATTTTATCATAAATATAGAATTTCGCCCTTTATCGAATACGATCAACACCTACTTGTATTATTAGTAAGTATTGGGTCAGTTATATTTTTATTATACTTTTTGAGCAATTCCTCAAAAAGTATAATAATTTCCGATCTACAGATAGTTATTATTGTGGGCTTGTTATTCATTCTAGTAATACATAAGATTTCAGGTATACAGGATGATTATAGAGTGGTACAAATTATAATATTGTTAATTATCTTGTTATACATGTTACGCTATAGTCTGAACATAAAACCTAGCATAATCAATTATTTATTCTTATTATTTATACCAGTACTGTATGAAAGTACTAAAGGAATATTTCAATTTTTTACAGAAAGTAATGATATCACTTTTTTATCTACAAAAGGATCACTATTCAATTCTGGCACATTAGGCAATTACATTTGTTCATTTCTGCCTTTAATCTTTGGTTGGACGTTAGATCAATATTATAATTCAATAAAAAAGAACAACAAATATATTTTAAATGTATTTAAAATATATTTTGGTATTAGCACTATAGCTATATCTATAATATGTTTATTACTCACTTACGCACGCGCTGCCTGGCTTGGATCTATTCTAGGAATATTTCTTGTAGCAATCTATTTTTACAGAAAGTATAGTTATAAGAATTCAATAAATGTTTCGTTAAAAACGAAATTTATTTCTAAAATTATATTTATATTACTCACTATTTCAGTATCAATCTTATTTTGTTTGAAAATAGATTCAATATATGGTCGCTGGCAAATTTACAAAGTTGATCTATTGATAATTAGAAAAAATACTATATTAGGAATTGGAATTGGCAAAGTATATAGTCACTTTAATGAATATCAAGCACTGTATTTTAGCACTAACTTAATTCCAGTTAGTAAACAAATATTAGCAACAAATACTTTTGAAGCTTTTAATATTATTTTCCAATTATTTGCAGAAATTGGAATAGTCAGTTTTTTGTTAATTTTACTAATAATATTACTGCATTACAATATATTTAAAAACAAATTCTTCTATGATTATTCTATAATTCAATTATCAGCATTAGCTGCACTTATAGGAATAATAACTGCTAGTTTATTTTCAAATCCGTTTCATCATTTACCTATTGTTGTAAACTTGATAGTATTATTATCGATAATTCCTTACAAGAATAAAGTAATTATTTTTCATAAATACATAATAAAATATTTATTATGTATTCTATGTTTATTATTTTTTTTATACATTTCATATAATGAAATATTACGTATTAAAGCATTAGTAAATTGGGAAATAGCAAATGAAGAAATTATTAATAATGACTTTTCTACAGCGGATTTATATTATCGTAAGGCAATGCCTATACTACATAGTAAAGGTGAATTCACTTTCAATTATGGCGCAGAATTATATATATTTGGCTCAATAAATCGTAGTATCGAATTATTAGAATTATCTAGAAAAACGTACGCCAGCTCAGAACTATATACATATTTAGGATCAGCATATATGGAAAAAAAAGAATATAAAAATGCGGAGTTTTGTTATATTCATGCAATCAATATGATGCCTACGTTATTATATCCTAAATACAAACTATTTACACTTTATCAAGCTTGCAAACAGCCGCTTGCCGCAAATAAAATGGCTAAGCGTATTATAACGTATCCAGTAAAAATACCAAGCATTGCTACTTATCAAATGCAGGATAGCGCACGACACTATTTGAATCTTGAAATAAAGTAGGCAGGTCTTGCACCGCACCAAGTAAAAAACGCCGCCCGCCTACTCGCGGAGCTAGGGATTAAGACGCCGGCACTAGTGGGGGAAATACTAACCAGCGCGGAGCATGTTACGGCCTGCAACAAGTTTGCCCACGACCTAAAAACGGGTAGGGTCAAAGCCAAGACCTCCAAGGCCGGGCTGCTGTTGACGGTGCTAGACTTCAAGAAGCCCGCAACTAGCCTACTGTTTGATGCGGTCGAGCGATAGGGCGCTGTCCTGCTCATACACTGCTTCGCGTACGCTTACGACCCATTGCTAAAGCCCTGTCCGGTTTCATACCAGGTGGGGCTTTTCCGCGTACCTACACCAAAATCAGGGTGGAAAGCTGGTGGCAGCAGTTGGCCCGAAGCCAACGAAGAAGGGGTTCGATTCCCCTCACCCTGACTACGCACTACGCAAGTAGCTACCCACCAAAAACCCGTTGCCAAAAGCCTTTGCGGGCGGGCTCGTTCATCTTGGCGGCTATGCCCTCCACCATCTGCGTGAGCTGCTCTACCTGCACTTGTAAGTCGCGGGGGCTGGCCGGCAGCTGCGATTGGGTGAGCTGGCCTTGACAGTAGGCGCGCACGTCCTCGTTCACAAACTGGCCAATAGTCTTGCCGGCACGGTCGGCGGTTTTTTCGATGATAGCCCGCGTCTCCACGTCCACCCCCCGAACGCCCCAAACGCCCGTATCGGGCGCTTTACGGGGCCTACCTCCCTTCGCTTTGGGTTTAGTTGTACTGTTCTTGGGTTTTGTTGTCGCCGCTTTTTTCGGTGTTGTACTTAACTCGGGTTTTGTTTCTGCACTGTCATTAGGTGCTGCCCCTACCTCGGGTTTCGGTTCTTCCGGCTGTGGCTCCATCATAGTTTTGTTAGACGTTCTGTTGTACAGCGAATCTAGCTAAAAACTATCCGAATACTTCTGTATAACTAAATACTAGGTTTAGTTAACATATAGCAAGCGGTTAAATTACTGCGTGTTATGCCTGAGTTGCGTCCGCGCTGGGCGTGGTAGGGGTTGCCCTACTGGCTGCTTTAGAGAGCTACTATTCATACGCCTGGGCTCGCTGTGGCTAAACGCTTAAGCCGGCCTAAGCCTCTTATATTGCTTCCTACTCTACTCTCTTAATTATCTGTTTTTATGGCACTAGGCCTATCTGAACTAAAAGACCGCGCTATTCGCTTCGCCCAGGAATGGCAAGATGAAACGAGTGAAGACAAAGAAGCCAAAACGTTTTGGGGGATTTCTTCAACGTGTTCGGGGTGAATCGTCGCCGTGTGGCCACGTTTGAAGAACCCGTTAAAAAGCTCTCCGGCCAACAAGGATTCATTGATTTACTCTGGAAAGGCACGTTGCTAGTGGAGCACAAAAGCCGCGGCAAAGACTTGGATAAAGCCGTGCAGCAAGCAAAGGATTACTTCCCTGGCCTCAAAGACCACGAGCTACCCAAATACATCCTTGTTTCCGATTTTGCTCGGTTCCGCCTCTACGACCTCGACGAGGGTAGCAGCTATGAATTCCCACTAGAACAGCTGCACCTACACCTGTTCTCGTTCCTTACTGGTTATCAAAAGCGCCAGTACAAAGACGAGGACCCCGCCAACATCAAGGCTGCCGAACTCATGGGCGAGTTGCACGACGCCCTACTGCGTGATGGCTACCACGGCCACAAGCTGGAAGTACTACTGGTGCGCATCCTCTTTTGTCTGTTCGCTGAGGATACCGCCATATTTGAAAAGGATGCCTTCCGCCTATTCGGGGTAGCGCAAGAGTAAGAACAGAAATTCCCGTTAGGGTAATCTGCGCAGGGCCAGTGCCTCAGAAAACGTCCGTTTTAAGGTGTTTGAGGCAGTTTCGAATACTGAGTGCCAGTCGCCCCCTGAAACTGTCCCGTTTGATTGTCTCGCCAATCAGTGACTCTTACTGCCACAATAGCTGACTTAATGAGATGAAAAGGGCTTCTAGGGACTGAACTCTGATACTATAAAAGGCCTACCGGGAATTTCTGTTCTTACTCTTGCGCTACCCCGAGTAGCAGTATATCCGGTCTTCTATACGTAAAAAAGCCCTAGAATGATGGAATTGCAAGGCATAGATAGTATAATTAAGTAATTGAATATCAGTTATTTATTATTCTTATGGCCGCGCCCAGTTTCGAAGGGCTTCCTGTTTGACTTGTCTGTTTTTTTGATAACATCCTTTATTATTTATGGTGATAGCTATCCTTCTAAAAACTCTTCGTTAGCGCATTCAAATATTTGTGACAATTCTTTTTCAATACTTGTTATTTGAGGTGTGTATAAGTATCTGATTCAGATGTAGTTATAGGCACTAAAGTTGTCAAAAACTCCGAATAGGTTGTCAAAAACTCCGTGAAAGTTGTCAAAAACTCCGTGAATGAGCCAACGAAAGTTGTCAAAAACTCCGTGAATGAGCCAACGAAAGTTGTCAAAAACTCCGAAAAAGTTATCTATTGTAAGTTGTCCGGTGTTTTACGGTGATAACTTTCATATATTAGCTTTATGAAATTCACCAATAGCACTTTAGAAGGCGCCACTCTTTGGCAAGACAATGCTTTGACTATTGCCCGTTACGAGATGACTTCTTTAGAGAAAAACATCCTTTACATGGTGATGGCTAGCATTCGTAAAGACGATGCACCAAATACGATATACCAAGTATCCGCAAAGGAATTGATGGCGCTCACCGGTGAACAGGTTCGGGTTTCCGATCTACAGAGAGCAACTAAGAAACTTATCACTCGCTACTTTGAGACAATGTTGCCTAGTGGCAATATGCTTCAAGCCACATTTGTCGCTTCCGCCGAATACATCACAGGACAAGGCATCATTGAATTAGAACTCAGTCAGAAGGTAAGGCCACTATATGTGGAGTTAAAAGAACGCTTCACGACACTACAACTACATACGGCACTGACTCTAAATAGCAAGTATGCCAAGCGGTTGTATGAATTGTTCTCAATGCATAAGAACCTACCCGACAAAACCTTCCGCATCAACGTGCAAGACTTAAAGGAACGTCTGGATCTGATTGACCCAAAGACAGGTAAGGATCGCTACGAGAAGTGGACTCACTTCAAAAATCGGGTACTTGATCCTGCCGAACATGAAATCAACGGAAAAGCGGACCTATCTTTCAGGTACGTCTCCATCAAAAAAGGGCGAAGTGTAACGCAAATTGAGTTTACAGTCGAGTACCAGCGGAGTGCACCGATTGTAGAATATGATGGCCCAAATGCCGCGGTATTTGGGCGTCTGACTACCCACTTCGGGCTGCGCCGAGACCAAGCAACTAAAGTATTAGGCAAGCACCCGCTAGCAGAAATCAATAAGCGACTACACAAGATTCAACTTCGAGTAGTCAATCATGAGTTGGAAAATGTTGGTGCTTACACAGCTAAGATATTCGAGGTCTAGCTTCTACTTTCCGAACACCCGCTGCCAAAAGCTTTTCTTAGGCACATCCAACCGAGTAGGCTCTGGAGTAACTTCTGCCGCAGGTTCTGGTAACCGCTTCTGCAACTCCCCTAGCTGCTCGTTTTGCCGTAGTAACAACTCTTCAATGTGTCCTATCCGTTGACTATTCACCTGACTAGTCAGCGCGTTTAGTACGTCGTTCTGCTCTAGTAAGCGATGTTGCAACTGCTGGATAGTCTGGTCACGCTCGGCGAGAGCGGCTTGTAGCCGCACAATCTCTTCCACCTGATCAGGAACCATGAGTGCAGGTAATTGCGGCTCTACTGTACCAAGTTCTGCGGCTTGTTCTGGCTCTACAATAGGCGCGTATTGCTCTGCAAGAAACTGATGGCTTATCAAGTACGCATTTCCCTTTGGCGTCTTCTCCGTTCGCACGTGAATAGTCATCGCGTACTGTTTGACTAGTCGGCGTATTGTCTGTTCCGAGCGCTTAAACTGTTTGGCTGCTTCCTTGATCGTCAGGAAGCCGTGAGTAGTCAGAGAAGCATCATCCATAGTAGTGTGAGTAGTCAGCGAGAGCAAAATACATCATGCTGACCTGAAAACCCTATTTCCTATTCTCATATCTGACTAGTCACCCCACACACGTTTACCTTTTTGACTAGTCATCCCACAATTTGCTTGACTAGTCACACCAACCTCAGTGAATAGTCTAACTAGTCACCAGCGAATGCGTGACTAGTCATTCATTTATTACTTGACTAGTCACCACATAACTAACTACAGATGAACACATTGTACTTACCCCCAAGACTTCTAGCTGCTACTTGACCTGGCTCACCGCTTAGGAATCGAGGTTTTGCAAGTACTTGCACCGGACGTAGATCCAGTAGAGGCCCACTTTTTTGCCTTAGCTGAATTGAATGCGCAACTACAAACTGCCCGTCTCTCAATGCGGCTTTATAAGTCAATACTTGTTGGACACGAATACGTGCGTTCACTTCCTGAAAAAGGTGCCCTATAACACCGGCTTACATGAGAAAAGCCCCGCTTTGCAAGCGAGGCTTTCAATTAGCTAGTAAGTTGTTGCTAAGCGTGCATCAACACAAACTCGGCGGGAATGTGCAGCTTGGTATGCAAGCGCCGACCTAAATCCATATTCACAGCCCGCTTGCCATTCAGTACTTCGCTTAGGCGGCTATTCGTAATACCCAGTAGCTGCGCTAGCTCCTGCTTTTTCAGGCGGTGCTCGAACATATACCGTTCGATGCGGAAAATGAGCGAATCCGGACGGACGGGTGCCTGGCCGTGACTGTCTTCATATGCTTCCAGGGCGTTACCTAGCGCTTCCATTTCCGCGAGATTGGCGGGGTTGTCACTATCGAGAGCTTCCAAGCGGCGCATACCTAATTGGTACTCTGCATCATTTTGGATAGTCATTTTGTACGGTTTTTTGAGTTTTACTATTTTCTAATAGCCAGATTCTTAGCTTGGCCTTGGTTAAAAGTTTGGTACAGAAGTTAATTGGGTAGCTCATCAGCAGCCTCGCTACCTTGGGAGTTATAGGGATAATATACTGAAAAACAATTGCTTGTTATTAGTATTATAGCATCAGAGTACAGTTTACTCGTTGCAACAGGCGAGTTCATTGTACTTTGATTGGTGAACAAGTTTTCTAAACTAAATCAGCTGGTTTTGGTGCCAGCTACTCATTCAGTAGGTGGCCAGCCCGTGCCTGTGCCGTCGGTGGCCGGGCTGCTGCTGTTTGGCCAGAACCCTAACCGGTTTTTGTCCCAGGCAGGTATCACTGCTGCCGCCTATCCAAGCACTGAGAAAGACTATTCGGCGCTTATGGACCGCATCCGAGGCCCGCTGGTCGGCTTATTTCAACTCACTGCGGGCGGGCAAGCAGAGTTATTAATACCTGGCGTTATTGACCGGGCTTTGGCCTTCGTGCAACAGCACGCCGCCGAATCAGAGCAGTTAGTCGGCGCGGTACGCACGGCATTTACTCATTACCCGCCAGAAGCTGTACGAGAATCCCTAGTCAACGCCGTTGCCCACTGTGACTACTTACTCAGCGGCACCGACGTAGAATTAGCGCTTTACACAGATAGACTTGAGGTCATTTCACCGGGCCACTTACCAAACGGAATGACGGTAGATAGAATGCGTGCTGGCACCCGCGCAACCCGTAATCAACTCGTACTTGATGTATTGAAAGACTACAGGTACATGGAACAAAGAGGATTAGGCGTTAGATTAAAAATTATTCCCCTGATGCGCGCCCACAACGGCACAGAACCTGACTTGTTAGCAGATGGTGACCGGTTCACTGTGCGCCTGTGGCGGAGTTAAGGCACTCGCCATAGGGCGTAAGCGGGGCTGGAGCAGTTCTTTAACAACACCCAAAGATGTTCACGACTTTTTTTAACTATCGCGCTCCTGCTCCACGCGTTTGAGTTCGGCGCGCAGACGTTTTATCCCTTCGCGCTCTGCATTGCTCGGAAAAGCCTCGGCCAACGCCTAGCGCTGCCAGCGGCCTAGCAAGGCGGACAATAGGCTATGGGCGCGGGCCACGTCTGTTTGCCGGGCACCAGCGGCCATTTGGCGTACGCACTCGGTTTTAAAAGCCAACGTGTATTTCTTGTGGGTTAGCGGCGAGCCGCTTGGATTATTGTTGTTGGGCATGAGTAGTGGAAGGTAAGACTTGCCACTGTCTGTTTCTACTCGACCATCCCAAACTATGTATATTAGACTGTTCAGCTTGATTACACCACAACAAACTTTTTTTTTAAAAAAGCTTGCACCCATAGATAAGTATATCTATACTTATGCAAGTCCAAAGGGTTTGGACACTAACTTATTATTAATTAGTGCATTATGTTGAAAAAAACCTTGTCTGTTTTAGGTCCCGCGATGGTGGTGGCTGTAGCAATCTACGCGGGAGTGTTAGATGCGAAACCTGTTAGTGCTGAATCTGTAACTTGCTCGGCTGCAAGCCAAACTTGTTACGAGGTTTATATAAAAGGTGTAAAAGTTAGGTCCCCTTCTGGTGTCGCTCAGATTAGACTTTAATCTGTCTTATTCTTCATTCATAGAAATAAAAGGACTGTACTAATATTAGTACAGTCCTTTTTTGTATAAAAATTGATTCAAAATGAGTATTCTGAAAACAAAGAACTTTTTGATCCTAGGCTTAGGATTTGTATTAAGCATTCTTATGTTTATGGTTATAAATCTAAAATCATCCAAAAAGAATTTTTTAAAAGAAAAAGGATTTACTAGAAATATTAAAGATTCTTATGTGGATCTTATTAAGCAAAACCAACTTGGTTCTGATCATTACACATTGTTAGGTATTATAGATGATAGGGTGTATTTACGAAGCTATAATAATCCTAGCATAATATCTATTCCTTCATCTAATAAATCAGTGACTTCGAGTGAATATAATGACATAAAAACCTATGATCTTGAAAAAGATCATCAATATTCTATAGAAGTAGATGAAATTAATAAAAATATAAATATATTTAACAGCATTACCCAAGTTTTAACAATTATTAATGCGGACAACTTCACAGAAACACATCGTATAACTTTGAAAGACAGATTTACACGTGCTAGTAAGTTAGGAAGTACTATCCTAACAACTACAGATTCTAGTTACAAATTATTATTAAAAATGTATAAGATTGATAATAATCACAAAGTTACTTTTGTAAAAAGCTTTAATATGCTCAATGGTACATCAATGAATGAAGATGGAATAATTATCAATAACAATAGTAATTGTTTTGCGTATGTTCCTTTTTATAAAAATTCTTTTTACATAATTGATACTCTATCAAATATTATTCACGGAAAAACTATTGATACTATAAGCACAGGACCAAAAACTGATTTAATTATGAACAAAACAAAAATGGTATATTCTGAACCTGTTAGAATAACTAATAGTAACTTTCACTTCTTCAATAATTTTTTAGCTGTTGAGTCTGCTGTTGCATCTGATACTCCTTATGAAAATATCAAACACAATAGTTTGATAGATTTATACAATATAAGAGGAAATTACAAATATTCAATAAAAGTAAATGCTGAGGATAAAATTAAACCTAATGATTTTTATATAAAAGATAGCTTAATGTATCTTCTTTCAAACAATAGCATATTTATATACAAGATACACATTCAAGAATAAATCTATATACAAATAAATAGAAGCCATGCCAATACATATAAAAAAAACAGTAAACGTCTTTATTTGTTACTTTCTACTTTTTGTTTTTGTTTATACTTCTTTTGATAAAATAAGGACTTATGATTCATTTATAAATGATTTGAACAAATCTGTTTTAATACCTAATTTTTTAGTATTTCCAACTTCCATATTAATAATAATTTTAGAATTAACTATATCTGTTTTATTATTATTTAATAAAACAAAAAAAATTGGTTTTATGATATCTGGATTATTATTTATCCTATTTACAGGATACATTTTTTTGATGCTTTATTTTAGCCCGTATTTACCCTGTAGCTGTGGAGGAATTATAGGCACTATGACTTGGAATCAACATTTAGTTTTTAATATCACTTCTACTGTACTCTCTTTTATTGCTTTTTCAAATGAAAAAAAATAAAATATTTTTCTTTTTTGCAACTCATTTCTTATTACTTATATTTTGTTCATTAACGTATGCACAAAACGGCCAAAGTCAAAAAAAAGAAGTTGATTTTAAAAAATCAGTATGGATCAAAGGAAATACTTTAGATGAAAGCACTCGTAACCATTTAAAATATCAAGAGTTTTTTGTATATGATAGTAACGAATTAGAAACATTAATATCTAAATTTTTAACTAATAATAAAGGAGCGTTTTTATTCAAAATTCCAACTGAAATAGACACGCTATTTATAAAATCAGGATTCTCTAATGCAGGAAATAAAATCGCGTTAAGTAACTTTGTAAAAAAAGACTCTGTTATAAACATCGGTAATATTTACATCGATCTATCAGTAAATCTTCAAGGCGTAACTGTGCAAGGCCGTAGAATAGGTATTGTAGATGCGCAGAAGCGATCTTACATTGTTCAAAAGTTGACTACTGCAGAAGCGCCAGTTGCTCAAAACTTCATAAGGACTCTTCCTGGTATTAGTTTTAAAAATGGCTCATTCGTGATAGATGGTCGTAAAACACCGATATTTTATTTAAATGGTATAGTTACTAATGCCGAATCTATAAACAACATTCCATTAGAAATAATTGAAAAAGTTGAAATTATAAATAAACCTATGATATCACAACAAGTAGAAAACGATGAAGCTATTATTAATATTGTTTTAAAACAGACTACTAATAAATTAATAGGAGGGAACCTATCAACCCAGCTTAGCGCTATAAACAGAGGAGAATCTGGGTCAACTAGTTTATATCTAACAAGTAAAAAAGTATATCTAAATATATCTTCTAATATTTACAGTAACAGATATAAAGTTGAAAATAACTCTATCTGGAACGAAGTATACAATAGCCAAGAACTTTTCAGGGAATCTAATAATAGCAATTATAATGTAAAACCTTCTTTCAATTCCTTAGATTTAAAATATAAGCCCAATGATAAGTTTACTATATCACTAGGCTTGCATCAAAACTTTAGAAAAATAACTTACACAAATTTATCTAACTTAATTAGAAATAATATAGTTTATAGAACTATATCAAATTCAAAAAACGATGAAAACCAAAGTATTTTATTTTCTCAATTCTCGTTTAAATTGAATGAAAATACATCTGTTACTTTAGACCTTGGCACCACTTGGATTAAAGACAATATTCAATTATTTAATAATTACAATAGAAGCTTGTCTCTTAATGGAACATCTAATATCGAGCAGATAAACAAAAACAATACTTCGTCATATCAGATTAGATACAATACATTACTTAAAAAAGTAAAATATGAAATTGGAGGATTATATAATTTATATAATTATAAATCAAATTACAACAACTATTTAACTAAACAAGATGGAAATACATTAGATAATATAATAAATAAATCTAGTTATAAAACTGATTTATTCTCTGCTTTCATAACAGCTAGTACACCCATTTTAGAAGGAGAACTACAGATTGGAATTAGAGAGGACTTTAATTTATTAAACTCAAAATTTAATTCTGTTAATAATAATAAACCTATATGGTACACAGTGCCATCTGTAAGCTACTCACGGCCAACCGAAAAGTATGGTATATGGATTATATCTTATACTAAAGATATAATTTTGCCTGATGCCAATATAACTAGTGCAGGTGCTCTAAGCTACCGTCCTAGCCTATATAGATCAGGGAATTCAAATATAGTGCCTGAAGTAAGCAATAATATTGAAGTGTATAATGTATTAAGCAATGACAAGCGAGATATAATAAGCAGCTTGTATTTGACCCAAACTAATAATATTATAGATTTATATGGGTATGAAATTAATGAGATAGGCACCTTAACAACTGCTTACAATAATTTAGGTAGACTTAATAAAGCAGGATTAAATATCTCTTATACAGAAGAACTACTTAAGAACTTAAAGCTTAATACAAATACACGAACTGAATATCTTAATTATAATTTCGATTACAATACACCACTTAAAGAATACAGGATAAATAGAAATATGTTTATATTTGATATTAATTTTGATTTTTCGTATTCATTTAATAAAACACTATCATCTAATTTTAATATTAATTTTATAAGTAGAAATTACAAACCGTTCAACGAAGAATTTCAAAAATCTCCAAGATTTTCTTTTTCTTTAAGTAAGTCATTATTTAATGAAAAATTATATATATCAGGCAACTGGAATTCCATATTTAATTTTGGGCAGAGATATAGAGCCATTTATTTATCTGAAGCTATAAAAGGTAACACACAAGAAATCAGCAGGCTTCAAAACGTTACTCTGTTATTAACTTATAAGTTTGGAAAGAAAACTGAGCAGAGTTCAAGCAACGATACGCAAGTTGTTCCTAGGAAGATTAAACAATAAGAATCAAAGGAAAAGGCATGAACATATCAAGTTAGCTAGATTGTTTAGTCATTTAGAATGAGATGTGTATTACAGTCGTTCATATAGCATTTGATGTAGTAGCGGCCGAATTACTCTATTTGATTGAACTGCCTCAACCGTTGTACAGATTTGGCGCTAAAAGCACAGCCCCGACGCGTACGCAACCCCAATCGGTTCAATTCCTGCGCCATCCACCGCAGCGTATAGGCCTGACCTGATGCTTGACTCCAAAGTGCCACCAACGCCCCGGCTACCCGGTTAGCCTCTGCTTGCCGAGCGTTTTGCTGCTGCACCGCGCGCCCTTTCTGTCGGCCTTCTGCCGTTAGGTTCGCAGCGGTACCAAGGGCTTCCCCCCGCGCCTTCTTGGCAGCTAAGGCTTCCGTAATGCGTTTGCTAATCAGCTCGCGCTCGTGCTGGGCCATTGAGGCGAAGATGCCTTTGGTCAAGGTATTCAGCTCCGGCATATCCACGGCCATAAAGGGTACGTCCAGCTGCAACACGTACGCCGCATCCCGGCTCAGCCGATCCAGCTTAGCAATGAGCAGCGTCGCCCCGCGCTGCCGGCACTCGGCTACGGCGGCTGCCAGCTGGGGCCGCTGGTTGTTCTTGCCACTCTCTACTTCCCGAAAGTGCGCTACAATGTTCGCCGGATCCTTGGCAAAGGCGAGCACCGCCGCTTCCTGGGCTTCGAGCCCTAAACCAGATTGGCCTTGGCGGGCGGTACTTACCCGGTAATACGCCACGTAAAGCATCGATCAAACGCCTGGAATAGAAGCGCCCAGCCAAGATATGACTGTTTGTGACATACTAGGAACAGATGTCCCTAGAATGTCACAGAGCGCTAGCATTATAAATGCACCTATCGAAGCAGGTATAAGTTAGCCGCCTTGCTTAACAATTAACGAAAAGTGGAAGTAAATATCGTTTTATGCAAGTTTTGCACTAACTTTAGGGAGCACACCCACCCGCACGATAATGGTAGTACGTAGTAAGAAAATAGTTAACGAGTTCATAGCCAAGCATTCAAACAGTCGGGAGGTGGTGCTAACTGCGTATGCCATTCTGAAAGCCGCGCAGTGGAAGAACTTGAATGAGGCGAAGCAACAAACTGCCAATAGCCTCGATTATGTCGGCAACGACCGGTACGTGTATAACGTGGGCGGCAACGATTACCGCTTCATAGTGATGATCTTCTTCCGTTCACGCAATATCTACATACGCGGTATTTTCACCCATGCCCAGTACAATAAGCTGACAACAAAACAGATAGAATCCATGTGATTCTATCGGCACCACTAGCAGTTCTTTAACTCTCAAAATCTCAACATCATGGAAGCAATAAGCAGCTATCTTGTTCGCAACGAAGCCGAACACGAGGCAGCCATAGCCCAGCTTATTAGCTGGGAACAAGACAACGCCAACGGACAGAACGACGGGAAGATTACGCTCTTAGGTGAAGCAGTTGATAAGTACGAGGATAGTGCCCCTGCATACCACATAGATCCACCGCAAACGCTTGCCGGTATTTTAGAGGTCGAGATGTTTAAGCGTAGACTCACGCAGCGCGCCCTTGCTGCGCTGCTGAAAGTGACAGAAAATCGACTATCTGAAATCATCCGGGGAAAGCGGGCTATCAATTACGACTTTGCACAGCGCCTCTACTACATCCTGCAGGTACCTGCTGACACGGTGCTACGACTTCAGAAGAATGGCCTTGGTTAAAAGTTTGGTCCAAATGTTACATGGGTTGGCTTGGGTCAGGTGCCTCCCAATCAACCGTGAGCAAGGCATCTAAATCGAAGTGGAGGGCCTGCGTCAAGGCTTCGTCGGAAAAGTCGAACTCTCCTTGCAAGTTGATGTGCTGCCAGCTTACGGGGGACATGCGCGCAATAGCATCGGCCAGGGCCTGCCGCTCGGCCGCCGGAGCCTGAAATAACTGTTGGTTGAGGTACAAGCAATTCCAGCACACAATCACGTTTTGCACGAGTCGTTTACAGGCATCAGCGACTTGCTGTTCTTCCTTGCCAGCATAGGGAATCTGCCCGTTCTGGCCGTAAAAAACGGCCCGGGCGAAATGATGGGCGCTTTCGAGCTTGTCCAACTGGTCGTCGATGCGTTTACGTAGGTCCTGGTCATCCATGTAGCGCAACAAGAACTCGGTGCGCACGGCCCGGCCCAACTCGCGCAGGGCTAGGTACAACGGGTGGTGCTGGGAGTAGGAATTGAGCCGTTTGAGCACCGTGGAAGCGGTCACCTGCTTTTGTTTGAGGCTAACGACCAAGCGCAGGATGGTTTCCCATTGGGCTTCAATCAGCCCTCGGTCCAGCGGTTTGCCCAACCGCAGGGCGTAAGCCGACAAGTCGGGCACGTCCATTCCCGCGAAGGCGTAGAACTGCTGGTCCTGAAAGGCCTGAATGCGCGGCGCATAGGCCACACGAATCAGGGCGGTCACGCCAAAGTTGACTTCGGTAAAGCCGTGCGTGTCGGTCGAGTGAATGGTGGACTCGACCACGTCGTTGTGCAGCAGCCCGTCGACCATGTACGGGGCCTCCCGTTCCGAAGAACTGAAGGTGACGGAGTGAAACAGCCGGTGCCGGTCATCGAGGAATCCGTAGGAAACGAGCCCCTTGCCTTGCCCAAAATACTTGTAGGAGTACGTGGCGTGGATGGAATCCACGGACACGGGGTATTTCTGCCCATCGGACGAAGTATGCGTTTGGGAGGCGTCGCGCTGAAATAAGCGACTGACCGGCAACTTCCCTGTCAGGGCAATGACCGCGTCATTGGCTCGGCGTAAATTGTCGAGCGAGAAGTACCAGTTGACCGTGTTTTCCAAGGTAGATTGGGCCACGTGCTTGGTGGCGTGGGCCATACGTGTCAGGCCCAGGTTGCAGCCATAGGCCATGATGCCGGCGAAGAAGACCCGCTCGGCGGGTCGGGGCGAACGGTGGCGCGGATTCCAATGGTCCAGGCAGTCAGTGAAGCGGCACTGCTGGTTGACCGTGTGCAGCACTTCGTGCAGCGAAATCATCCCCGGTCCCGGAAAGAGAGGCCGGGGCAACGGAGCCTCCTCATCCACGGGCCGCGCCGGCGTCAAAAACCGGGGCCGGCCGCTGGCACGCTGGCGCACAGCCGGGTTAGTGCCCGCATTAAGGCGCTCGAACGTGCGGGCAAAGGCGGCCGCCAGCTGGGCTTGCAGCGCGTCGAGCCAAGGACCCGGCTCGCGCAGGTGCGTCAGGTTGGTTTGAAACAGCAGCTCCTCGCGCTGCGCGGCCCAAGTGGTGGCATCGAGCAGGTAGGTATCGAAGGGGCGATAGCTGAGCGAATGGGCTAGGTTCAGCTTGCCCGCCTTCAACTGGTCGGCCACGTGGCCCGCCAGCAGGGCCTTGTACAGCGCGGCCGGGCTTTCGGCCTGGTCGAGGGCCGTACGTTCCGCCGCCTTTAAAAAAGCCGTGGGAGATTGGCTGCCCAGCTGGCCCGCCCGCTCCCGATAATACGTCAGGGCCAGCCCCAGCGGGCTGTTTGGCTCTGCCTCGTAGTCCACGCGGCGCAGAATCTCGCCCAGCCGGCGGTGCAAGGCGCGGGAGCGCTCCTCCACTATGTGGTAGTATGGCCCGGCGGTGCTACCCCCGCCCCCTTTGCGCAGCTGCTGGGCCGTCTGGTGGAGCTGGCCAAAAGCCGTGACGGCAGGGGTTTGCAGCCACGCCAGCAAGGCGGCTACTTTTTCCTCGTTCGTGCGGGCAAAGGAGAAAGCTATCCGTTCCAGCTCTGCCAGGGAGGCACCGTGCGTCACCACGCCGTCCAGCACTTGCCGCAATTGACTCGCCGTGTCTTGCTGCTGGCGATAGACCCGCTCCTGGGTTTCCCGCTGGGCGGCGTTGCGGTGGGTTTGCATGGCCTGCAATAGGGTTTCCGTCAGTAGGTCGCCCACCTGATAGAACTGCTGGATTACAAAGCAGAGCACCATGAGATATTTCTTGTCGGCCTGCTGCTGCACTTGAAAAATCTGCGCCCGCTCGACGTAGCGGGCATAGTAACGCACCAACTCCTCCGATAACGCCAAAGCCTGCACCACCGGGTGCACTTGAGCGAACAGCGCTTGGAGCACGGCGTAATCCTGTACGTTGGCGCGGATGGCGGCCGGGCGCATCAATTCCAGGCTGCGCTTGAGCATCGTCAACCGGTACGGGCGGTGGGAATGGGCGGGGGCCTCTTCTACGGTGGTGAACAAGGCATCCAGCTGCTGGCGCAGGCCCGGGGTGAGCAGACCGGCCAGTTGGGTCGTCAGCTGTAGCTCGACGGTGCGAAAGGCTTCGGTGACGACGCTGGCCAGCGTGGCGTAGGTCGGCACTTCCCAGCGGTGGGAAAGCAGGTAGTCGGCCGCTGTGCGAAAGACGGCTACCGGGTTCATCTGCTGGCGGGCAAAGTGCGTGACCTGCCGCAGAACTACATCCTGCACCTGCTCAAACGCCACGACGCCGAAATGGTGCAAGAGCACCGGCCGGTGTCGGAAGCTGGCCACCCGCTCGTAGCGGGACCACACTACCTCGCCCAGCGCATACCGGTGCTGCACGTAGGCGCGGTCTGCCGCCACAAGCAGTTCCACGGAAAAGAATCGGCCGCTGGCTTTGAAGTAGCCCAGCTGCAGAATGAAGCCGCCGCGCATGTGCGGAGCCGTCATGGTCTGCAGCACATGTTCGGCCCATTCGGGCAGCGAAAAGAAGAAGGACCGTTGCGCGGCCGTGAACTTGGGGGGCGCATCGAACTCGCGGCGTTGGGCCGCGTCGAGCAGGGGAAGGGAGCGGGCCATTACAAACGGGGGTGGTAAACAAACGTCCCTTTTCCGGTACCACCCGCCCTTGCCCGAAATCGACACCCCGGTGCAAGAAAAACCGGTACCCGAAACTGGTTTCCGCAATCAAGATACCGTAAATTCGTTTTTTGCTTCTTTCTGGTACCATTTACGTTCCTTTTTGATGAAACTCGGTTACGCCCGCGTCAGCACCAGCGAACAAGTCCTGGACCTACAGCTTGATGCCCTGCGCCAGGCAGGTTGCGCGCAGGTCTTTACGGATACAGTGTCCGGTATGCAGGCCCTCAAACCCAGTTGGGAACAACTGCTGGCCTACGCCCGCCCCGGCGACACCATTGTCATCTGGCGTCTCGACCGGCTGGGCCGCTCCACCAAGCACCTGATTGAGGTGGTCGAGGACCTGAGCCGCCGCCAACTGCACCTGATATCCTTACAGGACCCTATTGACACGACCTCTCCCGGGGGCCAGCTCGTGTTCCAGATTTTCTGCGCCCTGGCCGAGCACGAGCGCAACGTGCTCGTACAGCGCACCCACGCCGGGCTGCAAGCCGCCCGCGCCCGCGGCCGCCAGGGCGGCCGGCCCCCGGGGCTGGCACTGCGCTACCAGAAAATTGCCCCGGCGGTGAAAGAACTCTACTTGGCCCGCCAACAGTCCACCCGCCAACTCATGGAGTACTTCCAGATTGGCTCCCGGCGTACTCTCTACAAAATTCTGCGCTTTGCGGGAGTAGAAATCCCTGAAAAAATACCAGTCTGAAAGCGGGTCCCGCCAATGGGGACTGGCGGACCATCCTTTTAACCTACGCTTCCTTTGGCGCTTCTGTTTCTGCGCCGTTCCTTTGCACCTTGCTGTTGCCTCCTGGCGGAGGCTCTTTTTCATGCGTCGAGCCATTGCCATTTTGCTTCTCTGCTCGCTTTCGGTGCATTGCGCCGGGCGGCTGGGCATTGTGGCCAGCTGGTGGCTGAACCGCGACTACGTGGCCCGCGTGCTGTGCATCAACCGCGACAAGCCCCAGCTGCAATGCAACGGCAAATGCCACCTGGCCAAACAGCTACGGGCCGCCGATGCCGCCGAGCGCCAGCAGCAACCAGTGGGCGGCAAGCAGGCCTTTCAGGAAATTACCCTGTTCTGCGCGCCCGTGCTGCCGGTTTGGCTCATGCCGCCCGCAGGGTTCCGCCTACCCCCGCCCGCCTACGCGGCTCTGCGCGTGCACCCGTACGCCTGGGACCGCCCCGGCCCCAACCACCCGCCCGCCGAGGGCTGATGAAACCTCGCCTTTTCTGCGTTTTGGCACGCCCACTCGGGCTGGCTGTCGCGTGCCCGTTGGGGTAGCGCGGGGCTGGCGGCGGCATGCCACTCATCAGCCATTCTTTTCTTCGTGAAACACTTTTTCGTATTGCCCCTGGCCCTTCTGGTAAGCCAAGCGGCGCTGGCGCAGCGCACCTCCCTGACGGGGCGCGTGTTTGATGCCACCACCAAAGAGCCCCTCGTCGGGGCTACCGTGCGTACCCTCGACGGCAAAACCGGCACCGTTACCACTAACTCGGGCTATTTCTCGCTGCCTACCGACGCCGCCCAGGTACTCGTGTCGGCTATTGGCTACCAAGCCTTCACCCTCATCCTCACGCCCACGACCGACGGCCAGGCCCTGCGCGTAGCCCTGAGCCCTTCGGCGCAGGACCTGCAAACCGTGGTGGTGACGGCCAGCCGCGAGGCCCAGCTGCGCACCGACGCGCCGATGGCCATCAGCAAGCTCTCGCCCACCGTCATTCAGGACACCAAGGCCACCCTGCTTACGGAACTGATTAATAAGGTGCCGGGCGTGGTGATGCTCAACTACGGCAATGAGCAGCACGCCATGGGCATCCGCCAGCCCTTCGGCACCAACGCCTACTTTTTGTACCTGGAGGACGGCATCCCGCTGCGGCCGATGGGCGTGTTTAACCACAACGCCTTGCTCGAATCCAACCCGCTGGCCATTAATTCTATCGAAGTGGTGAAGGGGCCAGCATCATCGCTCTACGGGCCGGAGGCGGTGGGCGGGGCCATCAACCTGCTCACCAAGCGCCCCACCAGCGTGCCCACGCTGAGCGTGGGCGTGCAGGGGGACCGGTATGGCTACCGGCGCGTGCAGTTCGGCGGCGGGGGCATGCTTAGCCCCAAGCTGGGCGCGTTCGTGAGCGGCTACGTGGCCCGGCAGCGCCACGGCTGGCAGGCCCAGTCCGACTACGACAAGCAGTCGCTGAACGGGCGGCTGGAATACGCCCTGACCGACCAGACCCGCCTCACGGCGGCGGCCTCGTACAACAATTACGACTCGCAGACCAGTTCTTCGGTGGACAGCGTGGCCTACTACCGGCGAGAATATTCCTCGACCTCGGATTTCACCTACCGCAACACCTACGCCCTGCGCGCCCGCCTCACGGCCGCGCACCAGTGGAACGAGCAGAACAACACCTCGCTCACGGCCTATTTCCGCGACAACCGCGTGGGCCAGAACCCGAGCTACGGCATCCGCTGGACCAGTGGTGCCCCTACGGCGCGGGGCGAAATCAACGTCAACGCTTTCAAAAGCTACGGCGTACTGGCTCAGCACAGCGTGAAATTTGATTGGCTAGGGGCGCGGCTGTTGGGCGGGGTCAGCTTCGACTACTCGCCCACCCAGTACGACGCGCATCAGCTTGATTTAGCGGCCCAACTGCGGCCCGACCGGAAGTCAGTGGAGAAGTACACCGTCACGGCTGACCGCACCGATTTGCCCATTGCCGACTACGACACCGACCTGCGCAGCTCGGCCGTATACGCCCAGCTCGACCTGCACCCGATTCCGACCCTCACGGCATTGCAACTCACGCTCGGCGGCCGGTTCGACCGGCTGGCCTTCGACTACCACAACTATCTGGACCAGTCCACCGGCTCGAAGCAATATCAGCAGGCCACGCCCAAGGTGGGCCTGACCTACGACCTGGGCAAGGGCCGCGGCTTGTACGCCAACTACTCGCAGGGATTCTCCCCGCCCGGCCTCACGTCCATCTTCCGCAGGAAGCCGAATACACCCGCCGGGGCCCCGGCCGAGTTCTACTACAACCTGGCCCCGGCCCGCTTTTACAACCGCGAAGTCGGTGGTTGGGCTTCCCTGCTGGGGGGCAAGGTGTACGTGGATGTGGCCCTCTACCAGTTGGATGGCCGCAATGAGCTGCTCAACATCCGCCAGCCCGACAACTCCACTGACTACCAGAGCGCGGGCAAAACCCTACACCGGGGCGTGGAATACGGCCTGACCTACAAGCCCACCGGGGAGCTGTTTTTCCGCTTCGGCGGCACCAACGCCGTGCACCGCTACGAGGAATTTGTGCTGAGCACTAAAGCCACGGATGCCGTGCAGAACGTGAACGACAAGCAAATGCCCCAGGCCCCGCGCTGGGTGGCCAACACGGAGCTGACCTACAAGCCGCAGTGGCTGCCCGGCTTCCGGGTGGCGGCGGAATACCAGCGCATCAGCGCCTGGTACCAGGACCAGGTGAACCGCGTGAAGTACGCCGACAAGGGCCTGTTTGGGGCCGAGGGCGTGAGCGTGCTCAACCTGCGCACCGGCTACGCCTGGCGCGAAACCGTGGAAGTGTTCGTGAACATGCTCAACGTGACCAACGAGCGCTACGCCACAGCCGCCACGCGGGGCAACGCCGTCACTGACCGCTCGACCTACACGCCCGGCGCGCCGCGCACCGTGGCCCTGGGCGTGCAGTACAATTTCATTGGTAAAAAATAAGGCGCGGCCGGCGGCGGGTACTGTCCTGCCGCCGGCTTTGGCCCTTCCTTCCCTTATGGAAATCACCACCCCCCGCCCTTCGATGCCCCCCGCCCGTACGGGGCCGGTGCGGCGCTACGTGCAGCGCCATATGTACCGCTGGCACCGCATCATCGGCCTGATAACTCTCCTTCCGGTTATCTGCTGGACCTTGAGCGGGCTGCTGCACCCGCTGATGAGCAACTGGCTGCGGCCCAAGATTGCCAAGGAAGCTTTGCCGCCCACGCCCGCACCCCGGCCCGCC
>Ga0210040_10001797_pt1 | contig 31562 bp, 31 predicted proteins | sample CryGeyCG12114_NA_FD_185462 | JGI IMG/M metagenome (GOLD analysis project Ga0210040, IMG submission 185462) | Groundwater microbial communities from aquifer - Crystal Geyser CG19_WC_8/21/14_NA (SPAdes) (version 2) | ecosystem: Environmental > Aquatic > Deep subsurface > Groundwater | place: USA...
TTTTTTTTTCGGTAGGTTATTTGGCATTGGTTGTTTCGTTGTCAACAAAATATAAACAAATAATTTTTTCAAATAATTTTTTTAAACTGAGAAAATCAGCAATGAATTATTGTTGCCACAACATTTCACACATTTAATGATTTACTTGGTATAAATCGACCATTTGTCGGGGATAGCCAAATAACACGGGGCAACTTTTTTTTACTCTGAAATGAAATATAATGAGATTTGACTGTTTATTGTACATTTAGGACTTAGATACAGTATTTAAAAAAAATTAAAGTAGATTCAGTTAAGCTTGAAATGTGCGTCGTGTTAAAGACTAACAGGTGAGTTAAAAATATTAATAGCGAGATAAGGATCGAGTGTGTTTAAATCAAATATATAAAAAATTCCAAAAAATCTAAACTTGGCCGGAATTTTTCGTTACGTATTTATGCGTAGGAAATGTAGCCACTTTCAACAAAGATAAAGAATGGTTGAAACTGTTCTAAGACAAAAATTTCGAAAATCAAACCGTAGGAAAATTTCAACATTCCTTTTTGAAGTTTAAAGTGGAAATATAAAGAATAAGAAATGTATAAGGATTATACGCAATAATTTAAAGAAACAGAGAATAAAATGGTGCACAAAATGGTACAATCAGAAAAAAATTGGTCTACATTAGGACAAAAAAACTTGGTTCCGACTAAATGAAAAAATGGGCAAAAATTAGTTAGCAACCAATTTCTTCAATTTCTAGGTAATTTGAAACCTATTGTGTTTTTTCCATTCGTAAACCCCAGATACGGAAAAATAAACTCGTTTTGTGCGTTTAGTTTTGGTCCTAGCTTTTAAAAAAATTCTTGTCCTTATTTTGTGACTTCCTATTTGAAATTTGAAATGTTCTTTAAAATTGTTAAGCAATTCTGAACTACAATAGTGCTTGTTATCAAATTCAAACCATAAATTTTAGTGAAGTACTTGCTTTACATTACCTGGTGGACTTTTAATAAGTAAAGTAAGTTTAAAAAGCTCTATCCTTCATCTTAATTACTATACATCATTAAATTACATTATTAAACTTGAATATTTGAAGACTGTATAATGAATAAAAGGTTCACGTCCATTTTTTTCAAAACCCATTTTGAATATCATGTCGTATTCCAACTTCACTCTATTGCTAGGGTTAAATTCTATGGTTTCACGCCGCCGCCGAGAAAGACCGGCGCACGGCGGCGCGCCGCCGCCGCCGGTACAAAAACGCCCTTTTGCCGCCGCCGCCGAGTATTTGAACGGCTCGCACCTCTAGTCTGCTGTGTGCCAACCTCCGTGTCTGCTGTCTGCCAACTTCCGTATCTGCTGTGTGCCTTCGTGCCTTGTCATATCTGCCAACTCTGCTGTCTGCCAACTTCCGTGCCTGCTGGTGGCTGTCTTCCACTTATCACAATTAACGGTTTCCCGCTTTCAATCTCAATACAACAATGTTTGATACAATAGCATAGATGCAATTAACCGCGAAAATTGTTTTTAATCGTCTTTCGTTTTAATTTCAGCAGCAACTAGCAACATTTTCAACGTGTTTTTTTAAGAATCAGTTTTATCTGATCGCAACCGAGAACTATTGTAGCATATCTCTGTGATGGAGAATGTTTTGGGGATGCCATCATACCCTAAACTAATGCTCACATGTTCTGATTCACTTTAAACGTGTTCTTTTCACGAAATGGCTACGATAAAGCCGCTTGAAAGTCGACCCACCATTGAGCTTGAGGAACAGTATGAACGGCAAAAAAAACTTGTAGAATGCCAGTAAGTAAAATGCCAAACGCAACCATATTTCATGCATTCCTGAATATTTGTTTGTGACAGCTTTTGAAACTGAGATATGGCTTAATTAATTCGCTGAATTATCACTATGCAGGGACTTTTTGAAACGGTTACCTGACGAAGGAGCTAAGCTGAAAACCAGATTGTCAGAAGTAGAAAGAGAATTGACAAGGCGACGTGGGGAGGAACGGATACCGGAAGGTCGTAATTCTGGAGATGTAGAATGGGATCTAATAACAAAGCGCTTTGCAGAATTGTTTGTACAAAATTCCGGTGAACATGAAGATCCAGATGTTCCTAGAATGAGAATCTCAAATGGTGGCAGTGTAGTTCAAATGGCGGAATGTGGTCCTTCAATTCCATTGCCCACAGAAAATAGTTCCCCAGTAACTACGGATGTGGCTCAAGTAATAACCAGTAGCTCTATTCGTCGTGTAGATAATTTACGGAAAAGGTCAACTGAGAAAATTGCTAAAAAAAAGTCTCCCCTTCATTATAACCGATCTCTCACAAACCAAAAAGCTATTGATAGTACTGCCTCACCATCATCCTTTGTCTCGAAAGTTAAATGGGACGAAAGTTTAGTTGACAATCCCAAATATTTTGGATCCATAAAAATCTTATCATTACCTGAATCTGTTGTACAAAGTGCTAAAGTATATTCACAGGAAAAGGTATATAATCACTTAATTTCTAAAAAAGATTTCAATAATGCTCGTATATACTGTCTAATACAAATTTTTATTTTTCTATTGTTGGCTTGTAGCAGTCACAAGCTCACAGTGCTGGAAAAAATAAGGCATATCGTAAACTTTTAGAAGAATGCAGATTCTCTGAAGTTAGCACAAGTTTTTCCGCGAGTAAGATAAAACGTTCAGAATTTGATGAAGGTGAAGAAAGTGACGATGACGAAGAGGGAGAAAGTGATATAAATGAAGAAACAGAAGAGGAGGATGAAAAAGAGTTGATAGAAGATTGAATACCGACGTTGGTTTTGTTTTTCTTCCCTTTATTTCATTAATCATAGTAGTGCAGGTCACATTATTTTTTTAAGATACGTTTAAGCGAGAGAGAAAGATAAACGTTACGTTTATCTTTCTCTTTCGCTTATTTTTCGGTCCATCGCCAGGAGGCATTTACTTGACAGAAAATGACATTAATTGTTGTCTTTAAATGGCAATCAGAATCTGGCATTCTATTATCTAATTTTAAGAAGGGGCCTGATTCCTGATTCTCGGATCTGTCGGAAAATAACAAGGAAATTGAAAAACATTGAAATCGTATGCTAATTAAGTTTATAGCGGATTCTAATAAATCTCAACATGGTGGACATTTTGCCTCTCAAACCAACCGCTGCTTCGTTATGGCCATTTTTTAAAAATCGTATGCATTGTAGAGATAGGGCAGTACGCTATATTCAAATAGGGATTTAAAGATGGCGGAATACGAATCAGGCTTTGTCCCATATATCATTCGAATGAGAGAGGTTATCGTTTGTCCACCATGTTGAGATCTATTAGAATCGGCTATAAACTTGCTTAGAACGATTTCAATGTTATCTTCGGTACAGTCCTTTCCTAATGTTTTGTTGACAAAATTGCGACATGGTAAATACGTATAGTGGACTCGTAGTATCATAACTAATCGTTAATTGTTCAACTACCGTTAAATCGCTGTCTTATTGTTTTCTTTGCATGTCTTGAAATTCGAATTTGCGACGCGAACAATTTCAAATGATAGATAATATATGGGAGTAATCAACAAAGAAAATTTTAAAATTCCCAAAGCATGGTGTCGAGAATTTGAAATCAATATTTCTTGTATTTTCGTAACTGTCCTCATCAATAAAGACGTCTTAAACTTATTTTAGAGAATACTTCGTAAGTTTTAACTGTCGTAAAATTTATTTTACAACGTCCTATCCATAAAGACGTGTACGGGCATCAGGCATCAGGCCCCTCTACTTGATAAATTGCAGGTGAAAAAAACCAATTAATTAGCTGAACAAAAGCAGGTCATATTTATTACCAGTAATAATAAGTATCTTACAAATAATTAAATTAGTTGCATGGAATTTATGATACTGTTTTGATATAAAAAAATCCTGTAGCCTGGAGGTATATTTTTTATGACTTGTGTATTACAACGTAAAAATTAAGACTTAAATATGCTAAATGCTTGTTTTTTAACAGCGATTTTTTATATTCAAACGTGTTAAATGCTAAAAGACCGAGCTAAACGCCTTTACATGTAAAGGCACTATTTTATTTTTGGTGTAACATTTACCAGACCATAGTCGTCATAATTGATTGAAAACTGCATAGCTATCTCTTGGTATTGTTGTCTATCATTATAATTCATCACAGATATATTCTTTCGTTTAACGTTTACATACCCTCAAAAAGTTCAATATTGTTAGCAACAAGAATTACTTCCATGTGTGTTCTGCTGTGTTGTATTCTGAGAACTTAAGTCTACTGTTTGGCCTCTGTATGGACGATCTAATTTACTATCAAGTTTTGCCCAGCGTTCAACTGCTGTTTGGAAGGCAGAATCCACATTTGTGGCCATTTTTGCACTTGTTTCAATATACGGAAGATTTCCATTCTGAGCACACCAATCTTTGGCTTGTTCAATGGAAATTTTTCTTTTTTCAGAGTCTATGTCCAACTTATTCCCTACGACTATGAATGGAAAGTTCTCCTTGTCAGTGATATCTGCGTAGTATAAAAATTCCTCCTTCCATGTTGACAAATTTTTAAAGCTGTTGGGATCATCTAGCGCAAATGTCAGGACACAAAGATCTGATCCTCGGTAAAATGGGGTCCGTAAACTTTTGAAACGCTCTTGTCCTGCTGTATCCCAAATCTGCAAACATTTTTAGGGAAAAATGTCAATTATCTCGTGCGACGCAGTCCAATATGTTATTATTGTCAGGTAGGGCAGCATTATAATTATATTATTCTACCTGGATGGTGTAAACTTGTCCATTTATTTCTAATTCTTTGTTTAAAAATTCCACTCCTATAGTATGGAAGGAGTGTGTGTCAAAACGATTGGATATAAAACGATTCATTAGGCAGGATTTTCCAACTCCACCGTCTCCGAGAAGAATCAATTTTAATAATATATTTTTTGCACTGCTAGCACCACCTGGTCCACTGGAGGTTGTTCTTGTACGTGTGGACATTTTTATTTTGCGATTTGGGAAGGGTTTTGATCTCGAAAAATTGCGATAAAGTATATACTACTGAATTGGTACTGAAAATAGTATGAGGAACATCACACTGTCATCTTGAAGCGTCCCTCCTGTTGACAAAATAGACGAAAAAAGGAGTCGTAAGCTTGGTAGTTTTGGTGGCTATATTTATGAATACAGAGAAAACTGACCATTTTTTCGAATTAAAATTTAAAAAATAGTGTTATAAATACTAATACTGGCAAACACTGACACTGACTGCCTCAATTTTTTGTAATCCTTGTGTTTACATATTTTCGCAACAAACTTTTATAAATTTCGTTGCTATGGTAACTAACCTCTCTATGTGTATAATTTTAATGGCCGGAAATTGTAATCTACTGTATTTTTGGGGAAATTTTTTGCAAAAAGGTGTACTAGTACTTTATATTCCACTACGTTAACTGTATTACAACAGGTGACAAATCTTACACACACGCACACACAAGTCTCACAAGGATTTCTATAATCTGTAAACCTAAACTCTTAATTGATGCTAATGTTCATCTGTGAGTCATCCTATGTAGAAAATGTAGATACAATCCTATCGCTGCAAAAGTTGGTATCTATTTTCATGTATCAGATCACACGTGACGTAACTGTCACTCACATATGTTTTTTTTTCTATTAAATGGAGCTTTTTTCCTCGATTTGTATTACTGCTATGCTATTTATGTGTACGTTGAGTAAACAACGCAATTGCTTACCAGAATGTTAAATAGTGATGTCCCAAGTTTCACATAACATTTTTCCAAATGGTACTTTAGGGAAACAGGTACTTACGTAGTTGGAATAATTTACTATACTATTAGTAACTTGTATTGTATACTTTTGGTAGTCAGCTATTGTCTTAATGAACAGGGTCTTTTTATTCGGTTTAGAAAACAATATTTAAGTTCAAACTTGTTGTTTTCGTCAACACGGTCAACACTTCGCGATGATCTCAAATGTATTCATGCAGACAAATACATGTTCCGAATAGCCCTCAGCTGGGTTGTCTGGGTATGAGTGCGAGCGCTATGACATCACTAACACACTATATTATAACACATGTTACTGCCTCCCCTGACTTGGATGAGCTATGTGTAAATATATAGTCGCTTGGATCTTGGGCATTATTATATATGCTTATACCGCTTATACTCACAGCTTTATAATGCTTATTAATATTCCCACTTTTCCATGCAACCATATTTTAGTTTAGTTGGAAAATAAAGTTGCTCATATTCATTCATATTGCCCTGCCCTTTGCATATTAACATTATCATTAAACACTTCTTTGTCAGGTCCAAAAAAATGCAACTAATGTGTAGGAATTGACTTTGTACCCTGGGTAAAATACAGTCGTGCATCTATACAAAATCAGCAATTTACATGCAGTGTGCGTGTACTCATGAGAATGTTTTTCTTGTTGTAATTTGCAAACAATAAGTTAGGTGGATAATTTTACGTTTCATCTTTAAGCTTTTAAATTGTAGTCTGCTTGTGGAATTATTAGCTTACTTTATATTGACTAACTAAAAGTGCCATAAAATGACGTTTAGTTTTCTACTGCTTATTTGCATACATTATTTTTGGAACCTTTTTAAAGCTTTTCTAGAAAAAGAAAAGTATAAAATGTTCCTCTGAACAATTGTTTCAACTTATTCCTGTCCTAGAATACTTTATCGTATTTACATTGCTATATTTAATGTACTAGAACTTTTCTTGGATGGAACGATAGCATATTTTTGCTTTAAAAATTAGCATACATAATATATATTAAGATTAGTGAAGGATGCTTCTTTTGGCAAAATAATCGATAAATGTCTAAATCTGTGCCATTTATTTGCATGTCTGACATCTGGCTTGATGAATTTAGGCGCACTCCATTATCGCGCATGACAGTATTAATATTAATTGATAGTAACAACGTATGGATCTCTAAATGTTACAAATAGATTTGACGCCAAGTACATGAAAAACTCATTGATAGGGCATGTTGATTCCTTATCTAGCTTTATAGACAGATGTTATTTCTATTCTCAAATGATTGGTCGATTTCTAAACCATTACCAATTTAGTTTTCATTCGGTCAATCCACAGTTTGGTTCCACAAAGAGCAATTCTGTCCTGATCCATGCACGTCAAAATGGTCACTCAAACTTTAAAACAAGCATTCACTATCACCCTTCGTGAAAAGGACAAGAAATCATCGCAAAGTGCCAATAAAGCTGGCATTTATGACGAAGAGTTGTGCAAAGATGGCTCCTGCAGTTTTCAAGTTGATTCCATACGAAATGCATTTCGTCCCTTGGGCGTTTGCGCCAAACTTTTTGGTCTATTCCCATGCTACGACCTCTCTTTTGCTTCCAAACTGGAAGACAAGAAGTTAAAACTCGTTCATGTCCTGGACTATTGTTACACAGCCTTAATTTGCTTGCTGATGGCTGCTGGAGTAGTTATTTGCACCATAAATCGACCTGCAGTATTGTACGACTCCTTCACTGATGGAGAAGACAAAACGGACTACTATGTGGTGATGGCATCCATATACATCAATATGTTTATTGGACTCATGTCTTTGTTCATTTTTCCAAAATCTTGGAGTCAGTTGCTTCAGCTACTAGATCATTTTGCCAACTTGGACAAAATTTTCCTCTTTGATGGACGACAAGAAGAGCGAGAATTTTCTCGGAGAATCCTTATATTTGCCATTGCTGTCAATATTATTCTCTGCATAGCTCACTACTTTGTGTGGACTTCTCAAAGCACTGAAATTTCATGTACTGTCTACCTAATGATTATTATGTTGTGTTTGGCAGGAACAATTGCTTTGATTCCCACTTGTATGGTCATTTTTTTTATCCATGCTATTCATTTGAGACAAAAAGCTTTCAATAAAAAGTTGGAATCACTGCTGTCTCCTCTCACGCCATGCTGCTTCGCCTGTGCCGACTATTCGGATTTTGGAGTGGAGATTTGCAATGCCCCTTTGAAGGAAAACCAATTGAAAATAATTGCAGCGGATTTGGAAAAAATGAGAATATTGTATTCAGAAATAAAAGGTTTAGCAGGAAGTCTGGGATGCTTGTTTGGATCCCATTTAGTTCGAGAATTCATCACTTGCTTGTCAGGACTGATCATCTATTCGTATTTGATACTTTTTTTACGGGATGACCGATTTATCTTTTGGTTTTTCTACATCGGATTAATTATCTATATTGGGATCAAGTTGTTCACTATGGCATGTTATGCACAGCACATAATTTGCGAGGTAAAATGCATTTCAAATAATATTGGATTTTCAACTCGAATTTCATGCCACGATGCCACTATAACTGATCAGGAATTCAATACTTTTTCTGCAGGGGCGAAAATCGAAAAATCTCGTTTCCAAAACATCTATGGTTCAGTTATCCCCAGATTGCCGCCATCAGGTCAATTCAGAACTAAAATATCAGTCTGAAATTAATTAGTATTGAATTTGTATTAACCATGATTTTCTTTTAAAGGTTCACATATTCATGACTGTTTTGGCGTGTCCTATTAATATTACGGCTGGAGACTTCTTCACTATTGATTTGCATTTGATTACGTCCATAATGTCGGCGATTAGCACCTACTTTTTTATTCTGATACAGTTTCGTTTTTCTCTCTCTGGAATTGACAAGGATTGATAATAATGTTTTATCTACTCTATCTTCAAAATGTCATTTGATTGCATTATTTCTTGGGGGAATCCCCAGCAGTGGGTAATCAATGCTAATAAATAAGTATATCCAAAACTTGAACATCACAGTGTTAAAATACATATTTTATTAGCACCATAGTAATAAATCACCACTATTTGTTTAACGTACCTGTATTCACAAACAAAGTTAATGTTTCCATGTTAATAAATCCATTCTAAACAAATGTATGAGTGGTCTCTTACTGCGATCCAAATACATTTACCTACGGTTTCCAACGGGGTCCTAGCCTTTTAAATTACATATTTAAATCTGCTATCTCCAATTCCAATTGGATGCCATCAGTCGGTCGAATTCTACGAATTCGTCTTTTGCCCCCACCCGGCGGAGGCACTGGTGGTGGTGCATCCTTGGCTTCTTTAAATTTGTTCCTATCCGCTCTATATGGACGACGCTCCAGGATTGGCCCATCTTGTATTGGTTTTCTCATCTCTGGCAATCCATAGGTCCACTCTTGTTTCTTCTTCATGAAATTAGAGTGTCGAATTTTACTTAACTTGCGACGGAATCTATGAATAGCGTCAGGATTTGCCATGAAATACTTCTTTTCTTTCAAAAAGTGTGCGTATTTGTCTCCTGCATCTCTTTCCGGTGGAGGTGCAGAAATACAGATCTCTGGAAGCTATTAGCTCATAAAGAAGAAAATCCCATTATTCATTGCAGTCGTCTGCCTAAACTAATGTTTGAAAACAGTATTTAGCAAGGATAAGTTTCACGATATCGTCTAAACTCACTTTCCGGGCATAGTCCCGATTGGACTCCCTCAGATAAAATATGAAGGTAAGAATTCCAAAAAATTTTATCACTAGGCGCACAAAGGACTCAAAAAAAGTCGTGTAAATGCAACAGACCAAACATTTGAAAGGGCGATAGCCTAGCCACCATAGACGTGAATAGCCTTTCCACTGGTAAAATACTCTAGGATTATCAATCGAATCCAAAGGCTCTTCAGGTAGTGTGCATTTAGGTGCGTATCCAAACATAATATTCAAATAGCCTGAAAACCGGGGTGCAGAATTAAACACCCTATGAAAACGAATATCGTCCCCTCTTTGATCCAAAAACTTTTTTGGCGGCGGTGGTAAAGATGTGTACATAGGACAAATTGGTTTCAACTTTAATCTTTGACGACGGCGCCTTGCGAATCGAGCTGGACGTCGGAGCGCATCGGGTTTTGGATAGTGTTGTAAATAGTTGATGGGTGCTCCCCTGGGTCGTTTCATTCTCAAAGCTTTTCGAACTGTCTTTTTATCAAGCGGAAGAAATAATTGACCACATTCATCTTCATGGAAATGTCTGAGTCGACTGATGGTTGTACGAAATAAAAAACGGGTCCGAGTTCGGCGAGAGCTCTTGCATATGAAGTAGCCATAGATGTCATTGAAGTCAGATTCAAGATATTTCTGATTGATATCATATCGGATTCTGGCATGACGGGGTTTAGCATGGTGAAACTTGACTTTATAAAAGAACACGGGTTTTGCCTCCTTTCTGTCTTTGGAATTTCTCTCCAGTTTTGTGCCACTTTTACCAGGTTCTATATTCATTCGAATGCCTCGTTTTTTTTTGGAAGACGCTGTATGCACTACTAAGTTGTGCATGGTGACCATTCGGAGTTTTTTGGGAGCCCGAGTGAGAAATAAATTGTCGACCACTTCGTTTTGAGTTGGTGTGCACCGAGGGAACATGGAGATGGAAATTCTTTTTGGTAGAGTGTATTGGGAGTTTCGAATTTGGTCACTGGCTCCATATCCAAATACTCCGTAGGAGAACGCAAGTTCTACGGAGATCTCCCCTTTGACAAAGAATAGTTCATCCCATAGTTCGTAGATGGCGATCCCATGGATGTCTTTCATTGCGTCGAATACTGATATGGGACGGTAGGCTATACGGTAGTGGACTTTAGGGTCTTGAAAAACATAGATGCTCACAAAGATTTGATTCTTTCTGGCTTTTCTGTGGTTCACCACCTATTGCAAAAATCACATTGTTAATGCTAAAACGTCGGAGATAAAAGTTTCTGATTCTGAAGTTATTCATATTTCACATCACCAAAACTTGAGTAATTTTTAGTACAAGGACCCAAGTTGCAAAATTGATAAACTTACTTCTATAGTGAAGTAGCAGTAAAAGTCAATAACCAGTCGTCTTCTATTGTCAAGATAGTACATCGGAGAAAGTTTACGTCTGCCCCGTGATTTAAACTCGACGTACAGATAAAATGGGAGACTCTTATCGAAATCTGAAAACGACAACATTTTAAAGTTATATTTAAACTTAATCTGTTTCAAACTAAAAGTTCAATACTGCTTATAGTGTACTTGTACTGTGTAAAATCATTATGCATCATGTAAAAAATTACAGTTCTTTTTAATCTCAAGATTATAGATTTCCATCAAATGTATCATGACTACTCCATTAGGAAGAAATCGTGATCTTGTAAACTCTTTTTCCTCTTCTGGTTCTTCGTCACTGGAATCACTTTCACTGAATTCTGCAGTTAATGTCAGATCTTCTTCCTCTTCTCGCAGGAGAGGCTCATCTTCCGGAATCACAATTCTCTGAAAATGTTTCCAACAACTATGATCCCACGCGTATTCTCTGAATGGGCGACGGGGAAATGAAGTGCCAGGGGAAACGTTTATTAATCTCGGTGGAATTTTGTATGCCACATGTTCCAAACGTTTCCGTTTGTACTCAATGGGCACAAACACGTTGCCCATCATCTTTCGTTCGGTGTTTTTTTTAAAGTTTGGCTAGTCTCAGTTTTAAGTAGTATTTTTTCTTTTGAAGATTTTGTTTAGATCTCGTAAGAATATGTTGCAGGTTTTACTTTGATTTTCATTTATGCTCACCATCGGAGGTGACTATTAGAAATATCGCACGAATATAGGTGATTGTGTGGATGTGAAAAGAGAAGAAGAATTGAAGAACAAGAGAGTTTAAAAGTTGTTTTGTCAAAATCGGCTGGTTGACCATGGTTACTATGGCAATAAAAGGCTGAAAATCTATTTTAATCAATTTGATTATTTTTAAAATGTATTTATGATATTTCCCTCTGCGAAGGAATAAATTTACCCACAAATATTGCCTCCTGAAGGGCAGGAACAGTTTGATAAGATGCGTTATGCAGATTTTACACCTTGCCTTTTCGTTTGTATTGCATAATTTTTCCATGCATTAAGTAAATAAAAATGTCGTCATTTTGCTAATTGCTACATAAACAGGATATTTTTATACAGAATAAATTGAAACAGAGCGAAAATTTCTACAAACATTTTAAAATCAATTATGCTAATAATGGGGAAGAAGCATTGCATGCTTACTATGAATGTTGTAGAATAAACGAATGCATGCACTAAATTTAAAATCTATCGCTTCCGCAGTAGTAGTGGTTAAAATTTCCTGGCGTCTGGGCTAAAATGGCTCACTCATTGCAGTGGCAGCTCATGGTTGTTGCCGTGTGTTCATCTCTTTTTCTCCATGACGCTTGTATACTGCATTAATTTTAAACAAATAATCATGGAAAGAAGAATATAATTTAGTTAAATCGTGTCACCCTTATTTTATTACACACGTTTATCGTACGATTGAACAATAACAATATACACATTGCACTGCAGGCAAAGAAGTTAAATGCCGAAATAAAACTGTTTTTACCGTTTAATTATATCTCCATAAATGTGTTTCGGCTGTACATTTGTAGACACGTTTATGACAGACTTTGGCCGGGCCAAGTTTGCAGAAGTTTGCACCGGATTGGACTGATTTTCAAGACTATCTGTCCTATTGGATTCTGTGTTTTGCTGATGAACGGTCACAGATTTTAAAAAATACATTATATCGTAAAATTATTTTTAAAAAGTAACACTGTTCGTTCATTGAATTGAAAAGAGTGCAGCCAAGTTTACGGGGTGAGTGCTCTGTGGTATTATTTTATGAGTGATGTATAGGCTAAGAATTGAGCCCACAAAGGAAAGCATAAGCTTCGTATTTCAATACGAACTACGAACTAACATTATTAACGAAACGTTAATAGGAGAATATTACATACCTCATTTAGTTTGTCGTAACTTCTCTTTGTTTTACGTAAGCCTGTTCATCTTCTGCCAACTGCCAAAATATATAATCCATTCTACGCATTTCTGGGCGAGAAACTATTTACTTGAACAGTGTTCACGTCCATCATTCATTTCGTGAGTACTGTATAAATGATGCTACTTGTAATTGATATAGCAAACAATTGATTTCAAAACCATATTGTATTTTTACCAAAACAATAATTGTATAACAATCAACTAAATGTGATTAAGCAAAGGACAACATAGGTTACCAAACGCGACCATGATATGTTGGAGTAAAATGTCAATGCAGCATGTCAGAGCTCTTTCATTTTCAATACCATGCTATGCCATGAAACAGAATGTTGCATGGCCATTATATGGAATCATTTGAAAAATGTCTGGAAACCAACATTTTCCATTAAAACTGAACAAGCCAGATAGATGATGATACCCTAAAAGTAAAGGTATCACAAAATTGTATACCTTATTTCTGCCGCTTGGCTTTCTAATCTTCGTATTAATAATTTGAATAGACAAAATCTTATCACATGCTGCATAGACACTATTATGTTGACTGCTGACTGATAATAGACCTTCAAGAAAAAATGTATGATTCTGTTAGTAACTTTTTGTAGAAGTACAGAGAAACATCAACTTATTGAATCAAAATTTCTAGAATGTATTCACACAAATATCCAGCTAATTAATTTTATAGTAAGTTGTGCTCATAAAAATGTATTCGCACAATTCACAGCTTCTTAGTTTTCTCATTGCTATAATTTGCATCTATGGTTTCCAAAACTTATGTCATGTTAGTGGTTCCAAGAATGAAAACTGGTACAATCGGGCCTCAAAACCTTTTGGAAATGGCAAGTTACGTGACACCATACTGGATAGTTTTGACGCCGTATTGCAGCAACACAGGGATTTTCAACACGGTGAGGGCCTTTCAAATAAGAAAGTTTCGCTGATATTTTATTGATTTTAACAAAAATTAAAAAGTACAATTTCATTACGTTTATTCGCAATAAATTTGCGTTACCATCACGTTTATGGGACATTTAAGGCCATAAGTATACGACTAAAGATCTATGGAATTTTTTTTAGATTCATTAGCAGTTACTAGAGCAAATCTACGAGAGAAATTGAACCGGTATAAAAATTTGGTGAAGCAAGCTCACGGCTTAAACGAGGATCATGCTATCAACAGTACAAGGAGAACAAAAAGAGATATCATTACTGTGGACGAACCATTCCCAGAAGAAGAGTTGTCCGCAATTAGGCGTCGGCGAAATAATAAGTTGCCGAATTCGGGTAATAATCTCAATTCCATCGTTCTTTATGCAAATGCAGTCACGTTCTTTTGAATATTAAACTGATGAATTGACCTGATATTTTAATTTATTTTAATATAGATGAACCCTACATTATTCGAGATGTGAATCCAGTATCATCAGCGGCATTTGAACACTTGAAAGCTGAAGACATGATAGCCATTTATGTGGACGGTAGGCCGTACTTAGCTGCGTTGGAGAAGAAAAATGGCTATACTGAACTGGCCATGTACGCCTTAAACTATGTAAGTTTCTATCATTCCTGTGACTTAACATTGGAATTGCAATGATTTGTTGTATGTGTTAGCTTAAATAGCTATAGCTCAATAGTCGTTTAAAGGATTATTTTTTATTTTGAAGGATCTGACTACCCGTGAAGTATACAGACAATTGAATCCGGGAGCAACCCATATAAACTTTGTGGTAATAGAACAAGAATACTACTTTTTGGTTTCTGTGTATAATTCTACTGCTAACTATGGCGTTGGATGCACAATCTACAAGTTTGAAGCTCCAGGAAAACCTTTCACAAAGGTTCAAACTATTGCAGCCGCTTATACAGCAACAACTTTGCTATGGTGAGTCTTTGTGTATTCTCTGATTATACTATTAGATAGGTTAAGTGTTGGTATTTGTAGACAGTATTTTACTATTTTACTTGCCTTTTAGCTAGCTCCATTCGTATCTCGTATTTTCTATGATAAACTTTTATATTAATTTAGGGAAGGGTCTGCCGAAGAGGCCAATGATATATTTCTTGCCATAGTACCTGAGTTCATGGAAACTGCATATGGGAGAAGGTATCGTGTTGCTATCCCATGTTATAGATGGCAAGGTGGCTACTTTGACTATCTTTTTTCAATCCCAGCCTCAAATCCAAAAGCAATAAGTCATTTCAACTTGTTTTCAACTGACTATGTGGCAATTGCAAACTATCAGGACGAGACATGTGAGTAGAGTAGCATGAATTTAAAAAAAGTTCCTTGCAATAAAGCCTGAATGAATGTTTCTATGCATTGACTCTTGACTCTGTATGAAAATGTGTCATATATTGTCTGTTACTTTCATATAATAGGAATCAAACAAATTATGTCCATCATATGAAAGAGAAGGTTTTGGCAAACACAATAACTTGGTGGAAGCTATAACGGCGGCTAGTATACTAGTCACCAGAGGTTAAAGGTCTTGTAAAATGCCTAAAAGTGGGCAAATAAGGCTTCGAAATGTTTGCTAAAACCTTCTTTCTATGATATTTTTGTTTGGTTCACTGTGGAGTGTTTTCTTTGTCTCCATTTTACAGCTTCTACAGAAGTTTATTCGGAAATCCTCAAGTACAACTACAAGGAATCCAATTTTGTATCATTTCAAAGAATTCTTACCCATGGAGCAAAAGACATTCGCTACTTTAGTTTTGGAAAGGGCCAATATGAAGAGCATTTCTTAGCTGTTGCTAACCATTGTAAAAAAAGTATGGAGCCCATGAGAAGGGAACTTTATATTTTTAAAGGACTTTTATTATGTGATTTTGCATTTTATGGGTATTAGGTGAATATGGAAGGTGCAGTCATCGTGTCAAGTGTCTCATCATGAAGTTGGTTGCTGATCGTTTTATCCCATTTCAAAGTATTGACTCATACGGAGCGTTGCAGTTTTTGCCTGTATATGTACGTCGATAGAATTAGTAACAGATTATGAAAATGCAGTGTTTTATCTATAGTTACTTACGCATAGTTTTTTTTCAGCACGAGGGTAAATTTTTCCTGGCTTTAGCAGAACTCACTGGAATACAATTTCTCCAGTACAATGGATGGAAATTTGTCACGACATATAAAATAAATTTTGAAGCTGCGCCTATGGATGGAGCTGCAGCTGATTACTTTTCTGTTGCAATGAAACCACTAATAATAAACAATCGACCACATTTTAGTTCGTAAAATCTTGCATGTACGGTTTAGAATTTGTCACCATTATATATAAAATAATTTAGTCTCGTTTTTGTAGCTCTAGCCAGTACGGACAACAGAGCATCTAGTGGCATTTTTGGAATAGCTTTTGAAAGAAAAAATGACTATGGGCAATTCAATGGAGAAATGGAGGCTTGGTGCATTGGAGCACTGGAACAAATCAGAAGCACTAACATTTCTAGCTTGATAGAGAAAACTCAACTTGCCCCAAAAGTGACAGATGCTAAAATTGAACTCAATAAACAAACTTATTTTACAAACCACGTTCAAATTCATCAAATGTCTGCAAACGTAATGCTTTCGCTACTCTACTATGACTATCGTTGATCTCCCGTTGTTATTTATTTATTGGTTGTTTGTCGATGTTAAAGAGTGTGGAGTACATGGGACGAACTTACGATGATGACATGCTGCGAACTTTGCATAAAAAATATGACGTCTTCAAAAATCTGGACAAGGATATACAGCAAATATTTCACACTCTTAAACGTGTCGTTAAAACGAATGTGGATGAGAAGATCACAGGTAATTGCTTTAAAGCTACAGCTTCGTCTGGATAAAAGCTTCATATTTGGTGTATTCATCTTCTTTATTTGTGAATTTCCAAATCAAGCGGACGTAAAGTTTACCAGTTTGGAATTTGCGAATACTGGTCGGCTTTTAGCGAAAGACGCGTATATTGTTCAAATGAACGATAGGAAAGTTTCTGATTCGTTGAGAAAACTGATTTTTCTGGATAAAGATCGTGTATTTCAGCATTTGCTAATTAACTCTGTAGCAGCACCAGGTGAGAAGATTTTATACAGTCCCTGATCAAGATTTTAATGAATTATGAATTTCAAAATAGTAATTCATTTGGTAGGAAGCGTTTTTACCAAAAAACTAAATGGATACCAACTAGGAGACTATGCTCTCAAAACTGGAGGAGTAAAGCAAATGTTTTTAGCAAAAAACACTTTTGCTGGAATTACTACAAAAGGGATTATCGCTACTGGTTCTATAGCCGGATTTAACTTTCAGAATCACAATTATTTGCTGGCGAATAAAAATCAGACTTTCACCTGTATGTTTTTGGTTGCCTTTTTACATTTTAACGAAAAATTGATGCCTAACAAACTGATTATCAACTTTTATAGCGGACGTGACACTTAGCCGTACTGAAGTTAATAAAATTGTAACCCAATTTTATAACGGCCACAACGTGGATAAATATTATTCTGAAGGAGTAGGAAAAACAAGCAATGCGAAAATTTATGGGAAAAAGAGAATTAAAAGAATCAGCGGTGTGAATTTTGGAACATCCTCTCTTATATCTAGTGTAAATGTGACTCAAACATTTAAAAACACCATTCTACTGAATGGTAGACCTTCCCAAGTTATTCAAAGTAAATTTTTCAGTCAAAACGATGTTTGCTGTATATCTGTGTCATTTAAAATGAACCAAATATAATAAGTACCGCATATTACTATTACAGATTGCAATATTCACAATTTGAAAGCGAATGCGGTGAACACTGAAAGCAAAAAATTGAATGATAAATATGATTTAGACAAAGATTTTTATCATATTAAGGGTAAGACGTATCAAATTGAATCTATGACGATTACTCATCCAACTGTTGTGAAAACTTTGGTTGTCTCTCGGTAAGCTTTTTCGGTAGACACTGAACTGAAATTCATACATTACATGCAAAATGTTTGAGGCTTTTTGTGCAGAAGTTATGTTTCCTTTATTTATTAGAAAACTGAATGATATCGCTGTTGATCACGATGGACAACTGGATCTTGTGTTGAAGAAATCTTCGAAAATTCAACATATATGCAATAAAACGATCGGAGTAATTCATTTTGGCGATGATGTAAACTCCCTGGACTACTTTGATGGAGTTAATCTGAATAACTGGTCTAATGCTCAACGTGTGATTTTGAAAAGTAATGAAATTGAAGGACCTATCCATACTCGGGGCTTTATTAAAGCCAACAAAGGAGTTTTGGGCGTTGAAAAGTCGCTGATTTTGAGCGACTATGATGTCATTAATGTTTTGCAAAGTGCTGGAAGCTTACTGGCAGAAAAATTACCTGGTCAATGCAACGTCATCTTTGAATCCTTGAAAGTGGTCAAAGATTCTGTAGTTGGTGGGCACATAAATCAAGTATCTCCATCTATTTGGGTCCCCAGAAATTCTCCCATCCCGGTCGTTTTGCAAGGAGTCAAAGAGTTTGAAAACAACATTCACTTGAAACGGGATTCTAAAACTGAAGCATTACTCTCATCTGTGGACCCAGGAGCCGTAGACGTGCTACAAATATTATCTCAGGTGCTTTTCAATGGTGTAGAGCAAACACTGGACGCCGACTGGGAATTTAGACATGGACTACAAGTTGACAAACTCAACTGCCCTGGTCTTGTACTTAATGGGGTACCATTCGAAGACATCTGGATGCGAGATATGAAAATGCAAGTGGTTCAAGTACCTACTGAAGTTAAAGGTTTCATTCAAGTCACAGATTCACTAGTGGTTAAAAGTAGACTTAATACAGCACTCCTATATGGAATTCCATTGAACCCTGCTATTGCCGATACGTTACGTACTAAAGGAACCCAGGGTCCTCAAGTGTTCACGGGTAGAAAAGGCATGAATAAAGTACCACTAGAAGTTATGAAGAATTTAACTATCCATGGCTTAACTAATGGATTCAATTTGGACCAATTGCTGGCGACTATTCTTCGTGAGGATATTCACAAGATTGATCAGGTAAATTACGAAAGAGTGATTTTGGATCATCCATTGTCTATAGAGCGCATTGACTACTCTGGATTCATGAATGGCATTGTCCATGAAGAGTGGGGTCGCAATTGGATGCTAAAAACCGGATCGCAGATTGTGGAGGCTCCTCTAATCTTCCACAAGGACTTGTCGGCTCGAGAAGTATTTGTTCATGACGGGATGGTGAGCTCTATAGATATACAAAAGTTGAATCAAGAAATTCAACGGACGGATCAAGGTGGACTCATAGAAATGGCTCATTTTCACGATGTAGTTCACGTCACCCCAAATGTATTCATGGCAGAAGGTGCACTAGTCAATACATATGATCTGCAAAAGGATGTGCTTCTCAAAAACACAACCCGAATTCAAAAATTGTCGGGTAACAAGGATTTCAGGAACGGTTGGACAGTTCATGGTGATCTTACATTGGTCAAGAGGTTTCCCTATGGATTTGATTATGGAAATGCGGCCCGGTTTGTCCTTTCTCAAATCCCCCAAAGGAGGGAAAAATTGTTTGTACGAGGAAATGTATGGATGCTGAATGAACCTTTGAACAGTAAAGACATCAATGGAATCTTGTGGAGCAACATACTGTCCAGTGTATGGTTTGCTAATCGTCCTGCCGTTTTCTTGCACAAGAGGGTTGGCATGAGTTCTATGATTTTGAAAAAAGGAGCGCTCCTAGATGACGGAGTGAGAATCTCGGGCATGGACCTAAAGGATTTGCAAATGAACTATGCAAGTACAACTAAAAATCAAACTTGGAGTGGTGTATTAACTTTTCATGATGGGATTGATGCAGACGTTATCGGAGCTGACAATATTAGTGTTGTCCATGGCTTATTCCAGGGCGTACACATGGTTCCATACAGCTTGTCAATCATGTACAATATACACCAAACGATTGAGCAAGATATCCATGTGAATACTTTGGTAGCAGATTCAATCTATATGGACAACGGAGCCATGTTAAATGGAGTTATATTCCCACATGGATTCATGCTGGTGCATGCTCCAAAACAAGTTGTTCCGGGGGTAAAAATATTCGGCTCCCTCTTTGCTGAGGTGGCTTATTTCCCACGGGGAATGCAAATTAACGGCATCCTTATGGAGAATTGGAATCGTCTTGTTGCCACTGTCGCAGGAGCCAATGAAATCAGAGGAGAAGTAATTTTTGAAGATATCGTCTTCTATGATAATATCGAGTGAGTTTTTGTGAAACTTTTCATGTTGAGGCGTTCTCTATATTTTTATTTGGTTTTGTCAAGCTGACATAATGTCACAATGTTCAATGTAGAGTGCAGGGCCTTGTGGATGGTATTAAATTTGATGAACACAATATTCTCACACTCACTCATAATCAAACATTAAAGGGGAATATTATGATGAGTGGCCGTGCCGGAGAAGATGATGGCTCAAAAAGCGCATCATTGATTGCCGATCATGGAATATATGTGAAGGGGCGCTATAATGGCCATCAATTGCAACAGACATTTGATCAACTGGTAATTAATTTACTTCTTATTATAGAACTGTTTTATTGCTCGGATGATCGGGCATGTATGTATTAATTTGTAATGTAAATCAAAAACTATATATTTCATGTTTAGCAATGGCACTTTTAAACTTCACTTTAGTTGCTTACGTATTACGTAGCAAAAATTGTTTGCATCATCATCGAATCTAGTGCATTATATTTATGATTATGATCACAATTTACTGCGGAGCAGGTTTATTGTGACGTGACTCCATTCTCATTATGGTGCATTGTAGTAGGTAAATGACTGCAAGTCCTTTTAATGTGTGTGGGTATGCAAATACCAACCGGTCGCTGGGATGTGATATAATGGATTGCATATTGCATATTGCATCTGTATTTCTTTTCTAGTTACAAGAAAGAAAATAATTTATTTTAATTTTGATGTTCAATGTGGGAACGACTGGGAAACAAAAAAATTTCCATTAGGATCAAACATTTTAACTCATGACTCGTCGTAAAATTGAACAAACAAAGGGAAATGTGTAGATATTAGCGAAGAATAGTACAATGGTTTTTACCTCTTTGCTAACAACGGGGAGCTATAGCTCAGTGGTAGAGCATTCGACTGCAGATCGAGAGGTCGTTGGTTCAAATCCGACTGGCTCCTAACTTTTTGTCATTTTTTATTCATTTATTAGTCTTTATGCAGCTTGTTGTGTTTAAAAGCTATGCAATTTTATGCATACAGTAAGCGAATAATTGTACATAGACTATTAAATGGGATGGGTGAAGTTTTTTTTCAAAGGCAGTCGTATTGCAACCAATGTTAGTGAATCCGCAATGGAATGATAATGTGCATCGTTATTTTAATTTGTCGGTTGATGTGAACTAATTTAGTTCTTGCTTTCAATTTTAATGCTCAAACGTATAATATGTTTCCCAAATGCGATGAATTAAATCTACTTGCAGGTTAGGAAAGATGATGGAGAAACGAGTCCTTTGATAATTAGTGGAAAGAAAGTATTTGCTTCCCCTATCACTGTGAACTATATCAAAATAGAAAAGTTGTATGGACACATAAATATTACTAAAGCATTTGAAGAGTTTCGGTCAGGAGTGAGCATTCCAAAGTCTTTGTTCATCAACATGGATAAGAAATATTCTGACTTGATGCACTACGTTGAAAAAATAGATGCGCTTTCCACAAGTAATTTCATTGTGACTTTAAATTCTAGATATTTTGTCTTTAAATAACATCACCCATATAAAGCCAGTTTTAACCTGACCGTTTTGTATGTAGAAATTGGAATATATTTGGAGTATTACAAAGAAGTACAAACCCTCAACTTTCCAGCTGAACTGGTCAAAACATTTACTATGTTTCATGCTCCTCAGTTTCACACATATGTTCGTACATCTGAAAATGTCGTTACGGAGATCAAATGGGCATACAACTCCCTCACAAATGGTTATGATGAAGTCAAGACAACTCAGGATGATGCTTTAAGTACACTTCTTCAGTATTTCCTGACTAAACATGACTGATGAAAACAATTACTTTGGTATTATTATTATAATATGTATAAACTTAATCAATTTTCATCCATTTAGACATTCAAGGAAAAATATCCGGAGTTACAGAAATGATCTCACCGATTGGAAAACGTTATATGATTATTTCCGTATCATCTGTTAATAATCTCCCTGCATACTTGACCCTAGAAGAAGATAGAGCAAAACAAAAATTCGAAATCAATAAAGAGCCAGGTAGACCTGTGGAAAATAACTTGGATATGCATACTAATATCATCCATATATACTTGTTTTACATTTTAAACTTTCTGAAGGATTTCTTAGCAAAGCGTTCATATTGAAAGAAGCCAATATACCAAAGGGAGGCCACAGCCAAGTCCAATGGGTTATTCACCAAACTATACATGGTGAACACATGGGCGCAGTTCAAGGGTTTTACATTGGAGAAGGAAAAGCTGCAGTGCTATGTGGAATTGTTATTGTGCATAGTGAAGGGTCATCCTTAGGGAACATAATCTGTGAAGCCCCGGACACTATATTCCATGTTAAACAGAAACTCGTTTTGTATTATCCAACATTGGTAACCCGCCCATTATACCTTAATGTTTGTTTCTTTTATAATGGTTTGGCACTTGATAATTTTCCCCCTGCGATTGTTTCAGATCAACTCGATGTACACAGGAAGAGAGACGCTCCTAATGATTGTTTCCCAGACGCTTGGAATCGAGCAAAGTTTACAAGATGGGGTTGTAAATGTTTGGCGTGCGAGCAATTTTAACGATAAATTCATGAAAGTGGATGACATCCCTGTTGTTAGTCCAAAATCAATGCATGCAATGCACTGCTCTCATCATGGCTCTTTTCTAGCTATTGCTTCTTCAGCGTTGGAAGATACAAGACATTACGGAGCTGTATACTTGTACAAGTTAGTGCATTCATATTCCACTACGTGTTCAGATTAAATTGTCGGATAATCTTGAACAGCAGTGAAGACTGAGAATGGAAATCTTTCATTTATGACTAGGTACATTCCAGAATCGAGAAGTTTTATTAAAATCCAAACATTAGAGTCTGCTCGCCATCCTTTGAAGGTTAAATTCCAGCGTTTACATGGCTCTAAAGAAATGGTCCTGTATGTTGTAAGAGATGATGTGACTGACAATATTCAAGTCTATGTATATCAGGTGGGAAGTTATACCATCTACTATACATATAGTCTAAGGGGAAATGGATTTTTTAACGAAATGAATAATTTTACCCAATCGTGTACCCAACATGCAGGGCTTGAATGGATGGAATTTGGAGCATAAATTCACATCCGATCTTGCATTGGACTTGGAAGTAATGGACTTTTATGACTATGGGCACTATAAAACAAATATAGTGATCCGAGGTATCGGGACAACGGATGTGTTTGCTGCTAAATTTTATGGAGAACCTAATGGTGCCAGGAATTACAGTCTTCTAGTCAATAAGAGAGAACAGTACATTACACGCATGAGTGATCACATACATTAGCTTTAAAAATTGTGAAGCTAATTAGAATAGTCTTATTGGCTGAGTTATATTGCTTATCTTGTTATGAATAGCAGAATAGCTTATAAGTGACCTAATTTATATTAGTGAAATAATGGATTTCTGATACACGGTTCAATAAAGAATTGAACCGCTATAAAATTATGATAAAACGCATGAAAATTAATCATGAACATTATTTTCTTTATTAGCCCACTTTGGTGAACAGAATGGCAACTTAAATGCCACTGATTAACCACATTATATTTTCAATAATACCTCATGCCATTTGTATTTGATTCGTGCACCATGGACTCTCATGAGGGTTACAATTTTTGCAACCGTTCAGTGCAAACAGTGAACACGGCGTTACTCATCGTGTCCTTTTCTGTCGTGAGTTAAAATGTACAGTAATAAAGAAGGATGAAAACTCCTTGGTCATCCACAAAGAATCATCATAATCTGCTCACGATAATACAGTAGTAAATAAATGGAACAGCTATTATATAATCTTAAATAAATTTGCTGAGTGAGGGTTGTGAGATACACGTTTCTATGTGAGTTCCATTTATAAACAAAATTCACCCTAAATTCATAAAATAATCTAATACTCATTTAATAACTACACATACACAAAAATTACAAAATCCTTATGCCCTGAAGAAACTGACGCGCGTGTACAACATGAAGAAATGGTAGTACAACGCCCAACGCCATTACATACGACAGAGACTATTTGAACAGACGATTCATAAATTTTAAAAAATCGTATATTTTTCCCATTCCTCCTAATAATAATGTTGACAGACTCTATAGAAATCTCAAATTATAGTTGTGAAAGGTAACAGCAAAGGTTTAATTAACAAATCAATGCATAAAAATGACAAGTGTACAAACTAAAAACCAATGCAGATCATAGTGTAATAATAAAGATACAACAAATAAGACATTACAGGACACATCGGACATTAAACATACAATTAGATTTTGGTACTGACTAACTGACTGAGTGAATGGAAGTCAAGTAGATTGATGAACCATAAGAGATCGGCAAATATTTAAAAAAACATCAGATAATAGTCACATAATCAACTTTTAGACATTCATGTTTCGATTACAAAATTATTCAAGCAATAGGGGAATAGCCTACCAATAGAAGTATATTGAGCATTTCTCCCTATGCAAATTAAAAATTGATATTACAAAAAATAACTACTACAACTTTTCGATCTGTGAGTGCTCTAAAATTAATTTTAAAACTTCGGGAGAGCAGATAATACTGGATAGAAGACTGCGTTAGAGGGAACGGGAAACAATGCAGAACTGACATACTGACATGTTGGTTATTTTCCAAGTATTAGATACATACGTATGTATAATAGTGATCTAGGTATCTCGACTCTTCATGTTTGCACTGACTGAGTGAGGAGAGCACGACAACACAAGCCTGTGACAAGGAATTATGTATAAACTACCAGTTGTAAGAAGAAACAATAAATAAATTCAAATACTATCATAGAAATTATACGAAGGCTCTATGAGAGCATATATAAATAGTTAAAGCTAAAATATTTGAACCGGGACTACATTGAGCTTTTCCCTAGTTGCACAATTTCACACAAATAAATTTTCCCTAAAGCTATAGGCAGAAGTAAAGGCAAAACAATGCTATAACGAGAATTTATAGACTATACCATTTAATAAAATTAAGATCTGTGAGGGAATGCAATAATTGATTTTAAAACTCTGCACAGCCTGGTTTTTCGATACTCCAAGAAAAATAGTTGAATTAGCATTTCATTCAAGAATGCAAAAAGACACTAGAATTTGATTGTTTTCACTGCATGCAAAGTTGATTTGACAAGTTAATAACATCCATCCAATCCCAGTAACTTTGAAATGGTGAACAGCAAGCATAAAATTTACAAGATACATATACTCAATTACTATTTTTTCCCTACTACCATCAATCATATTTAGCTTTGTAATAAATACCAGCAGTATGTGAGTTATATTAAAATATATGCATTTTATGATATATATTATTGAATTCATCTATTATATTTAGCATTAATTATTAGGATGCAACATTTTTCAGAGCTTGAGGTGAGATTTTCTTCATGTGAGAATCATGATGATAAGTAACTAATTAAGAAACTATTGAAAAATGACAATAGGTAGCCACGAAACATTAGTTTTCATCAACAAATCATGTTGATTATGCAAACAAAAATCCATGTTCAAGATTTCACAAGTTTCTCGATCTCAAGCGAGTCTCAAGCAATAACTTTTGGGATAATTCAAGTTAGAAAAAACTTAACAATGCATGCATTTCATGCTGCTCTGCAATGCTTTGCAACTCAACAGCTTTACTTCCTTACAATTCAACGCTAACGTCTTATATAAACTCGACATACTACGTATTACATATATTTACAGGTTTACAGTGTTTTACTTTTTTCCAGAAATACGAAACAGAAGTCGTAAATACTTAAATAGGGACTGGGTACACGGGAATCCCGGACAGCTAACTCGAATAGTTGCATTCGTATATACGGTCAAACAGACTTGATAAGATAGTCAATGCACTATGTGCTAAAAGTTATAGTATTACCCCTCGTCCCTTACCCCAAAAGTTAACACATAATTTTGTTAAAAGAGAAGCAAAAAAAGTCACCAACTGTACATTACAGTATTACATGCTAACTATAGTATCAATGTGACTATGGGGTCTCCCAGATTGTACTTTTTACAATGGAATCTTTGCAGCATTCCTTGACATACGTTCTAATTGTAGTCGGTCATAAGAGGAAACTACACAACTAGAAAAAACTGAACTGAATATTTCAACACTCAAATATGCAAACTTCAAACTTAAAAATGAGATGCCAATGGCAATGGCGATAATGACAGCCAAATAAGGAGAAAAACATGAGATCCCCGAAAAAAATGACAAACGTGATTACCTAACTGCTTCTAAAAAATAGCAAACTATTCTGATTTTTTCAAAGATCCCATTCTTGACATGATTCCTGATAAAATATCCGCCGATTTTGCTGTTGGTAATATTTTGCGGATAACCTTTCCATCATTTTTCGTCAAAATGATTTCATTGGGTCCAACCTCTCCTTTAGGAGCTTCCTTCTGATTATTTCTTGGGATGTCGAAGAATCGCTTTTTGACATCCAAACCAGCTTTAAGTGGAGATTGAAGCTTCTCCTTGTCTGAAGTAGAATTTCCAACCTCACTTGCATTAGAACTAGAGCCGAGCAATTTTCCTTTTTCTCGTTCCTTTTCTCTTTCTCGCCTAGCTCGTCTTTCCTTGTCCCTGTCTCTTTTACGGCTTGAGTCGTGCCCATGCCGTCTGTGATCGCTACTACGAGATCTGTGTCCGTCTCTGTCTTTCTTGTGGATGTCTCCATTACTTCTTTCTTTATATTTTTCCTGAATCCTGTCCTTGTCTTCATCCTTCAGCCTTTCTTTCTCACTTTTTTCTTTCGTATTTTTCTCGACAGAATCTGAAATCTGTCCACTATTCTCATTTGTAGCTTTTCGTTCCTCCTTCAGAACCAGAACTTTTGCCTCTTTATGACTTTGCATTTCGGAGACAGCACCAATTACAGCTTCTCCACCATCAACTGAAACGGCATCACTACTTCTCTCATCAAGTCTTATAGCATCTCTTTCATTCCCTTCAGTTATAATTTCTAATTTGGTAACTCCCTTGGATTTTTCCGATAAGTCTTCCTCATTGCACAATTCACTAGCACCATTAGTATTACCACAGCTTTCCGTGTCATTGCTGCTCTTTTCCTGTGACTCTGAACTGATTGCTTCATAGCCCTTATTTTCGCGTTCCGGGAATTCCTCCGCTTCATCGAAGTGGGAATAACTTTTAGGCTCCTCTTTCATCTCAGTTTCATCCCGCTGAACCGATTTAGGATTACCAGCAGAATTTTTAAGATTGTTATGGCCATCCCTTTTCCGTTCGGATCTTTCTTTTCGTTTCTCTTTGTTTTCACCAGAATGAGATTTACGACGGTGCTTGCCACCACTATGTCGTCTATGACGATCAGAACTATGTGGCCGATTACTATTTGTCCTACTTTTGTACTTGATGTCTTCTGAAGATCGACTATCCTTCTTGGGTGAGTAAATTGAAGGATTTTTTGAACTTTGGCTGCGGTGTGAACCAAGATTATATTTTTCTCTTGATTCTTCTTGGGGCTCATTTTTTACTTTAACCTCTCCAGTCCCTACAGTTGAGTCACTTTTCGCAGGACTGATTTCCGGATGCAATAATGGCATCCAATTAGGATAGTATTGTCGCAGTCGAACATGCCAAGCTGTAAAAAAACAAAGTCTTTTTTATATAACACTGCATCAGATAGATTTCGACCGATGCCAGGATCAGGATTTCATTGCATACTAGCACACTGTATATTAGCAGTTAATATGACCCCCAGTAGGATGAATACTTTGCTTACCAATACTAGTGACAGCGGAAACGGTTCGGAACTGATGAATAATGTTTCGGGGTAAAAAATAAATGTCATTATCTGACAATTGTATTCGGGCATATCGAATGCCGTCCCGCCTGAGTTGATTAAGCTTAGCATCTTCGATCCATTGAACACACTAAAAGATATAAGAAAAGATGCAAGCTATTAATAGATTGTATAGATTGATGGTCCATGCTTCCTATTGCTGCTTTATAGCTTTGGACCCATGAATACAAATACACTTACTTGGGAAATGGGGGGCTCATGGAGATCAAGTTGGAGCTTCCCAACCAACTCTGGAAAATCCCCAGCGTGAAATGCAATGACATCTTTCGTAATTCGATTTCTCGTGTACGTTTCCCCACAATGTATTGCTTTCAACACCCCTGAAAAAAATATATATAGCCATAGAAATGATTCATTGCTCTAATGCGGAATCTAAATCCATAAAAAACACATACATCTTAATTCTATTACTTACCGACTGCAGCACAAGTCATCCTTTCTATACCATGCCCCACGTGATCCGCATGAGCTTTTGTCCGATCTTCAAACATCATTTCCCTGGCTTCTGATAAACGAGGTAGATATTGAAGATTTCTCAACTCGTTAATACCAGTTCTATTAAAACATATTAGCAAAACAAAAAATATCAACAGCTGATAGTAGATCCCACTAACGGAGAAGTTTAGCTAACTAAGCGGTGACAATGAACGTGTTGTTCAAATGATAAAAAACAGTTTGAAGAACGAACCTTTTCCGCTTGCTAGCATTTCTATCTCTTTCTGTCGGTATCAGTTGCTCCCCAGGACGAATCCACATGATCGGCCCGTCGTTGGATTCTTCCGGACTTTTTCCATCTAAAATAGAAAGGCTTCCCCAAGGCATTACTAAATGCAAAAATGGGTTAGCTTCCAATTTTTTCATAAAGTGAGGGAAGTAGCCACCAGCTTCTTCATGAACGGTTCCAACCAAGCTCAATTGATGCAAGGGACCATATCGGAAAGTTCCACTGGAATAATTAGCCTGGACCTACATAATAAAATGAAAAATCAAAACACGACAACTCGTAGTATTTATGGACAACCCTATCACCAACAGTATTACTGCAAGTTAACGATGCATCAAATATTTTTATCTTTGAATCTTACTTGCTCGCAATACGCAGACATCGTCGTCGTTTCTATATCCGACTGCCTTCCGAGAACTCCAGATTTCACTACCAAAGACGGATTTTCTTCAGCCATGTAGTCCAAAAGATCTGGTAGGTACTTGGCGGCGTCATGGACAACTCCCATAACAAAGTAGGCAAATCCTTTGTCATTTTCATGAAAAACGAGCTGTAAAAACAATGATTCCTTATGTTAAAATATGTAATTTTTTAGAATTAAAATAAAATATGATGTCAATAATAATGTAGTAGATGAGAAAGAGGAATTTATAGATCGTATATCAAATGCCCTTTAAACCTTGAAATATTCTTTCGCCAATTCGTCCATTTCTTCAGCATTCAAATGGTTGATTTCATCTTGGTACGTGTGAAGTACAAGCGCACCTCCATTAGGATGAGTTTCTATCCGAAAATATTCCCTGTACTTCAAAGTTGACAAAAACTTTGAAAATGGATATCGAACACCCTCATGGTGACGTTTTTTATCAGAGCTAGACGATTCTTTATGACTGCTTTTCCGAGAAAATGACGGAGGTCTAGGCAATCCTTCCATAATTTGACTTTTTGATCTACCTTCTTTCTTTTTGTCATCTCTAGAACGATGTCTTCTTCGAGACTCTTCACTGCTGTTGCGTTTATGATGAGATTTTGACGAACAGCTATAAAATAACATCCAATGTCAATGCAACATTCACAAACTATGAAACGAAGTACGAGTGTGAACTAAAGATTGATCAAATAAAATGAACTAACCTCGATTGTGAATTTTCTGATGACTTTTTTCGATCGTGGGAATGCTCTATTTTAATTTTCTTAGCAGTGCATGATTCAGAAGGATCTGTAGCTGTTCTCTTATGACTGGCACTTTCTGACAAACACTCTAACGTTGGTTTCAACTCAAAATTAGAATTTTGTATGGCAACTTTGTTGGCTTCGAATTGACTGAGATCTTTCTTCACTAGTCCTTCCATGGCCTCATGAGTTGAATTCACAGCTGCGGACGGATGTTCAAAATTGTAATCTATAAAGTAAAAAAGATCAAATATGAAAAAATCAGTTGCCTATTGCACTGCTAAAAATTTATATTTTCCATGCGTGAATACTTACGAGAATGCCTATTCCAAGCTTCCCCAAATGACTCATCTTTCTTGGGCGTGAACCCATCATTAGTGTACCCGTTCGAACATTCAACAAGCCGCTCAGGAGATGAAGAGTATAATGGAGATGCTGGATCACAAACAGCTGAAGCCCCTTCAAAGTCAATGTGCTTGAAGACACCGCTGGTTTGAGATTCTCCTTGGTTCTCGAGTGTACTTATTCTCCTTGATAATGCAAGCGAGTCATCTAGCTCATCCATCATGTTTCCTCTGTCTATACTACCAGATCCTGGAGTAAGACAGTGGTAATATCCAGACTCGTTATTAATATCTTCAGGGCACCGATATGAGTTTAAAGGATGATCCTGCAAGGCATTATCCCCTTCATCCATATCGCTATAAACAGGGACGTCATCATCAAACGGCATCTTGGTAGGTGTTAGTCCGCTCAAGGCAATGTCCGACTGAAAACAAATGTTATACATTAGACTAGAATTTAGTATCTCAAGCTCTGTAGTGGATAAATATGAAAAAATTCATACAGGTCCTCCAGGAGTTAGTGGGCCTTGATTTGTACAAATTTCGGGGGTTGGTGGAGCGGGACTGCTTGGGATATCATCGACATGAGAGTCGAAACAGGGCTCTCCATTAGTCACTGGTGAGAAGCTTGCATTAAAATCTTCCCTATTTTCGTCGTATACGGGACCAAAACTATCCTCGTGAGCCAGAACTTCATTTTCTAGTTCTATTCATGAAAAATAAAAATGTGCTTTGTATCTATCATTTGGAAATAACTCTGCTAATAAAAATGGAGCGGAATTATGTTCAGTTAGATTTAGGTGTGATAAAACATGCATTCATTTAATCTAATATGGGAAATGGCAACTAACCATCTTGCGACATTTCTGAAGACGAGTCAATCCTTTCTTGACATTCATTTATAGTTGAATTAGGTTGGACATTTCTTATCTCTGTTTCCGCTTCGAGTTCATCAGTCTCTGAGGGTTCCTCGGTATCATTTTGGTACATTTCAATTCCACCCTGATCGTCCCAAGAGTCTGACTTCGTGTTAGATGGGGAAAAGGTCGAAGAAGAGGATGTTACCATCGAATTTTGTTCATCTTCATCAGTAAGACATTGTTCATTGAATCTTTCTTTATTCGCGGTGTCAAAATGACGGTTTTTTCTAGATTTTTTTGATCTCTTTTCTTTAGCGTGAGGACCCGGGAGACCAGGGAGATTCCGAAACCCCATTTGGTCTCGTTTTTCCCCTGCGGATATCAAATGTTTTGGGATTGTCGATGACGACGAAATGCTTGGGCTGGAGGCAGCTTGGCTATTGTTTGACCCGCC
>Ga0210040_10001799_pt1 | contig 31548 bp, 30 predicted proteins | sample CryGeyCG12114_NA_FD_185462 | JGI IMG/M metagenome (GOLD analysis project Ga0210040, IMG submission 185462) | Groundwater microbial communities from aquifer - Crystal Geyser CG19_WC_8/21/14_NA (SPAdes) (version 2) | ecosystem: Environmental > Aquatic > Deep subsurface > Groundwater | place: USA...
TCACCGCCCACGGCGGCCTGGAGGGGCTCCAGGAGGCTCCCGGACGGTCCGGGGGACCACTGGGCGCGGGTCGCGTTTCCCTCGACGCCCAGCCGGACGACGATGATCGCGGCCGTGTCGGTGGCGCTGGCGGTGGCGGTGGTCTCGGTCATGGCGTGCTCCCGTGCTCGGGGGGCTGGTCAGGCCCCGGGTTGGTGAGTCCACGGTAGCGCCACCGTCTGACAGTTCGCAGCACTTGCCGCGCGGGTCAGTCGATCACCTGGTGCGCCTGCAGATGCGGCCCCATCCGGGTCGTCGTCCCCGGCCACCGCCCAATCAGCAGCGTTCCGCCGACGCTGGCCGGGAACGGCTCGTCGTGCACCACCTCCAGCACCTGGCCGCTGATGTCCTCGCCGCCCCACCACGTCCCCGGGGCGCACGTCACCCGGTCCCCCACCTCCCACGACGCCACGGCCTCGGGGTCCAACGGGTTGGACAAGGTCAAGTCGATCAAGTCGCTCACGGCGCGCTCCAGCGCTCGGGGGGCTGGTCAGGCCCCGGGGTTGGTGCGCCCACCGTAGGAGCAGCCACCGACAGCCCACGACCCGAAGACGCCGGGCCAGCCGGCATGGGGTGCAGGCTGGCGGGCACTCGTCGCCCACCCTCTCGAGGCCCGTTTCGAGGCGCCGCCAGCGTTGCCGCCGCGAACACGTGGCTTGGCGGCGTCAAGCAGCAGCGCATCACCCTGACCCGCCTGCACGACGAGCGCGCTTGGCTGCCGCCGCCACTCCACAGGGCGCGGCCACGGCGCGGGCGGCCAAGAGTCCAGGCGACCATCTACTGGCAGCTCACCCGATCGTTGCGGTCACTACTGGCCGCTGAGTCTCTCTCCCGTCCGTCCGACGTAGCCCGCCGAGCACTGGGCAGCCGTCCCCTGGCGCGTTCGTAACCACGCGCGACGTCACCATCACGGAAACTCACATCTATGGGTGTATGAACGACAACCATTGGGTATGGTTGTCCACGTCACAACGAATACGGAGGTGTGCCGTGCGGATGGGTGGAGTGACTGAGGTGGCCGAGCTCCTAGGGGTGTCTCGGCAGCGGGTGGCGAAGCTGCGGGAGCGCCCCGACTTTCCCGACCCGCTGGGCGAGCTTGCCCAAGGCCCGGTCTGGGACCTCGACGCCGTACAGGCGTGGCAGGGGTCGGGGCTGCGGCAGTCCACCGCCGGTCGGCCCCGCGCGGAGGTGGTGGCTCGGACGCTGGGCGGCCGCTTCGTCCTCGAAGAGCCCCGGATCGGCGCGGGTGGCTTCGCCGACGTCTACCGCGCTGTCGACCGCAAGCACGCCGAGGCGGGCGCGCCGCTCGTGGCGGTCAAGCTCCTGCGTGACGTGCAGTCGGTCGACCCGGAGTCAATTCGCCGGTTCAAGCGCGAGCTGCGGCTGCTTGAAGGCCTTGAGCACCCCAACGTGATCCCGATCCTCGGTCACGGCGAGACGGCCGAGGACGGCGTCTGGTACGCCATGCCCCTGGCGCAAGGCAGCCTCAGCGCCTACATCGAAGAGATCGATGGAAACCCCGCCGAAATCCTCGACGTGATGCGGCAGGTCTCCGCCGGACTCGCCTACGTGCACGCCCGGGACATCTTCCACCGCGACCTCAAGCCGGGGAACATCCTCCTCACCGAGAACGGCGGCTGGGCGCTCTCCGACTTCGGCCTGGCCGTCGAGGCGGAGCGGAAGACCACGGTGCTCACGTCGACGCTACGGGCCGGGCTGGGCTCATGGTGGTACACCGCACCGGAGCAGTGGAAGGCCGCGCGCAGCGCCAACCACCTCTCCGACATCTACAGCCTCGGCAAGGTCCTGCAGGAGCTCGTGACCGGAGAGCCGCCGGTCAACAACGAGATGCCGGCCGGTCCTCTGCGTCCGATCGTGGAGCGGGCGATCTCCAACCGCCCCGAGCAGCGATACCAGAGCGTCGAGGAGTTCCTCGAGGCGCTCGAGCGCGCGGTCGAGGCCCCCAAGGGCAAGTGGGAGACCGCCGACGACGTGGCTAAGCGGATCCTTGAGCGGGTCCGACTGCCCAAGCCGGCTCCCGAGGACCTCGACGAGCTGCTCACCTGGAGCCAGGGACTCGACGAAAGCGACTCCGAGGACATGGCCGCGCTCTGCCGAGTCCTGCCCTGGATCTCCGGATGGTCGATCAAGCAGCTGTGGCACCGGGACAGCGGCGCCTTCCAGCGCGTCTTCGAGCGCTTCGGCGACCACGTCGCCTCCACGGGCTTCGGTTTCGAGTTCTGCGACGTGCTGGCCGACTTCTGCCGCCGCGCCGTCGAGCAGACCCAGGACACCAACATTCTGCGCACTGCCGTGCGGTTGCTCGCCAACCTCGGCGCGAACCACAACCGCTGGTACGTCCGCACCGTCCTCACCGCGATTCTGCAGAACATCCGCGACACCGAGACCGCCCTGACCGCCGTCGAGGGCCTGCAAGCGGCCGACGACTCCGCCGTCAGGTGGTCCGTCACCGACTTCAGCCTGCGATCCCTGCACCCCGCCCTGCGCTCCGGGATCGAGAAGCACCTCGAGCACTCCCAGGCCAGCTGACCCCACTTTTCAGTCCCCCGAGGACCACGACCGACCCGGTCGAGGCTCCGCACAGCCGCGGGACGGCACCCTTCCCCATGTTCGACGACGAGACGATGATCGGCGGCTCACTCGTGAAGCTCAGCACGCAGGACATCAACGACTACTTCAACACCACCCGCGTCTCGATCAAGGACAACCCAAAGCTCAGGGTCCCCCAGCAGGAGGGGCACGCCGCAGCCGTCGCCCACTTCGCGGCCGGCGGAGGCCGCGCCATGGAACAGATTCCCGTCGGCTGCGGGAAGACCGGCCTCATCACGCTTCTGCCGTTCGGCTGCGCCAACGGCCGGGTCTTGGTCATCGCCCCGAACCTGACGATCCTCGGGCACCTGATCGCCAAGCTCGACATCACTAGTCCCGAGTGCTTCTACAGAACCTCCGGCGCACTGACGGACCTACGCCACGCCCCCGCCATCGCCGAACTCGACGCCGAGGCGAACTTCAGCGACCTTGACGAGGCGCACATCGTGGTCACCAACATCCACCAGCTCGCCAGCGCAGGCGGCCGCTGGCTCGGCGACCTGCCCAAGGACTACTTCGACCTCATCATCGTCGACGAGGGCCACCACAACGCCGCCTCGAGCTGGCAGAACGTCTTCGAGCGGTTCCCCGCGGCCAAGGTGATCAGCCTGACCGCCACCCCCTTCCGCGCCGACGACCGGCCGGTGGAGGGGGAGGCGATCTACCACTACCCCATGGCCGAGGCGATGCGCCGCGGCTACATCAAGCACATTCAGGCCTCCAACGTGGCACCTAGCGAGCTCGTCTTCAGCTACCGCGGCGACGAGCGCACCCACACCCTCGAGGAGGTTCTGCGCCTGAAAGAGCGCACCTGGTTCTCCCGCGGTGTCGCGCTGGCCGAGCAGTGCAACGTCTCGATCGTCGACGCCTCGATCGAGTGGCTCAAGCACCTGCGCGAAGGCGGGACCCACCACCAGATCGTCGCCGCAGCCTGCTCCGTGGACCACGCGCGGGCGATCCGACGCCTCTACGAGGAGCGCAGCTGGACAGCCCACGAAATCCACTCCCACATGCCAGAGGCCCAGCGCGCCCGCGTCCTGCGCGACCTATCCGACGGCGTCCTCGACGTCATCGTCCAGGTTCAGATGCTCGGCGAGGGCTTCGACCACCCGCCTCTCTCTGTGGCTGCGATCTTCCGTCCCTACCGCTCCCTGAGCCCCTACATTCAGTTCGTCGGACGGGCGATCCGCGTCACCCGCCCCAACGCCCCAGGCCACCCCGACAATCGAGGCATCATCGTCAGCCACGTCGGGCTCAACCTCGACCAGCACTGGGACGACTTCAAGCAGATCGACGCCGACGACCAAGAGCTGGTGCACGCCTGGCTCGCCGGCGCCGAGCAACCTCTGCCCCGCAGCCGCGACGATGGCGACCGCTCACCGCTGCTACCGGACATGATCGTCCGCCACGAGCTCACCCTCGACCGGTTCCTCGGCGAGACTTTCCTTGACATCCCCCAGGACGATCTTCCTCAGCGGATTCTTGAGGTCCTCAAGGCCCAGGGCATCGACCCCGCCGCCGCCGGCCTGGACCCCGAGATACTCCGCGCACTGCAGGACACCCGCCTACCCGCTGGGCCCACCGGCCCGGTCGCCCAGCCTGTTCAGCCTCAGGCGCACCGGCAGGCACAGAAGCACAGGCTCGACGAGCAGTCCCGGGCGCTCGCCTATCGCATCTGCACCGCAGCTCAGCTGGCGCCCGGCGGCAAGAAGCTCGCGGCCAAGGGCGGAACCGGGGCCACGACCGACTTACAGGCCGTCATCATCCTGGTCGCCAGGGCGGTCAACGCCCACGTCGGCAAACCGTCGAACAGCCGTCGTGACCTTTCCATCGACGAGATCCAGTCCGCCTTGGACGACCTCGAATCGATCGGCGACGCCGTCCAGTCCGACGTCCTCCAGCGGATCGCCTGATGCCGGGCCGACCGCGGTCCGTTTTGCTCAGGCTTGAGGTGCGCCCGGCCGGCCACGCCTGCAAGTGCAAGCACAACGCCCAGCACACCATCGCCAAGGGCGAGCTGCGACTGGTGGTGAGGGAGTCCGGGCCCGCCAGCGGTGAGCAGGGCTACTGCGCGCCCTGCGGCCTGAAGATGCTCGCCGCCGCGCGGGAGGCGCTCGACCAGCATTTCGAGTCGCTCACCGGGGAGAAGGAACACCACCAGTAGACAGGACGGGATGGGTGCGGCTTGTCGGCTCGCGCGTCGTCGCATCACTGCGCCGGACCAGGGCTCACTGCGGGAACCGCTCCTCCGAACATGCGACGACTCGGACGATATCGACTTGGAACCGTCGCCGCCTGCACCAATGTGTCGTCCCGCGCCCCTACCATGCGCCCGCGACGCACGACAGATGGACGTCCGAAGGACGACCCGACTGATCGTGACGCGGCCGGGGCTGTGCACCGCTCCGCTGGACATCAGCCACCCATCACACCGGAAGTGACGCCGCGGCGCAGCGCACGGCCAGACCAGACCAGAGCACGCACGACCAAAACCGCGACCGACGGGGGCAGCTGTGAGCGACATCGCCGGTGAACTTGCTCGTGTCCGCGGTGCGTTCGAGCAGCCCACGCTGACGCTCCTGCACCAGAAGCTGGCACCGGTCATCATCGCGATCTTCCGCAGCTCCTTTGGCCGCGACGTGGCGAGCATCCCCGCCCCACGGCTGCACGACCAAGTCGAGGCCTACCTCGACGAGCTGCGCCTGGCCGGCGAAACAGAGCTGCCGGCCGGGTCCGGCCGCGACCTGTGCCTGCGATGGATGCGCGGCCAGTGGCTGGTGCGCAGCACCGACGGCGACGGCACCGAGGTCTACTTCCTGACCTCACACGCGCAGGACGCGCTGACCCTGGTCAAGAGTCTCACCCGGGAGCGAGCCAGCCTGTCAGAGCACCGCATCGCCACCATCCTCAACGCGGTCCGCCGGTTCAACACCCAGGTCAACCCCGACCGCGCCGCGCGGGTGGGCATCCTCGACAGCGAGATCACCCGCCTGACAGCCGAACGAGACCGGCTCCTGGACGGCGGAGACCTGCCACAGGTGTCGGCCGACTACATGCTTGAAGGGTTCGGCGAGCTCATCTCCCTGGTCGCGGCGCTGCCCAGCGACTTCGCCCGCGTCGAGGAGGCCTACACCGCCCTGCGCAGCGGCATCCTTGCCTCCTTCCGTTCCGAGCAGCGTCCCGCCGGCGAGGTCATCGACGACTACCTCCACCGCGCCGACACGCTGATGACCGCCACCGCCGAGGGCCGGGCGTTCGAGGGGGCCCTAGCGCTGCTCAGCGACGAGGCGCTGCTGTTGCAGCTGCGCGAGGACCTCACCGCGCTGCTCGAGCACCCGCTCGCCGATGACATTCTGCTCGATGTCGACCGCCGCGAGCTGCGTGGCGCCGTCGGGCTGATTCGCGGTGGCCTGGACCGGGTGCTGGCCCGACGCAGCCGTGTCACGGCGACCCTGCGGGACTACATCGTCACCCACGACATCACCCGCGACCGCGAGCTGGACGCCACCCTGCGGCAGATCGACGCGGAGCTGGCCACATGGATGCAGACCGCAGGTCCGCGGGCCGCCGTACCGCTGGAGTTGCTGCCGCTCCGGGTCGACGTCGACCACCTGCGGGAGCGGTTCCACAGCCCGGACACCGACGCCGGTCCGCCGCCACTCAGCGACGTCAGCGACCACCGTCCCGCCGGGGTGTCGCTGACCGACCTGCTCGCTCAGGGCGGCCCGTCACTGGACTCGCTGCGGCGCAAGCTGCGCGAGGCGCTGAGTAGGCCGGACTCGCTGACCTCCCTCGGCGCCCTGTTCGACGGCCTCGACCCGGCACTGCGCCGGCCGGTAGAAATCTTCGGGCTGCTGCACCTGGCGACCAACCTGCCGGGCCTGGACCGGCACGAGGACGCCGAGACCTACCGGGCCATCCGCCCGGACGGCTCCACGCGCCCGCTGGCAGTGCCGCGCGTGGCACCCCGCGACGAGGCGCCCACCGCATCGCCCAGCAGACGCACCGACCACAGCCCGGCCTCCGTGCAGGCCGCCACCGAGGAGGTCCCATGAGCGAGCGCGACCCCGCCGCCGGTGTCCCGTTCGACGCCCCCGCCGGCGACGCGGACGGCTACGACGGTCTGCAGGACGACGTCGAGGCGCTTCCACGCATGGCGGCGGACGACGCCGACCCGGACGACCCGGAGCGGGAGCGCACCTCCAGCGTGGCCTTGTTCGAGGGCGATGAGGGCGGCCTAGAGGTCGACCAGCGGCGCGCGCTGGTCGTGCTGGTCAAGCAGCGGTTCATCAGCGGGCAGACCCACCCGAAGGAGTGGCGGGCGCTCACCCGCAACGTGCGGCCGATCCGCGCCCGGCTCAACGACCTGTTCCTCGAGCTGCACCTGGACACCGAGCGCGAGGTGGCCTTCAAGCGGCAGGTCGCCCCGGAAGGCGGCGGTCGCCCGTTCCCGACCCTGCTCTACGACGCCCCGTGGGGCCGAGAGGACACCATCCTGCTGGTGTTCCTGCGCAGCCGGTTCCGCAGCGAGCAGGCAGCCGGCACTGAGCGGGTGTTCGTTGACCGCGAGGACATGCTCGAGTTCGTCGAGCAGCACCGGCCCGCGCACGCTACCGACCAGTCCGGGGACGGCAGGCGAGCCACTAAGGCCATCGAGGCGCTGTACAGCGCAGGCCTGCTGATTGGGCGCAGCACCGGGGACCGCTTCGAGGTCAGCAACGCCATAGAGGTCTTGCTCTCGATGGAGAAGCTGCAGCAGCTGCTGGCCTGGCTGCGCACGCAGAACGGCTCCACGCCGGACGGTTCCGGCAGCGCGCCCGCCTATGCCGACCGCGATCCCGACGCCCCCGTTGCCGCCGAGAGCGAGAGCTGACCGATGACCACCAGCGACCACCCCGACCTGTTCGCCGCCGAGCAGATCACCTTCGCCGCGGCGCGCACCGGCGGACTGGGCACCTTCGTTCAGGACGCCGGGCTGCTCTTCCACGTCGACGGCGCGACCGAGGGCACCTCGCAGTGGAAAGCCGAGACCTTCCAGTTGGTCAACTGGGGCGGCTTTGAGGGCCGCGTCCGCTTCGACTTCCACCCCGGGGCGACGCTCATCTCCGGCGCCTCGGGCACCGGCAAAAGCACGCTGCTCGACGCCTACATCGCGCTGATGATGCCGTCGGACACCTCTTTCAACGGCGCATCCAACGACGCGATCAGCGGCCGCGCCCGCAGCGCCGAGCAGCGCAACCTGCTCAGCTACTTGCGGGGGCAGACCGACACCACCGCCGACGCCAACGGTCAGGAGAAGGCGAAGGTCCTCCGCGGCGAGGGCGGCGCCACCTGGGGTGCAGTAGGCATGACCTTCGTTGACGACCGCCGGCGGCGCTTCACCGCCTTCCGGGCCTACTTCGTGCCCGCCCGCGCCCGCCGCGCCGGCGAGTACACGATGCGGATGGCGACCTACGACGGCGTCCTCGACCTTGCCGACCTGCAGCAGCACATCGGCGCCGGCGACCAGCACTTCGCGCCAAAGGCGCTCAAGGCCGCCTTCCCGGGACTAAAGACCCACGACACCTACAGCTCGTTCGCTACGACCCTGCACACCAAGCTCGGTATCGGCGCCAACGGCGACGGCGCGAAGGCGCTGCGCCTGCTGGTGCGCATCCAGTCCGGCCAGCAGATCCGCACCGTCGACGAGCTGTACAAGGAGATGGTGCTGGAGCGGCCGGCCACCTATGACAAAGCCGACGGCGCCATCGCGCACTTCGACGACCTCGAGGCCGCCTACCTGGCGATGAAGACTGAGCAGGACAAGGCCGACCTGCTCGCGCCGATCATCGACTTGCAGGCCCGTCTGGTGAGCGCCCGCGCCGAGGTCGACACAATCGACACCTTCGGGCTGACCCTGACCGGGGACACCCCGATCAGCCTGTGGACGCTGCGCACTGAGGCGACGCTGCTGAGCGACGCCGTCGACGCCAACCGCACCGCGCGGGAGATCGGTACCGCCCAGCTGGCCCGGGCCAGCGAGACCGAGGACGGCCTCGCCCGCGAGCTGAACGCGGCCCAGGAGGAGCACCGCGCCAGCGGCGGGGCCGACCTGGACCGCCTCGCCGACGAGATAGAGCTGGCGCAGCGGCGGCGCGACGATCGGCTGGCCCGCCGCAGCGCGCTGGCGCAGCGCACCACGGCGCTGGCCGCTCCGCTGGGCAGCCGGGAGGACTTCGAGAGGCTCCGCGCTGACGCTGCCACGTTCCTGGCCGGCCACGAAGCCGCCCGCCGTGACCTGGCTCGCCGCCGCGACGCCGTCGGCCGGCAGCAGTACCCGCTGATGGACCGCAAGGGCGAGCTGAGCCGTGAGCGCGAGTCGTTCACCGGCCGCGGTGGCCGCGTGCCGCTGGGCCTTGACGAGATGCGACGCCAGGTCGCCGACGCGGTCGGCATGTCCCCGGACGAGCTGCCGTTCCTCGCCGAGCTGATCGACGTCGCGCCCGAACACGCCCGGTGGCGCACCGCTGTGGAGACCGTCCTCGGCGGCAGCGCCCGGGTGCTGTTAGTCCCCCGGGAGCGGCTGGAGGCCTTCTCCGCCGCCATCGACCCGCTGCGCCTGCGCGGCCGGCTGACGTTCGAGGGCGTGCCCTCGACCGAGCACCGCCCAGGCGCCGGCGACCCCGACCGCATCGCCGGCAAGCTGCTGCTCAAGAACCACCCGTTCAGCGCCTGGGTGGCCCGGCACGTGGCCGACCCCGCCCGCAACGCTCTGTGCGTGGAGACGTCCGCCGACCTCACCGGGCCTGGCTACCGCGTCACTCTCGCCGGGCAGACCCGCTCAGGCACCCGCGGCACGCACGGCCGCGCCGAGGCCCGCGACATCATCGGGTTCTCCAGCGCCGATGCGATCGCCGACATCGACCGCCAGCTCGGCGCGCTTGAGCCGCAGCTTGCCGCCCTCGACGAGCAGCTGACCCGAATTCAGGAAGAGGAGGCCGCGCTCGACCGCACCCGGATGGCGTACGCGGCCGTGCAGGACGTGCCGTTCGACGACATCGACGTGGCCGGCGTCGAGGCCCGCATCCGCGAGCTTGAGGCCAACCGCCGCGCCATCTTGGAGGCCGACGACCGCCTGCGTGCCCTCGCGGCGCACATCCACCAGCTGAAGGGGCGCCTGGACAAGGCCCGCGAGCACCGGTTCAGCCTGCAGGGCAGCAAGAAGAGCCTAGATGGCGAGCACCTGCGGCTGGCCGAGAAGCAGGACCGGGTGAGCATCGAGCTCGACCGCATAGAAGGCGAGGGCCGGGTGATTCTCGACGACGAGCAGGTCGTCCGCCTCGACGCGGAGTTCGACGCGGCCGCCGCGCCTGGCGACCCGACCGACCACGACCAGTTCCCGACCAACCTCGGTCATCTGCGCAAGCGGCTGGTCGGCGCCATCACCGCGGCGAAGCTCGAGGTGGAACGCACCGAGGCCGAGCTCGTCCGGATCTTCGAGGCCTACCAGCGCAGCTGGGAGGACCCGAACCTGGGCGTGAGCGCCGCGTCGTACCCCGACTACGCCCGCGTCCTGGACAACATCGTCACCACCGGGCTGCATCAGCGGCGCGAGGAGTGGCGCCGCCGGCTCACCACCTGGAGCGGCCAGGACCTAGTGCCGCTGTCCGGGACGATGGACTCCGCCATCGAGGACATCGAAGACCGGCTCGCACCCATCAACGACATCCTGGCCACGCTGCCCTTCGGCGCCGGTCGCGACCGGCTGCGCATCAAGCTGCGCCGGCTCGCGCCCGAGCACGTCCTGCAGTTCCGCCGCGACCTGCGCCGCCTGTCCTCGGTAGCGACGAAGGGGCTCGAGGACAGCCAGCTGGAGCGCCGGTTCGCCGACCTGCAGCAGTTCATGGCGCAGATCCGCCGCCGCGACGACCCTCGCGCCACTGCGGAGCTCACCGACCGCGACCGGCTGCTCGACGTCCGACGGCACGTAGAGATCACCGCCGAGCGGCACAGCTCCGACGGTGTCCTGCTGTCCATGCACTCCGCGCTCGGCGGCAAGAGCGGTGGGGAGAGTCAGGAGCTGGTGGCGTTCATCGTCGGGGCCGCGCTGCGCTACCGCCTCGGCGACGAGCTGCGCGCCCGCCCGCGGTTCGCCCCGGTGTTCCTCGACGAGGGCTTCGTCAAGTCCGACGCCGAGTTCGCCGGTCGCGCCGTGCAGGCGTGGAAGGGCCTGGGCTTCCAGCTGATCGTCGGAGCGCCGCTCGACAAGGTCACCGCGCTGGAGCCGCACATGGATGAGCTGCTGGCCATCACGAAGAACACCGCCACCGGCTACTCCTTCGTCGCCCGCATCACCGACGCCGTCGACCGCAGCGGCGAGCGGGCGTGAAGACCCCGGAGCAGGTTCTCGGCGACGTCGCCCGCCGGGTGAGAAACACCTGGGCGGCGACCCTCGCCGGCATGGCGGACACGCCGGCATGGCCGCAGGCCTTCCCGATCGGGGAGCCGACGTCAGCCCAGCTCGGCGCCGACTTCGCCGCGGCCTCCCACCGGGTGGCCACCTGGCGGGACTGGGCCGCCGCTCACGGGCTGCGGCTCACCTATCGAGCCCGTCGCGTCCTGGGCACCGACCAGGAACTGCCCACCCACCTGCACGTGCCCGACCTCGACACCGCGGCGACCCTCTGCGCCGGCGACTGGCCGGCCCGGATCGCCCGCGGCCGGCACCGGGCCGCCGTCCTGGCCAGCCGCTACCCGCATCTGGCGCAGCCTGACCGCACGCTGAGCGCCGTCGACAAGCTCTCCGACGTCGACTTCAACCTGCTGTGCCGGGCCGCAGACTGGTTTGCCGCCCACGACGCAACCGGCCTCACGCCCCGTCAGGTGCCGATCGGCGGCCTGCACGCCAAGTGGCTCAACACCCGCCATGCCCTGGTCGCCGAGCTCGCCGGCGTGGAAGACCTGCGGCTGGCACCCCGGCACCCGGCCCGGATCCACTTCACCTACCTCGACCCGAACCACCGCGCCGCCGGCGGACGCATGCACGACTCGGCCACCGTCGGCGACCCCGTTCGCATGCCGTACCGACCGGAGACAGTGATCATCTCCGAGAACAAGGACACCGCAATCCACTTTCCCGCGTTGCCCGGCGGGGTGTCGGTCGAGGGCGTCGGCCGCGGCGGCGGCACGGCCGCGGCCTTCGACTGGATCGCCCGGGCACCCCAGGTCTTCTACTGGGGCGACATGGACGCCGACGGCCTGGAGATCCTCGACGGGTTCCGCGCCGCCGGGGTGCCGGCCACGTCGATCCTGATGGACCCGGCCGCGTACGAGGCCTGGAAGCCCTTCGGCACCAACGTCGACCAGTACGGCAAGCCGCTCGGGCCGCGCCCGCCGCGTCCGGTTCCGCACCTGACCGACGCCGAGCGCGCCCTCTACGAGCAGCTCATCTCGCCGGGCTGGATTGGTCACCGCCGCATCGAGCAGGAACGGATCCCGCTGGTCGTGGCGTTGGAGAGGGTTCACCGCGGGTAGCGCTGCGCGATCGCGCAGCGATGGTCCACCGGCTTCCTCGGGGACCGCATCCGCGGGTCATTCGCCGCCAGCCCGGTCATCCCGATGCCGGTGCGGGCCGGGCGGCTCTACTGGCCCGCTGGAGCCGGAACCTGCCGCCTGAGTACACGAGCCCACTCCGCCACCTCGTCGGGAAGGGCTCCCAGCCCGTACGAATGCTGACGCAGCAAGGCCTCCGTGGTCTGAGCCGGATCTTGGGTCCGCGGGTCCGAAGTCATCGGCCAGGCGGTGATCGGGCGCTTGACGTCGAGGGATTTCCAGGCCCAGACCGGGTGTGAGGCCCCGGCGACGGTGATCCACGCGTACCGGGTGGGCAGACCGGCAGCAGCGACAGCAGGCGCTGCCGCGAGTGCCCGCTTGAGGTCGGCGAAGGCCAGCGCCGCGCCCTGCGGGAGCGCCGTCCAGCCACGCGCGCTGTACCACTCGACCAGCTCCGTCTCGAGCGAGGCCATCAGCCCGAGGTAGCCCGCAGCTGCATACCTCTCCTCGGCCGCCTCCAGCAGCTGCGTTCCCAGCCCGCCGCCCCGTGCCCGCTTGGACACGGCCAGGAACAGCAGCTCACCCCAGATTCCCTCCGGCTGTGGTCCCAGATCCACGTCGTGCGCCGGCTGCACGACGGCGACACCGACAACCTTCGCGTCGCCGTCCACTGCGACGGTGAACTGCCACCCGGCCTCAGCGAAACGGGATTCCACCTGCTGCCAGCTGCGGGGAAAGTGGCTGCTCCAGAACTTGCCGAACATGCTGGACCCCAGCCGCTGGATGGCGCGAGCGTCGGCGGGCTCACCTGGCCGGAGGGCTGTTGTCACCCCTTGAACGTAGGCCCGCTCCGAGCAAGCATCCCGCCGGTCGAGCCCCCCAGCAGCACCGCACCGGCATCCAGCACAAGGCGGATATGCTCCTAGGGCAGGTGCTCCAGCGACGTAGCGGCCTCCAGGGCCAGCCAGGACTCGGCGAAGCGCCGCATGTAGTCGCCGCACGCAGTCAAGGTGGCGGACGACAGTGCGGCCATGTCGGGAAACTGCGCACGCAGGTCAGCGCCCAGTCGGCGCAAGGCTCAAGCCTCGCCGCACGGTCGGATCTGCAGGCTCTGCCGGATCCGCATAAGCCTGCGTTCGCGCTCGATCTCGGCCGGGGTCGTCTGAATGGGCGCGATCTGGGCGTACTTCAGGCACAGCCTGTCCCACTCAGCGTTGCTCTCGCGCTGCTCGGCTGCTTCCTCGCGCATCTTGCGCCTGTCCTCGTCGCTGTACCTGATGAGGGTTATGACCACCTCCTCGGAGAAGGGTTGCACCTCTGGCACAGCTGCGCGGGTCATCTAAATTGCGTGGAGACCGGCTCGAGGAAGAACAGTTCTTGGATGCTGTTGTAACCCACGACCTCAGCGGTGATGTGAAGGTTGTCCTTCGTGCCGATCGAGTTGGGCACGTCGGATCCGGTGATCTTCAGGTCGTTGATGTTGACGTCCTGGAACTGGAAGTTCGGGCCGCTCCTGCTCGTCGTGCTGTAGTCCCCGGGTCCGATAAGAAGGTCGTACCGGGTGTCGTAGTCGTCGTGATTGCTCATGTAGGCGACGTTTCCGTCAAACTCGATGATCTGCCCCTCGTAGGTGGCAGCGAACTGCGCGACCGTGGCGTCGCCCGGACTCGTCAGCGCCAGGAGGGCGGCGAGGTCAGCGTTGTTCTGCGCAGTCAGGATGGGCTCGGCGCCGGGCTGCGTGACGGCAACACCGGGCTCGGTGCCCACCTGCTGCGCGGGCAGTGTCTCGGGCGATGCAACGCTCGGCATCGCTGCGGCCTCAGTCGCGGGAACGGTGGCGGGCGCGGCAGAAGCGGCGGACGGCGTCGAGGTGCCATCGCCACCCTGGCTCTCGACCGCGACGCCGGCGCCGATGATGAGCACCATCGCGCCACCGGCCAGCGCCATCCACCGCCACGGCGCCTTCGGCTTGACCCGGCGGAAGCTCAAGGTCGTCCGCAACGTCCCTTGGCTCTGGGAGACGAGCTCCCAGCCGTCCTTCTCCCACTTGGCAGCGGTTCTGGCTTCTGTCCCGCGGAGGGTCTGCACGTCCTTGAGCTCGTACTGCGCGTCGTCCGCATGAGCAGGCTTCTCGATGACCTCGGGCACGACCGGCAGCCTCCGTCGACGACTGCCCCTGGCGAGACCAACACGCCTGAGGCGGTCGGATCCTGTGACGAGGGGGTCTCAGGGGGCGGAACAGCTGTAGCCCGTGGCCTTTGAGGACAGCAGGTCGCGGTGGTGGGCAGCCCGAGAATGGGACCGGTGACGCCACCTCGAGCGGTGCGCTTCACCGAGCCGCCACCACCCACGGCGCGATCAGGACGTGCTCGGAGAGGACGCCGGCTCAGCGCGACCCGAGTACGAGTAGCGAGCGGCTCTCTGACCCGAACGGTTCGACGGTGTAGCGGAGCTGCAGCAGACACTCAGCCAACGCCGGGACCATGGTTGCCTGCACTGCGGTGTGCACCGTCCCCTCGCGCACTTGCTCGGAGGTGGCCCGCTGGTGCTGGTGCCAGCTGACGACGATGCCCGGCCGGCCGGGCTCAGGGCTTAGGCACACCCCGCCGGCGGTCTCCTCCCCCGCGCAGTCGTGCAGCGCCAGCCCGGACTCCACCAGCGCCGAGGCCACCTCGACCACCAGCGTCACCAACTCGTCGTCCTCGTCGACGTCGTGGTCCCATTCGGCCGGCAGCCGGTCGAGCTGCTCGCTGAGGTCGCTGAGCCACGCCCGCTCCTCGGGCAGCTGGCGACGGACGATGCGGCCGTCGGGGCGCAGTGCTCCGTAGACCGCCTGCCCCGACTCGGCCTGCCCCGCCCATTCGGCCTCGATCCGGTCGGGGAACGGGCCGGCCACCACCTGCTCGCCCGGCTGGTCTTCGAGCTCGTCGACTAGCCACCAGGCTGCCGCCGGTCGCCCCTTGAGGCTCTCGCCCGCGGGGTGCGCGGCGAGCCCGGGGGGCGCGGTCTCCTCCGGCACCGCCACCGCCGACGATCCGGACACTGGCGGGCTACCCGCCTCACCGGTCGCGGCGGGCGCGCCGACGGCGGCCAGGACCCCGGCCTGCTGGCGCTGCCCCTGCACCTGGTTGCGCTCGAATTCGTACTGCGTCGTGGAGCTCTGCGCGAGGAGCACGACGACGGCGGCCAGCACGATGAAGCCCACCACGGCGACCACCGGCCAGAGCAGCATCAACGTCCCGCCCCTGAGCCAGGCTGCGTGATCATAGGAACTCCTCGACGCTTCGTCGCGGGCGTGGGAATGCCGCGGACGTTGAGCAAACGTAGGACTCAGCAATCGACGCAAGGAGCGCTCGGAGCCGGACGGTGTTGCCCGTCATCCAATCGTTCCCCGCGGCCCTGAATCGGTCGCTGACCCGCCCTTCGTATGCCGTCTTGTCGACAGGAATGACATTGCGACCTGGTCTTTCACCAATCGTTAGTGATTGGCCGAGTCGGTCATCCGGCGCGACCTGGCGTGTCGTGGAGTCCGAGCTGATCTGTGCTGAGAGCCGAGGCCCCGTGACGGTCGTGAGGGTTGATGTTGAGTCTCATGTGTCTCACGATTGAGGCATGAGCAGTCCGATCGTCGCCGGCTTCACGACCCTGCCCGCCCGCGAGGCCTCCGAGGTCGTAACCGCCCACCCCGAGCTCGGCGACTCCAGTACTACAACGCCGCTGGTCTTCGCCGTCACCGCCCGGGACACCAGGGAGGCCGCGGTCCTTACCGACCTGCTGTCGGTGATGCGCGGGCACCTGCGTGACTCCAGCGCCACCCGCAACGCGGTCATGCACGCACTGCTGCCCACCGAGCCGGACTTTCCCATGCCCCCCGCGCTGCTCGAGCAGGTCAACCGCAACGCCAAGGCCCGCGGGGACCTGGCCCGGGAGTTCGGGCTGCTCTCCAGCGCCGCCGTCGCCGCCCTGGCCGAGTCCGCCTCCACCAACGCCTCAGCGATCGCCAGCCGGTGGAAGGCCGAGGGCAAGGTCTTCACCACCACCTCCGCCGGACAGCAGCGGTTCCCCGGCTTCCAGTTCGGCGCCGGCGGGCGGCCCCTGCCCGTCATCGCCCAGGTGCTGGCGGTGCTGGGCGCTCGGCTCAGCGGCTGGGAGCTGGCCCTGTGGTTCACCGGCAGCAACGGCTGGCTGGGCGGCGAGCGGCCCGTCGACGTCCTGGACAGCGACCCCGAGCTCGTCATCGAAGCCGCCGGCCATCTGGCCGCCGGCCATCTGGCCGCCGGCCATCTGGCCGCCGACCTCCTCGACTAGCCCCCGATGCCCCCCGCCGCCCGGCGGCCCTCTCGGGTCCCCCCGGCCACCGTCAGCCCGCCACCCCCGGCAGACCTCACCGCGCTGGACCCGCTGCTGGCCACTTGGCCGGCGGGCCGGGAGTTCCACCGCTGCTTCGACGTCGACTGGGGAGCGCGGCAGTTCTATGCCGGCACCCCCAGCCGGCGCGGCCGTTTCCACCCCTTCACCCCAGCCGGGGCGAGTGAGGCGATACCGGTGCTCTACGGCGCCAGCGACGTCGACGGCGCCCTGAGCGAGACGGTGTTCCACGACGTCCCGGTCCGCGGCACCAAACACGTTCCGTACGCGCTCCTGCTGCACCGCCTCGTGGTCGCCCTGGTGCCGCAGCGAGACCTAGCGCTGGTCGACCTGACCAGCCCAGGGCTCAGCCGGCTGCAGCTGGCCCACCGCGAGCTCATCGACTCCGACCCCCGCAGCTACCCCGCCACCGCCGCCTGGGCCCGAGCCCTGCACGACCACCCGACGCAGCCCGACGGGCTCCTGTGGGTCTCCCGGCAGCACAACACCAGTACCGCCGTCGTCCTGTTCGGTGACCGCGTACAGCCAACCGGGCCAGCATCACCATCACCGACCTGCCCTGAGCCACCCAGCCGCCACCCTTGATGGCCACCGGCCAGCCGGGTCAAGCTCGGCTTGAGCGCGCGCCTGCGTGACGTCGGCGTCCACGTGGACGGCGTGACTGCCCCGGGCCGGGCCAGAGGCCTCCGGGCCATGAATCGCATCGACCAGCTGCCCGTCGGTACCGAAGTACATCAGAGCCTCGGGAGGTGGACAATGGGAGATCGTCGATCTAACTTCAGTTGGTGCGTGAAGGAGCTGGTTCCGCGGTCAAGTCGAAGATTCTCGTAGCATTTGCCGGCGGCTCGGATCGACCACTGGGGAACATCTGGACCATTACGGCGAAGAACACGGACTTCTACATCAACCCTGTAGACGGTGAGGATGTAATCCACCTGTCCGCTCATGGCCCCAATGATCGAAGTGCAGAACACCGCTTCCATATTAAGCTCAGCAATGAGGCGCGTCGCGAAGTCCGACGCAATCGTGCCGGTCTAACGACTAACGGTTTCTTTCTGGCCCACGATCTTCCGCGGAATGGATTAGTCATCGAGGGGCAACCTGTCGCCCCTAACGCTTGGCTGATCGCCCGAATCCGATGGACTTGGGACATGCAGCGACCTCGGTACAGAGCCGCTGCTGCTGGTGCGTCCTGGCCAACGCTTACTTCTGGCCAGCATGGCCTCGTTATGCGGAAGGCTCTTGAACTCAACGAGGCGGCGGACCTCGATCTGGTGGTCTCGTATGGTCGCCCCTACTGGCCAGATCGAAAAGGTGCCGAGAAGGACAATGCCCAACTTGGACCGTTGCGTAATGCCTCGGGGATGTGGCTGACGGGTACAACCTACCAACGGTCACAGACCGCGTATCCCACACCGGATCGTCATCTCGCGGGTCAACCCGCCCTGGGCGAAACACCGACCCGGATCATGGGGTGCGGTCCGGGCGGCGCTGAAAGCAAAGGTTTCTATTGGATCGTCGAGTCCATCACATCTCAGGAAATTCTCGATCTGAACACGGAAGCGGGGAATCTAAGCGAAGGTTTCATCGGTCGCGCAGTGAGAGGAGCCTCGACGTAAGTCGATGCAGCCAAGCTTTCACCTACGCAACCGCAGCTGAGGGAGGACATTATCTGCGGGTAGGGTGCAGCCGTGCCCGTTGCTGCCAACAACCCCACACTGCTCGTCTCCTGGTCTCACACCGAGCCGGGCTGGAACGAATCTCAGGCGCGCCATCGTCGAGACGCGGTGCTGCGCCTCACCAACAACCTTCGCGACTCGGGCATCGACGCCGACCTCGACTTGAACCAGCCTGGCGGCAGCGCAGACTGGACGCGCTGGGGCCCGAGCAAGATCAAATCGTCGGACTTCGTCCTGATCGTCGGCTCCCCGGCATGGAACCGCGCCTGGGCGGGCGAGGGGGACATGACCAAGGGAGCCGGGGCCGCAGCAGAAGCCGACGCCCTCAAGAGCCTCTACAACGCCGACCGCGACGCCTTCCGACGCAAGGTGCGCATCGTCTTCCTGCCCGGAACCCCCGCCGACGTCCCCTTCGGACTCGACGGGATTGAGCGCTATCGCCTGGACAACGACACCCCCGAAGCGCTGTCGGTCCTTATCCGAGACCTCTCTCGCCAGCCGGCGTTCCCCAAGCAGCCCCTCGGCAAGCTGCCCAACCTCCCACCCAACGTCAGCTGGCGCGACGGCACACCGGTCGCGGCTCCTGAGGCGCTTCGCCCGGCCGCTGACCATGTCGCTGGGGCCGAGCTTCGTTACACCACCATCCCTGGCCCAGTCCCCGTGCGATGGCGGGATCAGTGGCCAGGGCGCGACTCCCAAGCGGAGACCGTCATCACGGTCCATGTGGTCCCGTTTCCCCTGCAGCCGGTCCCTGTCCGACGCCTTGCAGCACTCAGCACTTCCCTCGCCGGGCAGATGCGCGCGACGGGACTCTTCGATGATGCCGACGCCCTTAGTGCCGACGACGACGCCGACGCCGTCACTGTCACTACTGCTCCTGGCCAGCGCTACTTCAGCGAGATGCGTCCGGGCAAGCTTCGTGGACTGCGCGTCGACCGAGCAGGACAGGTCTCGGCATGGCACTCCTTGCCCTCCGACACCCTTGGTAGCGCACTCGATGAAGCGAGCGCGGCTGCGGCAATCAAGGACTGCCTTCTGCTGGCCGCTGCAGTCGGAATCGTTCAAGGTGGGGACCTTGCCCTGGCGCTCGAAATCAGCCCCGTGACGATGCTTGCCATCACCGATGTGACGAACCTGGGGCGCCGCAGCGGGACCGGCCTGGCGTTCACTTCTGGCCCGAACTTCAGGCGGATTGAGCCCGACGAGCTGGTCGAGGCTCGGGCGCTCAGCGATGGAGCCGAGGAAGCCGCTCAAACGCTGGCTAGCCTGATGCTGCGAACCTTGAAAGTACGACGATGACTGCGGTCGTGGCCGTCACCGCTCCTCCGCTTGCGGTCCGGCCTGCACCCCTCGAGCGTCTGCCAGGCTTGGCTGCTGATGACCCGTTCCTGCGCCTCGCGGCCGCGTGGCTGGTTGGCCACCCCAAGAACACGGCTACGGCATACCGCCGCGACCTCGATGCGTGGTCGACCTGGTGCGCCAGCCTCGGCGTGCATCCGCTGGCCGCCGAGCGGCACCACGTCGACCTTTGGGTCCGCCACCTCACCACCACCCCACAGCCGGCCACCGGACGCTCGGCCTCCGCCGCCACTGTGGCGCGCAAGCTGTCGGCGCTGTCCGGCTTCTACGACTTCGGCGTCCACGACGCCGGGGTGCTCACCCACTCCCCCGTCGCTTCCGTCCGCCGGCCGAAGGTGTCGGATGAGTCCCAGGCGGTCGGGCTGACGGCCGATGAGCTGCGGCGCCTGCTGGCGGCCGCGGTCGCCCACTCGCCCCGCTCGGACGCGCTGGTCACGCTGCTGACCTTCTGCGGATTGCGGATTTCTGAGGCACTCGGCGCCGACGTCCGCGACTTCGGCCACGACCGGGGCCACCGGGTGCTGCGGGTGACGCGCAAGGGCGGCAAGACCGCCCGGGTCGCACTAGCTTCCCCGGTTGTCCGCGCCTTCGACGACTACATCGCTGACCGCACCAGCGGCCCAATCTTCCTAAGCTCCGATGGCTCGAGCCGCTACCCATACCGGAGCGCGCACGAGCAGCTTGGCCGGCTTTGCCGCGAGGCGGGCCTTCCCGCTGGGGTGACGCCCCACAGCCTGCGGCACTCCTACGCAACCGAGAGCCTGCGCCTCGGTGCCGCGCTACAGGACGTCCAAGACGCACTCGGCCACGCCGACCCTCGGACCACCCGGCGCTACGACCGGAGCCGCCACAACCTCGATCGCTCGCCCAACTACCTGCTGGCGTCAGCGCTCACGGAGGACTGACTGTCGCACCCCCTCGATACCGTGACGGACAAGTCCGATTCAGGGGGAAACGAGCATGTCGGAGAAGCAGTACCGCGACAAGATCGCCGCCGTCAAGAAGCAGCAAGGCGTTGAGGAAGACAAGCGCAGCAAGGCGTCAACCGCAGCGTCCAAGCACCGTGTAACGGCAAACCGTGAGCGAGCCAAGATTACGCCGCGCACGTCTCCGACCATGGCACGCACCTACCAGCGCAACGCGGAACAGGCCGAGAGCAAGGCCAGCGCCGAAGACACCAAGGTCGCGGCCGCAGCCAAGAAGCTCGGCAGCCTCGCCTCCGATCTCGCCACCGCGGAGTCAAACCTCGACCGCGAGCTGCGGGCAACCCAGCGCCGCGACGAGACGAAGCGCAAGTCTGACGAGCGCAGTGCCGAGCAGGCCGCGGCGCGTCGTCGTCAGACCGAGATCAGCCACGCTCGCCAGGTCGCCCGCCTGTCGAGCCCAACGGTGCACTACGTGCACATCCCCGAGGCGAAGCCCGAGCAGCTCCGCGTCCTCTACCTGACTTCCAACCCCGAGATGAACCTGCGCACCGAAGTCGAAGTGCGCCAGGTCCGCCAAGCCGTGCGGGGCGCGCTGCACCGCGACCTCATCACCATCGATCCCCGCTCGGCGGCCACCGATGAAGATTTGATCGACGGTCTCAACGACACCCGTCCCCACGTCGTGCACTTCTCCGGCCATGCCGGCAACGCTGCTCTGCTCTTCGACAACGCGAGCGTCACCGAGCCAGAGGGCCGCCCACTCCGCTACGACCTCCTTGCTCGCGCGCTCAGGGCTACGAGCACTCCTCCGGCCCTGCTGGTGCTGAACGGCTGCGACACCCTCGAGGGGGCCGACGTCCTCCTAGAGGCAGTGGGAGTCGTCATTGCCACCGGGGCCTCGATCAGCGACCTTGCCGGCTCAGTCTTTGCTGCGAAGTTCTACGCCGCCATCGCAGCTGCTCAGACCATTGGGGCCGCCATCGACCAGGCGGCCTACGCAATCGACGCGATGGGCCTCGACGAGGGCTGGAAGCACGACGTGATCGCACGCGAAGACATCAACGTCGACGAACGAGTGCTGATCCAGCTCCCGCCCAGCCCGTAGACCTTGTGCTCACCAGGCTGTTCGCGACGTCGACGAATCGACTCCCCGGGAGTCTTCGATCATGAGCACGGCTGACGGTTGGGACCTCACGGTCGAGGTGCTGCCCGGGCCGCACCTGCCTGCGATGCTGCGGGGGTGACTGCTGCGGGCGCTGACCGACGGGACGAGTGGGTGTGGCTGAGCTACGAGCAGGACGCCGCCGTGTCCTGCCTGCGGCGCGGCTGGGACGTACTGGCCGACTATCGGTTCGCAGCTACCGAGGCCGAGCCGCTGTTCGTCCTGCTTGCCACCGGCACCGAGAAGCTGCTCAAGCTGACCTACGGCCTGACCGTCCAGGCCGACAGCGGTTCCTGGCCGTCGCAGGAAGCGATGGGCGCGCGGGGCGGCTGGGGGCACCGGGTGGCTGACCTGGACGCCGAGTGCCGCAGTCTGCTCCGGGCGGGTGTGGACCGCGCCGTGTACCCGCACTACGTCACCGGGCTGCTCGACGCCCTGGACGCCGACCGCTACGTAGTGCCCTGGCTGACTGCACTCCAGCGGTACGCCACCAACGGCCGGTTCTACAACCTGGACCACCTGGCCGATGCCGTGCAGCGCCAGCCCAGCCCCCGGGTGTTGTGGGAGGAGCTGTACAACAGCGTCGCCCTGGCCGATCCCCAGCACACCCAGCTCATCGGACGCTCGCAGGCCGACTGGGATGCGTTGATCCAGCGGACCACTGGTCGTCTGGCGGACAGCCTGTGGCTTTGGTGGGAGACGTACTACCGCGCCTGGGTGCAGGGCGCATGTGGACCTGAGGCCCGCCGAGACAGCGGCACACTGGCACCGCCCAAACGGTGACGGGGGAACGCTCGATGTCTGGGCAGGTCAGCGTCCGTAGGAGGCCGGCATGAACGGGGGCACCGTCTGGACCAGTGTCATCACCGGACTCATCGCGGCCACCGCCACCTTGCTCGGTGTCGGGCTGACGCAGCAGGCGACGTCGAGCTGGGTGCGATCGTCGTCCCGATAGGCGACGACGTCGAAGCCGTCGTGTCCTTGGGTGGCGGGTCGCGGTGACCAGTCGCCTTGCACGGCGTGGCGCGCGAGGGTCTCGCGTTCGGTGAGGCGGTCGTCGAGGAAGTCGAAGAGGACCTCGGTGTCGGCGTGCTGCTGCTCCGTCACGGCGTCAGGCCTCCGCAGCCGGCCGCGGGGACTCCGCGGTGGGTTCGGTCGAGTACTTCGCGTCCAGCTGCTGGAGCACCAGTTCGGCGAGGATGGCGGCGCCTTCCATGCCGGGGGCCGAGCGGTAGGTCAAAGCGGCGCCGCAGTCCTCGACGATCTTCCGGTCGCGGGCGCAGTCCGCGCGGACGATGTCGGGGTGCGCGCCCTGCAGCAGCTCGAGCTCGTGATCCTCGAGATAGCGGGCGTTCCTCCCGTACGTCCGATCCCGGGCGTCGGTGGCCAGCCAGTCGAAGAACGGGAAGGTCCGCCGGTCCGGGTACTCGGCTCTGACCGTGGCGAGCTCTTCGCGCTCGGCGATGCGGGAGAGGAGCGGGGCGAACTCCGAGGTGGGCACGGCACACATCTTCGCGGCCGTTCGCCGAGGAGGCAGCCCTGCGCGCCGCCGCGCGCTGGCCGGGTCCGAGCTCGGGCAGGCCGCCGCCGCGCCGGCGTCCCCTCGCGGCGCGTCGGCCAGGCCGTCAGCGCTAGCGGCGAGGCGGACCGCAGTGGGTGCAGTGGTAGTCGTAGAGCAACCGCAGGGCTCAGCGGGCCTTCATCACCACCAGCGAGCAGCCGGAGTCGCCGAACGGCTCGACCTCGAAGCCCAGCTGCAGCAGACACTCGGCCAGCGCCAGGTTCATCGCGGCCTGCACCGCGTCGTGCGCCTCGGCCGAGCGCACGCCCTCCGAGCTCGCCCGGTGGTGCTGGTGCCAGCTGACGACGATCCCCGGGCGGCCCGGCTCCGGGCTCAGGCACACACCGCCGGCGGTCTCCTCACCGACGCAGTCGTGCAGCGCCAGCCCGGACTCCACCAGCGCCGACGCCACCTCCACGACCAGCGTCACCAGCTCGTCGTCGTCGGCAAAGTCGTGATCCCACTCGGCGGGCAGCCGGTCGAGCTGGTCGCTGAGGTCGGACAGCCACGCCCGCTCCTCCGGCAGCTGACGGCGCACCACCCGGCCGTCGGCGCGGCGGACACCGTGCACCGGCTCCCCGGTGCCGGCCAGGCCGGCCCACTCCGCCTCGATCCGGTCCGCGAAGGGCCCGGCCACGACCTGCCCGCCCGGGTGCTCCTCGGACTCCGCGACCAGCCACCACGCCACCGGCCCCTGGTCCGCGACGCGCTTGCCGGCCGGGTGGGCGGCCAGGCCGGCCGTCCGGCCCTCCTGCACCGTCCGCTGGTCCTGCAGGACCACCGCGACCACGGCGACCTCGTTGGCCGGGTGGGCCGCTGACTCACCGGACCCGACGACGGCGCCGGCCGTAGCGAGCACCGCCGTCCCGACCTGCGCCTGCTGCGCCTGCTGCTGCTTGCGCTGCCCCTGCACCGCGTTGCGCTCGAACTCGTACTGCGCCGTGGAGCTCTGGGCCAGGGCCACGACCAGCGCGGCCAGCACCACAAAGCCCACCACCGCGATCACCGGCCAGACAATCACTTCCCCACCTCGGTACCGAGTGAGCTGAAGTGGACGGCCATGGCACCCGCCGGCGCAGGGACGACGCCCGACACAGCAGCCTGCGGCGACAAGTCCCACGTCTCCCCTTGCAGGTCCGCCCGCTCGCTCCACAGCGAGCCGTGCAGCACGGCCAACCGGTCGGTCGCCTGCGTCGAGGGCGCCGGTACAGGGGCCCGCAACTGTGCCCCGTCGATGGAGCAGGCGTGCCGGGATGGCGGGTGGAACAAGAGGTCGAAGGACGGGCTCACGCAGGCTCCTGGGTGCTCCGTCGCGACTAGATGGGTGCCGCAGACGCAGGCGAAAAGTAGGTCTCTCAGACTCCGCAGCGACCCCCGGCGACCTCGTCAGTGGAGGCGCGTCACCCAATCGTTGTCCGGAGGGCTCAAGCGGTCGATGACCGGCCTCTGTGCAGCCGCCTTGTCGACAGCAGTCGCCCTGTGACCTGCGCTTATGCCCGAACTGACGGTCGGTCATCCGAGCGGCCGGTCGGGGCTGGCGTGTCGCAGAAGGAAGCTGCAGGGGGCTACCAACCTCGTTCACGCAGAACCGCAGATGCCGATGGACGACGGGGCAGGGAGGGGACGCTGGCTCGACGGCTGGATCCGCTTGGGCAGCCCGGTCTGATGCGCCCGTCTGACGCAGGCCCCGCAGGACGGGGTCTGCGCCACCTCCATGAGGCGCGGCCGCGAGCGCTTGCCGACAGGGTCAAGGCGATGCTGGACGACCTACACACTTGCCGGTAGCTACATTAAAACTACAGTTGTAGGTACCTAGTGCCGTTTTAACGCTTGTAGAGGGAGGTTCGATGGCCAAGACAATACGAGTGTTCGCCCGGTCGACAGTCGACGCGGCGGCAGTGCTCGGAGCCCAGATCGCCCAAGCCCGACGAGGCCGTGGCTGGACTGCCGCTGAGCTCGGCGAGCGGGTTGGAGTGTCCGCGCGGACCATCACCGCCCTCGAGCGTGGCTCGACCACGGTCGCCTTGGGCACCGCCTTCGAGGCGGCCACGCTGCTGGGGGTGCAGCTGTTCGGAGCTGAAGGTCCTGAGCTGGCTGCACTCGCCCGACAGGGCCGCGAGCGGCTGGCGCTGCTACCGCACCGCGTCTACCACGGTCGCGAGCCTGCCCGTGACGACTTCTAAGCCCTCCGCGACCCAGCCCGGCGATGCCTTCGTATGGGTGTGGCTGCCTGGTGCGACCGACCCAGTCGTCGCCGGTCTCCTGGAGGCCCGGGGAAGCATCGTCACCTTCACCTACGGGCGCAGCTACCTCGACCGCCCCGACGCCATCTCGCTGTACGAGCCGGAGCTGCCGCTACGGGCTGGGCGGATCGAACCACGAGCGGGACTCAGCATCGCCTCCTGCATCCGCGACGCCGGCCCCGACGCCTGGGGGCAGCGAGTGATCCTGGCCCGCCGCACCGGCACCTCGACAGCCGACGCCGACACCGCCGACCTGGACCCCCTGACCTACCTGTTGGAGTCCGGCTCCGACCGGATCGGCGCCCTGGACTTCCAGTCCAGCCCCACTGAGTACCTGCCCCGCACCGAGACCGCGCCACTGGCCGCCCTGCAGCAGGCCGCAACCGCCCTGCAGGAGGGCCGGCTGCTGCCCGAGCCGGTGGCCACCGCGTTCCTGCGGGGCACGTCCGTCGGCGGCGCCCGCCCCAAGGTGCTGCTGACCGAGGACGGGCGGCACTGGATCGCCAAGTTGTCCTCGACCGGGGACCCCTACCCGGTGGTGAAGGCCGAGGCAGTCGACATGGAGCTGGCCCGGCGAGTCGGGCTCCACGTCCCGGCCACTCAGGTCATCCGGTCCCTGGACCGGGACGTCCTGCTCGTCGAGCGTTTCGACCGGCCCGCCGCAGGCGGGCAGCGCCGGTTGCTGGTCTCCGCGCTGACCATCCTGGGCTTGGACGAGATGATGGCCCGCTACGCCACCTATCCGGATCTCGCCGACGCCGTCCGGTCCATGTTCACCAATCCAGACGCCACCCTGCGGGAGCTCTTCTCCCGGATCGTGTTCAACGTCTGTATCGGCAACACCGACGACCACGCCCGCAATCACGCCGCCTTCTGGGACGGTCGTCAGCTGGAACTCACCCCGGCCTATGACCTGTGCCCACAGCCCCGCTCGGGTGAGGAGGCCGCCCAGGCGATGGCCATCGGCCGCGAGGGTCAGCGGGCAAGCCAGCTGCAGGTATGCCTGGACTCGGCTGCCGTCTATCACCTGGACCGAGCTGAGGCGGGCGCCATCATCGACCATCAGTTGACCGTGATCACTGAGCAGTGGGAGAAGGCGGCAGACGCCGCCCAGTTGACCGAGGTGGAACGCCGACAGCTCTGGGGCCGGCAGATCCTGAACCCGTTCATCCACTACGGCTACCCGTCACAAGCTGTGCTGGAGCAGGTGGGCCGCAACGCGCGTGCCCGCGGCGAGCTGGCACGCGAGTTCGGTCTGCTCTCCGGCGCCGACGTCGCTGCGCTGGCCGAGTCTGACCCTCCCCGCGCTTCCGCCGTGACGAGCAGTTGGACAGCCGAGGGCAAGGTGTTCACCACCGGCGCTGCCGGTGACCCCCGGTTCCCCGGATTCCAGTTCGGCGACGACGGCCGTCCGCTACCTGTCATCGCTGAGGTGCTCACCGCGCTCGGCGGGCGGCTGAGCGGCTGGGAACTGGCCTTGTGGTTCACCGGCGGCAACGGCTGGCTGGGTGGTTCGCGGCCTGTCGACGTCCTCGACAGCGACCCTGAGCTCGTCGTCCAGGCCGCCGGCCACCTGGCCGCCGACCTGCTCGGTTGAACCCGGCTACCCCTGCTACATCGCGACTTCCCCGGGTCCAAGAGCCGGTGACCCACGTGGTCACCGTGGATCCCCGCTCGTACCTGACGACTGGGCGGACCCCCGCTGGCCCTGACCTCGACCCGGGAGCGGGAAGCGGCACGTCGGCCCAACCAGCCGACAGATCCGACCCACGCCTCCATGGCGCGCGCCCGCCCCACCGACCCGGCGCGGCTTCATCTGCGCCAGCCCGATGCTGCCCGCCACGACCACGCTGTTGCGCAACGAAGTCGTACCGCAAGATGACCCTCGACGACGCCGAGAACGCGGGGGTTCACATGGCGCAACGATTCCTGACACCACCGAACTGGCCGGTCGCACCAGAAGGGTGGGTGCCGCCAGCAGGCTGGCAACCAGACCCTTCCTGGGGGCCCGCCCCGACCGGCTGGCAGTTCTAGTCCGCTGAGGCCCCTGCACCGGCGCACCCACTGCCGACGCCGGATGCGACGCCGAAGCCAGAGGCAGACGTCGATGACAAGGTGTCGATCTTCCGGGCGCGTGGCCGAGTTCGCGAACTGTCCGCAGAAGCGGCTGCACTGCGTGGGCAGCTGGACCGGCTGGGCGCATTGACCGTCGCGGATCTGGAAGCCCAAGCCGCGACGTTGCGCGAGGAGCTCGCCCAGCTACGAGCTGACCTGGGGAGCGAACGGGACCAACACGCCGCAGCACTCGCTCAGGAGGCCGCCGACGCGCGACGGCGCAGCGAGCAGGAACTCCAGCAGCTCACCACCCAGCGCGCCGAGGCCGCCGCAGCACTGGCAGCCGTCCAGCAGGAAGTGGTGACCACCCAGGAAGAGGCACTGCTGCAGGAGGCCGGCGTCTACACCTACCGGCATCCCCTGACCGAGGCGGTGGCCTACCAGGGTGAGCTGGGTCGCCTGCAGTCCATGGTCAAGGAGGCGGTGAAGAAGGACGGCGGCGCGGTCACCACCAGCAGCGACTGGCGGGTCAACGGGTCCCTGGCACAAGGGCGCGCGATGGTGCGGGACTTCTCCAAGCTGCTGTTGCGCGCCTATAACGCTGAGGCAGACAGCCTGGTCCGGTCACTCAAGCCCTACAAGCTCGACGCCGCGGTCGAGCGGCTGACCAAGGTGTCGACCACCATCGCGCGGCTGGGCAAGACCATGGACATCGCCATCTCCGCGCCCTACCACCAGCTGCGGATCCTCGAGCTCGAGCTCACCGCGGACTACCTCGCCAAGGTCGCTGAGGAGAAGGAGCGCGAGCGCGAGGAAAAGCAGCGGCTACGCGAGGAGCGCCAGGCGCAGCAGGAGATCGAACGAGAGAAGGTCCGTCTGGAGAAGGAGCGACAGCACTACCTCAACGCTCACCAAGCGCTGCTGGACAAAGGCGACACCGACGCCGCGGAACGACTGCAGGAAAAGCTGGACGACATAGCCCGGGCCATCGAGGACGTCGACTACCGAGCAGCGAACATCCGCGCCGGCTACGTGTACGTCATCTCCAACATCGGCGCTTTCGGCGAGTCCATGGTCAAAGTCGGCATGACCCGGCGGCTGGACCCGCTAGACCGGGTGCGCGAGCTCGGCGACGCGTCTGTGCCGTTCCGCTACGACGTACACGCGCTGTTCTTCTCCGCCGACGCTGTTGGCATCGAGACCGCGCTGCACCAACGCCTCGCGGACAAGCGGGTCAACGTGGTGAACCCGCGGCGCGAGTTCTTCCATGTCACTGCCGCCGAGGTCAAGGTGCTGCTCAGCGAGCTCGCGGGCGACCTGCTGCACTTCGAAGACTTCCCGGAGGCCTTGGAGTACCGACAGGGCCTCGCCCAGCGGGTGCACGCAACACTCTGACCATCCTGAGGCCGCTGGGCCGCCGCTAGCTACCGCTGCGCTACGCGGCCTGCACGTCTTCCACGTCATGCCAGGTCTCAGTAAGCATCTCTTCAGGATGGAGAACACCCCATGACCAAAGACACCGAACAGCTCGCCAAAGGCGATCAGGCGCTCGACGAGGCGGCGGCGCATTGGGCCGAGAAGGAGATGACCCTCCCGGTCAACTCACGCACCGCCCTACATGGTGCCGACGCAGCTGCCCATGGCCGCGCTGCCCTTGAAGGAAGCGCTTGAGAGCGCCGAGGCCGCCAAGCAAGACGCGCGAGGCCGCAAGACCCTAGGCCAGCAACGCCCCGCCGGGGCGAACTGACCAGCCCAGGCCTGCGCCGACTGGAGCTCACGCACCGCGAGCTCATCGACTCCGACCCCCGCAGCTACCGCGCCACCGCATCCTGGGCCGAGGCACTGCACGACCACCCCACCCAGCCCGACGGGCTGCTGTGGGTCTCCCGCCAGCACAACACCAGCACCGCGCTGGTGCTCTTCGGCGACCGCGTCCCGCTGGAGGACCTCACCGCAGCACCCGGCGCCGTTCCCCTCACCCTCGGCGCCGGCAAGGGCTTGGCCGCGGTGTGCCTGGCCGCCAACCGCGCCGGCATCACCGTTACCGACCTGCCCTAGCCGCCAGCCCGGGCCCTTAAGAACCCATCAGTGCCGCCCAAGTGCGCAGCGCCGGCTGGACTGCACGATCCCAGGTCCGCACGCGTCCCCCGACGTGCTCGACAAACCTCTGACAGGCCAGGTGGACACCGAAGAGCGGACCGACGAGGTAGCGGGCCAACTGCTGAGAGGTGATGCCCACTCGCCCACTCACCACGCCGTCCACGGCAGCGCTCTCCACTCGCGCTTCCAACATCCCCAGCCCATGGGGCTGAGCGTGCACGACGGCCGAGCCGTACCGGTAGGCCAACGTCCCAGTTCTCTGCTCACCGAGCCCGTGAAAGAGCCGCTCGACCAGCTGCATCTCCTTGGGGAGGGGCTCGTCGAGCCACCGAAGGGGCCAGAGGCCGCCGGGACCCGCCTTGCCCTGCTTCACCTCGAAGCCGTGCCGCGGGGCCGTCTGGATGATGTCGAGCAGCAGCCGGCCGAGACGCTCCCGATCCCTCACGTCCTCGTGCTCCAGCAGCCCTGACCGCTCCCGGTAGGAGTGCAGCCGCACGTTCATCGCCCGGCGGAGGCGTTCCCGGGCATCGATGTCCGGATCGAGCTGCCAGAACGCCCGGGCCGCCGCGGCCAGCACTGTCCGGCCGAGGGAGAGAGGTGCCGCAACGATGTCCGGAGCCTCGATCAGCGCCGCGATCCCGAGCAGATGGTCTTCAGCGACCAGCAGGGCTGCTCGAGCGTCAAGAGCGGCATCTTGGATCGGGCGAGTCCCCCAGCGGCCGGTGTAGACGACATCCTCGGCGACTTCGCGGGCGATCCTGCTGCCGGTCGGCCAAGGAGGCCCGACCGGCATGACCAGGCTGTCCATCGCTGTGGTCAGCATCCGCACAGCGCCAGTGGCCTGAACGAAGGCATCCTCCGACTTCGCCTGTCGTGGAGTCACCGACGCCCGCCGACGACGGTGACCGAACCTTCTAGGCGCGCCAGGTCACCCACCCCAACAGCGTGGCAGGGCCCACGAAGCCGGGCCAGCCGGCATGGGGTGCCGCCGGCCTTCCCGCCGGGTGGCGGGCCGGTCAGGCGGTCGGTAGGGCGAGCAGGTCGTCGGTGACGGTGCGCTGGACCGCGACGCCGGGAGCGTCGTCGGCGGCAGCGAGCACCGCCGGGGTGGCGGCGTCCAGGACGACGGTCAGGTGGGCGCGGTGGCGGGAGAGCATGACGCAGGCCCGTCCGGTGTCGGTGCCGAAGCCACCGGCGTCCCGGTACCCGGCGATCGGGTGCAGCGTGACGACGGCGGGCCGTTCCAGGCCCTGCAGTTGGTTGGCGGTGCCGATCAGCAGGTCGGGGTGGTCGGACAGGGTGGCGCGGACTGCGGCGGCCTGGGTGACGTGGGCGCAGACCACGGCGACGTCGGCGGCGGTGATCGGGCGCGTGCCGGTGGCGGTGGTCAGGGAGTGGGTGAGCAGCTCGCGGGCGCGCTCGGCGCAGGCGTGGATCAGCGCGGGGTCGGTGGGTCCGGCGTTGACGGTGACGACGCGGTGGGCCAGCTCGGGCACCGGCTGCCCGGTGGGGTCGGTGAGGTGTTCGGGTGGGCGCCGGGAGGTGAAGGGCAGCCCCGGGTAGCACGCGGCCTGCACCAGCGCCGTGGTGACCGGTCCCAGCCGCCAGGTGTGCCGCAGCCGGACAACGCCCACGGCGTCGCCGTGGGCGGCCAGCAGCGCCTCGGGGGCGGGCAGGTGCGGGCCGGTGGGCGAGGTCGACCAGCGCCCGGTCTTCCCGGTCACGACGGGGGCGACCTGCCCGGGGTCCCCGACGCACACGACCTGCCGGGCGTGGGCACCGAGTGCCCCGAGGTCGGCGTAGGTGGCCTGCCACGCCTCGTCCACGATCATCAGGTCGCAGCCGACGTCGGCGGGCTCGGCGTAGAGCCAGCGGGCGGTGGTGGCTATGAGGATGCCGCCGCGCTCGGCGGGGA
>Ga0210040_10001800_pt1 | contig 31510 bp, 24 predicted proteins | sample CryGeyCG12114_NA_FD_185462 | JGI IMG/M metagenome (GOLD analysis project Ga0210040, IMG submission 185462) | Groundwater microbial communities from aquifer - Crystal Geyser CG19_WC_8/21/14_NA (SPAdes) (version 2) | ecosystem: Environmental > Aquatic > Deep subsurface > Groundwater | place: USA...
CCTCAACACGCTGATCGATTTTCGCTATTCGCAGCATTTCAAGGCGCCGCGCGGTGGCCATGGAATGGGCAAGGACCGCACCGGCAAGAGCGCCGAGGATCTGGTCATCCCCGTGCCCGTGGGGACGCAGGTGCTGGACGAGGATCGCGAAACGGTGCTGGCCGACTTCAAGGAGCCGGGCCAGCGCATCGTGCTGCTGGAAGGCGGCATGGGGGGGCGTGGCAATGCCAGCTACAAGACCTCCACCAACCGCGCGCCGCACAACCACCAGCCGGGCATTCCCGGGCAGGAGCTGTGGGTGTGGCTGCGGTTGAAGCTGCTGGCCGATGCCGGCCTGGTGGGTCTGCCCAATGCCGGCAAGTCGACCTTCATCAACCAGGTGTCCAACGCCCGCGCCAAGGTTGGCGATTACGCCTTCACCACGCTGGTGCCGAAGCTGGGCGTGGTGCAGCATCGCGACCGTGAATTCGTGCTGGCCGATATCCCCGGCCTGATCGAGGGCGCGGCCGAAGGTGCCGGGATCGGCGACCGGTTCCTGGGCCACATCGAACGGTGCCGCGTGCTGATCCACCTGATCGACATATCGGATGCCGATCCTGCCGAAGCGATGCAGATCGTGGAGGCCGAACTGGAAGCCTATGGCGCCGATCTGGCCGACAAGCCGCGCCTGATCGCGTTGAACAAGATCGACCTTGCCGATGCCGAACTGGCTGAAGGCTTCGCCGCGGAGCTGCGTGCCGCCGGGGCGACTCAGGTGTTTCCGATCTCCGGCGCGACGGGGGCCGGCGTCCCGCGGCTGATGGATGCGGTGATCGCGCACCTGCCCGCCCGCACGGCGACCGAGACCAAGACCGTGGAGGCGGAGGAGGAACCCGCAGCCGACGGCAGCGACTGGTCGCCGCTCGACTGATCGGGCCGTCCTGCAGGGTTGGCAGCGAGGGGGGCGGCGCTTAAGTCCCGCCGGCATGAGCATCACGCGCCTGCCCGATCTCGCCGATCCCTCCGCCGCCCGCCGGCTGGTGCTGAAGGTCGGCTCCGCCCTGCTGTTCGGGCCCGGCGGCGTGCCGCAAGCGGAATGGATGGCGGGGCTGGTGGCGGAAATCGCCGAGGCGCGCGGGCGCGGACAGCAGGTGATCCTGGTCGGATCGGGCGCGGTGGCACTGGGTGCGGCGAAGCTGGGCCTGCCCAATGGCGGCCGCGGCAGCCTGGCCGATGCCCAGGCGAGCGCGGCCGTGGGCCAGATCGCGCTGGCCGGCCTGTGGTCGCAATTGCTGGCAGAGCACGGCCTGGTCGCAGCGCAGCTGCTGCTGACGGTGGACGATCTGGAGGATCGGCGCCGCTACCTCAACGCCTCCGCCACGTTGGGCCGGCTGCTGAAGGCAGGCGCGGTGCCGGTCATCAACGAGAACGACTCGGTCGCGACCCAGGAAATTCGTTTCGGCGACAATGACCGGCTGGCCGCGCGCGTGGCTCAAGCGGCCAATGCCGAAGTCGTCATGCTGCTGTCCGACGTGGATGGCCTGTATGACCGCAACCCGAAGGAGCCGGGCGCCACCCTGGTGCCGCGGATCAAGGGCGTGACGGCGGCTGTGCAGGCGATGGCGAGCGGGGAGAGCGGATCGGGCATGGGCTCTGGTGGCATGAGCAGCAAGCTGATCGCCGCCAAGATCGCGACCCGCGCCGGGATCACGCTGGGCATCATCAACGGCAAGCACGACCGGCCGCTGAGCCGCGCGATCGCGCAGGACATCGGCACGCTGTTCCTGCCCACGCGCCAGGATAGCGGGCGCAAGGCCTGGCTGGGCGGGCGGCAGCGCATGAAGGGCGCGCTGGTGGTCGATAGTGGCTGCGCCGACGCGCTGGAGCGCGGCAACAGCCTGCTGGCGAGCGGCATCCGGGCCGTGGAAGGGACGTTTCGGCGGGGCGACCCCGTGGGGGTGCGCGACGAGCACGGGCTGGAGCTGGCCCAGGGCCTGGCCGAATATGGCAGCGCGGAGATCGAGCGCATCATGGGCCATCGCAGCGACGAGCACACCGCCTTGCTGGGCTATGCCCCGCGATCGGCGGTGATCCACCGCGACCAGCTGGTCCTGCTGTGAGCGAGGCTGCCGCGGCGCCGCTGGCACTGACGGGCGGCACGGGCTTTGTCGGGCAGGCCGTGCTCGACCTGGCGGCACAAGGCGGGCTGGCGGTGCGCGCGCTGACCAGGCGCGAGCAACCCGCGAGGCCTGGCGTCGAATGGGTGCGCGGCGATCTGGCGGACCGGGCGGCGCTGGCCCGGCTGGTGGCCGGCGCCGGCGCGGTGCTGCACGTGGCGGGCGTGGTCAGCACGCCCGAACCGGCGGGCTTTCATGCGGGCAACGTGGCCGGCACCGAGGCGGTGCTGGAAGCGACGCGGCAAGCGGGCGTGGCGCGGCTGGTATTGGTCTCCAGCCTGTCCGCGCGTGAGCCGGCCCTCAGCGCCTATGGCCGGTCGAAGCGCCATGCGGAGGAACTGGTGCAGGTGAGCGGGCTCGATTGGACGATCGTGCGCCCGCCCGCGATCTACGGCCCGCGCGATCGCGAGATGCTGGAATTGTTCAAGGCGGCCAGATGGGGCGTCGTGCCGATGCCGCCGGCGGGGCATGCCAGCGTGATCCATGTGACGGACCTTGCCCGGCTGCTGCTGGCGCTGGTGCCCGGCGGGCCACAGGTCGGCCTGCGCCTGTTCGAGCCCGATGACGGCCGCACCGGCGGCTGGAGCCACGGCGAACTTGCCCGAGCGATCGGCGCGGCGGTGGGGCTGCGCGTGTGGGTGCCGCATCTGCCCGCGGCGGCGCTGATGGGCGTGGCGCGGCTGGACAAGGCGCTGCGCGGCGCCGGGGCCAAGCTGACGGCGGACCGGGTCGGCTACATGACCCATCCCGACTGGGTCTGCCGCCCCGACAAGGCTCCGCCCGTCGATCTGTGGCAGGCGCAGATCGCGACGGCTGAGGGGTTGGCGGAGACGGCGAGGTGGTATCGCGAGCAGGGATGGCTCTGATCGCCGCAGGCGGGCCAGCCGTGTGGCGTCGCACCGATGTGACGGGCAAAAAAAAGCCCAGTCGTTTCCGACCGGGCTTTGAGAAGTTTGGGAGAGGATGCCTGAAAGGCCTGTCCTCTATGGTCGGATCGCCGGATTCGCTCAAACGCATAAACCGCACCCGATGTTGCGCTAAACGCAAGCTAGGTTAGAAAACGGGTTCGTAGCCGGGCGGCAACTCGATATCGGCGTGATCGGCACCCTCCGTCGTCTCCTCCAGGCCGCTGGCGGCGGGATTGTTGGAGGAATGGATGCCGCATTCGGTCTTGTTCCAGCCACGCCAGCGTCCGGCCCGCGCGTCTTCGCCTTCACCGACGGGGCTGGTGCAGGGCTCGCATCCGACCGACAGGTAGCCCATCGCTTCGAGCGGGTGCCGTGGCAGGTCGTGCTCGGCGAAATAGGCGTCCAGGTCGGCCTTGTTCCAGTCGCCCAGCGGATTGATCTTCAGGCGGCCGTCCTCGATCTCGAATCGCGGCAGGTTCTGGCGGGTGGAGGACTGGAACGCCTTGCGCCCCGAAATCCACGCATCCAGCCCGTGCTTGGCCCGGGCCAGCGGCTCCACCTTGCGCACCGCGCAGCAACCGTCCGGATCCCACGACCAGCGCAGCCCGGCCTCGTCCTTGGCGGCGAGCACCACAGGATCGGGCTTGACCACCCGGCTGTCGGTGAAGCCGAGCCGCTCGATCAGCGTGTCGCGATAATCCAGCGTCTGCTGGAACATCTTTTCCGTATCGACGAAGATTACCGGCACCGTGCGGTCCGCCTTGGCCACCAGGTCCAGCAGCACCGCGCTCTCGGTGCCGAAGGAGGAGACCACGGCGACGCGGCCCAGCGACCCTTCGGCGAAGAGGGTGCGCAGCATGGTCTGCGCGTCGATCCCGGCGAAGCGGGCGTTCAGCGCGTCGGCATCGGCCTGCACGAAGCTAGCGCCGGTGTCGATCACATCGCGGGCGCGGCTAGCCACCGGCATTCTCCCCATGGCGCAGCGCCCAGATCGGCTGGCGCGTATCGGCGGCCGCCTGGTAGACCTCTGGCCAGGTGGCGAAGGCGCGCTGCGCATCGTCCTCGTCCAGCGGCCTGGCCGGTGCGAAGCTGTCGAAGCCGCAGCGGCGCATGTGCGAAAGCTGGTCGATCAGCACGTCGCCCACGGCCCGCAACTCGCCGGCATAGCCCGCCTCGCGCAGGATGCGCGCCGCCGAATAGCCGCGCCCGTCGCCGAAGGAGGGGAAGTTCACCTCCACCAGCGCGATGCGGCCAAGATGCGGCAGCAGGTCGCGCGGGTCGTCGCCCGGCTCCACACGAACCGCGCTGGCATTTGTCTGGCCGACAAAAGCGTCAACGGTGACGGCGGGATGATCCACCGCCTCGTCGCTGCGGAAGCGGAACTGAACGTCATCCGTGCCCGCCCACTCGCTGTCGGTGGAACTGATCTGCTCAACCATAGAGAGCCTCCTTGAACGGCTCCATGCCGATGCGGCGATAGGTGTCGAGGAACCGCTCGCCCTCCTCGCGCCGGGCCAGGTAGACGTCGGTCGCCTTCTCCACCGCGTCGACCACGCCATCCTCGTCGAAACCGGGGCCGGTGATCTTGCCGAGCGAGGTATCCGCGCCCTCGCTGCCGCCGAGCAGCAGCTGGTAGTTTTCGCGGCCTTTCTTGTCGACGCCCAGAATGCCGATGTGGCCGGCATGGTGGTGGCCGCAGGCATTGATGCAGCCGCTGATCTTCAGCTTCAGCTCGCCGATCCGATCGCCCTTGCCGCTGTCGGCGAAGCGCTGGCTGATCTTCTGCGCAACCGGGATCGCGCGGGCATTGGCCAGGCTGCAATAATCGAGGCCCGGGCAGGCGATGATGTCCCCGATGGCATCGAGGTTGGGCGTGGCGAGGCCCGCCGCCTGCAGCGTCTGCCACAGCGCGAACAGGCGGCGCTTCTCGACATGCGGCAGGACGATGTTCTGCGCATGGGTCACGCGGCATTCGTCGAAGGAGAACTCCTTCGCCAGCTCCGCCATCAGGTGGATCTGCTCCGCCGTGGCGTCACCTGGGATGCCGCCCACCGGCTTCAGGCTGATCGTGGCGGACAGGTAGCCGGGGTGCTTGTGCGCATGGCAATTCTGCCGCACCCATTGGGCGAACAGCTGGTCGGACAGGTCCAGATCGTCGCCCAGCCCGTCCACGAAGGGCGGATCGGCGAAGAAGGCGCGGATGCGCTCCAGCTCGGCAAAGGGTGGCTCAATCCCAGTGTCCAGCAGGTGCTGGTACTCGGCATCGACCTGGCTGGCATATTCCTCAGCCCCCATCTCGTGCAGCAGGATCTTGATCCGCGCCTTGTACTTGTTGTCGCGCCGGCCATGGCGGTTGTAGACGCGCAGGCACGCCTCGGCATAGGTGATCAGGCGGTCCAGCGGCACGAAGTCGCGGATCAGCGGGCTGATCATCGGCGTGCGCCCCATGCCGCCACCGACATAGAACGCCGCGCCCAGCTCGCCCGCATCGTTGCGGTGGATACGGATGCCGATATCGTGCAGCCGCATGGCCGCCCGGTCGGTTTCCGACGCGATCACCGCGATCTTGAACTTGCGCGGCAGATAGGTGAATTCGGGGTGGAAGCTCGACCATTGCCGCAGCAATTCGGCATAGGGGCGCGGGTCCGCCACCTCGTCCGCCGCGGCGCCAGCGAAATGGTCGGCGCTGATGTTGCGGATGCAATTGCCGCTGGTCTGGATCGCGTGCATCTCCACCGTGGCGAGGTCAGCCAGGATGTCGGGCGCATCCTCCAGCTTGATCCAGTTGTACTGGATGTTCTGCCGCGTGGTGAAGTGGCCGTAACCGCGATCGTACTTGTCCGCGATCGTGCCCAGCATGTGCATCTGCGTGCTGTTCAGCGTGCCATAGGGCACCGCCACCCGCAGCATGTAGGCGTGCAGCTGCAAATACAGGCCGTTCATCAGCCGCAGCGGCTTGAACTGGTCTTCCGTCAGCTTGCCTTCCAGGCGGCGACGGGTCTGGTCGCGGAACTCCGCGACGCGGGCATCGACCATCTGCTGGTCGTAGGAATCATACTGGTACATCAGATCACCCAGGTGCCGGCTTCGGGATCGGCCGGTCGCAAAGTCAGATCGGCGCGGATCGTGGGGCCCAGCGCGCGAATGCGGTCCTTGATATGGGCCGGGCGCACGCGGCCGTCCTCGCCTCTGGTGGCCTCGATCGCGTAGGGCACGTTGACCCGCCGCTCGGCCTCCTCGCGCGCCAGGATGGTCGCGGCCTGCTCGCCCACGTCGCAGGCATCCTCCACATGCAGGGACCAGCCGGTGCCGTCCCACCAGGTGACCACCCCGCTCTTGAGGTCGTTGCCGGTCAGGATCTTCATGCGCTTGCTCCAAGGGCGAGCCGCGCCAAGGCGGCGTCGGGTTCGCGAGTGACCTCGCCGATAACGATCAGAGCGGGGCTGACCACCCCCTCGGCCTCCACCATCGCCGGCAGGCCGGCAAGCGATGCGCGCAGGACACGCATCTGCGGCCGCGCGCCGTTCTCGATCACGGCGACGGCGGCGTCGGGGGCCAGGCCATCCGCCATCAGCTTCTCGGCGATCTGTGGCGCGGTCTTGATGCCCATGAAGATCACCAGCGTGCGCCCGGTTCCGGCCAGACCGGCCCAGTTCTGCTCGCTCAGGCCCTTGCACTGGCCCGCGACGAAGCTGACGATGCTGGCATGATCGCGATGGGTCAACGGGATCCGGGCGGCGGCGGCGGCACCCAGCGCGGATGAGATGCCGGGCACGACCTGGACGGGCACGCCCGCGGCGCTGCAGGCCTCCGCCTCCTCCCCCCCGCGGCCGAACACGAACGGGTCGCCGCCCTTCAGCCGCACCACATCGGTGCCGGAAAGGGCATGGCGGACCAGCAGAGCGTTGATCTCTTCCTGCGGCAGCGTGTGGTGCGCGCGCCGCTTGGCGACGTTCACCAGCAGCGCATGGGCGGGGGCGAGGGCGAGGATCGCCGGCTCCACCAGCCCGTCATGCACGATGATGCGGGCCTCGGCGAGCAGCCGCGCGGCGCGCAGCGTCAGCAGGTCCGGATCGCCCGGGCCCGCACCCACCAGGAAGACTGTGCCAATTGCCATGACGGCTAGATGAGCATGCCGGCCCGGACGTTCCAGCGAGAAACGATATGGCGCGCGCTAGGTCAGCTTTCCTCCGGCGCCTCGGCCGTCTTGCCGCGCGCTTCCAGCGCCGCGATCAGGCGCTGCAACTGCTCGTTGTCGCGCAGGTTCAGGTCGCGCTGCGGGAACGGCACCTCGATGCCGTTTTCCTTGAACAGCGGCCACAGGCGCTTGAGCACTTCGGACTTCACATTGCCCACGCCTTCCTCGGGATCGAGGATCCAGCAATGGACCGTGAACAGCAGCCAGCTTTCGCCATAATCGGACAGCCAGGCCGTGGGCGCCGGCTTTGCCAGCACCCGGCGGCTCATCCGTGCCGCCTCCAGCATCAGTTCCTCCGCCTTTACGATGTCGCTGTTGTAGGAGATGCCGATCGGGATCTGGATGCGCACCCGGCGGCTGGAGTACGACCAGTTCTCCACCTGATTGACCATCAGGTTCTCGTTCGGGATCAGATACTCCTTCTCGTCGCGCGTGATGATCGACACTGCGCGCACGCCGATCTTGCGGATCTGGCCGAAGGTCTCGTTGCCCGCCATGTCGGTGACCGCGATCACGTCACCCGGCTTGATGGAGCGGTCGAGCAGCAGGATGATGCCGGCGATCAGATTGCCGAAGGTCCGCTGCAGGCCGAACCCGATGGCGAGGCCGAACGCGCCGGAGAACACCGCCAGCGCGGTAAGGTCGATGCCCAGCAGGTCCACGCCCAGCAGGATGGCAAGCGTCCAGACGCCGATCGTGACCAGTTTCTCGCCCAGCAGTTCCTGCGACGGATTCAGCCGCGTGACCTTGCGCAGGATGCGATGGCCCACCTTGTTGCCCACGCGCGCGGCGACGATCATGCCCACGATGACCAGCGCCACGACCAGCGCCGTCCACAAGGAGAACCGGGTGGAGCCGACGGTGAAGCCGATCGCGTCCAGCTGGTTCACGATGTCGCCGAACATGTTGCTGCGATCGCTGACCGCTTCGCGCAACGCGTCCGCGCCGACCAGTTCCTCCGTCGGATTGACCGCCGGCGGCTGCGTCACGGGCACATCTATGATCGGCGGTGCGACGGTCGGGGTCGCGGGGGTGAGCGCGCCGGCCGCGGCGGTGCTCATCCCGCGTCCATCGCCGCAAACGCCTGCGCCAGGTCGGCGATCAGGTCGGCCGGGTCTTCCAGCCCGATGGCCAGGCGCACGCCCAGCCGGTCGCCCGCCTCCCAGCCGGGCCGCGGCCAGGTGCTGGCAGTACGGATGCGCGCCGGGTCGACCGGGATGGCCAGGCTTTCGAACCCGCCCCAGGAAAAGCCGATGCCGAACAGCCGCAAGGCGTCGATCAGGCGCGCCCGGTGAGTGACGGAACGGCCGCGCAGCACGAAGGAGAACAGCCCGCAGCCGCCGGTAAAGTCTCGCGCCCACAGCTCGTGCCCCGGCGTGCCGGGCAGTTGCGGGCACAGCACATGCGCGACCTGCGGCTGCCCTGCCAGCCAGCGCGCGACTTCCAGCGCGCTGGAGGTCTGCCGCTTGAGCCTGAGGCCCAGTGTCCGCAGGCCGCGCAGCGCCAGGGCGGCATCGTCCGGGCTGACCACCTGGCCCAGCAGTTGCGCGCGTTCGCGCAAAGGACCGTAGGTGGCGGCATTGGCGGTGACCGAGCCCAGCATCAGGTCCGAATGGCCGCCGACATGCTTGGTCAGGGCCAATACGCTCACATCGACGCCATGCGACAGGGCGGCAAAGCCGGTCGGCCCGGCCCAGGTATTGTCCAGCACCGACAACGCGCCCTGTTCGCGCGCGATCGCGGCCAGCGCGGGTATGTCGCACACCTCCATCGTCAGGCTGCCGGGGCTTTCCAGCAGCACCACTTTCGTCCGCTCGCAGAACAGGGCGGCATAGGCCTGCAGGTCGAGCGGATCGAACCAGCGGGTCTCGATACCCAGCGGCGCCAGCAGCTTCGCGGCCAGCGATCGGCTGGGTTCGTAGGCATTGTCGCTCATCAGCAGCACGTCGCCCGCATTCAGCAGCCCCAGCAGCGCGCCGCTGATCGCCGCCAGGCCGCTGGGGTAGAGCAGCGTGCCTTCTGCGCCTGGCTCAAGCTGGGTCAGCGCATCGGCCAGCGCCCATTGCGTGGGGGTGCCGCGGCGCCCGTAATAGAAGTGCCCATCGGCATTGGGCCGGCCGCGGGCCAGGTCCGCGCTGTCGGCATAAAGATGCGTGGAGGTGCGCCACACCGGCACGTTGACCGCCGCCCCGGTCCATTCCGCCCGCCGCCCGGCCGCGACCAGCCGGGTTCCCAGACGCGCATCTTCGGGCAGGTCGCTCATTCCGGTTCCTTCGGCGTGTCGGGGTCCGCGCCCCATTCGCTCCAGCTGCCATCATACAGCGCCACGTCGGTCTTGCCCGCCAGCCGCATGGCGAACAGCGCCACCGCCGCCGTCACCCCGCTGCCGCAGGTGGTGACGACCGGCCGCGTCCAGTCGATCCCGGCAGCGGCGAAGCGCTCGCGCAAGATGGCGGGCGGAAGGAAGGTGCCGTCGGCGGCGAACAGGTCCTTGTAGGGCAGGTTCAGCGATCCGGGGATATGCCCGCTTGCCAGCGCCGGATTGGCTTCCAGCTCCGCGCCGGTGAAGCGGGCGCGGCTGCGCACGTCGAGCACCTGCTCAGCACCGGTGGCGAGATTGGCGAGGAGGTCGGCCTTGCTGCGCACCACATTGTCGGCGGTCACCGGCGGCACGGTGTCGGCGGGCCGGGCAGCGGCCGGTCCGCTTTCGAGCGGGCGCCCCTCTGCGCGCCACTTCGCCAGGCCGCCGTCCAGGATCGCCACCTGCGCGAAACCATGCAGGTGGAACATGAACCATGCGCGGGCGGAGGTCTTCACCTCGCTGTCATCGTAGATCACCACCCGGCTTGCGGCAGTGATGCCCAGCGTCGCCAGCCGGGCGGCGAACTGCGTGGAGGTGGGCAGCGCGGCGGGAACCGGGCTGGCCCCGTCGGTCAGCGTGGCAAGATCCAGGAAGCGGGCACCGGGAATATGCGCGGCGGCGAACTCGGCGGCGGCATCGCGCCGGGCGGCAGGAAGATGGGCCGACCCGTCCAGCACCACCAGTGCCGCACCGTCCGCATGTTCCGCCAGCCAGGCGGTGGAAACCAGTTCGTCCATGCCGGCAGGGTTAGCCGCCGATCGGCCCACGGTAAACTGCTCAGCCGAGCGCGCGCGCCGCAAGCTCGCCGTAATTGCGCGGGCCCAAATCGAAGCGGATCGGCTGAACCTGTCCGTTCTGTGCCCCATCGCTGCGGCCCGGCAGGCCGACCAGCCAGGTATGCGCGACCGCCGCCTGGCCATCTTCGATCACCGCCAGCCGCACCAGCGGAGCGAACAGCAGCCGCTCGCCTTGCCGGATCGGCGCGACTGCGGCCAGCGGCAGGCGCAGCTCTCCCTGTGCCCGGTGGCTGGCGCCCGGCGGCAGCGCGGGCACCCGCAGCAACTCGCCCGCTGCCGGTGCCGGGCCGCCCAGCTGCTGCTCGCGCGGCAGCGAGGCATGCGCGCCGATCAGGTCGGCCCGCACGCTCAACCCGGCCAAGGGCGCAGGTCCGTCATTCACCAGCTCCAGCTGCCAGGCGAGCGTCGCGTTCATCAGGCTGAGGCTGAGCCGGGCCGGAGTGAAGTTCAGGCGCAGCCCTCCAGGAGCCACGGGGGCTGGCATCGGTGGCGGCGCGGGGACCGGTCGGGCGGCGGGCGGCGGTGAGGCAGACGCTGGAGCCGGCGCGGCGCGCGGGGAGACCACCGACGCCTGCTGCGGCCGACCGACGCGCGAGCGACGCCGCAGCACAAGCCACGCGCCGCCGGCGGCCAATGCCAGCGCGCCGGCCAGCCAGCCGAGCAGGGTCACGCCGCCTTCCTCCGGCCGCGTATCGACCGCCCGTTGCGGCGCGACGGCGGGGGGCGCGGGCGCGTCGATGAGCGGCGGCGCAATGGGGGAAGCGGTGGGGGCCGGTGTCACGTCCTGAGGGGCAGGCGCTTGAGCTGCGGTCGCCGGGTTGGACGGCTGCGGGCGGGGTGCCGCCACCCGGGGCGCTTGCGTGGCCTGCGACGATGGCACCACCACGGGCGGCGGCGGTGGCTGAACCGTGACCGTCGGTGCCGGCGTGGGGGAGGGTGGGGCCGAGGGCCGCCCCACGCGCTGCGATTCCGGCACGTCGGGCGCGACCGGCCCCTGCGGCGCGGGCGCGCTGCTGTCCGGCGTGCTGCCGCCGGGCGGCAGGCGGAAGTCCGGCACCGTCGCTCCGGCCATTGCCGCCGCGCCGGCCAGCCACGCCGCCGCCATACCGTATCGAATGATGCTCATGCCCCTCGCCATTGCGTATCGCCGTGGGGCGCGGCACTGAACCGGTTGTTAACCGCTGTCCAGCGGGCGGCGAAGCGTGCGCCAAAGCCCGTGGGTACAAGCCCCCTTGCCTGGCACGGGCAACGCCGCCATCTGCCCGGCGATGAACACACCGCTGCATCTGGGCCAGAACAGCCCGCTGCCCGCCAGCCCGCAAGAGGCGCGGCTCGACTACGTGCCCAATCCGCGGGTGGGCGAGCTGTATTGCGTCCGCTTCGCCGCGCCCGAATTCACCTCGCTGTGCCCGGTCACCGGCCAGCCAGACTTCGCCCATGTCGTAATCGATTATGCGCCGGGCGCCACGATCGTGGAGTCCAAGAGCCTCAAGCTGTTCCTCGGCGCGTTCCGCAACCATTGCGGTTTTCACGAGGATGTGACGGTCGGGATCGGGCGGCGCCTGGTGGACGAAATGCAGCCGCAATGGCTGCGCATCGGGGGCTATTGGTATCCGCGCGGCGGCATCCCGATCGACGTGTTCTGGCAGAGCGGGGCGCCGCCCGCCGGCCTGTGGCTGCCCGACCAGGGCGTCGCCCCCTATCGCGGCCGGGGCTGAGCCTGTTGCCAGCCGCGCCTTTCCCCCGCACGGATATGGAGCGGCGCGGCCTGCGCTACATAGAGGCGGCCCGCCGACTGGCGGGCCGCCCCTTGAAGCTTCAGATTTCCTTTTCGACCTCGTTCGACGCGGACTGCAGGTCCTCGCCGGCGCCCGAGACGGTGTTGCAGGCGGCGGTGGCGAGCGTCAGCACGGCAAGCGCGGCGATGGTGGCGGTGCGAATCTTCATGGTGGGTCCTTTAAAAAGGGGGAGTGCCCAGCCAACGTCAGGCCGCTGACAGCGTTCCCGCCCTGCAGCACGGCGTGCTCAAGTAGCGCGAAGAGCGGTAGCGCCCAAAATGGTGCCGGCTACAGGATTCGAACCCGTGGCCCCCTGATTACAAATCAGGTGCTCTACCAACTGAGCTAAGCCGGCACTCGGGCGCGCTGATGCCTCAGGGGACGCCGAAGGTCCAGCCCTCCGTGCGGGCAAGGTCCGGTGTCAGGGCCGGCGGATGCCACAGGTGCGCTTGCTCCGCGGCCACCCGCAGCCAGGCGGCCGCCAGCAGCGCATCCGCCGCGTGGTCGCTGATCGGCCCGCTGCCGGGGACGGGCGCGCTGCCGAGTGCCGTAACAGCGGTGTTCAGCTGCTCCATGCTGCGCATCTTGGCCCGGCCGGCGAGGCGGCCGGCGGCAAGGGCGGGGATTGCGGTGTAGATTTCCACCACCACCGATCCCGCATCCGGCAGCGGGTCGAGCGGCCAGACCGGCAGCGTCGGCGGCAGGCGCTGGAGCAGGCGCATGCCCGACAGGCTGGCCTTGCCCACCTGCGCCGCGCCGACGAGGTTGAAGCTTGAGGTCGGCCGGCAGCCGAGCCGGGCTGCCTGTTCGCCCTCGGTCACCCGCAGCCGCCCACGGCGGTGAGCGGCGCCGGGCAGGTGGAACAGATCGCCCTCCCGCCCCCCGTGGCGGCGAAAGTGGCGGCTGGCGGCGGGATGGTCGATGAAGCTGGCGACCCCCAGATGCGGATCGGCGGCGCAGACCTGTTCCACCAGCGCCCACAGACCGCGGGCATCGGCGGGGCTCGCCTGCCAGCCGGGCAGGAAGGCGCGGCAATCGGCGAAGGGCAGCGACAGGCCGAGATCGAGGCCGACCAGCGTGTCAGGCGGCAGGTCGCGCAGCAGCCAGTCCAGCACCTCCAACCGCGACCACACATGGCCCGGCCTGACCAGCGCCGGCGCGCCCGCTTCGCCGCACAGCGCAACCGCGATGCCCGGCAAGCGTTCACCGACCGCGCCCGACCAGTCGATCGCGGCGAAGTGGTGGAAGCGGGTCATTCCCCCCCTGTGTCCTCGCCGCGCAGTTCCGCCCGGCGCTTGTCCCACCAGGCGAGGCGTTCCTTCACCTGCCGCTCGAAGCCGCGCTCCACCGGGCGGTAGAAGGTCTGCGGCTCCATCCCGTCGGGCCAGTAATCCGCGCCGGAGAAGCCGTCGTCGCGATCATGGTCATAGGCGTAGCCCTTGCCGTAGCCGATATCCTTCATCAGCTTCGTGGGGGCATTGAGGATCGTTGCGGGGGGCGAGAGGCTGCCGGTCTCGCGCGCGGCCTTCCACGCAGCCTTCATCGCGGCATAGGCGGCGTTCGACTTGGGCGCGGTGGCGCAATAAAGGCAGGCCTGCACGATCGCCAGTTCGCCTTCCGGGCTGCCGAGGAACTGGTAGGCGTCCTTGGCGGCAAGGCATTGCGTCAGCGCCTGGGGATCGGCGAGGCCGATATCCTCAGTTGCGAAGCGCACGATCCGGCGCAGGACGTAAAGCGGCTCCTCCCCCGCCACCAGCATCCGGGCGAGATAATAGAGCGCGGCCTGCGGGTCCGATCCACGCAGGGATTTGTGCAGGGCGGAGATGAGGTTGTAATGCCCGTCGCGATCCTTGTCGTACACGGCCACCCGCCGTTGCAGGAAGGCACCGAGCGCGGCGGGATCGAGCGGCTTCGGCAGCTGCGCCGCATAGAGCGTTTCGGCCTGGTTGAGCAGGAAGCGGCCGTCGCCATCGGCGCTGGCGACCAGCGCGTCGCGCGCATCGGCGGTGAGCGGCAGCGGCCCCTCCAGCTCCTCCGCCCGGGCGAGCAGGCGGCCGAGCGCCTGCGCATCGAGGCGATGCAGGATCAGCACCTGTGCCCGGCTGAGCAGCGCGGCGTTCAGTTCGAAGCTGGGGTTCTCGGTCGTGGCGCCCACAAGCGTGACCGTGCCGCGCTCCACATAAGGCAGGAAGCCGTCCTGCTGTGCGCGGTTGAAGCGGTGGATCTCGTCCACGAACAGCAGCGTACGCTGGCCGGCGTCGCGGGCGCGCTCGGCCTCTGCGAAGGCTTTCTTGAGGTCGGCGACGCCGGAGAACACGGCGCTGACCGCGTGGTAGCGCATGCCCACGGCAGCCGCGAGCAGGCGGGCGATGCTGGTCTTGCCGGTGCCGGGCGGGCCCCACAGGACCAGGCTGGCAAGGCGCCCGGCGGCGACCATGCGCCCGATCGGGCCTTCGGGGCCGGTCAGATGCTCCTGCCCGATGATCTCGCCAAGATCGCGCGGGCGCAGCCGGTCGGCCAGCGGGGCGTCCGCAGCGGGCTGGTCGGGTGCCGCAGGCGGCGGATCATCGTGGAACAGGTCGGCCATCAGCCAGCGGATGTGGGGGTTAACAGCAAACGGCGCAAATGTGCGAGCGGGTCGGCGTAGCTGAGCAGGTGATCGAGCGCGCCCTGCGGCAGCCGGGCGAGCAGCCGGTCGAGCGCATTGGTCTCGCTCAACAGGCGGGAATCATTGGGTTTCCGGTAGATCGCCGCGACGCGGCCCTGCCACAGGCGGACGATGAAGGCGCCGTCGATGGCGAGCGGGCGGCGTTCGGCCCGTGTGAACTTCCAGCGCGGCTGGTTAACCCCCCTGATCGCGGTGTCCCAGGCGGCGTTGAACGAGCCGGCGCCGGGTGCCTTGCGCAGGCGATAGGCGGATTCGCGGGAAAGGCCGAGCAGCTGTGCGGCCTTGCGCACGCAGCCGGTCTGGGCAAGCAGGCCGATGAACTTCGCCTGCCGTGCGGGCGTCCAGCCGTCGCGGCGGGTGCGCAGCGGGACGGGGAGGAAGGGCGGCAGCTTGAGATAGGCGGCCCAGGGCTTGTGCCTGGGGCGGCGCGGGCGGGGTGAGTTGCATCGGTTGCTCATGCGCGCAGGGGTAGGCGCGCGAGGTAGGTGTAGGAAAATGGTTTCGTGGGCGGTGGCGCGGAGGCTTTCTGATGGCGGCTGCACCGCGGGACGGCTGTATGTAAGCGGATAGCGGTCAGACCGCTTTCGCGCGAGAATGTGCGGTAAGCGGACGTCACTAGCCGTCCGGCCGACTTGATAGGAGCGCGCATGGGGACTTCTTGCGATCTTGGCTCGTGTTGCGAAATCCGCGGCCTCTCCCCGGTTGCCCCCAAGAGCTCCGCAGAGCAGCGTGCCCAGCACAAGCGAAATCAGGCATATCAACTCTTGTGTAGCTTCGATAAAGTTCAGCGAGAGCAGGGCCGCATCGATATAAGTCTTGCCCCTTCTTGGTCGTGCGTCTTCCACGAAGACGAGTGGGGAGCGTTGCTGATATACAGAGTTTCGGCTCGTAAATCCAGCTGGCTTGCCTACAACAGGATGATCGCTCGCCAACACTCAGGGCGCGGGCGGCTGGAAGATGCGTAGCGCTTCCGCCCCGAAATCCAGGGGCGATCATGTCGCGGCCAGCCCAGTTCCTGCGCAATACGATCACTGAGGCCACCTACGTCGAGCTCGTCCAGACCTTGTTTAGGACCCTGGTGCCGACATTCATCATCGGGGTGACCTTCACCGGTGTCGCGGTGTTTGTGTCGCACGGTTCGTCAGATTCGGCGCTAATTCTGTTGGCCATTCTGGGGACGGTTTCCGTCCTCACGCGGGTGTTGATCCTGCTGTATTTTCGCGAAGAGGCGGCGGTCGCTGACCTGAGCGTTCGGCGGACCCATGAACTGGAGCGCATCTTCGCTGCCGGGTATCTGCTCTTCGCTGCGATTTTCGGCATGTTCTGCGCCAGGGCGTTTGCGGTTACACCCTCCGAAACGCATGAGCTCATTATCGGAATGCTGGTGGGCTACGGTGCTGGTGTAGCGGCAGGAATCGCCTACCGGCCCTGGATCAGCGTGACCGCCATAATGCTTGGAGTGATCCCCACCACCGTGGTGTCATTCGCCAGCGCCGATACAATGGAGCAGGCGGTCGGCCTCCTCCTGTTGGTGTTCCTCGCCGGGGCCATCCAGAGCATGCTTTCACGCTACCGTTTCGCCGCTGACGGGATCACCATGAAGCATGTGTTCGCAGACCTGGCCAGAAGTGATGTGCTGACTGGTCTGCCTAACCGTGTTGGTCTCGGCGAGCGGTTCAATCAGGCCACAATGCTGGGCCGAGCCAGCGGTGACCTTGCCGTCCATTGCCTTGATCTTGACCGGTTCAAGCCGGTCAATGACAGCTTTGGGCACCCTGTTGGGGATTTGCTGCTGCAAGCAGTGTCTGATCGCCTGACAGGCACGCTGCGCGGCAGCGATTTTGCAGCACGCATTGGTGGCGATGAATTCGTGGTCGTCCACAGCGGGCTCAAGGACAGCACGGAGGCCGAGTTGCTTGCTCAGAGGATCGTACGTGTCATCTCAGAGCCATACGGCATTGGCGATCTCACAATCTCCATCGGCACCAGTGTCGGGTTTGCTCTTCTTTCTGACCACGGGCACTCCTTGGAGAAACTCATCGCAGCAGCCGACCAAGCGCTTCTTGAAGCAAAGTCGTCAGGTGGCGGCTGTGCCAGAAGTGGTGGCTTCCTGCGATTGGCGGCCTAGGCGCCGCCATGGTGATATATTGTCCGGCATGTTGACGGCGGCGCTGCTGAGGGGGCTTGTGGCCATCCACGCTTGCACGTTGCTCATAGGTGGAACTCTGTCGGACGCCGCCAGCCATTGCTACCAAGCCTAAAGACGAAGGCCTAACGAACGTCGGGTTTCGGCAAGCCGCGAGGTCGGTGCGAATGGCCACTACCGGCGCGGAGATGACGCACCGCTCACTTGAGTTGAGCCGCAGTCACGAGGTTCAAAAGACGGGCCGATCACTTACCCGTCGCGCCCGCGCCCGCAGGGGCCATCCGGGCTCTCACCTGACACCCCGTTGATGGTGGACAGCTTATCTGGGCCCCTGCCTGCGCAGGGGCGAGGAGGAGTGGCTGGGATCGCGCGCAGCCGCGATCCCACAAAGCCGGCGCGACACAAGACGATGGAAGGGGCGGACCGGCGTTGTGCGCGGCCAAGCCCCTCCTTCGCCATTCTCTGAGGCGGTTCTCCTCCCCTGATGGAGAGGAGCGCAGCTTTACTTCGGAGAAATGACCATCAGCATCTGGCGCCCTTCGAGGCGCGGATAGGCTTCGACCTTGGCGACTTCGGCCACATCGTCCTGCACCCGCTTCAGCAGGTCCATGCCGAGGTGCTGGTGCGCCATTTCGCGGCCACGAAAGCGCAGGGTGACCTTCACCTTGTCGCCCTGTTCGATGAACTTGTTCATCGCGCGCATCTTCACATCGTAGTCGTGATCGTCGATGTTGGGACGCATCTTGATCTCTTTGATGTCCTGCGTCTTCTGCGTCTTGCGGGCGATGTTCGCCTTCTTCTGCGCCTCGTACCGATGCTTGCCGACATCCAGGAACTTGCACACCGGCGGATCGGCGTTGGGCGACACCTCGACGAGGTTCAGGCCCAGTTCGTTGGCGCGCTCGATCGCTTCGCGCGTGTACATGACGCCGAGGTTCTCGCCCTCGTCGTCGATGACGCGCACCTTGTCGGCCTGGATGAAAGTGTCGAAGCGAGGTCCGGACTTGACCGGGGGCGCAAGCATGCGCCGGGGGGGACGGGGTATGGTTGGCTCTCCTGTAGCCTATGGAATCACCCGACGATGTAGGGCCTTCGGCGCGTTTTCGCTAGAGCCCTGATGCCCCGCTACTCAGGCGGCGGCCTGCCACAGGGGGAAGCGCACCAGACGGCCCTTCGCCGGCAGCACGGCGCGGATCGCGCGGGCGGGCTGCAGCGCGGCCAGGATCGCCGGATCGGCCGCATCCATGCCGCCGGTCAGCGCACCGAAGGCCGGCAGGATCATGCGGCCCCCATGATTGCCGACCCCGTCGCTGACCACCGCGCAGGGGCGGCGGATGCGCCGCTCGCGCACGGTGACGGCGAATTTGGGGTGGAAATGGCCGGACAGTTCGGGCCGTTCCTCTCCTGCCAGCGCATGGTGGCGCAGGATGATGCCGGCCAGTTCCAGCTCCGCCAGCACGGTGCCGCCGAGCTGGCGTTCAAGCAGCGCGTGTTCGCGGTTTCCGTCATGATTGCCGGTCAGCCACACCCAGTCGAACGCCCGCGTGAGCGCGGCGAGCATGCCGGCGGCGTGCGGCTCCAGCCGGTCGGGCCCGCCGGCATCGTGGAAATTGTCGCCCAACGTGATGACGCGGCGCGCATCGGTGGCGCGCAGCGCATGGGCCAGCCGCTCCAGCGTTTCGCGGCTGTCATAAGGCGGCAGCATCTGGCCATGGCGGGCAAAGAAGCTGGCCTTTTCCAGGTGCAGGTCCGCCACCAGCAGCGTGCGTTCGCGCGGCCAGTAGAGCGCGTTGGCGGAGAGGAGGACGAACTCCTCCCCCGCGAAGGGCAGGGCGGCGAACGAAACGGGAACCATGCAGCTCTCTTGCCGCAGCGCCCGCGCTTTGGCAAGCGGCGGCCATGAGCGAGACCATCACCGACTGGCAGCCCTTCACCGCACGCGCCCGCGCCTGGTTCGAGGAACTGCGCACCCGCATCTGCAGCGAATTCGAGGCGATCGAGCGCGAGGTGGGGAGCGATGCGGCCTTCGACTATCTGCCATGGCAGCGCGAGATGGCCGAGGGCGAGGGCGGCGAAGGCGGCGGCGGCGTGCGCGGGCTGATGAAGGGGCGCGTGTTCGAGAAGGTGGGGGTGAACGTCTCCACCGTGGCGGGCAGCTTCTCCCCCCAGTTCGCCGGCACGATCAACGGCGCCAGCGTGGACGCGCCCGGCTTCACCGCGACCGGCATCAGCCTGGTGGCGCACATGGCGAACCCGCACGTGCCGGCGGTCCACATGAACACCCGGTTCCTGACCACCAGCAAGGCCTGGTTCGGCGGCGGGGCCGATCTGAACCCGCCGATCCCGTACCCTGAGGATACCGAGGCGTTTCACGCCGCCTTCCGTGCCGCCTGCGCCGCGTTCGACCCGACCTGGTACGAACGCTATGCCAAATGGGCGGACGAGTATTTCTTCATCCCCCACCGCGGCGTCGCGCGCGGGGTGGGCGGCATTTTCTACGACCATCTGGAATGTCCGCAGGAGGCCGCATGGGAGCGGAACTTTGCCTTTACGCGCGCTGTTGGCGAGGCGTTCCTGGAGGTGTTCCCGCGCATCGTGCGCCGGCGCATGGGGCTGGAATGGACGGCGGCCGACAAGCAGGTGCAGCTGGAGTGGCGCGGCCGCTATGCCGAATTCAACCTGGTCTACGACCGGGGCACGCTGTTCGGGCTGAAGACCGGCGGCAATGTCGATGCCATCCTGATGAGCCTGCCGCCCGAAGCCGTGTGGCGCTGAGAATGCGTTAAAGCTTGCCCTTCGCCGGGCAATGCGCACATCGTGTCAGGCGATGTTGCGGCAATATGAACTGGTTGAGCGGGTCAAGGCGTATGATCCGAACGCTGACGAGGCGCTGCTGAACCGCGCCTATGTCTATACCGTGCAGAAGCATGGCAGCCAGAAGCGCGCCAGCGGCGACCCCTATTTCAGCCATCCGGTCGAAGTCGCTGGGCTGATGACCGACCTGAAGCTGGACCAGGAGACGATCGCCACCGCGCTGCTGCACGACACGGTGGAGGACACGCTGGCCACGATCGGCGACATCGAGGCCAATTTCGGCCCCGACATCGCCCGGCTGGTGGACGGCGTGACCAAGCTGTCCAAGATCGAGACCATGCCCGAGAACGAGCGCGCGGCGGAGAACCTGCGCAAGTTCCTGCTGGCCATGAGCGAGGACATCCGCGTCCTGCTGGTGAAGCTGGGCGACCGGCTCCACAACATGCGCACGCTGCATTTCATCAAGAGCCCGGACAAGCGCCGGCGCATCGCGCGCGAGACGATGGAGATCTATGCCCCGCTGGCGGAGCGGGTGGGCATGTACGAATATATGCGCGAGATGCAGGCGCTCGCCTTCGAGCAGCTGGAGCCCGAGGCCTATGCCACGCTGACCGGCCGGCTGGACCAGCTGCGCAGCCAGGATCACGGCCAGGTCGACAAGGTGGCGCTGGCGATGAAGCAGGCGCTGGCGGCCGCCGGCCTCAGCGTCACGGTCTGGGGGCGCGAGAAGCAGCCTTATTCGATCTGGCGCAAGATGGCCGAGCGGCACGTCGCCTTCGACCAGGTGACCGACATCATGGCATTCCGCGTGATCTGCCAGTCGACCGGCGACTGCTACCGCGCCCTGGGCGTGCTGCACACGGTGTGGCAGTTCCTGCCCGGCCGCTTCAAGGATTACATCTCGACGCCCAAGAGCAATGGCTACAAATCGCTGCACACGGCGCTGATCTACGAAAATTCGATGCGGGTGGAGGTGCAGATCCGCACCGGCGACATGCACCACACCAACGAGTTCGGGCTGGCGGCGCATTGGGCGTACAAGCAGGGCGACCGGCCGGACGGGCAGGTCGGCTGGCTGCGCGACCTGATCGAGATCGTTGATGCCAGCCACGATGCGGAGGAGCTGCTGGAGAACACGAAGATGGCGATCTACCAGGATCGCATCTTCGCCTTCACGCCCAAGGGTGCGCTGTTCCAGCTGCCCAAGGGGGCGACCGCGGTGGATTTCGCCTTCGCGGTCCACACCGCCCTTGGCGCGCATACGGTGGGCGTGAAGATCAACGGGCGTCACGTGCCGCTGCGCACCCCGCTGGAGAACGGCGACGTGGTGGAGATCGTCAAGGGCGCCAGCGCGGAGCCGCAGCTGTCCTGGCTGGCCTTCGTCAGCACGGGCAAGGCGCGCGCGGCGATCCGCCGGGCAGTGCGGGCCAAGGAACGCGCCGAGGTGGTCGAGATCGGCCGCCGCATCTTCGAGGAGATCGCCGACCGGTTGCCGGCCAAGGTTGGCCGCAAGGCGATCCGCAGCGCGCTGGAACGGCTGGGACTGGAGGATGAGGACGACCTGCTGCACGCGATCGGCGCCGCCCGCCTGACGACCCGCGAGGTGATGGAGGCGCTGGTTCCCGGCAGCACCGCCGACATGCCCGAGGAGCCGGGTCAGAAGCGCGCCATCTCCATCAAGGGGCTGCGTCCCGGCGTGCCGTTCCAGCTGGCGGACTGCTGCCATCCGGTGCCTGGTGATCGCATCGTGGGGCTGGAGCAGGCGGCCGGGCCTGAGCAGAGCGGCGAGGTGGCGGTCCATGTCATAGACTGTCCGGTGCTGGCCGATCAGGCCGGGGCCGACTGGCTGGACCTGTCATGGGGAGACCGCACCACCGGCGCGGTCGGGCGCCTGCGCGCCGTACTGTACCACCGCACCGGCACGCTGGCCGAAATGGCCGGCATCTTCGCCAAGAACAATGCCAACGTGATCGGCCTGGACCTGACCGAGCGGCGCGAGGACCCGTTCCACACCTATGTCGTGGACCTTGAGGTGCAGGATCTGGCGCACCTGACCCGCATCCTGAGCTCGTTGCGGGCCAGCGATTCAGTGGCAGAGGCGGAGCGGGTATAGCAGGCGGGCGTGACACCCGGCCTCGCCCACAACGCCTTGCGAGGTTCTTCTGCTTCGCCTTGACTCAGCCCGTCGCGACGATCGCGAGCGCCAGATCGGCGATGAAAGGCGAGGTTTCGTAGCGGAGCTGCCCATCGGCGACCTGCTGCACCGACCGGCGCACAATCTGTCCGCGCGCCGTGTCCCATTCCGTCACCTGCACTGTTCCGGCTGCCAATGGCAGGGCCACGGCAGCCGATCGCGGCGGCACGTCGCGGCGCATCCGGCCCTCGCCATCCAGGGAACGGGCGCGCAGCAGCCAGGCGACTGCCTGGCGGTCGTCCCCGCAGGCGAACAGATGATGATTGCGGGCGCGACTCTCCGCCGCCAGGTTGCGGCGGCGCAAGCGGCACCAGTCGATCAGCGGCAGGAAGTCGGCCATCGCCTTCTGCGCCGTCCGCATGCCGGGGGTGAGCACATGCGGGTGGCGATTGGGCCAGCGCATGCCGCCGCCGGCCCCGCCCGATGCGAGATGCGCCCACGCCATGTGCCGGAAATATTCGTCGTCGAACGGCTCGGGCAGGGTGCGCCGACGATCCTTGAAGCTGTGGATCGGCCCATGCTCCGTGTCCAGGAACGGCCGCCCGTCGGTGATCTCTGCCAGGCATTCGCGCACGATGTCGCCCATGGCGCGCGCCGGTCCGACGGTGTTGCGCGGATCGTCGATCGAGCGTTCGCGATAGATGTGGATGGTGGCGAAATCGAGCGCGGGGTGGCGGAAGACCGGATCGCGCATCGGCTGGTCCGGTTTCCAGCGCAGTTCCGGGCCATAGATCGACACCGTCTGCGGGTGGGAGCGGCCGTAGAGACGCCGCTCCAGCTCGCGGACATGATGCGACAGGTCGTCGATCACCTCCCCGAAGCAGTCGGCGTTGTCGCCGGCATGGGCGGGGTGGATCTCGTTCCACAGGTCCCACGCGAACAGCGCGCCCGAACCGCCCCACCGATGGATGGCGAAGTCCAGTCGGGCCTTCACGGCCGCCCGCGTCTCCGCGCACAGCAGCGCCTCGCGCATGGAGGCGAGCGGGCCGCCATTGGCCCGGTTCCACGGATGCTGCGCCCAGCGCATCCACATCCAGAAGGTGTCGAGCGGGGTTAGCAGGATGCGCAGGCCCACCGCCTCGCACAGGGCGAACAGATCGTCCCACACCTGCACCATGGCCGGCACGAAGCGGCCGGCGGGCCGTTCCAGGAAACGGTGCCGCCCGCGCGCATCCTCCAGCATCAGGCGCAGGGAGGTGACGCCGCTTGCCTTCAGCCAGCGCAAATGACGTTCGACCGCCGGCAGATCGCGGCGCCGGAACAGGGGCGCCAGTTCCGGCCAGTCTAACGAGTCGTTCTGCCCGATGGGGTGCCAGGGGGCGCCGGTCGCGTCGCAGAAATAGGGCGCGCCCGCCGCAACCTCGATCCACGGCAGTCCCGCGGTCGCCCCCGTCACTCGACAGCGATCGCCGATGCCGAAAGCGCGGGCTCTTGCAGTTCCGCCTTGTGCCGGCGGTAGGTCGCCAGCGCCTGCCCGACCACCTGGTCCATGTTGTAATAGCGATAGGTGGCGAGCCGGCCGACGAACAGCACATCGGGCCTGGCGTTCGCCAGCGCCTCGTACCGCTTGTACAATGCCTGATTGTCGGCGCGCGGAATGGGGTAGTACGGATCGCCCTCGGCCCGCGGATATTCGTAAGTGACGCTTGTTTGCGGCGCGTCCTGCCCGGTCAGGTGCTTGTATTCGGTCACGCGCGTATGCGGCACGCCCTCATCCGGATAATTGACCACGGCAACAGGCTGCAACCATTCCTGGTTCAGCGTTTCGTGCACGAATTCGAGCGAGCGGTACGGCAGCTTGCCGAAGCGATAGTCGAAGAACTCGTCGATCGGGCCGGTGAACACCAGGTGATCGTAGTCGACGGTGCTGCGCACCTGCGCAAAATCGGTGCCGGTCCGCACGTCGATATTCGGGTGGTCGAGCATGGCGGCGAACATCGCGGTGTAGCCGTGCAGGGGCATGAACTGGAACTTGTCACCGAAATAGCGATCGTCGGTGTTGGTGCGGGTCGGCACGCGGGCGGTGACGCTCTTGTCCAGATCCGCCGGATCGATGCCCCATTGCTTGCGCGTATAGCCCTGGAAGAAGGTGCGATACAGGTCGCGCCCGACGGCAGAGACCACCACGTCTTCCGATGTGCGCACCACGGGCACCGGCTCTGCCCGGGCTGCGAGGAAGGCGGCAGCCTCCTCGTCGGTCGTCAGGTTCAGGCCGTACAGCTTGTTCAGCGTCGTGCGGTTGATCGGGACGGGCAGCAGCTGACCGTTCACGTCGGCCAGCACGCGATGCTCGTAAGGGCGCCATTCGGTGAAGCGCGAGAGGTAGTCGAATATGTCCGCGCTGTTGGTGTGGAAGATGTGAGGCCCGTATTGGTGGATCAGGATGCCCGCTGCGTCTTCCCGGTCGAAGGCGTTACCGGCGATATGCGGGCGGCGGTCGATCACCAGCACCCGCTTGCCACCATCGGCGGCGAGCCGTTCGGCCATGACCGATCCGGCAAAGCCGGCACCGACCACCAGATAGTCGTAATGCTCCTTCTGCACGGCGGTCAGATGCGGCCGTTCCGGCTCCGCCACCTGGCGGATATGCGTCAGCATCCGGGCGGCGACCTGGTCCCAGGATGAGGCCGAAAGCATCTCGTCGGCTTGCTCGCGCCACTGGTCGCCGGCACTGCGCAGCTCGAGCGCGCGCTCGCAAGCGGCGATGAATGCTTCCGGGCCGTCCGCGATCAGCACGCCCTCCACCGCGCCGTAATGGCGAATGACGTCTGCGATCGGCGTGGAGACCACCGGCAGCCCGGCGGCCAGATATTCCGGCGTCTTGGTCGGGCTGATGAAGCGGGTCGCCTCGTTGATCGCAAAGGGCATCAGGGCGACGTCCCAGTCCGCCACGCAGGCGGGCAGCTGGTCGTAGGTTCTGGCGCCCAGATAGTGGATATTCGGCCGCTGCGGCAGGTCGGCCGGGTCGATCTTCACCACCGGGCCGATCATCGCCAGCGACCAGTCCGGGCGCGCATCCGCCAGCGCGGCGATCAGGGCCAGATCCATCCGCTCGTCGATCACGCCGTAGAAGCCGAGGCATGGGTGCGGGAGGGCATCGATGGCGTCCGTCGGTGCCGTGCGGGCCGCTGCGAAGTGCGCGACATCGACGCTGGAGGGGAAGGGGTGCACCGATGGGTGCTGCGCCCGCTTCGCCTCGTACAGGCTGTAGCCGCCGGTGAACACCAGGTCGGCCGCGGCGAGCAGATCCCGCTCCAGCCCCATCAATTCCGGCGGGGCGAAGCGGAAATTCGCAAGTTCGTCCATGCAATCATAGACGGTGCACGCCGCGTCGAGATGGTCCGAGAACGGCAGCATCATCGGCGTGTAGTACCAGCGCACCAGCCTTGCCGGGTTGCGCTCCAGCATTCCGTCGAGCAGCCCGCGCACCGCGTTGATGCGCGCCTCGCCCGAGAGATGACGCGGGAGGCGGGGCGTGGCGACGGTGACCCCGGGTGCGCCTTCGCGCAGATCGAGTCTTGCGACCGCGTCATCCGTATCCAGCGGCTCTTCCCAGAACAGCACGGGCATGGTCCGCGCGAAACGGACCATCAGATGCTGAGGACGCTGGAAGACGAAGTCCCAGCGCAGATGCGAGAAGCACAGCAAGGTGTGTTGAACCGCAGGGGAATCGCTGCGCCGGTCGTCGTCGCCGGCAGGCATCTGAAGCAAGGCAATCGTCCTGGACAGGAGGGAGCTAAGTTAATGCTTGCAGGTGCTGCCGGTTCCTTGGCGGGAACCTCCACTCACCTCCACTCACCGGCACGATCGCTGCCATGCTGGTTGTTCACGTTCCGCCTAGGCTTTGCCTTCGATGATGTCACGGATGCGTGTCGCCAGCGCATCGATGGCGAAAGGCTTCGTGATCATCTCCATGCCCGGGTCCAGGAAGCCGTTCGCGACCGCGGCGTTTTCGGCATAGCCGGTCATGAACAGCACCTTCAGGTCGGGCCGATGCTGGCGTGCAGCGTCAGCGACCTGGCGGCCGTTCAGGCCGGGCAGGCCGACATCCGTCACCAGCAGGTCGATGCGCATGGCGGATTGAAGCAATTTCAGCCCCGCCGGCCCATCGCTGGCCTCGATGGCCCGGTAGCCAAGCTCCTGCAGCACATCGACGACCAGGTCGCGCACCGCGGTCTCGTCCTCCACGACCAGTACGACCTCTCCGTGCTCCGCCCGATGCGCGTCGACGAGGCCGCCCTGCTCGGTCTCGTCCTGCTCGCTTTCGCCGTAATAGCGGGGAAGGTAGAGCTTGATGGTCGTCCCCTTGCCGACCTCGGAATAGATCCGGGCATAGCCTTCGGACTGCCGGGCGAAGCCGTAGATCATCGACAGCCCCAGGCCCGTTCCCTGGCCGATCGGCTTGGTGGTGAAGAACGGCTCGAACGCTTTCTCCACCGTTTCCCTGGCCATGCCCGTGCCGGTGTCGGTCACGCAGATGCAGACATACTGGCCCGGCCGCACGTCGCGCTGCTGCGCGGCATAGGCACTGTCGAGATGCGCGTTGCAGGTCTCGATGGTGAGCGTTCCCCCTTCCGGCATGGCATCGCGCGCGTTGATCGCAAGGTTCAGGATCGCGCTTTCCAGCTGGTGCGGATCGCACAGCGTCTGCCACAGCCCGCCGGCGGTCACGATCTCCAGCCGGGTGGCTTCCCCGATGGTGCGGCGGAGCAATTCCTCCATGCCGGTGACGAGCCGATTGGAATTGACCGGCTTGGGATCGAGCGGCTGGCGCCGCGAGAAGGCGAGCAGCCGGTGGGTGAGCGCCGCCGCGCGATTGGCAGAGGTTATGGCCGTGGTCGCGTAGCGTTCGATCCTGGCGGTTTCACCGCGCGCGATCTGCCGCTGCATCATGTCCAGCGAACCGATCACGCCGGTCAGCAGATTGTTGAAGTCGTGGGCAATGCCGCCGGTCAGCTGGCCCACCGCCTCCATCTTCTGCGCCTGGCGCAGCTGTTCCTGCGCCTGCTCCAGTTCGAGCTGCTGCTCCCGTTCGGCGGTCATGTCGCGGCCCACGGCGTGAATCAGATCCGCCCCGGGCACAGCGGTCCAGGACAGCCAGCAATATTCATCGTCCTTCGCGCGATACCGGTTCTCGAAGCGGGTGATCCTGTCCCCCTGCGAGAGAGCGGCCGCGGCGTCTGTGGTGGAGGCGACATCGTCCGGATGTACCAGGTCGATGAAGGATCGGCCGATCAGATCGTGTTCCTGCCAGCCCAGCAGACTTGTCCAGGCGGGGTTCACGGCGGTGATCGTGCCGTCGAACCGGGCCACCAGCATCACGTCCGTCGAGAGGCGCCACATCCGGTCGCGATCGGCTGTGCGCTCGGCGACCTGCGCCTCCAGATTCTCGTTGAGCGCGCGAAGACGCTCCTCCGCGTTGCGCCGCGGCGATATGTCGGTGAACAGGATCGCCACCCGACAATCCTGCGGATCGCCGATCCGGAAGGCGTAGACGTCGAACCAGCGACCGAGCGCTGCGGAACCCTGCTCGAACCGCTCCGGCACGCCTGTCCGGGCGACGCGGCCGTAGATCTCGTACCAGCTCTCCTCCAGCGTCGGTGCGGCCTCGCGCAGCCAGCGATCGAGCACCTCTTGAGGGAACCCGGTCTGGCGGTAGAAAGCCGGGTTGGCCTCGATGACGCGGTAATCGGTTCGGCTGTCGGGCCCATCGACCCGGACCTCGACGACGCAGAAGCCGGATTCGATGGACTCGAACAAGGTGCGGTAGCGCGCCTCGCTTTCGCGCAGCCGCTCCCCCATCCGGCGCCGTTCCGTAAGATCGAGCATGGCGCCGATCATGCGGATGGCCTCCCCGTCCTCGTCGCGCAGCACGGTGCCGCGATCGAGCAGGTGGGCATGGCTGCCATCCGCACGCCGGAAGCGATATTCCGCGGACCAGTTGACCCCGTCCCCATCGATGACGGCGTGGATGCTGTCGCTCACGCGCTGGCGGTCGTCGGGATGAATATGCTCGATCCACCATCCGGAATCGGTTTCCCGCTCCGTGTGGCCGAACAGGGCGCCCAGCGCCTCGTTCCAGATCACCTGGCCGTCCGCCATGCGCCAGTCCCAGATGGCATCGTTGGTCGCGCGAGCGGCGAGGCGGTAGCGTTCCTCCGTCTCGCGCATCGCCTCGTCGGCCCGGCGCCGGTCCGTCTCGTCGCGGGCGATCTTCAGATAGCCGATCTGCTGTCCCGCGCCGTCATGCAGCGGGCGCATGGCGCCATCCAGGAAGACGCCGCTTCCATCCTTGCGCCGATGCCAGCGCACGTCAGGCGCGCGTCCATCCCGTCGCGCCGTGCCCGCTTCCTTTTCGGGCTGACCGGCGGCGCGATCCTCCCGCGTGAACAGGATGTCGCCCGACTGGCCGAGCATCTCGGCTGCCGTATATCCGAACGCCGCCTCGGCCCCCGCCGACCAGCTCGTCACGCGCCGCTCTGCGTCCAGCGTCAAGATGGCGTAATCGCGCGCGCCCTCGAAGACGAGCCGCAAGCGTTCCTCGCTCTGTCGCAGCTGCCGCTCCGCCAGGACCTGCCCCGTGATCTCGCTGCACGGGCAGAAGAAACCCGCGACCTCGCCCAGCCCGTCTCTCACCGGAGTGTAGGAGAAGGCGAAATGCGTCTCCTCCGCGTAGCCGCGCCGATGCATGATCAGGGTGATATCGTCCATGTGGACGGGCTCGCCCGCATAGGCCTGCTCGACGATCGGGACGAGGTCGGCGCGGATCTCCTGCCACACGTCCAGGAAATCGCGTCCCAGCGCCGCCGGATGCTTGTCAGCGAGTATCTCGGCATAGGCGTCGTTATACAGCAGGGTGCGCTGCGGCCCCCACGCGATGAACATGGCCTGGTTGGACGCGAGCATCACGCCCACCAGGGTCTTCAACGGCTGAGGCCAGCCATCCAGAGCGCCGAGCGGCGTCGCGGCCCAGTCGTGGCGGGCGGTGCGCCCTGCCATGTCACCATGGGTACGCGCGATCTGTTCCTGGAAAGTGGAGGTCGACATGACCAAGGCAGCACCCCTTCACCTGCGTGCGCCAGTGCAGCCGGTTCAAGCGGGATCACCTAGGGCATTGGACATGCGGCGTCATCCTTTCACCGCCGCGCAATCAAAGGCGGATGTGATCGAGATAGGGCGTGCGTTCCTGGCGCGTGGTGACTCCGTCGGCCGGATCCCCTTCCACATATTCGACCTCGCGCACGGCCACCCGCCACTCCCTTCCGCCGTCCTCCGGGGTGCGCAGCGGGACTGGCTGACCCGTCGGCACCACGCCGGTCCACGCCCAGTCGCCGCTCGCCCCGAGACCGCCGATGGACAGCTCGCGCTCCTCCACCATCTGCCAGTCGAGGTCGGACGTGCTGTCTGCCGGGCGCTGCTCCACCGCGGCGAACATCCGCCGGCTGGGCGCGATGGTGTTGGTGAGGTCGGCCTCTCCCAAAGGGTATGGCGAGGCATTGGCGGCGCTGTCCAGGAGCTTGCCCCCGCCGCCTGTGGCGCGCAGGCCGATCGGGCCGGTGACGGTCACGCGCACATGGCCGTCATCCGGCCGGGACACGGTGCAGGTGCGTTCGGGGAGCAGCTGCGTGAAGTCGCAGGCGACCGGCTTCGACAGCTCCAGGCCAGGCAGCGAATGGGGCTGGTAGCGGGCGACGACCAGCCGCACGAACGGCCACATTGCGGCCCCCGGCTCGATCGCCACATCGACATACCACAGCCCGCGGGTCGCATTGTATTGCGGGCGGTACCCGACAACGCTTGCCACCCGCTTGCCCCGGCCCTCAGGCCCGCCGGGCAGGTTCAGCTGCAGCGCCATGGCCGAAATGCGCGGATCGCTGCCATAGCGGTCGTCCAGCTGGTGCGTCCCGGCATACAGATCCTCCAGCGACAGCGCCACGTAAGGCGTTTCCGGCCCGGCATTGAGCCAGGCGGGATCGGCGCCCCACAGCGACATGTCGGCCTGTGCACCGCTGGTTGCGCCCCCGGTGCTGGCCAGGATGACCGCCAGCTGCTCGTCCGCGCCGGTCCGATACCATGGACGCTTCAGATAGATGCGCAGCCCGCTGCGGCGGCGGCGACGCAGGCCGAAGGGCTGCCCGGGGGCGCCCTCCTCGTCCCAGCGCATCAGGGGAATGATCGAATCCACCTCCGGCACCGGCGGCTCCGCGCTGGACGGGATCACCAATTCAAGCTCTGCGCCGATGCGCGACCGGCTTTCGACGCTCGCCATCAGCTGTGGCGGAAAATATTCGCGGAAGCGGGTGGTGGCGCGAAAGGCGTAGCGGATGTGGCGGTGGCGCGTGTCACCGAACTGGTGGCGCCCGCGATGGACCCGCAACTGGCCGATGCCGGGCACCGGGCCGAAAGGCTGCACCTCGGCATCGGGATCGCTCACGGCGCCCAGCAGTACCATGTCCTCTTGCGGGTCGGTCTGGATGGTGAAGCCGATTGCGTGCTTGTTCTCGACCGTGGGTCCGTCCGCGGCAAGGTCGTCGATCTGCTCGGTCCAGCGCGCTTCCGCCTCGATCCGGTCGGTGCTGGGGGCGTGGATGTCGATCACGCCGAACAGGTCGGCATGGGTCGCATCCACCGGCCGCACCGGCACCAGCGCGGCGATGAACGGCGCCAGCACCGGGCGTGGCACCGCATGGACCAGCGTGATGGGCTCATAAGGGGTCAGCGCCCAGAACTGCCCATCCGCCGCCGGCCGCTCCACCAGGTCCATCGCCCGCAACTGCGGCGGGAACAGGTTCCACAGCGCCAGCAGCGCCAGGTCTTCCCGGCGCAGGCTGGACGACAAACGCAGGTCGATCTTCGTGCCGGGCGGCAGGGCGATGGTCAGCACGCCATCGGCCAGGCCGGTCGATGCGCCTGCCGCCGCGCTCGCCAGCACCAGCCGCACTGGATCGCGCGCGGGCCACTCGCCCTCATAGCGCCCTGCGGTGCTTTCGGCGCGGAACAGGCCGGCCAGCGGGCTGCCCTGGTTGGCCCCGCTCATCCCCAGCGCCCAGCCGGCGGCCAGCGGATCGGGCAGCCAGGGCAGCTGCAGCTGCTTGGTATCATGCACCACATAGTGCCCCGCCGGGATCGGCGTGCCGCGATTGGCGCCCAGGAACAGGTCCAGATCGGTGACCGGCTCCGCCACCTCCGGCCCCGCCTCCAGCGAGACGCCGGGCTGCGGCACGGTGACCTGCGGATCGGTGGGCGAGACGATCTCGCGATCATACAGCAGGCCGTCGTCGCGCAAGGCAGCCGCGAGCAGGCGCAGGCGCTGCGCCGGATTGTCGATCCCCGCGTCGAACCGGCCATGCAGCTCGTTCAGGTGCTGCGAGCCTTTGGGCGCGGCGATGTGCCGTTCGGACGTGGCGTGCCAGTCGGCGGCGTCGTCTGGAGAAAGCCTCTTGATGTAGTCTTCAGGCGCACTGAGCGTGCCGTCCGGCTCCACGCCGC
>Ga0210040_10001801_pt1 | contig 31505 bp, 24 predicted proteins | sample CryGeyCG12114_NA_FD_185462 | JGI IMG/M metagenome (GOLD analysis project Ga0210040, IMG submission 185462) | Groundwater microbial communities from aquifer - Crystal Geyser CG19_WC_8/21/14_NA (SPAdes) (version 2) | ecosystem: Environmental > Aquatic > Deep subsurface > Groundwater | place: USA...
ACGGGTTTATTAAAAGCCGTACGCACAGCTCTGATCTGAGCAAGACCAAAAACAATAAGGATCATCATGTAATACCAAACACACATTCAAGCAAAGTTTCATGAAAATCGGTCGAACATTTTGACTTGGAGAACAGTTTTGTAGTCATAACTACGGATTTATTGAGTGCCATACGCTCAGCTCTGCTCTGATCAAGACCAAAAAGTCTGGGGATCATCACATCTTGTGAACACACACTCATGCAAAATTTCATGAAAATCAGTCGAACCGTTCGACCTGTAGCGTGTTAACAAGGTCAACTATAAAAAATAGAGTGGTTCTATAAGCCCTGGTTGGGCTAAAAAGGCAAATTCATACGATGAACACTTACACTTTTGGATCTGCAGCTCTAGGCCTAATAACCTTCTTCACATCAACAAAATAAGCTTTCAAGTCCAAATCAGTTACAACGGGTCCCAGATTTGTGACTTTCAATCTAAAACCCCAAGAATTTATAAATTTATGTAATGGATGCATGCCATAGGTAATGATTATTGGCAATGCAAATTGTATAAATAAAACTTTACATTCGTCTATCGTAAGGGTCCTGAGGTAAATCCTGAGTATCATTCTCTTTCTTCAAATCTTCAATCCATTTTGCACGTTCTTTACGTTTTTTTGCCTTTTCTGCCTTGTCTACATTAGCCAGAGTAGTCTCTAAATCTCCACCTTGGGATGACATAGTTGTAGTAGCATGTTTCCCTTTCTTCGCATCCAGTGCCATAAGGTCCATCACATCATTTAGCTCTTGCTCCTCCATATTGGCCCAGTCCTCCAATTGCTGTTCATATTTTCCTTTGTCAAAATCTTCTGAGTCACCAAAAAACTCCAGCCAAGGCTTGTCATAATCTCTATCGGGGCGCCATTTTAGAGCCTGGGAAAAAAACCAACTTCGTGATCTGGTATGAAATTCCCAACATTTTTTAGCATCATTCCATCTCCAACTCTTGGGATTGAATCGACCCCGAATGAATCTTTTCTTTCGCATGATCCCGTTGTTAGCATCAAAGTCAAAAAATGTAGAAGGAGCGTCTTTTTTCAGAAACTGTAATCCCTTGTCATCCCAATAGAAACTCAGTGGAGTTTTCAGTCTTTTCAGTTTTGTACGGGGCGGTAGGACATCCTTTTGGTCCTTCTGTTTCCATGCACAAAATCCCTGATCATAGAAGTACGAGGCACCACTCATCATTTTCTTCTTGAATTCTCTTTCATGCAGGTCAAAATAGTAGTCGTCTGGAGTGTACCAATCGTCTTTCTCGATCACTTGTCTTCCTGAATATTCATCTACCACGACTTTTAGTGCATTTTCTTTGGAAAGCAGTTCCCACTTACCAATGTTTTCATTGAAACAGAAATTTAATGGGGTCCATCCTCGACGATTTTTATCCTGTGGATCTTGGCTAGCCAGATGGTAGCAACTCATTTCAGCATTGTAGGTGTACGTGTTTCTGGGGAGTAGCCGATTTTTGTGGAGAAAAAATCCACGACGAATGTCAAAGTAGTAGTCATTGGCCAATAACAATGACTTGCGTTTCGTTCGCCAAATTTGATTTCGTGGATCGTAGTAGTATTGATCTCGAAATTTAATTTTTTTGAGGAAAAAAGCTCCCAAGACATCGTCAAAGTAGAAATCATTTTTGTTCAGCGCGGCTGGTTTATTGTTGAATTCTTCTAGTATTTTGTCACGCATTGTCATATGCGGTCTTTTAAAAAGTGGTAGAATTTTTTCTATTTCCTTAGAATTGGCTTTCAGCTCTTGTGTGGTAACTCCAAATTGCTTTGCTAGTTTGACTGTTGCGGCTTCGTAACCCTCATCCCCAGGCCCGAGAAAAAGAGCAATTTGCTCCCCCATATTTTCAAATACAATATCTGGAGGTGTGTGTGGAGGATCTTTTAATATTTCATGAAAGTCTAAGTAGATTCCTCGGCCTCGGAAAAATTTCTACGAAAATATATGATAAGGACACTATTATATATAAGTGGAATTATATATAAGGCTAGCATTTTGTTTTTCAATATTCTACTCATCTACTCTGTAATGATTTTTGCTTTTAGCCCAAGAGGAATCTGTTATTCAAAGTATTTAAGTTCTCTCACACCAGCAATAATATCTGGAGGCCAAAAATTTCTTTTAGCCTGCTCCGTAAAAGTTTCATGATACGCATTCTCCTTTCTACGGCTAACTTGTTCTTCCAGCTCGTTAAAAATGGCTGCATATTCTTCGTTCAATGAAAATCTTGGAGTAAAAAATCCATCAAAATACCAGCCCTACATCATTTGGCATAGTATAATGTTTATCTTATATTGACAGACGGTGAAAGTGTTAGAAGGATGAAAAAAAATGAAGCTAGAATGTATATATATATATATACCATTATGGTCGGGAATTTTATGTATTCAAGTTGTGCTTGAAGCTTTTTTTGCCTCTGTATCAGTTTTCGACGAATTTGTCGTTCCTTATTTTTTTGCTTCACTTCTTCTGTTTTAACTTGCTCTTCTATTAGTTGCAATTTCATTTGTTCCCTTTTGGAATGACCTCTAGAATGTCTCGGAAGTATTTGGCTCGAATCAGATGGGACCATGGAGTCGTTATCTGAAGCTTTTGTTACTTTATTTGTATTCGGGTCCGTATTTTTCGGGACTACAGTCACACTAGTGAGACTTGTTTGGGCTGAAAAGCTGAACCTTTTCATTTTTATTGTGTTCAAATATTTATAATCAACGAACTGAGAGAATAGATATTTTCAAAATGACGCCCGACGTATGTACTTGAAACACCGATAGAATTTTCCTACACAGTAGTGTTGTGTTTATGACAAAATGAAACTTCAAATTCAAGATGGTCTCTGTTGGGAGGATATAAAAGTTGCAGAAAGCTTTATAGAATTTCGAAGTTAAGTTCCAAGTTGATTGTGCACGAATCACCATGACATAGATGATGCATAAAAAGTGGATCAGCGAATCGATTCAGAGCTTTATTAAATCATGAAAGAGCGGGGATAGAATGAGCAATTCCGAACCGATATAAATAAATTCATCAAGGCTTTATCACTATATAAAGACACTAATTAGCATAACAGGTTATTTTAACGTTCTCGATAGTTGTAGAAGTAGGCGCCATATCTTATTTGTAGTTCTCACTATAAGAATAAAATAGTATGCACACTTTATCGGAGAGCTCGGTAAATGGCAACGGATACTAATGATACTCCAAAGCAGGTTGGTGCAAAAATAATTAAACAATAATGTCAAGGATAAATAAACAGATCTACTATCTACCTTTTTAAACCTTCTGATCGTAATTGAGAATTTGCTATTTTGTGGAGTACCCCAAAAGCCTTTCTCATGCTTTAAATCTAGAAATAGTAATACTAACCAATAATATAGACTGTACGTACAACACGTACTACAAATCCCGACTATCATCAATCAATACACTAAAAAATTCTGGTATATCACAACGAAACTTTGCGAAGTTCCTACAAAAATGAATGACAAGAGTTGAATTAGAAACAACTATCAGCTGCTCGGCTGCTCCTAGCAAGTGAAGTCGAAGATAATTTCTACTAATAACTCGATACTTTTATAATAAAGTCTGTATTTGAAACCATGCGTGCGAATACTAACGAAAACTTATAAAGATTATAAGTTAGAAGTCGTCGTCCAAATAATTTACTTCGTAATCCGGATTGCTGTGCTCATGGACGGAAAATAACCATTGTCACTAGTCCTAAGGTATAAGCCACCAGTAATTTTTGATTTACTGACAAATGCAAGGACGAGGGAAGAAAAGAGGTATTCGTTGAAGCCTGACCAGAAGATGACTCGTGTTCGCTGCCAGTAGGTAGCATTAGTCCAACAATGCAAATCAGGGCAGTGACAATGGCCACAAAATTAGGGTGCTGTCCTGGAGTAAAGTAGCCGTGACCTGCAGCTGCGGCTGCTGCACTAGTAAGAGATGACTCGTATCCTTTACTAGAGGAAGATGGGCCTTGTGGACACTGCTGAAAACCATCCGTGGAACCAAGGACTGAGCCTGAGTCAGGCAAACCTGTGCCAACGGAAGATGAAATGAAGTTTGCAGGGATCGTTCCAAAATGTATCATGGATGCTACGTCACGACGACCCAATAACTGACGAGTGTGATAATTGTACACTTGAACTCTAAATTTGTGCTCAAGAGGAGTGTTTGAGTGAGTATTGCTAGCCTGAGGGACTTCAGAAGTTAGTCGAATGATTAGATCTACGCAATTCTTTGATCGAATGGATCCTTCAGAGTCAGTGACAACGTAATAACTGGGCGAAGTAGATAAAACTGTGGATAAAAATTAATTATTAGAGGCAGTTTCATTAAAAAGTAGTGTTTTCTCTGTCCTGCATTTAAAAATACCTTTAAAACGTATGGGAAATTCGTAAGGATTGTAAATAGTTAATATTTGCTTTAAATGATCACGATCAAACGCATTGAACACGATGGATGCTGGAAAAACAAAAACTGGAATCCTGGAGGGTGAACTGGTCACATCGTCTTCTTGACGCAGTCGATCCATTTTCAAAGTGCCAAGTGTAGTTGTGCGCAGCATTTGAATCTCAACCAAAGTAAGTACAATATAATTTCGTCAAATCTCTAATGAGGTCATGTCATGCTATTGTGACTAGAAGTTGTATTGCTGATTGCTGAGGACCCTTCCTTTGTCCTTGTTGTTACGATGTTCAAAGATTTACTACAGGTACGGAACAAAACCGAATTCATCAGTACACTTGGCCATATTGCGCTTTGGAAAATCAATACAAAACAGGAAAACCTTAATTACTTACGACAAATTTTTGCAACAGCAATTTTTGCGACGAACTTATACTTTCCAGACAAATAATTATTTTTTCATTTATTCATTCAAATTCATTTTTCACAATATTTCACATTTACGCTCCACAAAACAACGCACATCTAATTTTCACACAGACTTCAAGATTTTACATTGATTTCGATTACTACTGCTACCAGCTGAGCAAATTCAAATCGTTGTTTACTATTCCTTCCTCAATATATGATAGTCATCCTGTGTTCTCAAAATCTGAGTGGAGTTTACCCATCTACCCTGCTATAGCTCTTGTACATATGACGTCACAAATAAAACGCACAACACTACTACGCAAATGATGCTCTGCATTCTGCATGCACAGGAATTTATTACCGATATTTTAATATTTATATTTATAGACTTTATTTATACACAAAAATAATTGAACCCTGATGTTCTCGACGTAAGAATAATGTGTTCATATTATTATTATGAAACCAAGACATATGAAATACTTTGAATAGATGAGGAAAATGCTGTTGCAGGCATAGATTTTCAAAAATCGAAATGAATTTGATACCGAGGAAAAGAAAGTAACAACAATATTGTTTGTTATTGTATAAGCCACTGGAAAAAATCGGAGGCCAGCTCTGTGAAATCTCACGAGAATATATTATGTTGAGTTGTTTGTAGTACGTGTTATATAGTAATCTACTTCTATGGTAGTACGTATATTCTATGAGAAACGTACAGTATGTGCAAAGCACTTGTCTGGGACTCTAATTAAAGGAGCTGGGCAAAAGGCACACTCTGTCTGTGGTGCAGAGTTGTGTAGAAAATGCTTGGATTGGCCAGTCTGAAAATTAAACGCGCGTTTTGCATGTTACGTGCGTGCATCGCACTGTAGGCGTCTATATAGACAGCGAGTCTAGTTCATCTTCTATGATCTTATGATCAAAACAAGCTTTCTTTAATGGTTGGATACAAGGAGAGCGGCAATACGATTAGTTCGAAATGGTTTTACATTTTGAGATCTTTTCCAGTCCAGTTCCAGTTTCCAGTCGATCAAAAGTTCGGTCCTTTATTGCTCAATTATTGTTCTTTGGTTGATTAGTAGTGAATGTCGTGAATAATAGTTTTGTCGTGTTCAAAGTCTAAATTTGCATTGATTACGTTGATATGGTTAGTATGAAAAAATAGTTGCGTACCGTTCAGCATCCAGGTTCAAGTTTCAAGTGTCCTATTTTCAAGGAAAATAATGTTCTAATGTAATCATTTCATTACTCCGATTGCTGGAAATAAAACTCTTCCATTTTATTTTAATTAGCTTGTAAGTCAAACTCAAGTGGCTTGGATTGTAAATGTTGGGTGGAGTCGAAAATCTTTTAAAGTCCTTTTCGCTTTATGTTAAAAAACTAACCAAACTGAAACCATAGGCTTTTTGATCCGCCCAACATAAGCATGTGAAGTTAATCACCACCACCTCTGTAATTTTGGCACAGTTTGGTGGCCTATGTATTTTCAGTCTATTTAACGTACGATTTAGCATGATTTCTTACGTGTTTCGTTTTACAGTGTGGGACCTGCATAGCACTCAGCCTGTGTGAGTAATGTCTCGTATAAAATCCAAACTGGTGACCAAGGCTGCCAAGTCAATTGTTCCTGTAAGTCGGTTTATTAATTGCATTGATGATTACAACTTTTAGCTGTTTTAAAATGTAGATTAATTCGACGCACGTACCACGTAAATACACTTAACGCCATATGCTTATACCCATTCCATATTTGTATAGGCATTCTCCATCATCAAATCAATTTAAAAACGAATTTGAACTTAGCTATGTTGAATGTAAGTATCCGTCTATTTTGTTTACTACAGTATGAAAAAATCGGACCTTTAACTGCTGAGGACGTACAATGTCCAATTTGCTGGTCGATTCTAATTGAACCGGTTAGTCTTCCGTGCAAACATAGCTTATGCCTTGCGTGTTTTCGAAAACATGTTGAAGAAACGTCTTTACAATGCCCATGTTGTCGAATGAGATTATCTGTCTGGAGTCGAAAAGCTATTAGAACTAATAACTTAGTGAATGAGAAGTTTTGGGAACGGATTAAAAAAGAGGTGAATTTTACTATTTACAGTGATTTTAATTTATGTTATTAATGGAGCGTTGTAAAAAAATTTGTGTTAAAAAGTTCAATATATGTAACTTTTAGTTTCCGAAGCGCACTCAAGCGAGACTGAATAATGAAGATTCTCAAGAATTATTTACCGACACTGAGTCTGAAAATGACGATTTAGAACCTGTACATGCATGTAAAAAGTGCAATGTGACTCCCTGTGAATGTGTATCAAACGAACAAACAGTATCTGGTCAAAATGGGAAAGTACGAAGACTTGATGGAAAATTTGTTAAGAGTGGTGAGATTAGAAGTGAGCTTGACAGTTTAATGAAAAAGCATATTGAAGACATAGAGAATCAGCGTCGTAAAGAGGCGGATGCTAGTAGTGAGTTTATAAAAAAGCTACAGGTACGTATTTGGGAATCAATAAAAATTACTGCGTTGATTTTTTAAAAATCAAATAAGATTTTGTAAGAATTCTGGATTTGGTATTTTAGGAACAGGAAGGAAGCACAGTTGAACAACTTGATCCATCTATTTGTGACGCAGATTATGAATTAGCGTTAAAGTTACAGAAGGAAGAACAGGATCGTGTGCGTAAGGAAATGAGCGATCGGCGCAAAAGCTTTACCGAACCACAGAAGACGAAAAATAAAAAGAATTCTATTCCAAATGTTAGACGACAATTATTTTTCCCTGCTAAATCGAAACCAGCTTCTGCTTCCGCAGGTGGGGACAGTGCAATGGATCTTGAAGACGATCAAGAATGTGCACCACAAACCAATGGAGATACGTCATTTGAGACATCAAGTTGCCATTCCACTCCAGGCTTAGTCAAAAGAAACAGAATTTCCCCCCCACCCGTATTAAAACCGGTGAGAAATAACAAGACTATGTCAAACTCAAAACCTAATTCAAAATTGAAAAAACGAAGCTTATCTACCAGTGCACAGTCTTCATCAATACTTGATTTCGTTTCTTCGCAAAATTCTGTTGTTAATAATGACTCGAAATTCGAATCCCAGTCATTGTCCTCGGATCCTTCGACCTTGACTTACCCCTCCTTTATTTCTGGTACGCCAGTTCGTCGATCCTCTTTTGTGGCAGTTCCTTCTCGCAACTTAGGAAACTCTGAGAACTCTGTAAAAGCGTTTTCTGTCCCAATCGCCCACCAAAAAGCAAAAAGTTACAATATTCAGCCACGCAAAGTGCGAGACTCTACCCCTGACTCTATCTGTGAAGAAATCAATAGTCATTTTCGTCCCATCAGGTCCGCTCCTAAGACGCCACCAAAGCGACTTGCCAATGGCAAATATATGGAACATAAGTTAATAGTATCCACTCCTGTACGCCACTCTTTAGTGATTGGGGACAAGAAGGATGAAGAGCTACCAAGCACGTCTGCAAAAAGTAGTGGATTAACCATTGTAGATAGAGTAGAGCACATGAAAAAAGCAAAGGCAGAAAAGTTTCACGACTTTGATTTATCCTCCAGTTCTCAAGACTCATCTGTACAATTTATTGGTGCCAAAATCAACTGTGAAACGAACCGAGCAAACAGTATTGTATCGGAATCAGAATCTGAAGGTCGTCCTTCCATTTTTTCCAAAGAATGTTTATCTCTTCATTTGGGAGGATTAATCAGGGTTCCTGGTGAAAAAATTCCATTGCCGTTCCCCATGGATTCGATATCCACAGAATCAGAAAATGAGGATGATTTAAATCGTTCATTCAACTTTGTTGAAGAAACCGATCGTTGCTATGTCTTGGCGGAGGCAGAAGAGCTGATGAGGTTGAAGAAGAAGGCTAAGCAGGAGGCTGAGGATTTGCAATTAGCTAAATTACTACAAGCAAATGTTGATAGAGGGCTTGAAGTAATTCGGAGTCGGAAGTCCAGTGAACGATATTCCATCAGAAGTTGGCTTAACACTACCAAAATCAAAACAGAAAAAAAAGACTCAGAGAATCGTAGCACATCTGAGGATTCGAATGTTTCGTCTAAAAGACTACGAGGTTCAAATATGAGTAGCAGTAGTAGCACCGCAAGTTCACCAAGGCGATCTACTAGAATTGCAACTGGCAAATATAATTCTGACTCCGACCGAGCAGCACTTGGTCGCAAAAGGCTGAAGAGATAAAAAAATCGCTCTTAAATGTAAATATTGTTATAGACCTTAAGTTTTTTTTAAAGACTGTACTACAACTACATGTGATGATAGTATTGAGTTATCCTTGATTATAGTTACAGTATGTTGTGTTAATATGATATGTCATGCTATAGATGTTCTTATAATTATGTCGATGGAAGTGCAAAAAACTATGATGTTTTAGCCCAGCACTGGGCATTTTATTATACATAAAATGATCTTGCATCTATTATAATGAGGATAGTGTTTAGTGATTTCAGTTCATTTATAGCCTTTTTAACATGAGGATTTAATTTTCAATGTTTTCTTCTCTAACTCTTTCACTTCTACACGGTATGCTAACTTGAGTTTCTGTCCTGACCATTTGGTGATTTATTGTTTTTAAATTATTTTTAAACGTTATTGTTTGTTCCCATAGTTCGACATATTGGTTCCTATTAAAATGCGGATTCATTCAGAATACGATGGATGTTGAGGCATTTCATGTGATTCTTCTTTATATTTGCTGATCTGATTTGTTTGTTGTACAGTTTTAAATTCGATTTTCTTCTTATTCCTGTGTATTAAATAGTTGTTAAAAATTATGGCATGTGTTTTTATTATAGATTTAAATTCGTTCTTTTAGCGGCTTGAGCATTTATATTTCAGAGAGGACTGGCATTGCAGATGTTGCAAACAAGACCATGGGGTTAAAAGTTTGGGCAACTGAAGTATTGTTATTTATTCATAGCAAGTTAATTGACAAACTGAGGTGAACATTGATTCGTGATTAAGTCGATTTGCTTCACTGTTAGATCTGGATTAATAAGCTCTACGTTGTTGATGATATTGGGTGGTTTGGATGATATTAGGAATATTGCCGTGGCCATTTTGTACAACTATATCATTGTAGTCAATAAGTGATAATATAGCAATTAAGAACAGCAATGTTAGTGTTTAAGAATGAACTGAGGGGAGCAATAAACTAATGTTTTAGCTATTGATCCATTAACTAATTCGCATGAACACGATCATTTAGGTGTTTTCACTACCAATCCCAGTCCTCTTCAGATAATTTGTTCAATGGATGAGTTTGAACCATAATTTCTTGGCCAGAACTAATTGATTTCCCGTTGCTATCCCAATCTGGACCATCTTGAAAACCGGAACATCCAATCTCATCCAATCCGTCTTCACAATCCATCACGTTGTCACAGATGTGCCTCGATTTGACACATTTTTTACCTTCGTCACACTGTAAACTTGGTCCTTTCTTGCGGACACAATCCTCGTTATACTTGCAATCAATCTCGTCAGATCCATCCTGGCAATGAAGAACTTGATCACAAAGCTTATTTGATTCGATGCATTTACCGTTTTGCTCGCTTTGATTCCCACATCTGAATTCTTGAAAACTACACATTCCACATGCCAATTCATCAGACCAGTCTCCACAATCGTTATCGTAGTCACAAATATGCTTGCCTTTGGTGCACCTTCCATTTGCGCATCGAAACTCATCCCTTGTACAAGTAGAGCATCCCATTTCATCGGATCCGTCTTCACAATCTTTAAAATAGTCACAAACTGCAGTCAAATCCCGACAATTTCCATCCGTGCATCGAAATTGGTTTGGTAAACAAAATTTTTTTTCACTTGATTCCGTTGTACCACTGAATTTTTCGCAACCCGACTCATCAGACCCGAAACCGCAATCATTGTCTGAATCGCAAACATCACGCATATCAATGCATCTTTTGTGGCCTTTCGCGCATGCGTACTCATTTAACTTGCATTGGTTGCAACCAATCTCATCCATTCCATCTCCGCAGTCATTTTCACCATTGCAAATGAGTGCCGAGGAGATACATTTGTTTGTAGAATTACAATAGAATTGATGAAGACCGAAGCAAATATTAGAGGGACAGGCGATCTCATCATTCCAGTCCCCACAATCGTTGTTTCCATCGCACATAAGTTTTTCCGATATACATTTTTTACGACAACGGAATTCGTTTGGCTTGCAACTGCCGCAGCCGATTTCATCTGATCCGTCGGGGCAATGTGGAATCCAATCACACTTTTTCTCGGGTCTTGTGCATACAGTGGGGCCTGTACTTGTGCATACAAAGTCATCTTTACGACAATGTCTGCAAAAAAATCTGAGATTCAATTTATACTAATAAATGAAATTTGGAGTATATATAAGTTTTGAGTAACCTTTCAGTAATATCAGCAATCCAAGAAAGATAATGTGATACATTAGTATACGCTCCTGGATAACCTAGACGCGCACAGCCGAGACCAAAGGACACTAGGCCGCATAGTACGGTAGCATTAGATATGTCTTGGCATAATAGTGGCCCCCCAGAATCTCCCTATAAATTTAATCAATAGACTTGATATATGTCATTAAAATAGATTTTTATAATTAATTCGAAGATATCCATAAAAAGCGATTTACATAACAGGAGTCTGTTGAAATTCCGCCAGCACAAATCATGAGATCGGAGGAGAAATTTTTTTTAAATATCGATTTACATTTCATGTCAGGTACAAGAGGAATTGTTGTTTTTATAAGTTCATCTGACGTCATAGAATTTTCCCCTGTTCTTCCCCAGCCAACTACAGTAGCTTCATTTGCGTATTTTTGGTCCTCATTTTTGGGCATTTCTACTGCATTTATAGTCGAAGAGAACTTTAGTGGTCTACTCAAGAGAATAATAGCAATGTCATTGTCATGGGGAAATGGATTGGAATAATTTTCATGGATGTATATCTGTTCTGCTAAAATTGTTTCTCCAACTGACGGGGAATGTTTTTTTTGTTTTCCAGCATTAATTGAAACATCCTGAGGCAATGTATCTTCGTAAAAACAATGTGCAGTCGTCAAGATGAAAATAGAGTCGTAAATAACACCTCCGCACAAATAATCATTGCCTTTGTGTTTCGTATAGAGAAAGACTGCAAAGCTAAACTCTTCTTGAAATGCTATAGTTCCATTTACAATTTTTGATGTTGGAATCAAACCGTTTGCAGGCAAGCCGGGATCATGTTCGCCCAATACGTTTCTGCATACTATGAGAGTAAAAGTGAAATTTTTTTAGTTCATGAATTGAATATGGTTCAAATATTGCACGTTGAAATGATATTTGAAACCTGCTGTGGAGATCAGTCCAAGTAATAGTGCTGTTATACTAAAAAATGTGGAGGTAGGGAATGATATGAGCAACATTTTTCAAAACAAAAACTTTGAAGTCAATATTTGAATATAAGTAAAAATGAAACATTTACTTTTGTGTGCATGTTCCCTTTATAGTAAAAAATAGGGTGTGCTGGCAATCTTTAAAATATTTAGAGCTGAAACCGAAGTCTTTTTTTAACTTTAACCCTATACATATAATATTATGGATGTTGAATGCTAAGAATCCTTTATCTCATATATATAAATATTATATAGCACTTGAAGAAATTTGAAATGCATGCAGCATTGCTAAAAGTTTAACTTGAGTAATCAATTAAGATAAACATTCGCAAAAATATTTAATTGCACTTATTATTTCATAAATATCTTGACCTTAGGAGCAAACTCTTAAGTAATGCCATGCCATTTGACCGCTCATTAACATTTGCTACTATTTAGGTGATTACTATTAGAAGAGCATAGATGAGAAGAGCATAAAGATACAGAATGAGAGCTTGGAAATTTCTACGTTAGGTAAGAATTCTAATTCAAACTTTACTACTCTCCTCAATTCATCAGTGGCAGTAGCATATAATTGGGCATTTCATTCACCCGTCCTCTTCTTCATAATACTATTCTATATACCTTGCTTCAACCTTGCGTCTTTTGGTAGGGAAAGGACAAATTCGAACCCTTTTTCCTTCTCCTTCCTAAGTTCAATTTTTGCCGTTTCCTCCATTCTCGTTTCTTTCAGAAGGGTATTTTTGCTCAAAGCAAATCAACATTACTTCTCTAACCGCTCTACCCTTCCTTCTGATAAATTCCTTTTAGTATTCAAATATTTTTACAATCAGCAATACACTTGACAAAAAACATACAAACAAATTAAAAATTGTACAGCTATGATGTGCCACAAAGCAAACTTTAAGCTAACTTTTTCCAGCAATAATTTCAAAGAATTATGATATTTAAAAAAGTCTACATGCTTATGGATGCTGCATTCCACAAGTTATATTCAATATGGCTGTCTTCACCATTTAGTATTTTTTATGCTACGCTGGATACATACCGGCCTTGTTTGCTAAGCGAGCTATTTCAGCAAATGTAGTACGTCAACGCCAATTCCATATTATCCAATTCCAGCGGAAACCACTAAAGTTTTTTACTCTCACAGACAAAACCAAGTTATCTGTAAACTGTTTTGCTTGTCCGATTGTCCGAATTTCCGAATCCAAAATTTAAGTTCACATTATTGTTGTTATACAGTAATTAATCCACTTCTATGATATTACATACTGGGCAGCCTAATTCACATGCGTGTGCGAGTGTGCAATTTAAAGCAAACGTTCCAGATTCCTTGAGGTCGTTGTGAGCTGGTGGTCAGCGATTGTGAGGTATCGTGCTAATGTTTATTAGTTTTAAATATTTCTACTTTAATTAATAATAAATAGCGAATAAAATTTCAAAAGAATTCGTGTAAAAAGGAATTTAGAAGGTGAGTTTTAATTAACAAGCTGTATTTGCGGTTTTACTTTAAGTAATGGAGTATGAAACATAGTTACAGTTACACACCACGGAGTGGTATAGAGCGTATGCTTTGCTTGAGGGACAAGAAAATCAGTATCTTCTGTTGAATGATATGATAATAAGAGTTTTTATTCCATGATTTTCAATATTTTTTAGGAAATACAACATGAAAGGAAAAAGTAAGAAAGGAGATAATGATGACGATTGGGCCCCCTTGAGAAAACAACCGAAGCGGGCAGCCCGAGAGACCAGTTTGAGAGAAAAAGCAAAGAAAACTCCGACAGTCAACAAGACTAAGAACAAGAAGAAAGATGAAAAAGTGACAGGACTCAGAGTAAGAAACAAATCAGGGGCAGAATCTATCCTCTTGAAGAGGAAAAGTGTTATCTTTGATAGGAATAAAGCGTTTTCGGTTCCCCATCCCGATTTGGGAACCGCGTCATATTCAGACAACTTGAAAAACATTAGAGATCAGCGAGAGAAGGATGCCTGGGATCAGCACCGTGCTGAATTGGTTAGGAATAATAATAAGTTAATTATTGCCCTGTACCTGTCTTTCGAATATTGATTGTTGTGCTTGTATTTTAAGGATGTGGTGTACGACGGTGCCATTGAGGGAACCCTACATTGGCTTAAAAATATGATGGCTGCGGATGGGGAAGAAGATGTCTCTGCTGTGGATACAATTCGAGAAATGTGGTGTAAAAACCTGGAGCAGGAATGCGAAACTTACCGTACGTAGACAAACTTACAATCTTTAAGCATCTTTCTTTCCTATGCTGTTACAGTAACAGTATTATTAACAACAGGCATAATCAAAGAGGAAAAACGCTCATACAATGTAGAAGACAAAGAAGAAATAATTCAAGTGCTTCTGAATGCTACTCCTATGCCAGCACCTCTACATGTTACTTCAGGAAAAGTTGACATAGTTGTGAAGCTGAAAAATTTGGATATCTCACAGCCAGAAAAAAAAGTATCATTTCGTGTTCCTGAATCCGTTGCTCAAAAGGGCTGTAACACTTTACAGGTTCGTCAAGCTATAAAAAAACTGAACGAGACAAATCTTTTTAACGAACAGCATTGTAAAATTTAATTTTACCTTTCTAATTAGGAACTGATCCGACAGATCCCCGATATGAAGGAAATTATGGAAACGAATAGTAAGCCTGAGGCCGAAGCTATCATTCAAAAACGCTTAAATCTACTCCTGAAACCAGCTAATAAAGCCAATGCTAAGAAAGCTTCTCTTTCGAAAGTTGCCACCAATCCTTCTAAAGAGGACAGTCTTGCGGCTGCATATCATGCGATGTTCGATGTTTGTATTAATCAACAGTTGGACGGCCAAGATGACACTTCGAGCAGTGATGATGAACCTCCAGCAATTACGATGCTTAGCTCTAGTGAAAGCGAAGAAGAGATAACTGACAACAATTTTGCATATTCCTATGAAAACGACGTCGAAAACGAAAATATGTTGGTACCTGTGACTAATTTGCAAGCATATGACAGTACGGACTTCGAAGAACAGGGACCTCCTGAATATAATAATGATCCAATAGAAAATGTATTTTTCTCAAACTTTATGTGTCTTTATATTTAATATCGTAAGTTTGATTTGCAATTACGATAAGTAATTTTTTGTTATTTAGGAGGGAAGCTCTACAGATTCTCCAGATTCTGACGAAGCAGAAAAGTTGCTTACTTCTGACGATGAATGGATGAAAGTGAAGGACGACAAAACAGTTGACCATTGTTATTGCCAACATACAAAGGTATTTTCTTCTGAAGAATTAGTTACCGAAGTGGCCTAAGTAAGTCAGTGTGCATTGTTCACCTTGTTTTGTTATTCATTAATTCATTATCATTTTCAGGTTCTTCGTGCTAGAAATCGCTGGACGCTGGCACTAGAGTGTGTTTTAATGACAGTAGACAACAGGGACTATTTGTTCAAGAAAGCATATGGAGAACTTCAGGTGACTTAGCTAAGCTATCTATATCTTTTCCATCTTATTCGTTTCGTAGCAGCCTCATGTTTTTTTTTTCTACGGATAATTGTCGATTGTTTTTTATTGTTAATTTCGTCATACAATCTGATAAAAACCCTGTCATTTGAGTTGTGTCGGAACGCAGTTCCTTGTTTGATTTTTACTCATGACTTATGTTCACTACGTTCTGAATAAAAAAGTAAACTCTTACTATTACTCAACAATTCTACACAGGATTAGGATGGGGAAAAATATTTTTAGTAAAATTTATAAAAGTCACTACGTTTACTAGTTATATAATACAGTTTCTTCATCATCTACATATTCTTGAAATTTCCCATATTTCCATGGAATTCGGATCTTTCAGTCACATTACACCTTTTTCAACCTATGGGAGCCAAAAAAATAGATTGGTGGTTAGTGCAGTTTACACCCAACTTTACTTCAAAATCTACAAGTGCATAAAATCCAGCATTAACTGAAACTCTTACATGTTCTCAAAAGTTTCACAAGTCACTATACTGTTTAGCATATTATCAACGCCTTTGGCCTCCACTTTAACTCGTTTTCCTCTTGAAAACGTGAATTTAAAAGCATTGCAGTGTTTCTCGCTGTTTTTGTTCCAGTCTGTAGAATAAAGGAATTGACCACAATTAAATAACAACAGTTATAAACACTACCATAAAATATTATACATAGTGTTTGGAACTAACTTTCTAGTTTCACATTTGCTGAGAACATATGCAACTTTCTCACAAGTTCAGGACATATTCTCATCATCTCGTAATATTCATGGGATTCTTCATTCAGTAAATAATTCTCACAGTTATCCAATCCTACAGCCATTTCCATTGAGATTCGTAAGCACCTATTCCATTTGTCCAATCCTTTCAATTTTGCATCCCTAGTTTTAGGGGTGTTTTCTGCGACGAAGACGAACGAAAGTATAATGAGTTAATACAAACGCGTGTAGTCAGTTTGGGTTAAAAATATGAAAATGCTTACTTAAGAATAACAAAAAATACTGATCAATCGCAGGATAAAAAGCGGTCCTTTCCACCTTGGTACAGTAATGACAAATTTGTCTGTTTAGCACCTGCAAGTTTTCTAGAATGGAAGGAATTTCAACGTTTATCAAGGACACTATGCCATCGTCCATGTGTACTGCGCCAACTTCCGCATGAAAAGGCGTATTCAAAGGAATTTCGATTAGTCCCATGTTTTCCTCACTTGGCGCATCCCAAATCGTTTCTATTCCAAAAATCAGTATTTTCTAATTCCATTCAATAAAATAATAAGCAAATAATCTAAAAAAACAACCCAATTGAGTACAGCAAGCTTCTTACTGTTCATAATTTCTTGATCTGTATAACAGCCCGAGTCAATCAATTTTTCCCATTCCCATTTCTGCAGCTCAAGAATTAGCTCAGATAAAAATCTTCCGTCTTTTTTCAGAACAACTGTAGTTTCCCCATTTTCATCAAGCTACATGTTATATAGTCAAAATTTAAATATCATTTTAAACGATAATTGAATTTCGAATCAAATATAAACTAAATTCTGTTTACCTCATCTCGAACGTATTCCACAGGATGGAAGTACAAACCCTGAATGAATGCTTCAAAGTCAACTTTTAACAGTCGAGGAGGTCGGTTTCCCACACCATGTATCTTCACTTCATAACCCATTACAGGGTACTAACATCATTTTAACACAAAATTAGCATTCAGCTTTCCAGAAGACATATAACACACTTATTCAAATCCAATGGAAAAACATACTTTCATAATATCTTCGTTGGCGGATATTATCCTAGTTTCATCCAAATCGTGAACACCACCATAGTCAATCAGTTTGACTTTGAAACTATGTAAGGTTTCATTTATCTCTTCAATGACTGCACGATGATTTCGTTTTTCTTTTCCTAATACTGCTATTACAATGTCATTGACTTCCCGATGAGCAACATAAGGATCATCTGAAAAAATAATTCTTTTTCGTTACTTAAACTGTAACATGGAAATGTTTGTAATGAAAAATTCAATAATTCTACTTACTTTTGGTCTCTCGTAAACAGTCCGTAATATCCTCTTCTAAATGAATGTACTCATCTTCCAAAACTTTCGTGTTCATCAGATGAAGTGCATTAAAGCCATATGCTGCCATGATTGTGAATTGCTTGGATTTCTTGTCAAATTTGTTCATAGGCTTGGGAGGCAGCAATTTCTCCTTTTTAAACGGATAAACAACTTTCCCAATATTTGCGAATGAGTCCTCGTCCTTACTCTCTTTGGATGACTGTAATGACAGTTCTGATTCAGATTCAGTAGCAACAGAAAAATCTGACGTGGCATTTGTGGTTGACGACTCATCACTGGATGTAACTGATTTCAATCCCTTTTTCAAAAAGTCAAATTGGCGAACTCTGAAACCTTTTTTAGGCAGAGATACACTTTGTTGTTCAAAGTCTTCGTTTAAGCTACTGGTATTTCCCAATGTATCATCAACAACAACATTGGGTTTCGAATCTACTTTGGGAGACTCCATTCTAGATGGTTGGACTGGGGATGGATTTTGGTTTTGAACTACTTCTGTCTGTATAGGTTGGTAATAATTACTCGACGGTCCAGGAATATTTTGATTAGCTACAGGAGAAACAGGTACCGACGACGGAGGAATATTGGCATTATGAATATCGTAACAAATAGTTCCCCAATTTTTTTTCACAATGGAGGCTGCAAAACCACTTTTAGATTTGCTGTCCAAAAAGATGTCTACAATATTGTAACCTTCATCCTGAAAATGAGAAAATATGTAAAATAATATGGCAATTATAAATGGAAGCCAAATGAATGAGTATAAGATATGATGTCCTGACATACAATTAAGTAAGGCACTGCTATCACATCATCTTGAGATTCATAAAGTTGAAAAAGATAATAAACACAGTCTTCCGCCCATTCTTCTCCCACTCGCTCCACAGGTAATGAACACAAATATGCTAACTGTGGTTCTAGTCGGCAGGAATCTCCGACAACGCTCTTCACAGAATTGATGTCGTATGTTTTCGTCTCCCCATAATCCATAAGGAAAACTTCAACATTACTTTCAGTACCCACTTCAGTAATTTTTCCACGAACCCTGCCATATTTCATATGTAGAGGCAGTAAATAAGAAGTGTACGTACTCAATCAGAATCAGAATAAAGTATTATGAGCTCAATTAAAGTCAATTACCAACTGTTGGGTTCATCTTTTTCAACAATGCAAATATCATTAAAGTCATTTTCAAAACTGTAGCACGGAGCTTCCGTGGCATTTCCTTGCAAAATCTTTTCTAGACGATTTCGTCTTTCCAAATCTTTTGTTTTAATCACATACAATTCTTCAGGGCTGATAGCGTAGCTGATTTTAACCTTTATTAATTAAAGCCACAATTTCATTACTATACATTTTTTATTACTAAAATTAATTGCGAATTAAAACAAACCTTAATCTTCTGATTGAACTCTTGTGCAGAAAAATAGCTCAAATCCCTAGCGTAGCTAATACTTCTTTCAACAGGGAAAACAGACAAAAGACTGCCGTTCGAAACTTGTGCGTCAATTTCTTCTTGCGTTACTGAATTTCATCAACAAATCTTCATAAACTATTCAAGTGCATATGGTAATTACAAGATTTAGAAAAGTTTCAAGTGTTTCGAATCTCACCTCTAGTAGCTAGGCCCATCTCACACAGCAATTCCCCAAGGTCTCTGGAATATCCGTCCTGAAGCAAAGTGACACGAGCGCCATATTTTGTAGCTCCCAAATCAATACACTGCAAAATCATGATATTTGTAAATTATGTAAAGTCATATTTCTTAATAAATAATTATTATTTAAATAAATTTAATAATTTATATAATCTTTATAATAATGAGCATAGAACGTTAAAATTAATTATAATATTAATTCAAATCATTATTACATTTAGCTTGTACTCAATGAGGACTTGAAACCAAACTCCCGTGATATTTTGCAAGAAAAATTCTCGAAGGCTTTGATTGACTTCTTGATCGACCGGTTTGCAGTTAACAAGATACATAGGAATGACAGTGGGACGAGTTTTGAGCAAAATATCCATAGACTTTGGACAGGCTCGTAAATCTGCCTTGGGAACTTTTACACACTTTCCAACGTCAACCAAATAGGTAGTTACAAAGTCTGAGCCGTTGGTTTTTATCCTCGCTCTGCACCTACACAGAAATTATGTTTAAAGATTCTAAATTTTTAGCTCGTGCTTGCACATCGAACATTGCAGGAGAAAACCGACCATTCTTTTCTTCCTCCAGGAAAAGTATATGCAGCCAAGCATACTGCATTGGCTTGATAATTTGTCCATTGAGTTTTTGACTCGGTTTGCAACAATCTCCGGAGTTCCATTGCTGCTGATGCTGCATAATGCGTGCGTGCACTAAAATCCCATGGAGTTGTTCCACATGCGTGACACATCTAAAATAGAAAAAAAGTTGGGAAATTCGATCCTGAATTCAGTAAATAGAAATAGGAAAATCACAACATAAGCATACGAATCATCACTAAAAATAAAAAGTACCTTCGTTAGAACTCCAAATGGAATCAAAGGCTGCAAAGCAATGCCATACGGATTTGCTCTTGGTTTTAATTTTTTTTCTGGCAATCTGGGGGGTAAATCTGCAATAGACAATTCAGCAGTTAATTTAGCTAGACCGTCAATTATTAAGTGCTATTTAATCGTCAAGTATCACGGACCTTGCGTTAGACTGCAACTACTACTGGGAGACAGACTCAATTGCCGAACCTTTTCTTGAATTTCTGTTGAGCCGTTTACATTGACAATCGGATACCGATGATTACCATCCTTCTGAAGGACAAAATTGCAACAGACAAATGAGTACCATTGCGAAATTGCATCTTAAATAGTATTGCAAATAACCTGCACATAATTGCAATGATAAGCAAGCAATATGCAAATGTTTAACTCGAGTGAAAAGTATCAAACTCAGGCAACAAAATTGTAAAACATGGGAACAACGAAAAACTGCTACATTAAAAAAACTTATCAAGCTTTATTTAGCCATTTCTCGTATACTTATTACCTCATGAACATTATCATGCTTTTGCAGAGGCGGGTTAGCAATAAGCTCATAAAGCTCTAGAAAAGGATTGTCATCAATATTCAGTACCGGCACACTTGGGGCATGAAAATTCGCACTTGGTGCATGAACATTCGCACTTGCAGCGATTTGAAGAAGGGTGAATTGAGGTGTAGGAAGTAAACCCCTCTGGAGCGCCAGATTGCAATAAGAAGTGTATTTTCCACCTGGGTTTTCTCTAGACACACTCACACAGGGACTATTTCTATTCGAAGAATTATTAGAAGGAATCAGATTTTGGCTTCTTGGATTTACCATTGGGCTAACAATGTTCTGCTTGGGTTGTCGCTCCCGAGAACCTTGATTTCTGTTTCCTGAACCTTTGGATTTTTTCTGCTTCCCGTTTTTGAGGCTCTGAGTCATTACTGGCCCATTTTGATTAGTGCCTTGCCTGTCCATAGAATTAAGCCGAATGTCTTGACCTCGAAGTACAGTGTCAGTGCCATTCACATTCGAAGTATGCATCCGCTCAGAAGCGTTCGGCTGTTGCACAGCGCTGTACGTACGTAACGAATTCAAACGATTTGTTAATGCCTTCCCATAATTTATACTATAAATTTTTACAAGTTATTATGAACCAAAATACTTAAAGGATTACGGTGGCGGATTCTTACTTTTCGATACAGCAATTTGAATCACAGAAAAAAGCGTCGCATTTAGAGCACATCAAGATTTCAGCATGATGTTCGCACGGGCAGTTGTACAAGATTGTTTCATGTTCACATTTCCCAAATGCATTTTGATTGAGAAGTAGTTCCTGGATGCTGTCTTCTGCAACTTGTACATATCTTCCAGTGGTAACTGGATAATCCCAACACTCGGAATCCGGCAATGATGTTGCCATTTAGAAATTTGGCAAGTAAATTGCAGTTGACCCCAAGTTCTATTACTTAAAATTCTGACAAAATCCACTAAAATCAAATACTTTATTCACTTAAATGAGAATTAGTAACTATATGACGTGCCTTCACATTCGATCACACAGTAGACAGTACTATACTACATCAACCACCACAAACTAGAAACAAGAAACTACAAAACTACAAAGAACAATAAAATGGAAGAAGTTGTTTACCGGCTTAAAACGCTCTATGTGTTTCACAGTGTTTGTGTACAAAATGCGTGCAATATGAATGCATAAATAAATACCTGCTGTCCATCGGGTCACCCACAATGCAATGAGATCATGAGATGAATGAATTGATTTGTTTTAACGCCAGCATAGCATAGACGCTGTGGCGTGGCTGTATCTCCACAGTCCATACAAAAATCTAACATGTCGCCCATGCAGATATGATTCAATGCATATGCCTGAATCAATAAGTAATTTCTCATAGTACTTTTGTCGATTTAAATTTAACTTTACTTATGTTTCTAACAGAAAAGATTGGTCTAAAAATGTAAACTAAATTTTGAAATCTTCAATAACTACGATACGAAAAAAAATATTTGTTCTATTTACAGGTTGACAGCTTTTCATACATACGTGACAGTTTGCCTCCTGCACCGAATAAAAAACGACCAAAATCGGACGACATCATGGTGGAAAATCAATCATAACTCGGTAACCAGGTTATGGAAAAATGGGCAGATTTTAAAAATTTCGGGTAAAAATTGCCGAAAGTAACAGAAATATTGCCACAAACCATATTTTGGCCCGAATTTTCTAAAAAACTGCTGAAATTTCTATTCCACCCTATTTCTCAAAAAATGCGTTAAAAAAATAAGCAGATCGGTGTTAATTTTCGAGCAAAGATTTTACTGGTTATCGGGTGAATAAATTGTTTTTAAAAAATAATTTTCATCAAGACATTATTGTCTGAAAATAGTTTGCTTTAACCATGCAGCCCTTATTTTTCCTCATGATTTATGAGGGTGTGAAAAATTATAAATAGACAGACCTTTAATTGAAACCTATTTCTTCACATGTACTAATAATAATTTTTTGGTCCTGTATCCTGTCCGTTATTCCTGCTGTACCCTTTGGCATGCATGAGTGGAAAATTCCGGAATACAATTCTGGTTTACTGAAGATTTTTTTGTTCATTTATTTTACTTGCATATAAAAGCAAACAGAAATATTAACACGCCATTTATTGGAAGCAACATTTTAGTGTACTATTCTTAAGGCTACCTCCAATATGTTTCGCTTTCTTCGCACGGGATTTTTTCTTTACATGGGAGCTGTTTTAGCGGTCCAGTCTCTTCCCAATGTTCAACCGGTTGAAGAAAGTAAGTATTTCAGATCAGATCAGATCAATGTTTTTCAAAACTTCTACTCACTGCCCATGCTTGTAGTGGACACAAAACTAACTGATTTAAAAAAAATTATATTCATTTGTTAAACATTAGAGCTCATCGGTTTGTCATCATCATTATCAGCAGACCACGAAGTGGACGACGACATGGTAAAGGCAGGATTGCTGGATTTCGATTTAGGTTACAGTACCCAATGCACTTGCGACTGCGACGACAAAGTAGGAGTGATTCCAGGGAATGTTCTTGTGAAACCAATGTTTGCCATGTCCAAAAAACGCATACAAAATTCAACAAAGACTGCATTGGTCTCTGAAACTGGCATTGAAAAGTATCACTCGTCAAATGCATCTCTTGCACAAGCTATTGACGGACTTAAAGGAAACCCACTGCAAGGAAATCTTATACTTATGTCCAAGGTCCTCCACAACCTTTTGAAAAATCCATTCGCCTGTGATTGCAAGTGCCACATAGGCAATAAAAGTTGGGATAAATCGTACCAAAGAAATTGAAGTAGATTAAATTATATTAGCATAACATATTGATTTTTTCATTGCATTGCATCATTGCATGGTCCTCTTTATTGCCTTTAAAGCGACCTATACTTTATCCAATAAAAAATTGACTGTTGAACTATATTATGCAAGTTTTATTTTTGAGAAAAACTGAGGCGAAGATGACATAACTATCTCTCATAACGATCTATCTCTCATAACGATCTCAGACACAACTGGCTAGTAATGAATGATAATAAATAATGTATTCTAATGAATTTGTTTTGTTTATTTGAAACGATGATATTATTTGGAAATTTTCCTCACATATCACTTTCATGCATTAAAGTTCACAATTAAATAACATTAGACTCCGAAATGCATAAAGATTTGATATAAATCCATATGGTTATGGTTTTGATTGCAGAAATCAGATAAATTCAAATTCAAAAAATTAAATTATCATGAGAGCAAAGAGAAACATTAAGAATTTGTATAGCAAAAGACAGCGAATTTGGATTTTTTATCAATAAAGCACTGTACTTGCACATACAATTCTAATCTCAATCTAGTTTACTTAAAGACAAATTATGATACAAAATTTAGTAAGCTACTACGCAAAAGGATTATTTTTTCTTAGGAGACTGTTTCGAATCTGGCTTCTTTTGATCTTTTTCCGGACTTTTTTTCAAACTTTTGGTAGATGTGGCGCTTTTCTGAGCTAGGTTTTTTGCAGCTTGTAATGTCTCCTCCTTCACGGGAGCAGAAGAACCTGGAAGCCCTTCTAACACTTGCTGCAGATAGTTAGGGTCTGCAAGCACAGTTTTCTTATCTTCTTCTACCGCTGGGTCCACTTCCATTGTCTCTTCTTCTGGCTCCTTTTTAACTTCAACTTTTGGCGTTCCTTGTTTTGGTACAGCGGTTCCGTCTTTGTCTTCTAAGCAAATACAAATTAATTTTCATAGGATGAAAACCCATTAATATTCTTGGATTTAATATTCAAACAACTTTTAACTGAAACGCATGCATGGAATGTATTAAATTCTTACGTCCGCTATCGTGAAGAGACATTTGCATGGCATAAGCTATTTGCTCGTCCTCTGTCATATTCGAAAAATCTGGATCTAATGGACGACTCACGTTAGCTGGAGTTGAAGAAGCTCCTGCACTAGCCGAAGCAGCAGTAGAATCCATTGACATCGCCAGAGCTTTTTCCAGCATTTTTTCCTCATTTGATTCTGTGAACAACACGGAAATACATCAGGAGTATAATCGTAACATTGATCAATTTACTATTCTAGTTTGCGTAATAAATTATACACACCTCCATCTGCTGCAGCATCAGGGTTGGCAGCTCTAGCAGCTGCTTCCTGTCTAGCTCTTTGCTCTTCCATTGATACTCGCAAAGCTAAAGCCAAATCTGGATCATCATTGGGATCAACACCGAAATCATAGCCACCACCCATCGGAGCCATAGGTGCTCCATCTTCAGTTTGAAGAATGGGTGATGCCACTAAAGCGTCAGTTAGATTTGGGCCAGGTGGAACGACTACTAGATGACTGAGAGTTCCATCTTTTCCATTCAGTGTGTCCACAAACGCATTCAGAACATCTTGGTTCTTATCTTCTCCAAAAGATACAATATCTACGTTCACTTTTTCCTTTTTAAATCGCTTAGCTAACCGAACTAGTTCAACTTGTTCAATTCCTTCTAAGGGGCTACCAATGAACAACACTATCCTCATTTTGTGGTTTTTGCCCTATAAAATATCAATGAAAAATATCCATGTAAGCTACTCTCTAGTTATTTTTTTGGGCAAGAAAAGAGTAAGTTTTGTAGTTTTTTAGTTGCTCGCTTCACCTGACGATGTTTCAAAGCCAAATGAGCAACCCGTAATCCTGGAATCAACTGAAGATTACCAGAAGGATGGACCGCAAGCATTTTGGACATCAGTTTATTCGCATCATTAGTTAAAGTTATTAAAACCTCATTCCTGGTAAATTCAGTCCAACGTTGAGTTGTACTAATAGTTAGGTGCATAAAACTATGCTTAGTACTAATATCAAAATCATGCGGAACAAAATATTTGCAAGTTCCGAATCAGACTTACCCAGCCAAAGTAAGAAGTCCAACATTGTTCTCCGGATTTGCCCTTGTTTTGCTGTGGCAAATCATACTTACGGCATCTTGCATTGCTGCCATACGAGTTGGAGTGAAATCCCCATTCCTCATAAAGTCGCTGTTATCCACACTAAAAATGCATTACAAATAAAATCAGTAAATTAAAAGATTTCCGCCCAAAGTATACAGAACAGAGAGAGAAAACAAAGGGGCATCGCTAATACCTACTACCTACCATATCATAGTACTTTCTAAAACCATCTTAAGGCAGATTCTCAAAGGTTCACTGGACAGGAATTGCTTGTGTCTTTGAAAAATTTTAAACTGATTTGTAGCCAAAAACCGGAACACTCGTTAGGCTGAAGTTTGCTTGAGCTCAGCTGCCGATAAATTGTTCCCACCACACAGATAAAAAACTGTGGGTCAAAATAATTGCAGCAGTACTCCGCTAAAAATTCGAATGTGCGAAATTTCGAAATGAAATGACAATAAGAACAAGAACTAAGAACTGTTGGGGAATGACTTCTTAAAATGACAATGACTCAATGACCTGTTCAATACAGTAATCTTGTATTTAGCGCCACTACGCTAGCCACATACAAAAACACCACACCACTATGGTTACAATACAAATTCATTCCTGAAATGAGCGTCGGTTTCGGCTCTGTGGCATCCATGCATGATGATTCTTTTCTTTGAAAATTTTAAATGCATTATTCCATGTAAAAAAAATGATTTGCTGAACTGTTGGACAGCTTTTACTCATAATTTGATTGAAATCAGTTTCGGTTCTTGGCCCACAAAAATTATATGAATTATGAACAATGATGAAGAAAGGCAACCAGTTTTATGTTCAATCACATTTTTTTATTTCCTGAAGTCTTTCAATAATGTGTACTCTTCCAAATTTTGTTTCCAAAATTAGTATTTTTTAATTACCCATGTGCATAATCCCATTCCCGTGAACGACAAAAAACATATTTTACTAATGTAACAATGTAGAGGACATGCACTTCACATTTTTTGTCTAGCAAGGAACCCGTCATTTACAAGTTGTCGAAAATGAGAGTTGACATTTTACTTCATAAAAGGATGCATAAATGCATTATTTAACAAAAAACACATAAATAAACAAAAATTCTGTCATAATCAGTCATTGAGTCTAATTTCAAGTCTACTTTAAGTTGGATACTGTAACAGTTTACTAATCTACAATAAAACTAATCTATACAGTATTCACAAAACAAAGTAATAAATTACAAAAATGAAATAACTAAAATTCTACCTTTTTTTAAACAATGTTCGAACACCAAACCTAAAATAATCCCATAATTTATTAACCGTGTACTGTTTAAAACAGTAGAGCCCTTGTGTGGGATCATTTGATTTAGAGAAGGCGTACACAACCCTATTACCAAAATCGTAAACAAAATTTCCGGTTTCTGGAATATTCACTGTACCCAGCAAAACATCAGTGATTCCTGTACCAATGTCTGGATCACTGGTAAGAATTTCTGTTGAATGATGGCTGGCTAATCCTTTCTTATCCACAGCATTTGACCTGAATCAGAAAGAAAAGCAGTTCAATTAATACTCAAGTGCTAATTGAAGTTTTACACAAAATAAGAACGAATTATTTAATAAAACTTGAAAAACATACCTGAATTTATCTAATCGGCTTGAAATACTCAATTTTCCGAATCCCGGCTCACCCGGCACAACACCAAAGTATGAAATGAAAAACGGCTTCGCAACTTCAGCAATACTCTCAACAATATCTTTCGGCCCGGAACTTCCTGAATCCGAAGGTTTCGCAGCTTCTCCTTTCTTATTTTTTGGTGGTTTTGATGGTTTATTACTCCCACCAGATCCCGAAGATGGCTTAGGTTCACTAAACATAAAGTTCAAGTAAGTCTGTACCATTTGCGAGACCATGGATCCCAAACCTGAGCTTCCAGCGCCACCTAGTATCGAAGCCAAAGCTCCTAGTCCGCCATCCCCACCTGGTCTTTTGTCATCATTGTTGCTATTATTATTTACTGAATGATCATTCTTGTTGGGTCTATCTAAATGATTAGACACGGGCTTCTCGGGAACTTTATTGCTCTCCAATAAATCATCTTTGTATGGAAACTTTGGAGGCTTTGAGTTGCTTTCGGGTTTGTAAGAACTTTCTACCAGCACTTCATTATCCTTATGTTTATTACCATCCGAAGGCCGTTTGTCAACATCCATATGAGGAGGGGGAGGGGGAGGACGAGATGGTGGAGTCAAAAAACTTGTCACTAAATTGCTCACCATTCCTTGAACCATCGGGCTTGTTGCAACTTGTGAAACAAGGGGCAAAGCATTTTGCATAATTGCTGCCATTGGATCCCCGCCATTTCCACCTCCGCCATTATTGCTTCCGCTTGCCATTGCTGTTTGCATAATCATATTGGCAATATTGATCAAACTACCACCAGATGAACCCTCCTTCCCTTTCTCAATACTAGCATCATCTTCCACGGGTTGTCCATTCTTGTAGTGGCGTCTAGGTCGAGCATAACTCGTAAGACTTGGCATCAGAGGTTTCCCGCTGCGGTTAATCGGTTCTCTACTTGCGTACTGGTAGTAATGAGGATTGGAATGAGTTGGTCCACTTTCTGCACTTTGGGATGAAGGGCCCGTTTGGGGATAAAATTGATATTGGTATTGAACTTCAGGCTTTGTCGGCACAAAAGAGGAGCTAGGTTCGTAATGCACTCTAGATGGAGCAGGTGTAGTAGTGGTAGTGGCAGTGGTCAGTTGTTGTGGATGTACACGAACATTTTCTGGCTTAAAAGCCGCTTCCCTGGATCCATTCCCGTAAATAATGTCCTCCATCACATAAGAATCGGCAAGGGAAGAAGAGCTTGTTCTACCTTGTGGTTTCACCCTTCGAATTGAAGCACGGTTGTTGAAATAGGGATGCCGAGATTGTTGAGGTTTTGAACCAGCATTAGTGGCAGCAGAATAACTTCTGGACACTGTTACACCACGTTTCATCCGTCGATTTCCAGGGAGCCCATGATGTCCATATACTGGGTAACTATTTTCCATACCCATGGGAGAAATGTAGTTTGAAGGGCCCATTGGAGGAGGCATATTGGGATAACCTGGTGGCCCACCTTGTACATTCATTTCTTGCAATGTTGGGGGCATATTACTCCTGTTGGGGTTGTTGAGTGTAGGTCCACTATTAGATTTGAAAACTCTGCTTAGCAAATTAGATGTGGCAGCCACGATTCCTTCACTAGCTACGTTGTATAAGCCGTATTCCACATAGCAGTAGCCCATACTAAACTCCCGGGGATAGGAAATGTACCGCTCTTGGTAGTTACTGACCCAGCCACCCACATCAACTCGTTCTAACAATTCAGCTGCAGTTGTGGAGGGTAATACGGTTGTAATACCTTGAACTACGTCTCCATAGCCTAAGCTTTCCATGAGGGAGCCGACGAACTTGAAAGCTTCAGCAACTACTGTACTATTCAATGGTTTCCGCTTTTTCACTGGTCGAGTGGTGGTGTCGAATGGAGTTAGTGTTTCTAATGAAACTTCATCGTCTTCAGTTTTTTCGTCTTGTTCTGGTTTTTTGTCAAAGTCTTCAAGATCTTCTGTATCAAGAGTGTACAGATCGTCCTCTTCTTCTTCACCGTCAGTTTTGGTTGTGGAAGCATGCTCAAAGTTTTCGGAAATGTCGATTTCTTGAATAGCATCTACATCACCTGACTCGTCTGAGTTGTCGTCGTGAGATGGACGGATTATAAGACGTGGCTGACGGCCGTTTCGGCTTGAGACGCTTCGAAGTGTTGATTTCACGGATTTTGGGCATCTATACGAGTTAAAATGAGGATAGAATTAGAGGCTAAACAAAATATGAGAAAAACGAATTTTTTTTTGTGAATTTGTGAAATTATGTGAATGAATTTCCACGAAATTTAACTCAAATGCACTGGATGGGATGCATAGGCCGAAGTCACAAATTTATATAAAAAAGACGAAATAGACAAATGCAGGATTCTATACTTGAGAAATACTTTTCTTATTTTGCTAAAAGCAAAATTATTTCAATACAGAATTTGCCATATGTCTGGCAAATGCAAGATATTTTGGTTTTGTGACTGTTTAAAATTACAAATATAAAATACATTAAAAATGGAGCAAATAAAAAAATTGGCAATCACCTTAAAAAACTTATAGTTTACAAAAAAAGTGCATACCAAAAAATAAATGCTAAAAAAATGATGATGGAAAATGGCGTAGAATGGTGCGTAATTTAAAACAGCCAATGACAGTACAAACTAAAAAAAAATGCGAGATCATTCCTAACAAAAAGGAGAAACACTAAAATGATTTCGCAAAGGCAAAACTGTTTAGATAATCTTAGTTGCTACTTCTTTTGCTTTCAAAGGTAGGGCACCAGCAAACCTATTTGCCATTGCTTAACACTCAAATTAATTCACAAATACATTAAATTATCAAATATTATCCATACGCTTGTGGAAGATGTCTGTAACAACACAAAGGCTCGTCCAAACTAACGCCAGCATATACCCAATGTTCATCACACCACCGATAAAATCCGCCAAGCCATTTCGGTTCAGTTAAAAACTCTTCCAAAATTTCCCCATTTTCGTCCAAATGATGTTCCGGTGGTGTCGCCTTAATACCACCCCCATTACTCGGTTCCTCACTAACATCTCGCCGACCGGTCGGTCCCATGAAAAACTTCCATTTCCCTTTCTCTTCATCTAGCTTCACCAAAGTTCTCTGCTCCGAATCCAAAATAGTTCTAGGCAAAGGCACTTTATGTGACTCATTAAACCGTTGGCAAGCCAGAGCCCTTGTTGCAGTTTGTACCACAGTTTGAACCAATGCCGAGTTCTCTGAATTGTCTGACATGGCTTGAATCAATTGGCGGCATACTTTCGCGCAGGAATGCTTGTCTTCCTTCGCACTGCAATTTGCAGCCACAGGTAATCCTGTGTAGTACAAGATAATCATCATCAATTTCGTAATTTAGTGAGCATTAAAAGTAATTATTACTTCTGTTTCATCCTATTTCTGTAATGTGACCCAAAGATAAAAGGGTTTGACATTGACATCCCAACAATGAAGTAATAAATAATAATACTGCGTCAGCTCAGTTTTTATAACTATATTTATAAATGTATGGACGGCCTAAATTAATGGAGGGATGAATTAATTTATGTTAGTCATCATTAAAATCATCTTTAGTAAACATTGGATGGTTTAGTCCATAGAAATAGATATACTATATACATTTAGTCAAACTAAAGACGAACACTATGCTAATTGTAGGCAATATAACGTCGAGTCATTTCAGTTACCTAACAAACTTTTAACCAAACTTTTGCTATTCAGCTAGTTGGAACTTAGACTGACAAATTATTCTATTCTATTCGCTAAAAAGACTGCATTGCATTTTGTAATATTTTTCACCTACTAACAAACTAAATAACTTAAATGTAACTGTATGTATGAGTGCTATATGGAACCAGTAAAAGTGCCCCGTTCTACGAACGGATGGAATCTACACTAACTAAGACAAATATTTCGGCCCTTTTAGATACACCATGCAAATTTGAGTGAATTGTCCAGTACTGATTTAACATTTTCAAGC
>Ga0210040_10001802_pt1 | contig 31503 bp, 33 predicted proteins | sample CryGeyCG12114_NA_FD_185462 | JGI IMG/M metagenome (GOLD analysis project Ga0210040, IMG submission 185462) | Groundwater microbial communities from aquifer - Crystal Geyser CG19_WC_8/21/14_NA (SPAdes) (version 2) | ecosystem: Environmental > Aquatic > Deep subsurface > Groundwater | place: USA...
CCGCCTACGCCAACCACGGCGTGGCGATGATCCCGTTCTACATCTACTACTCGATGTTCGGTTTCCAGCGCATCGGCGATCTGGCCTGGGCGGCAGGCGACATGCTGGCGCGCGGCTTCCTCGTCGGCGGCACCGCCGGGCGCACCACGCTGAACGGCGAAGGCTTGCAGCATCAGGACGGCCACAGCCATCTGCTGGCGGCGACCATTCCCAACTGCGTGTCCTATGATCCGACCTTCGCCTACGAACTCGCGGTCATCATCCAGCACGGCATGGAGCGCATGTATCACCAGCAGGAGGATGTGTTCTATTACCTCACCGTGATGAACGAGAACTACGCCCACCCGGCCATGCCCAAGGGCGCGGAAGAAGGCATCATCAAAGGCATGTACAAGTTCGGCGCGAGCAAAGCAAAAGCGAAGAACAAGGTTCAGTTGCTCGGCAGCGGCACCATCCTGCGCGAAGTGATCGCCGCCGCCGAATTGCTGGAGAAGGATTTCAATGTCGCCGCCGATGTGTGGAGCGTGACCAGCTTCAACGAGTTGCGCCGCGACGGCATCGACTGCGAGCGCTGGAACACCCTGCATCCGGAAGCCAAACCGCGCGTGAATTACGTCGAGCAATGTCTGGATGCGGACACCCCCGTCATCGCGGCGACCGACTACATCCGTTCATATGCCGACCAGATCCGCCCCTACGTCAAAGCCTCCTACAAAACGCTGGGCACCGACGGCTTTGGCCGTTCCGATACACGCAAGAAATTGCGCCACTTCTTCGAGGTGGACCGTTTCTATGTCGCGGTCGCGGCATTGAAGGCGCTGGCCGATGCCGGCAAGGTTGACGCAAAAGAGGTGAGCCGCGCGATCAAGCTGTACCAGATCGATGCCAACAAACCGAACCCGACAACGGTGTAAAGAGTGATGTTTTTTGTAGGTCGGGTTTCAACCCGACAACTCGGACTGAAGTCCGGCCTGCAATCAGTTAGAGCTAGGAGAACGACGTGGCAGAAATCAATCAAGTCAAAGTTCCGGACATCGGCGGATTCAAGGATGTGACCGTCATCGAGGTGGCCGTGAAAAAAGGCGACACCCTCGCTGTCGAGCAGACGCTCATCACCGTCGAGACGGACAAGGCGACCATGGATGTGCCTGCGCCCTTCGCGGGGGTGGTCAAGGAAGTCAAGCTCAAAGTGGGTGACAAAGTCTCGGAAGGCGATCTGATCGCTTTGGTCGAAGGTAGCGCTGCCGTGAAAGCCGCCCCTGCGGCGCAAACCGCTGCGCCGGCTGCACCAGCGCCGGTCGCCGCAAAACCGGCCACGACTCCCGCACCCGTTGCAACAATGCCTGCCCCCGCGCCGGCTCCGTCCGGCGGTAGCGCGCACGCCAGCCCGTCCATCCGCCGCTTCGCGCGCGAACTCGGCGTAAACCTGACGCAAGTTGGCGGCAGCGGCGAGAAAGGCCGCGTCACCAGGGAAGACGTGCAGAACTTCGTCAAGCGCACGCTGGCGCAACCGCAAGGCGCAACGGGCGGCGGCGCATTGCCGGGCCTGCTGCCCTGGCCTGATGTGGACTTCGCCAAATTCGGCGAGATCGAGACGCGCGCCCTGTCGCGCATCAAGAAGATTTCCGGCGCCAACCTGCACCGCAACTGGGTGATGATCCCGCACGTGACGCAGTTCGAGGAAGCCGACATCAGCGAGATGGAAGCTTTCCGCAAGGAGCTCGGCGCGGAGTACGCCAAACAGAACATCAAGATCACGCCGCTCGCTTTCATGCTCAAGGCCTGCGCGCACACGCTCAAGCACTTCCCCGATTTCAACGCCTCGCTCGATGCGGGCGGCGAAAATCTGGTGCTGAAGAAATACATCCATATCGGCGTTGCCGTCGATACGCCGAATGGCCTGATGGTGCCGGTGATCCGGGACGTGGATCAAAAAGGCATCGTACAACTGGCGAAGGAACTGGGCGAAGTGAGCGCCAAGGCGCGCGACCTGAAGATCAGCGCAACCGACATGCAGGGCGGCTGTTTCTCCATCTCCAGCCTGGGCGGTATCGGCGGCACCGCCTTCACGCCCATCATCAACGCGCCCGAAGTCGCCATCCTCGGCGTGTCGCGCGCCGGCATGAAACCGGTTTGGAAGGACGGCGAGTTCGTGCCGCGCCTGATGCTGCCGCTGTCGCTCTCGTACGACCACCGCGTGATCGATGGCGCGGCCGCCGCGCGTTTCACCACTTACCTCGCGCATGTGCTGTCCGACATGCGGCGTCTTGCGCTGTAAGCAGTGAGCACCGCACCCCTCGGCATCCTCGGCGGCACGTTCGATCCGGTTCATCACGGGCATCTGCGCATCGCGCAGGAGGCGCTGGAACAGTGCGGGCTGGCGCAGGTCTGTTTCCTCCCGGCGGGCACGCCGCCGCACCGCGCCGCACCCTTCGCCCCGGCGCAGGCGCGCTGGGAGATGGTGCGTCTGGCCATCGGCGGCCATCCCGATTTCCAGGTCGATGTGCGCGAGGTGTTCCGTAGCGACCCCTGTTACACCGTGGACACGCTCACCTCGTTGCGCGCCGAGTTGGGTGCGAAGCAACCGTTGTGTCTGATCCTCGGCGGCGACGCTTTTCTGCAACTGCACACCTGGCACGACTGGCTGCGTCTGTTCGGGTTGGCGCATATCGTGGTGCTGCAGCGCGCGGGCGGGCAGCCGCTGGGCAACGCCATGGTGCAAGCGGATGCGGCACTGCAAGCCGAATATCGGGCGCGCCTCGCCCCCGGCGCGCGCGCCCTGCACGAGGCTCCCGCCGGCAGCGTCTTCGTCGCCGACATGCCCGCGCTCGATATCTCCGCCACCGATATCCGCCGCCGCTGTGCGGAAAAGAAAAACATCCGCTATCTGGTGCCGGATGCCGTTGCCCATTACATTAATACTCACTCACTCTATAAAAAACCATGCTGAACGTAAAAGAAAAGACCCAGGCCATCGTGGCCGCGCTGGAGGACATCAAGGCGCTCGACATCGAAGTCATCGACACGCGCAAATTCAACTCGCTGTTTGAAGCGATGGTGATCGCCAGCGCACAATCCACGCGCCAGACCAAGGCGCTGGCCGACCACGTGGAAGAAAAACTGAAGGAGCTCGGCGAAAATGCGCTCGGCATCGAGGGCGGCGACAGCGGCGAATGGGTGCTGGTCGATCTGGGCGATGTCATCGTCCACATCATGCAGCCGGCGGTACGCGCCTATTACAATCTCGAAGAACTGTGGGGCGTGCAGCCCAAGCTGCGCGCGGCAAAATGAAACTGCTGATCCTCGCGGTGGGCAACAAGATGCCGGCGTGGATCACTACAGGCTTCAACGAATACGCCAAGCGCATGCCGCGCGAGGCAAAAATCGAGTTGGTCGAGATCAGGCCGGAGCCGCGCAGCACGGGCAAAACCACGGCGCAGATCATGGATGCGGAAGCGCAGCGCATCGGCACCGCCCTGCCCGCTGCGGCGCGCTGCATCGCGCTGGACGAACACGGCGCCACCCCCACCACCAAACAGCTCGCGCAGCAGATGCGGGAATGGATGCAGGCCGGCAGTGATATCGCCTTCGTCATCGGCGGTGCCGACGGGCTGCACGATTCGGTCAAGCAGCGCGCGCAGCAACTCATGGCGCTGTCGGCTTTCACCCTGCCGCACGGCATGGTGCGCGTGTTGCTGGCGGAACAGTTGTACCGCGCCCAGAGCCTGTTGCACAATCACCCGTACCATCGGGAGTAGAAAAATGAACCGGATTTACCTTGCCTCGCAAAGCCCGCGCCGGCGCGAACTGCTGAAACAGATCGGCATCCGCTTCGACCTGTTGCTGTTGCGAAACGACCCGCGCCGCCAAATTGATGTGAACGAGTTGCCGCTGGTGCAGGAGTCGCCTGACGTCTATGTCGAGCGCGTCTGCCGCGAAAAGGCGCTGGCCGCGCAGGAAGCGCTGCGCCTGCGCGCCCTGCGCGCTGCGCCCATTCTGACCGCGGACACGGTGGTGACAATCAACGGGGAGATCATCGGCAAGCCGGATGACAACGCGCATGCGACCGAGATTTTGCGCAAGTTGTCCGGGGGGACGCATGAGGTCATCACTGCCGTTGCCGTCGCGCTCGCCGAGCGGACGGTATGCCGGGTCGTCACCACCCGTATCCGCTTTGCCGTGCTGGATGAAGCGCGCATCCGCCGCTATCTCGCCAGCGGCGAGGCACACGGCAAGGCGGGCGCCTACGGTATCCAGGGCCAGGCCGCCGCCTTCGTGAAACATCTGGAAGGCAGTTATAGCGGCGTGGTGGGCCTGCCGCTGTGCGAAACGGCAGAGCTGCTCAAATCATTCGGCATTGTCACCCCGTGAGCGAAGAGATCCTGATCAACGTCACCCCGCAGGAAACGCGCGTCGCCGTCATGCAGCAGGGCATCGTGCAGGAACTGCACATCGAGCGCGGCAGCCAGCGCGGTCTGGTCGGCAACGTGTATGTCGGGCGGGTGAAGCGGGTGTTGCCCGGGATGCAGTCGGCCTTCATCGACATCGGGCTGGAGCGTTCGGCCTTCCTCCATGTCGCCGACATCTGGGAAAACCGCATCGACGGCAATCCGGCCAAGCCGATCGAGAAAGTCCTGTTCGAAGGGCAAAGCGTGCTGGCGCAGGTGATCAAGGATCCGATCGGCAGCAAGGGCGCGCGCCTTTCGACCCAACTCAGCTTTGCCGGACGGTTACTGGTTTTTCTGCCCCAGGAATCGCACATCGGCGTGTCGCAGCGGATTGAGGACGAGGCGGAACGCGAGATACTGCGCGCCAACCTGATGCGCGTGTTGCCGCCGGAGCACGGCGGCGGCTACATCATCCGCACCCTGGCGGAAGGTGCCACTGACGAAGAATTGCGCGCCGACCTCGATTACCTCGACAAGATGTGGCACAACCTGCAGCAGCAATCGCAGCGCCTCGGCGCGCCCGCCCTGCTGTACAAGGAACTGGACATCGTCCGGCGCGTGCTGCGCGATTTCGCCAACGACAAGGTCTCCCGCATCCTTGTCGATTCGCGCGACACCCACCAGCGCATGCATGAATTTGCCCGCGACTACAATCCGGCGGCGCAAAGCAAGCTGTACCACTATCCCGGCGCGCGCCCGCTGTTCGACCTGTACGGCGTGGAAGAGGAGATCGAGCATGCGCTGTCCAAACGGGTGGAATTGCACTCCGGCGGCTATCTGATCATCGACCAGACCGAGGCACTGACCACCATCGACGTCAACACCGGCAGTTTTGTCGGCGGGCGCAATCTGGATGACACCATCTTCAAGACCAATCTGGAAGCCGCGCAGGTTATCGCGCGCCAGTTGCGCCTGCGCAACCTGGGCGGCATCATCATCTGCGACTTCATCGACATGGATACGCAGGAACACCGCGACGGTGTGCTGGAAGAATTCAAAAAGATGCTGGCGTTGGATCGCACCCGGGTCAACGTCAACGGTTTCTCGCCGCTCGGCCTGATCGAAATGACGCGCAAGCGCACGCGCGAGAGTCTGGCGCACGTACTGTGCGAACCCTGCCCGGTGTGCCAGGGGCGCGGCCAGTTGAAGACAGCGCAGACCGTGTGTTACCAGATCCTGCGCGAGATCGTGCGCGAGGCGCGCCAGTTCAACGCGCGCGAATACCGCATCCTCGCCTCGCAACAGGTGATCGACCTGTTCCTCGACGAGGAATCGCAGAGTCTCGCACAGCTTTCCGACTTCATCGCCAAGCCGGTCTCGCTACAGGTCGAGACGCTGTACAGCCAGGAACAATACGACGTCATCCTGATGTAGGGCTCTATGCCATTCAACCGCACCGGACTTTTTCCGGCATTCCTCGCCGCCTGCCTGTGTTTCTTGCCCGGGCTTGTGCGTGCCGGCGAGGCGCCGCCCAGCCTGCTCGAATCCGGCATTGAAGCGGGCGACAGCACGCGCGATTTTGTCGCCGACCGCTTCGTGGCGATGATCCGCGGCGTCGACCGTTTTTTTGGCGACGAGCGCAATTTTCAGGAAAGCAACGACAGCGTGCTGCAACTGGGCTGGAATGAATTGCTGGAACCCGGCGGCGAGCGCAACGGGCGCTTGTCCGGGCGTGCCAAACTGCATCTGCCCGCAATCTCGCAACGCATCCATCTCGTGCTGGAGAGTGACCCGGTGCAAAGCACCGCCACGCCCGGCAGCAATACCGCCCCAACCGACCAGCCACGGGCGATCGGCCAGTCGCGCGGCACTGATAAACAGGGCGTGGCTTTGCGCTTTCAGCACCGGCGCGCGCAACAGGAACCGACGGGGTGGCGCTTTTATTCCGATGTCGGGTTCCAGGTGCGCTCCCCGCTGCGGCCTTTTGTGCGCAGCCGCGCCAGCTTTGTCCTGCCGTTTGAAAACTGGCAGATGAATACCACCGAGTCGCTGTTCTGGTTCAACGGGGTCGGGCCGGGAGCCGGCGCGCTGCTCGATTTCGACCGGCCGCTCGCCGCCCAACTGCTGTTCCGCGCCAGCAGCAACGCCACCTGGTTCGACCGGCCGCAGCGCCTCGACCTGCGCCAGGACCTGATCCTGTTTCACACGCTGGATGAGCGCAGCGCCATGCAATACCAGGCCAGCGTGATCGGCACCACGCAACCGGCCACGCGCGTCGAGGACTGCATCGCATCGGTGCTGTACCGCCGCCAGTTGCACCGCAAGTGGCTATTCTTCGAGTTGAATCCGCAGTTGCATTTCCCGCACGAGCAGCAGTTTCGCTTTACCCCGCAACTCTGGCTGCGGCTGCAGGTCCTGTTCAGCAAGGAATAGATTGCAGCCGGTTCAATCGAGGTGCAGTGCCGGATAGCGCAGTTGCACTTTTAATTCGCGCTTCATCCGGTCATTCCGCAGCCGCCGCGATTCGTTCATGAAAGACCACATCAGCGGCGACACCTGTTGCCGCACTCCGGCACGCGACAAGCGTGGCGGGCGCGGCAGACCGTGCGCGTCGGCGACGGCATCGAAGTAATCACCCATCTTCATCTCGTCGTCGTCCACCGCGTGATAGGTCCGGTTCGGGCGGGCATGGCGCAGCGCCGCAATGAGGATACGCGCCAGATCATCGGCATGGATGTGATTGCTGTACCCGTCTTCGGCGGCAAGAATGGCAGGCAAGCCGGCGCGGAGGCGGTCCAGCGGCAGGCGCTCGGCGGCGTAGATGCCGGGTACGCGCAGGAGGGCGGCGTGCACCCGGTTGCGCGCAGCCCAGGTGCGGATCTGGCGCTCGGCACTGACCCGCAACCGCGCGCGCGCGGTCTGCGCCCGCAGCGGTTGCGTCTCGCTCACCCGCGCGCCACCGCAATCGCCATAGACGCCGCTGGTGCTGATGTACACCATGCGCCGGGGCAGTGTGCCTTGCCCCAGCACGGCAAGCAGATTGCGCGTGCGCCCATCCTGTGCACCGCGCCCGTCCGGCGGCGCCAGGTGCAACACAACCTGCGCCAACCCCGCGAGACGGTGAAGGCTGCGCCGCTGGTCCAGATCACCAACGATAGGTGTGACCCCCGCGCTACGCAGCGCCGCAGCGCGACCCGGGTCGCGCACCAGCGCGTAAAGCTTGAAGTGGCCGGACAACAAGGGGATGGTGCGACGCGCGATGTCGCCGCAGCCGATGATGAGCAAATTTTCCATGCGGCAATTATCCTTCATTTGCACACGGCCTTGCTCGCATCATGGCGCAACACCTTGTAAAATCGCGCCCTCATTTCAAGCGGACATCCCCATGAGCTTCAACATCAAGATACAGCCGAGCGGGCACGAATTCCGGGCAGCGCCGGACGAAAGCATTCTGGAAGCGGCGCTGGCACACGGCCTGCTGTTGCCCTATAGCTGCCGCAACGGCGCCTGCGGGGCGTGCAAGGGCAAGGTCGTGACGGGCGAAGTCGATTACGGCGAACACCAGGACACGACCCTGACCGGCGCGGAGAAAACGGCCGGAATGGCGCTGTTCTGTTGTGCCAGGCCGTTGTCGGATATGGTGATCGAAAGCCACGAAGTGACACGCGCGCAGGAGATCCCGGTAAAAATGTTGCCCTGCCGCGTGGAGAAGATGCAGAAAGTGGCGGACGACGTGATGGTACTGTCGCTAAAGCTGCCCGCCAACGAGCGCCTGCAATTCCTAGCCGGACAATATATCGACATCCTGCAAAAAGACGACAAGCCGCGCAGCTTTTCACTGGCCAATGCGCCGCACGACGACGCCTTCCTTGAACTGCATGTGCGCAACATCGCGGGCGGCACTTTTACCGAGCACGTGTTCAACCGCATGAAGGAGCGCGACATCCTGCGCATCAAGGGGCCGCTCGGCACTTTCTTTCTGCGCGAGGACTCGGAAAAGCCGGTCATCTTCGTCGCCAGCGGCACCGGCTTCGCGCCGGTCAAGGCGATCATCGAGCACGCACTCAAGATCGGTTTCAAACCCGAGATGCATTTCTACTGGGGCGTGCGCAAAGTATCCGACCTGTACATGCCGGACAAGATCAGGGAATGGGAAGCCGCCGGCATAAAATTCACGCCGGTGGTGTCGGATGAGGCTTGGGATGGTCGCACCGGCTTCGTGCACGAAGCGGTGTTGCAGGATTTCGGCGATCTCTCCGGCTACGCGGTGTATGCCTGCGGCGCGCCGGTGGTGGTGGAGGCGGCGCACCGCGATTTCACCGCGCAGCGCGGGTTGCCGCACGAGTTATTCTTCTCCGACGCGTTCACGTTCGCGCCGAAGAAGTAGCTTCTCCCATCTTTGTCGCGAGCTGGTAATACTTGAACGCCTCGTCCGGCTTGTGCTGTTTTTCCGCCAGTTGCGCCAGCATGGTATAGGCCTCGCGACTCGGCTGCAGGCTGAGGCTGGCATCCAGATAGCTCTGCGCCTTGCCCCACAATTCCTGATGCAGGCAGAGTTTGCCCAGCGCCAGCATCAACCCGGCATCGTCGTGATGCGCGGCCAGCCACGCTTCCGCCTGCTCGATCTGCGCCACCACGCTGCCCTCGCGGCAGTCGCCATATAACGCGACCAGCTCGCTGTCCCACTCGCTGTTCAGGCTTTCCGTCAGCACCTGGCGCGCCAGCGCGCATTCTCCAGCCTGCATCAACACGCGCGCCGCCTCGGCGGAGATTGCCGCCGTGTGCCGCACTTCTGCCGGCATCTTTTTCCACACCCCGCGCAATGCCTGCCCGTTGCCCGCGCTCGCGCGCAATTTTTCCAGCCAGGCATGCTGGCGCATCTGTTGCGCCATGGTCTGGTGAATCGCGTCGCGCTGTTCCAGTTGGCTTGCCAGTTCCAGCACCGCATCCCAGTTGTGCGCCTGTTGCTGCGCCTTTAACTCCAGGGTCATCGCGCCCAGATGTTTGCGCACCCCGGTGTCGTTCAGCGTTTGCAATTCGGCCAGCGCCGCCTGCGGCTGGTGCTGTTCAAGCTCGAACTCCGCTTTCGCCATCAGACGCATGGTGTCTTCGCCCGGCACCTTGCCTGCCGGTTCGGCCAGATAAGCGTCGCGCCGTTCAAAATGGCGCAGGGCATGCGCCGCGCGCGCGGCAATGACGGCATTCAGCGCGGGCTGTTCGCCCAGTTCGATCGCGCGCTGTGCGGCCTTTTCCGACGCCGTGTAGCGCCCCTCGAAATAGGCGGTCAACGCGTCCCGCATCGCCGCGCGCCCATTCTTTTCCGCGCGCCCGGCGCGAAAGCGGCGCACATAGTCCGGCAGTTGCAGGGTGCGGACGATCCCGCGCAGGAGCGAATAGCCGAGCACAAAGGCCGCCACCAGGGCAAGTACGAACAGGGTGAAAGATAATTCGACGCGGTACGGCGGAACCGCCAGCAACACATAACCGGGATACCCGGCGGCAACGGCCAGCGCCACCGCCAGCACAAACAGCAGCAGCAGCCAGACCAGGGATTTCATCGCGCCGCCCGTTCCTGTGCCGCGCGGTAGGTGCGCGCGGCTTCCAGGGTCGGGCCAAGATCGGGCAAGGCGACCGCCAGATTCGCCGCCGCCAATTTTTCCAGCAGGCGTTGCGCGCTGCGCGTCTCGTTCGCCTTGGCGTCGAAGTAGCGCGCGAGCCAACCCTGCACAGTGGCCAGTTCGCGGCGGAAACCGGCTTCGTCGCGCGACAACAGGGACAGCCGCGCGGACAGCAGCACCAGCTTCAGGTTCTCGCGCAAAAAGAATGATTGTGACGGCGACAGCAGCGGCATCTCGGCCTGCCGCGTATTTTCGATGCGGATCAATTGGCGCAGATCCAGCCACAGCTCGCGCCAGAAGCGCTGCCAGGAATTGCCGGAGGCGGATGGCGCCGCCGCATCCGGCAGATTGGGCGCCGGCCGCATTTCCTGCGCCAGCGGCAACTGTTCGGCCAGCGCGATCAGACGGTCGAGCTGGCGATTCAATCCCGGCACATCGACTTCCGGCAGCGCACGCAGGCGCTCGATATCGCGCTCGATGCGCTGGCGCAAATCGGCCGCACCGGCGCGTTGCGCGCGCTGCAAACGGCTGGCGGCATTTTGCAGCGCAATCAGCGCGGCTTTCACGTTGCCCGACAACTGCAACTGCTGCTCGGCAATCAGCAGCACCTGCTCCACGTCCGCCAGCAACGTCTGCTCGCGGCTGCCGGCCAGATCCTGATACAGCGCCTCCAGCGTCGCCCGCTGCGCGGCGGTCTCGGCGAAACGACTTTCCAGCACGCTCAATTTGCCACCCAGCTCGCGGGTCAATTCCTGGTTTTGCGCAATCAGCGTCTGGCTCGCCTTGCCCGCCCCTTCCACTTCGGCCAGGCGCTGCGCCACCAATTGCTGCAACTGGTTGATCCGGTGGTTGGCATCCAGCCATTGCCAGACGAACACCACAGCCAGCACCACCAGGATGAGCTGGGTCAGCGACAGGCGCGCCAGCCGGTCCGGCTTGGGCGCGGGCGGTTCCGGAACGGCGGCGGGAAGGTTTTCTTCGCTCATCATCGGCTCATGCTTTGCGTTGCGCGGCCCATGCTACCAAACCGGCACACAAACCGTCATCCCCGCTGGCAGTGGTCAACACCGATTGCCAGCCGGCGGCGCGTGCCGCTGACGCGATGCGCGGGTGCGGCACCAGCAGCGGGATCGATTTGATTGCGGCCGCCGCCGCGCCCAGCGCCGCATCCAGATGCGCCAGCGCCTCGCTGCTGGTCAGGGTAATCGCGTCGGGCCGGGCCGCCTGCAGGGCAGCAACATCCAGAACCGCCTGGCTGCGCCGGTAGCAAGTGACATATTCCACCTCGGCACCGCGCGTTTTGAGCGTATTCCCCAGCAGCTCGCGTCCGCCGTCGCCCCGCAGGATGGCGATGCGCCAGCCGGAAATCTGCTGCAACTCCGGCAAGGCCAGCAGTGCCTCGCTGTCGAAACGGTCGCGCGGCGCCAGCACCGACGCCACGCCGAGGGCGCGCAAGGCGCGCGCGCTGCCCTGGCCGACGGCGGCGGCGCGCACCCCGGGCGGCACCGAGCGCAATGCCCGCATGGCGTAATGCACGGCGTTCGGGCTGATGAAGATGAGCAGTTGAAATTGTGCCGCGCGTTGCACGAAAGCGCGCAGGGCGGAAGGGTCGGTCGGTTCGATCTCCAGCAAGGGAAACAGCAGCGCGCTGCCGCCCCGCGCTTCGATCAGCGCGGCCAGTCCGGTGGCCTGGTCACGCGGGCGCGTGACGGCGATGCGCAGCCCGGCGAGTGGTGTGTCAGCCATTTAAAGCCGCAAGGATTTCGCCCGCGCCCTGTTGCAGCAAGTCTTGCGCGACCGCTTCACCGAGGGTTTCCGGCGCGTCGGCTGCCGCAGTCTGCTCGGCACGCAACAGGCGGCTGCCGTCCGGCGTGGCGACAAAGCCGCGCAGGCGCAACTGGCCCTCCTGCATCTCGGCGAAACCGCCCAGCGGCACCTGGCAACTGCCGGCCAGCGCGCGGCTCATGGCGCGTTCCGCCAGCACGCAGGTCGCGGTGTCGGCATGGTGCAACGGCGCCAGCAGCGCCTTGAGATCAGCGCGGTCGGCGCGTGTCTCAATGCCGAGCGCGCCCTGCCCCACGGCGGGCAGACTGTCGTAGCTGGAAAGGATGGCGCGGATGCGCTCGCCCAGCCCCAGGCGTTTCAGCCCGGCGGCGGCCAGAATGATAGCGGAATATTGCCCTTCATCCAGTTTGCGCAGCCGGGTTTGCACGTTGCCGCGCAGGGGCTCGATGCGCAGATGGGGAAAGCGCGCGCGCAACTGGCTTTCGCGGCGCAGGCTGGAGGTGCCGACAATACTGCCCGGCGGCAAATCCTGTAGCGCGGCGTAATCGTTGGAGACAAAGGCATCGCGCGGATCCTCGCGCTCGGCGATGCAGGCCAGGGCGAACCCGGACGGCAGGTGCATCGGCACGTCCTTCAGCGAGTGCACGGCAAGGTCGGCGCTGCCGTTCTCCAGCGCTGTTTCCAATTCTTTTACGAACAAACCCTTGCCGCCGATCTTGGACAGCGTGACATCGAGAATCTGGTCGCCCTGCGTGGTCATGCCGAGAATTTCGACTGCGGTTTGCGGGTATAATGCGCGCAGCCTGTCCCTGATATGTTCCGCCTGCCATATAGCCAGCGCGCTCTCGCGCGAGGCGATGACCAAACGGGAAGGCGGGGTGAAAGTGGCTTGAGTCATCTTTATTTCCTGGTGTTTATTTCGTTAGAAGCGCGGCGCATTCTAGCAGGAGCGCCGCGCTTTTGCGCCCACGACGTTTAATATGAAAACCAACCTGATCACCGTTTCCACTTCCATTTCAAGCAAAGACGCGCCCCTGCGCGACGACATCCGTTTGCTCGGCCGCATCCTCGGCGACACCCTGCGCGAGCAGGAAGGCGAGGCAACTTACTCGCTGATCGAAAGCATCCGCCGCGCCGCGGTGGGCTTCCGCAAAACCCACGACGAGCGCGACGGCGAAAAGCTGGAACAGATGCTGGACACCCTGTCGCCGGAAGAAACCCTGCTGGTGGTGCGCGCCTTCAGCTATTTCTCGCAACTCTCCAACATCGCCGAAGACCTGCACCACAACCGCCGCCGCCGCGCCCACCTGAAGGCCGGCTCCAAACCGCAGGAAGGCAGCCTGCAGCGCGTGCTGCTCAATGCCGATGCGCAAAAGGTGGCGCAAACGGCAATGCAGGCATTCTTCGACAAGGCATTGATTTCTCCCGTGCTCACCGCGCACCCGACCGAAGTGCAGCGCAAGAGCATCCTCAACTGCCAGCTCATCATTTCCAGTTTACTGGCCGACCGCGACCGCCTCGACATGACCCCGGAAGAGCTGGAAGAAAACGAGGAAACGCTGCACCGTTTTATCCTGATCCTGTGGAGCACGCGCATGCTGCGCACGACCAAGCTGTCGGTACAGGACGAGGTGAACAACGGCCTGTCGTTCTACGATTACACCTTCCTGCGCGAGATCCCCAAGCTGTACGGCGACATCGAAAAGAAACTGGAAAAACATTTCGGCCAGCCGTTTGACCTGCCCTCTTTTCTGCGCGTCGGCAGCTGGATCGGGGGCGACCGCGACGGCAATCCTTTCGTCACCCACGAAGTGATGTTGGATGCGGCACAGCGCCATTCCGCCACCGCGCTCGACTATTACATGGCCGAGACCAACCTGCTCAGCGCGCGCTTCAGTCTGTCCAGCCGCTTGGTCGATATCAGCCCCGAACTGGCCGCCTTTGCCGCCGCCTCGCCCGACGAGGCCGAAAGCCGCGCGGACGAACCCTATCGCCGCGCGCTGATCGCCATCTATGCGCGGCTGGTTGCCACCAACGAACATCTGGGCCACCGCGTGTCGCATCTGCACCCCGTCAGCAAGACGGTGATGCCATACACCGGCGCGGCAGAATTTATCGCCGAACTGGACATCGTGATCCATTCGCTGGAACGCCACGGCGCGTTCTATCTGTCGCGCGGACGCATGCGCGAACTGCGCCGCGCCGCCGAAGTGTTCGGCTTCCATCTGGCGCCGCTGGACATGCGCCAGCACAGCGGTGTGCACGAACAGGTAGTCGGCGAATTGCTGGCAAAAGCCGGTCTTCCCGGCTATGCGCAACACGATGAAAAGGCGCGCCGCAGCACCCTGCTCGCCGCCTTGCAGGCGGGCAAGTTGCTGTCGCCGGAGCTGGATGATTTCTCGCCCGCCGCACGCAGCGAACTGCAGCTGATGCGCACCGCCGCCGAGATCCATCGCCGTTTCGGCACCGCAGCGCTGCCCAACTACATCATCTCCAAGACCGATGCGGTGAGCGATCTGCTGGAAGTCGCGCTGATGCTGCAACAGAGCGGGCTGTTGCAAGGCAACGATCTGCAGCTCAACATCATCCCGCTGTTCGAGACGATCGAGGATTTGCGCGGCTGCGGCGTCATCATGGACGAACTGTTCGCCCTGCCGTGTTACCGCGAACTGCTCACCAGCCGTGGCAACACGCAGGAAGTGATGCTCGGCTATTCCGACAGCAACAAAGACGGCGGCTATCTCACCGCCAACTGGGAGCTGTACAAGGCCGAACTGGAACTGGTGCGCGTGTTCGAAAAACACGGCATCGAGTTGCGCCTGTTCCACGGCCGCGGTGGCACCGTCGGGCGCGGCGGCGGCCCCAGCTTCCAGGCAATTCTTGCCCAGCCGCCGGGCAGCGTGAACGCGCAGATCCGCATCACCGAACAGGGCGAAGTCATCTCCAGCAAATACTCCGACCCCGAGATCGGCCGGCGCAACCTGGAGATTCTGGTCGCGGCCACCATGGAAGCGACGCTGCTGCACCCGCACGGCGACGATTCCAGCATGCCCGAATACCACCGCATCATGGAAGCGATGAGCCTGGACGCCTTTGCCGCCTATCGCAAACTGGTGTATGAAACCCCCGGCTTCACCGAATTTTTCTTTGCCGCCACCCCGATCCGCGAGATCGCCGAACTCAACATCGGCAGCCGCCCGTCGTCGCGCAAGGCGACCGACCGCATCGAAGACCTGCGCGCCATTCCCTGGGTGTTCAGCTGGGGCCTGAACCGCACCCTGCTGCCCGGCTGGTTCGGCTTTGGCAGCGCCGCCAAGCAATTCATCGCGCGCGAAGGTCATGCCGGGTTGAAACAACTGCAGGCAATGAACCAGCAATGGGCCTTCTTCCGCGGCCTGCTGTCCAACATGGACATGGTGCTGTCCAAGACCGACCTCGGCATCGCCTCGCGCTATGCCGAGCTGGTGCCGGATGAGGCACTGCGCGAGCGCGTTTTTGGTGCCATTGAAGCCGAATGGCAAACCACCCTCGACATGCTGTTCAAGATCACCGGCGCGCGCAGCCTGCTGCAAAGCAATCCCACCCTGGCGCGCAGCCTGACCACACGCACGCCTTACATCGACCCGCTCAACCACCTGCAAGTGTCTCTGCTACATCGCCACCGCAACGGCGACGACGATGAAAAGGTGAAGCGCGCCATCCACCTCACCATCAACGGCATCGCCGCCGGACTGCGCAACAGCGGCTGACCGGGGCGCCACACCATGCTCGCCGCGTTGTTGGCCGTCGTCTTCGGCATCGCCCTGCTGGTATGGAGTGCCGACCGTTTTGTCGAAGGCGCGGCCGCCGGCGCGCGGCATTTCGGCATGCCGGCACTGCTGATCGGCATGGTGGTGGTCGGTTTCGGCACCTCCGCCCCGGAAATTACGGTGTCCGTCCTCGCCGCCGCGCAGGGCAACCCCGGCATCGCGCTCGGCAATGCCTACGGCTCCAACATCGCCAACATCGCGCTGATCCTCGGCCTGACCGCCCTGATCGCCCCGATCACCGTGCATTCGCAGGTGGTGCGCAGGGAATTGCCGCTGCTGATCACGGTGACTGCCATCGCCGCCTGGCAGCTTTGGGATGGCGAAGTCAGCCGTGCCGATGCCTGGGGGTTGCTGGGTGTCTTTGCCGTGGTGATGGGCTGGAGCATCCGCCAGGGAATTCGCCAAAAGCCGGATGCGCTGGGAGACGAAACGGAACAGGAATTGCGCCTGCATGCCATGCCGCTCAAGCGGGCGATCTTCTGGCTGATTATCGGCCTTGCACTGCTCATCATCAGCTCGCGCATCCTGGTCTGGGGTGCGGTGGAAATTGCCCGCGACTTCGGCGTCAGCGATCTGGTTATCGGCCTCACGGTGGTGGCGGTCGGCACCTCTCTGCCGGAACTCGCCTCGTCGATCATCGCCGCGCGCAAGGGTGAGCACGATCTCGCGCTCGGCAACGTGCTCGGCTCCAACCTGTTCAACACCCTCGCCGTGGTCGGCATTGCCGGGCTCATCCGGCCGATGTCCGTCGGGCCGGAAGTCATTGCGCGCGATATCCCGGTCATGGCCGTGCTGACCGTTATGCTCTTCGTTTTCTGCCTTGGCTTCCGCGCCGCGCCGCGCATCAACCGGATCGAAGGCGGAATGCTGCTGTCGTGCTACGTCGCCTACACAGCCTTCCTGATCATCACTTCATTCCCCGCCTAACCCGGCTGCGCCCCCCCACTCGACACATGCACAGCGAATGGCAAGGGCATGGAGCGCGTGGCAACTTCCGCCAGTTCATCAAGCCGGCTAAAGCCCGCTACGCGGGCTTTGCTGATGGAAGACTGATTTTCGGCCTTATGTAGCGCGCTACATAAGGCCGAATTGCAGACTGATGGCCGTTAGCCAAAATTTCCCCCATCGTGCTGAATCTGTATTGATTACGAATCCAACCTCGGATTGCAAATAGCCGTTTGTGGATGAATTCTTCAGTTTTACCTGCACCAAAAAATCGGCGGCAGCAATCCGGAATCAGGGCAACTCGTAGCCAAAGCCGCGCATGATCGCCGCAGCCTTTGCGCTTTTCAGGAAGGCCAGAAAGGCTTTCGCCGCTGCCCGATCTTGCGCGCCGGATAACAGCACCGCGCTCTGGCGGATGGGGCTATGCATCGTGGACGGCACCAGCCACCACGAACCTTCGCGCACCTTGCCCTCGCGCATCACCTGCGACAGCGCGATGAAAGCCAGATCGGCACGCTCGGTCGCGGCGAGCCGATAGGTTTCCGTCAAATCATCGCCCTTGTCCAGCTTGCGCTGGATCGCGTTCCACATGGTGAGCTTGGTCAAGGTCTCCTGCGCTGCGATGCCGTAGGGCGAGAAGCGCGGATTGGCGATGGCCAGTTTGGCGAAACTGCCTTTGTTGAGAATCGCGCCGTTCTCGTCCACCAGATCCGGCTGCACACTCCACAACACCAGTCGCCCCGTGGCATAGACGAAACGCGAACCGCCGACCGCAAATCCTTCCTGCATCAACCGTTTTGGCGTCTCCTCGTCGGCGGACAGGAACACGTCGAACGCCTCTCCCTTTCTGATCTGCGCAGACAACTTGCCGCTGGCCCCGGGGCTCATCTTCAGCGTGTGTCCGCTTTCTTTTTTGAATAGCGTTGCGATGCGCTCCATCGGGGCGGCGAAATTCGACGCCACCGCCACGCGCACTTCGGCGGCGGAGGCCGGGGGCATTACCGTACCAAGCAACACCCCACACAAAACCAGAAAATTAAATTTGTGATACTTCATTTTCCCTTTCTTGCACCGAATCAACGGCCACGCTCGGTGCTATTTCGATTTGGCGTGCGCCGGGCGGAACGCCTTGCATTGTACGGGATCGGATTCCAGATACGCGCCTTCGATCAGATCGATGCAATACGGGATGGCAGGGAACACCGCATTCAGGCAATCGTCGATGGCGGAAGGTTTTCCCGGCAGGTTGACGATCAGGCTCTTGCCGCGTATGCCTGCAGTCTGGCGCGACAGAATGGCAGTGGGCACGAATTTTAATGAGGCCGCGCGCATCAGCTCGCCGAAACCCGGCAGCATCTTCTCGCACACCGCCCCGGTCGCTTCCGGCGTGACATCGCGCAAGGCGGGGCCGGTGCCGCCGGTGGTCACCACCAGCGAGCAGCCTTCGACATCGCACAATTCGATCAGCGTCTGTTCGATCAGCGGCTGCTCGTCCGGGATCACCCGCGCCACCGCTTGCCACGGGCTGGTGAGCACGCGTGCAAACCAGGCCTGCATCGCGGGGCCGCCCTTGTCCTCGTATTCACCGCGGCTGGCGCGGTCCGAAACGGTCACAAAACCGATACGTGCTTTCATGCAAAATCCTCTACAAAGTTCCACCACAATCGTCGGTCAGGCTTCAGCCTGACACTCCGCTGTCGGGATGAATCCCGACCTGCATTTATTCGCTGAATCCTATCTCGTCCTGGAACGCCGTACCATCCAGCAATTGCACAGTCACCTGCGCACCAGCGGCAAGACCCGTGCTGGCTGCGGGCACAATCAGCAATCCGTCCGCCCTGGCCATCGACAACAGCACGCCGCTGCTCTGCGTGCCGGTCGCGCTGGCGGAATAACCTGCTTCGTCACGGGCAAGCTGCACCCGCACGAACTCGGTGCGCCCCGGCTGATGTTTGATCGGATTGGCAAGCCGTGCAGAGAGGGTGCGCCGGTACGGGCGCGTGTTGCCCATCATGCACCGCAGAGCCGGCGCAACGAATTCTTCCACGCACACCATGCTCGAAACCGGATTGCCGGGCAGGCCAAACACCAAAGTGCCGCAGGCGGCGCATTGCGGCGTTGCTTTTTGTTCGCCTCCTTGTCTATCTTCAAGATATGCCTGCGTCGGCTCGCGCCTTGCGCCTTGCACTGCATCCACCTGCGACACTTTGGTGGGAGGCAGCATGCCGAACGCCAACGGATGCCCCGGTTTCATTGCCACGCGCCAAAACTTCATCTGCACGCCGAGCTTCTCGATGGTCGGGCGCACATAGTCGTGCACGCCGACCGAGGTGCCGCCGGACACCAGCAGCACATCGTATTCCAGCCCGCGCCTGAGGTACTGTTCCAGCTCGGCCGGATCGTCGCGCGCGATGCCAAGCAGTGTGGGCTCAATGCCCAGCATCTGCACCTGTGCCATCACGGCATAGCTGTTGGAGTTGGGTATCTTGTGCGGATCGACCGGCTCGTCCATGCCTTCCAGCTCGTTGCCGGTGGAAAGAATGGCCACGCGCGGGCGGCGGAATACCGCGAATTGCGCCGCCTTGACGGTCGCCAGCACGCCGATCACGCCCGGCGTGATCTCGGTGCCCGCGGTCAGCACCACGTCGCCATCGCGCATGTTCTCGCCTAGCGGACGCACATCATTTTTGGGTTTAACCGATTTGTTGATCTGCACCCGGTTGGCGGAAACCTCCTGCGTATCCTCGACGCGGATCACCGCATCCGCGCCCGGCGGCACCGGTGCGCCGGTCATGATGCGCGCGCACTGGCCGGCGGCAACGGTCTGGGTCGGCAGATCGCCGGCCTTGATGTCCTCGATGATCGTAAGTTGCGCGGGCGCATTCACCACATCCGCGCAGCGCAGCGCAAAACCGTCCATCGCCGACACGTCAAACGGCGGCAGATCGCGGTTGGCGCGGATGTCCTGCGCCAGCACGCGCCCCAACGCCTGCTCCAGCCCGACCGTCTCGCTGCCAAGTCTTGTCAGGCTCCCCAGAACCAGCTGCTGTGCATCGCTTACTGCCAAATATTCCATTTCGAATCACCCTTCATTGACGGAGTTGTAATTTGTCGCGATGAGCCTTGATCGCAGCCAATACGATCGGCCTGATCTCATCGCCCTGCCCGGCATCGATATGCGCCAGCAACTGGAGGCGCATGCGCGGTTCCCAGAAATTCCGCAAATGGCCGGCGATGCCCAGCAGCGCCTCGTCCCGCTCCGGCATCGCCGCAAAGAAATCGCCGATCCGGTTCGCCATCTGTATCAAGTTCTGCATATCCATGATCAGTTCGCCCCCGCGACTCGCTCGCCATGCGCATAAGCAACAAATTCCTTACCTCGCGCAAAACCCAGCAGTGTCATGTTCAGCATCTGAGCGGTCGTGACAGCCAGCGCCGTCGGCGCGGAGATCGCCACCAGGCTGGCGATGCCGACCGTCGCGGCTTTCTGCACCATCTCGACACTGGCGCGGCTGGTGATGAGCAAAAACCCGCTGGAAAAATCCGCCCGCCGTTGCGCCAGCTTGCCGATCAATTTGTCCAGCGCATTATGCCGCCCGGCATCCTCACACACCTGTCGCAGCAGGCCATCCGGCGTGCTCCACGCCGCTGCATGCGTGGCCCCGGTCAGGCGATTGAGCGGCTGCAAATCCGCCAGTTGCTGCAAGGCACGGTACAGCGCCGCAATGGCAAACGGCTGGCCGGACGGCACGGCCGGCAATTCGCGCATTACCTGCGCCAGGCTTTCCAGACCGCACAGCCCGCATCCGGTGCGCCCGCTCAAATTGCGCCGGCGCTGTTTGAGTCGCATGAAGGCGCCGGCGGTGATGCGGCAATGCACGGTGATCCCCAGTGCGCTCTCGTCCACTTCCGTCTCCAGCAATTCGCTGCGACTGGCGACGATGCCTTCGCTCAAGGCAAAGCCCAGCGCAAAGCTTTCCAGATCACAGGGCGTCGCCAGCATCACCGCGTGCGACACGCCGTTGAACTCCAGGGCGACCGGCATTTCCACGGCCAGGCTGTCCTGCTCCGCGCGGTAATGTCCGTCGCCCCAGCGCAAAATCGGTTGCGTGTTGATACCACCGCTCTCCGCCGCTACCTGGGACATGACCGCCCCTCCGATAAGCCAGCCCCCGCAGGGCCGGCTTCAACCCGACCATCCCCTGTCGGGATAAAACCCGACCCACAGGCCATGCACACCTCGACCGCGGTCACCTTGTATTCCGGGCAATTGGTCGCCCAGTCCGAACTCTCCGTGGTGACCGCGTTCACTCTCGATTCGGGAAAATGGAAAGTGGTATAGACCACGCCCGGCTGCAGGCGGGCGGATATTTTGGCGCGCAACACGGTATCGCCCGTCCGGCTGTGCACGCTCACCCGGGCACCGTCCCGGATGCCGCGCTCTTCCGCATCGTGCGGATGGATCTCCAGCACATCTTCCCCGTGCCACTGCACGTTCTCGGTGCGCCGGGTCTGCGCCCCCACGTTGTACTGCGCGAGGATGCGTCCGGTGGTGAGGATCAGGGGAAATTTGCGCGTGACCTTTTCGTCCGTCGCCACATATTGGGTGAGGATGAATTTGCCCTTGCCGCGCACGAACCGGTCAACGTGCATGATCGGCGTGCCATCCGGCGCGGCGGCGTTGCACGGCCACTGGATGCTGCCCAGCGCTTCCAGTTTTTCGTAACTCACCCCGTGGAAAGCCGGTGTCAGGCGCGCGATCTCATCCATGATCTCGGCCGGGTGCGCGTAATCCATGGCATAACCCAAACGCCGGGAGAGCAGCATCGTGACTTCCCAATCCGCATAGCCCGCCAGCGGCGGCATGACTTTGCGCACGCGCGAGATGCGCCGCTCGGCATTGGTGAAGGTGCCGTCCTTTTCCAGAAAAGAGGCGCCAGGCAGGAACACGTGCGCAAATTTTGCCGTCTCGTTCAGGAACAGATCCTGCACCACGACGCACTCCATCGCCGCCAGCGCGGCCGTCACATGGCCCAAGTCCGGATCGGATTGCGCGATGTCTTCGCCCTGGCAGTACAGCCCCCTGAAACTGCCGTCCAGCGCGGCGGAGAACATGTTGGGGATACGCAGACCCGGCTCGGCTTGTATTGCCACTCCCCACGCCTGTTCGAATGCCTGGCGTGTGGCCGCGTCGGACACATGGCGGTAGCCCGGCAACTCGTGCGGGAACGCGCCCATGTCGCAAGCCCCCTGCACATTGTTCTGCCCGCGCAAGGGATTCACCCCCACGCCCTCGCGGCCGATGTTGCCGGTCGCCATCGCCAGATTGGCGATGGCCATCACGGCGGTCGAACCCTGCGCGTGTTCGGTGACCCCGAGGCCGTAGTAGATCGCGGCATTGCCGCCGGTCGCATACAGACGTGCCGCACCGCGCAGCTGCGCGGCCGGTACGCCGGTGATGTCCTGCATCGCCTCGGGCGAGTTCTCCGGCAGCGCGACGAAATCGCGCCACTGCCGGAAGGATTTGTCCTCGCAGCGCGCGGCGACGAATTCGTGCGCCAGCAATCCTTCCGTCACGATCACGTGCGCCAGCGCGGACAGCAGCGCCACATTGGTGCCGGGTCTGAGTTGCAGATGGAAGGCGGCCTTGATGTGCGGCGAACTGACCAGTTCGATCTGGCGCGGATCGATCACGATCAGCTTCGCCCCCGCGCGCAAGCGTTTCTTCAGACGCGAAGCGAATACCGGATGCGCGTCGGTCGGGTTGGCGCCGACCAGCAGGATGACGTCGGCCTGCTCGACCGATTTGAACGTCTGCGTCCCGGCGGATTCGCCCAGCGTCTGTTTCAGGCCGTAGCCGGTGGGCGAGTGGCAGACGCGCGCGCAGTTATCGACATTGTTGTTGCCGAACGCAGCGCGCACCATTTTCTGCACCAGATAATCTTCCTCGTTGGTGCAGCGCGAAGAGACGATGCCGCCGATCGAATCGCGCCCGTATTGCTGCTGGATGCGTTTGAATTCGGACGCGGCATGATCAAGCGCCTCGTCCCAGCTCACTTCGCGCCAGGGGTCGGTGATCCTGTTGCGCAGCATCGGCTTCAGGATGCGCTGCGGGTGGGTCGCGTAGCCCCAGGCGAAGCGGCCTTTCACGCACGAGTGGCCCTCGTTCGCCTGTCCGTTCTTGTACGGCACCATGCGCACCACTTGATTGCCCTTCATCTCCGCCTTGAAGGCGCAGCCCACACCGCAATAGGCGCACGTGGTCACCACGCTGTGCTCCGGCTGGCCGCTGGCGATGACCGTCTTTTCCTGCAGGGTGGCGGTGGGACAGGCTTGCACGCACGCGCCGCACGACACGCATTCCGATGCCATGAAGGGCTGCTCCTGTCCCGCCGCAACGCGCGCGTCGAAGCCGCGTCCGGCGATGGTCAGCGCGAACGTGCCCTGGATTTCCTCGCAGGCGCGCACGCAGCGGTTGCACACGATGCACTTCGACGGGTCGTAGGTAAAATACGGGTTCGATTCGTCTTTCCCGCTGTGCAGATGGTTCGCGCCGTCAGCGCCGTAGCGCACTTCGCGCAAGCCCACGACGCCCGCCATCTCCTGCAATTCGCAATCGCCGTTGGCGGCGCAGGTCAGGCAATCCAGCGGATGATCGGAAAGGTAGAGCTCCATCACGCCCCGGCGCAATTCCTGCAACCTGGGCGACTGGGTGCGTACCTGCATGCCCTGCTCCACCGGCGTGGTGCAAGACGCCGGGTAACCCTTGCGTCCCTCGATCTCGACCAGGCACAGGCGGCATGAGCCGAACGGCTCCAGGCTGTCCGTCGCGCACAGCCGGGGAATGTTCACGCCGCTTTCGGTTGCCGCGCGCAGGACAGAAGTCCCCGCCGCGACGGTCACTTGCCTGCCGTCGATCACCAGAGTGACCTGCTGTTGGGCGCTGCGTTTGGGCGTGCCGAAATCCTTTTCATTGGGTTCAAGCATGCCGCTCTCCCGTGTCTTGTTTGACGATGCCGAAGTCCTGCGGGAAATGTTGCAGCGCGGACAACACCGGATAAGGTGTCATGCCGCCCATCGCGCACAGCGAGCCGTGCAACAGGGTGTCGCACAAGTCGCGCAACAGGGCGATCTGCGCCGGCCGCTCGCAATTGGCGATGACCTTATCCATCACTTCCACGCCGCGCACCGCCCCGATGCGGCACGGCGTGCATTTGCCGCACGATTCGATGGCGCAGAATTTCAGCGCATAGCGCGCCAGTTTGGCCATGTCCGCCGTATCGTCATGCACCACAATGCCGCCGTGTCCGAGCGTTGCCCCCAACGCCGCATAGGCCTCGTAATCGAGCGGCGCGTCCCATTGCGATTCGGGCAGATACGCGCCCAGCGGTCCGCCAACCTGCACCGCCTTGATCGGGCGTCCCGATGCCGAGCCGCCGCCGAAGTCATAGAGCAGCTCGCGCAAGGTCACGCCGAAGGCTTTTTCGATCAGGCCGCCGTGTCGGATGTTGCCCGCCAACTGGAACGGCAGCGTGCCGCGCGAGCGGCCCATGCCATAGTCCCGGTAGCAGGCTGCGCTGCGGGCGAGAATGACCGGTACGCTGGCCAGCGTGAGAACGTTGTTGATCACGGTGGGCTGGCCGAACAGCCCGGCGATGGCGGGCAGCGGCGGTTTGGCGCGCACGATGCCGCGTTTCCCCTCGAGACTTTCCAGCAGCGCGGTTTCCTCGCCGCACACATACGAACCGGCGGCCTTGCGCACTTCGAGTTCAAACGTCTTGCCGGAACCGAGAATGTTCGCACCCAGATAATCGGCCTTGCGCGCCAGCGCGATGGCGTCATTCATCACCGCGATCGCCTGCGGATATTCGGAGCGGATATAAATGAAGCCCTGCGTCGCACCCACCGCGAGGCCGGCGATGGTCATGCCTTCGACCAGCGCAAACGGATCGCCTTCCATCAGCATGCGGTCGGCGAAAGTGCCGGAATCGCCTTCGTCCGCGTTGCACACGATGTATTTTTGCGCGCCTGCCGCGTTCAGCACCGTCTGCCATTTGATGCCGGCGGGAAAGGCCGCACCGCCGCGTCCGCGCAACCCGGAATCTGTCACCTGCTGCACGATGGCTGCGGGCTGCAGGGCCAGCGCCCGGCGCAAGCCCTGAAAACCGTCATGCGCCCGATAATCCTCCAGCGACAGGGGGTCGGTGAGTCCGACGCGCGCGAAGGTGAGGCGTTGCTGCTGTTTCAGGTACGGCAATGCTTCGGTCAGACCCAGCCCCAGTTTGTGTTTCCCGCCGCGCAGAAAATCCGCATCGAACAAGGCGCGCACGTCTTCGGCCGCCACCGGCCCGTAGGCGACGCGGCCCTGCGGCGTCTGCACTTCGACCAGCGGCTCCAGCCATAGCATGCCGCGCGAGCCATTGCGCACCACCCGCACCGCGCGGCCGCGCAGCCCGGCTTCCGCCAGAATGGCCCGCGCCACCGCGTCGGCATCGAGCGCCAGGGCGACCGAATCACGGGGAACGAAAACCGTGATGCTCATTTTGAGCACCCCATTTTTTTGACCAGCCGGTCGAATTTTTCCGGCGTGACGCGCGCGTGCAACTCGCCGTCCACCATCGCCGCCGGCGCAGTCGCGCACAAGCCGAGACAATAGACCGGTTGCAACTCGCATTCGCCCGGCGCGAGATGGGCCAAGCGCCGCTCGGCATGCCCGACCAATTGCTCCGCCCCCCTGCTCTGGCAGGCTTCGGCGCAGCAAAGGTGCACCGTGTGCCGGGCGGGCGGCGCGGTGCGGAAATGATGATAGAAGGTGATGACGCCGTGCACTTCGGCGCGCGACAGCTGCAATGCAGCGGCGATCTGCCCGACCGCGGCGGGCGGGATGAAACCCAGCGCATCCTGGATGGCGTGCAAGATCGGCAGCAGCGCGCCGGGACGATCCTGGTGCGCGGTGATGAGGGCGGTGATCTGTTCACGCTGGCGAGCGGGGTTCATTCCGGGTTTTCTCCTGCTGTCGGATGAGCGCCAGCATAAACGAAAAATGGCAACAAGCCGACCTCACTCAATGCATGGACCTTCAGTTATTTTTCTGGGCGGCCGCCACATCCTCCGGCGTGTCCAAATCAAAGAAGCTGCGCAGTTGCGGGTCTGCCGCCAGCAATTGTGCCTCATCCACATGACACACCCGCAGACGCTCAAGCAGCGCGCGAAAGCTGTGCTGGCCGCTAGCGCCCAACAACAGTTGAAGCGCCTGCAAACAGTCCCTGGCATAGAACGCGGCCAGCGGTTGCGCATGCCCCTGCACAACAGGGACAACCGCCTGACTACCGCTGCGGCACGCTGCCAGGTGCTCGATCACCGCCGGCGTGATGAACGGCATGTCGCACGCCACGGCGAACACCCACGGCGTGGTTGCGCGTGCCAATCCGGCCGCCAGCCCCGCCAGCGGGCCGTGCTGCGCCGGGTCATCGCAGACTTGCGGCAAGGCGATGTCCTGGCGCGGCTGGCGCACACTGATGATGGTTTCGGCGAACAGCGGCTGCACGATGTTCACAACTCGTTGCAGCAGCGTCAGGCCATCGAGCACGAGACTGGCTTTGTCTCGCCCCATACGACGAGAGTCTCCGCCCGTCAGAATGAGCGCCGTGCAATTTTCGATCATTTTTGTTCGAGGATGAAACGGGTGATTCCGGCAATATCGTCCAGCGCGAAATGCGGCAGTTGCGGATAAACCTCGTCCATGTCGGTGACGATGGCGATCAGCCCGTCCCCGATCGCGCAGCGCGGCGGCTTGTTGCATGCGCGCCGCAGCACTTCGATCTTGGCCCCGCCGCCCAGCGAAAAACCCTCCGCCAGCACCATATCCGCCTCGCCCAGAAAGCGCTGCGCCAGTTGCACCGGCTCGCGCCGCTCGGTGGCGTCGACGACCACCTGCAATTGCGTGGTGGTAACCAGCATGCTCATCACCGCGCCGGCTTCCTTGTAGCGGTAACTATCCTTGCCCGGCGTATCCAGCTCCACCTTGTGGTGCGCGTGCTTGATGGTGGCGACCTTGATCCCGCGCGCGCACAACTCGCGGATGAGTTTTTCCACCAGCGTGGTCTTGCCGGCGCCGGAATGGCCGACGACGGAGATGACGCGCGGCGTCATGGATGCGGCACCACCCAGGCATCGCCCTGCGGCGTGACCTCCTTTTTCCAGATCGGCACGCGCTGTTTCAATTCGTCGATGATCCAGCGGCAGGCTTCCAGCGCCGCCACGCGATGCTCGGCCCCGGCGGCGATGAACACGATATTGTCGCCGCCCTGCACGGTGCCGATGCGGTGCACGATACGCGCGTCGAGCAGGGAAAATTTTTCAATCGCGTCAGCGCGCAGTTTCTGCATCTCGGACAGCGCCATGCTGCCGTAGGCCTCGAAGCTGATCTGCTCGACCTCGCGACCCTCGGAAAAATCGCGCGCGCAGCCGATAAAGGTGCCGATGCCGCCCATGCGTTTCGAACTACCCTTGAGCGCAGCGACTTCTTCGTCCTGGGAGAAATCTTCCTGCTGGATGCGGACGGCTTCCTTCATGTTCAACCTCCTGAGAACTTGGCCATAAAAGCCACTTCGCTGTTGTCCGCCAGCGGGAACGACATATCGCGCACATGCTCGCCGTTGGCGGCAGCGAAGCAAACGATCTCGAATGCCTGCGGGTATTGCGCCGCCAGTTCGTCGCGCACATCCTGCATGCGAATGCCGGGGCGGTAGGCAACCGTCACCTGATTGTTGCCGATGCGTTCGGCCACTGGGCCAAAGAACAATACATTGATCATGCAGTTGCTCCGCGCAGCCACACGCCGCTTTTGCCGCCGCGCTTTTCTTCCAGTTGCACGCACTCGATGCGCATGCCGCGATCGATCGCCTTGCACATGTCGTAGATGGTGAGCAGCGCCACATTGGCGGCGGTGAGCGCTTCCATTTCGACGCCGGTCTGTCCGCTGCAGGTCGCCGTGGCCAGCACTTTGATGCCGACACAGCCTTCGCCGTCCGCCACCAGCACTTCGCTGAAGGCAATGTCCACGCCCGTCAGCATGATCGGATGGCACATCGGTATGATGTCCGGTGTGTGCTTGGCGGCCATCACCGCGCCGACATCGGCCACGGTCAGCACATCGCCCTTGGCAATCTTGCCCGCGCGGATGCGTTCCAGCGTCGCCGGCTGCATGCGCAGCACGCCGCTGGCGATGGCGACGCGCGCGGTCTCGGACTTGGCGGAAACATCCACCATGCGCGCGCGGCCGGAATCGGAAAAATGGGTCAGCTTGCTCATGCCATCCTGTGCCTGAAAAATTCAAGTGCGGGGATTCTACCGCCCCCGCTGACATCTGGCATTCCCCCATGCGGGTGGGCATCCGGTGGTATAGTCGCGCGCACCCATTCGCTTCTGCACCGTCTCTCCGAATACCATGAACGACCAGCAACTGTTACGTTATAGCCGCCACATCCTGCTCGAAGAGATCGGCATCGCGGGGCAGCAACGACTGCGCGACGCACGGGTGCTCATCATCGGATTGGGCGGTCTGGGCTCGCCTGCCGCGCTCTATCTTGCAGCCAGCGGGGTCGGTCGGCTTACCCTGTGCGATGACGACAGGGTCGAGTTGAGCAATCTGCAACGACAGATCATCCACCGCACTTCCTGCATCGGACAAAGCAAAGTCGCTTCCGCGCAAAGTCTGCTGCAGGATATCAATCCGGATGTCGAGTGCATCGCGCTGGCGATGCGCCCCGACGCACTGCAACTGCACGAGCTGATCGCCGCCAGCGACGTGGTGCTGGATTGCAGCGACAATTTTGGCACGCGCTACACCGTCAACCGCGTTTGCCTTGCGCTCGGCAAGCCGCTGGTCTCCGGCGCGGCGATCCAGTTCTCGGGACAAATTGCGGTGTTCGATTTCCGCCGCGCAGATACGCCCTGCTACAACTGCCTGTTCCCGGAAGCGCTGGAGGCGGCCGAACTGCGCTGTGCCACCACCGGCGTTTTCGCACCGCTGGTCGGCATCATCGGTGCCATGCAGGCGGCCGAAGCCCTCAAACTGCTGATGGGCATCGAGCAGGGCCTGGCCGGCAAGCTGCTCAGCCTCGATGCGCTGAACATGCATGTGCTGCAAACCCGCATCGGCAAGGACCCGGCCTGCCCGGCCTGCGCTGTCGGGCCGGTGCCTGACTCACCGGGCCGGAATTAACCGCCGATATAAGACATTTCAACTTTGGCGGAAGGCAACCCAGTCAATTGCTGGCGCAGTTGCGAATAGCGATCGGCGCGCTGCTCCCAGCCTCCGGCGATCAGATTGAGCAGCACTTGATCGCTCATCCCCGCACGCAGCGGACGGCGCAGATCCAGACCCTCTGCCGCAAACAGACAGCTATAGAGTTTGCCATCGGTGGCCAGGCGGGCGCGCGTACATTCATGGCAGAACGTCTGAGTGACGGCCGCGATCACGCCGATTTCGCCAGCGCCATCGGCATAGCGCCAGCGCGCGGCCACCTCGCCCGGATAGTCCGGATCAAGCGCCTGCAGCGGATGGCGCGTGCCGATGCGTGCCAGCACTTCGCGCGCCGGCACAACCTCATCCAGACGCCAGCCATTGGTGGTGCCCACATCCATGAATTCGATGAAACGCAGCACCATTCCACTGTGGCGGAAATGCTCGGCCATGGGCACGATCTCGTGCTCGTTCACCCCGCGCTTGACCACCATGTTGATCTTGGTTTGCGCGAAGCCCGCAGCGTGCGCGGCGGCGATGCCGTCGAGCACGGTGGCCACTGCGATGTCGGAATCGCTCATGCGCTTGAAGGTGTCATCGCGCAAGCCGTCCAGGCTGACCGTGACCCGCGCCAGCCCGGCATCCTTCAGACCGCGCGCTTTTTTGGCCAGCAGAACCGCATTGGTGGTGAGCGCGACCTCAACCGGTTTGCCTTCGGCAGTATCGAGACGGGCGAGTTTTTCGACCAGTTGTTCGATGCCGCGGCGCAACAGGGGCTCGCCCCCGGTCAGGCGAATCTTGTGCACGCCCAGCCGAATGAAGACGCGCGCCAGGCGCTCGATTTCCTCGAAGGTGAGCAGTTCGGCGCGCGGCAAAAAAGTGTGGCGCTCATCGAAGATTTCGCGCGGCATGCAGTAGGTGCAGCGCAGGTTGCAGCGGTCGGTGACGGAGATGCGCAAGTCGCGCAACGGGCGCTGCAAGGTGTCGCGCACGGGAAGCGCGTGATCGCGCGCCACGTCCAGCTCTCGGTCATCCCGCACCGTTCCCCCGCCGTGAGTCTGAATGGGATAAATCTTCACTCGGCCAGCCCTGGTTTTTTGCCGGGCATCCTGTCCGCCACCAGCACCCCCGCCTCGTACAGCAACCACATCGGCACGGCCAGCAGGAATTGGGAGATCACGTCCGGCGGGGTCAGGACCGCACCCACCACGAAGACGCCGACGATCACATACGGGCGCGCCTCGCGCAGTTTGGCAGGTGTCACCATGCCGAGATGCGCCAGCACGACGACGATGACCGGCACCTGGAACGAGACGCCAAAGGCGAGGAACATGCCGAGGGCGAAGCTCAAGTATTTGTCGATGTCGGTCATCACTGCCACTCCCACGGGTGCACTGGCGATGACAAAGCCGAACACGGCGGGGAACACGACGAAATAGGCGAACGCCATGCCCGCGATGAACAGCACCAGGCTGGACAGGATCATGGGCAGCAGGAAATGCTTTTCGTTGGCATACAGGCCGGGCGCGACGAAACGCCATATCTGCAGCAACACATAAGGCAGCGCCAGTAAAAACGCCGCCATCATGGTGACCTTGATCGGCACGAAGAACGGCGTGGTCACGTCGGTCGCGATCATTTGCGTGCCCTGCGGCAGTTTCGCCAGCAAAGGCTGCGCCAGCAGGGCATACAGATCCGCCGCCCACGGAAACAGGCAGAGAAAGATGAGCAAAATCGCGAGCAGGCTATGCACCAGCCGATTACGCAACTCGATCAGATGCGTGACGAGGGATTGGCTGGAACTCATGGGCGATCAGGCGGAAGCGGGGAAGGCGCTGGCGGCGCGACATCCTTGTCCGGATTTTGGCCGGGATTCTCGAGTTCTTTTTCCAGCATGGCCAGGCTGTGGTTGATCTCGCTGCCGGCGTTGTGCAGGGAGCGCTCCATCTCTTCGGCCTCGGCTTGCACCTGGCGTCGTGTATCGCGCAGCTCTTCCAACTCGATACTGCTGCTGACATCCTGTTTGATCTTGTTCAGATAGCGCTGGATGCGCCCCCACCATTGCCCCATCGAGCGCGCGACTTTGGGCAGGCGCTCGGGGCCGATGACGACCAGCGCCACGACCATAATGGCCAGAATCTCGGAAAATCCAATATCAAACATCGACTGGCACCACCATCGTTCGCGCCACGCCGATCAGGATTTGTGCTGCGTCTTGTCTTTGGCTTCGCCCTCGATCACCTGATCGCCATCGCGCACTTTCTTCGCCGGCTCATCATCGCTGCGCATGCCTTCCTTGAAACCCTTGACTGCGCCGCCCAGGTCGCTGCCGATGTTGCGCAGTTTCTTGGTACCGAAGATCAGAATCACCACCAGCAACACGATCAACCAATGCCAAATGCTGAATGAACCCATGGTTTGCTCCCAAAAAAGTCTGACTGCCAAGCGGGGTCGGCGCTGCCTCGCCGACTGACCAGAATACGATGATACCCGAAGTTGCCGTGCGACGATCAAGCCCGCGCACCGGCAGCAGGGTTCGCCACAGTGACAAGAAGAATGGGGGAAATTTGCGAAGTCCGACCAGAATTGGTCGGAGTGAGAGGATTCGAACCTCCGACCCCTGCGTCCCGAACGCAGTGCTCTACCAGGCTGAGCTACACTCCGAATGCTACCGAGATGAAACTAAAATTGCCGCGTGGCGGCAAAGTGCG
>Ga0210040_10001803_pt1 | contig 31490 bp, 28 predicted proteins | sample CryGeyCG12114_NA_FD_185462 | JGI IMG/M metagenome (GOLD analysis project Ga0210040, IMG submission 185462) | Groundwater microbial communities from aquifer - Crystal Geyser CG19_WC_8/21/14_NA (SPAdes) (version 2) | ecosystem: Environmental > Aquatic > Deep subsurface > Groundwater | place: USA...
CCCCGACGGCGACCGGGGCCGCGCCGACCGTGGACCCGACAGCCCGCTGCGCCTGACCACGCTCGGCCGGCAACGACACGACGCCCTGCGCGACCTGCTCACCGACGCCGCCACCGCCGCCGAGCCCAGGCAACCGGCGCCGCGCCACCTGACCGTCATCGCCACCCTCGACGCCGCCCAGGCACACCTCGGCGCCCTGCCCGCCCAGCTCACCACGCCCGACGGCAGCACAGTCCCGCTACCCACCCAGACGCTGCAACGCCTCGGCTGCAACAGCACGCTCGACGCCGTCCTGCTCGACGCCACCGGCAAGCCCGTCGGCGCCAGCAGCACCCGCCGCATGCCCAACCGACGAGAACGACGAGCCCTCCAAGCCCGCTGGGGACCCACCTGCGCCACCGCCGGGTGCCACCACACCCGCACCGTCCCGCACCACGTCCGACCCTGGTGGCTCAGCCACTTCACGCGCCTGCGCGACCTCGTGCCCCTGTGCGCCAGCTGCCACTTCGACCTGCACGAAGGCCACCGCACCCTGCGCCTGCGCGACGGCCGCCTCATCGACGACCACGGCTGGGTCACAGCATGCGCTGGCGCGCCGAGAGCGGACTACCGCTAGACATGTGACCTGGAAGTCACCTATGCTCGGGTCGTGGACGAAGACGCCGTGTTCAGGGCGCTCGCTGATCCGACCCGTCGCCATCTCCTCGACCGCCTCTTCGAGCGGGACGGGCGCACGCTCACGGACCTGGAGAGCGAGCTGGCCATGAGCCGCTTCGGCGTCATGAAGCACCTGCGGGCTCTCGAGGAGGCAGGACTGGTCACCACCCGGCGGTCCGGGCGGGAGAAGTTGCACTTCCTCAACCTGGTCCCCATCCGTCTGGTCCACGACCGGTGGATCAACAAGTTCACCGAGCGCCGGGTGTCGGCGCTCGCTGACCTCAAGAAGCAGTTGGAGGAACCGTCGTGACCACATCGAGCACAGGCCAGCGCAGCGCCGCGCAGGTCTACCAGATCTTCATCAAGGCTGGCCCGGAACCCATCTGGGCAGCAATCACGCAACCGGAATTCAGCGCCCGCTACTTCTACGGCTCGCAGGTCGAGACCAGCGGCGAGGTGGGCTCGCCGTTCCGCTACCACTCCCCCGACGGCACCGCGCTGTGGGGTGACGAGACCGTGCTGGAGTCCGACCCCCCGCGACGCCTCGTCGTCACCTGGCGCTCGCTCTACGACCCGGCGCTGGCGGACGAGCCGGCCAGCCGTGTCACCTGGCAGATCGACCCGCAGGACGGCGGCTTCAGCCTGCTGACCGTCACCCATGACGAGCTCGAAGCCGCCCCCGGGACCGCGGCCGGCGTCGCCGGCGTCGGCTGGATGAGAGTGCTCAGCGGCCTCAAGACCCTGCTCGAGACCGGGACCGGGCTCGCCGACGAGGACGCTGGCACCGGCAGCTGACGTCCTCGTGCAGCGATACGGTCGGCCGTCACGGCCTGCTGCACGCGTGGACCCAGACAGACTCGAACTGCCGACCTTCGCCTTGTAAGGGCGCTGCTCTACCAACTGAGCCATGGGTCCCGCGGCCTGGTGCGCTGCTGGCGAGGAGGGTCAGCGGCGCGTCAAGCCGTACCAGGACGAGTATGCCTGCTCCCCGGCGCCTGTCTGTCCGCGGACGGCAGCGAGCCCCGAGCGCCTGCAACCGGACGGCGACGGCACGCGTCCAACGCACGACTGCCCGACGACACCTGGAGGCGCCGTGCGACAGGGCTGGATCGTGGCCTGGGCAGCGGTGTGCCTGTCGACCGCTGCGTGCACGACGTCGGGCCCGCCCGGTGCAGGTGGCTCCGGCGCGTCCTGCGCCGGTCCGTACGTCGAGACCGAGCCGAGGCAGGCGCAGCCGGGCCACTCGCTCACGGTCCGCGGCGACGGCTACGTGGACGCCTGCAACGACACCGGCGAGTCGCGGCCGGCACAGGCGCTCGGCGACCTGCCCGTGACCTTCGAGCAAGCCGGTGAGCGCACCGAGGTGGGCCGGCTGGACGCGTCCGGGTCCGGCGGCACGGTGATCACGACGATCATCGTCCCGGTCGACGCGCGGCCCGGGCTGGCGGAGGTCACGGTGGGCCTGTCCCCGCCCGCGCTGGTCATGGTCGGCGACGGCCGGGGCGGCTACCCGCCGTGGCCAAGCCCGCCGACCGGACCGTCCGAGCCGACGGTCGGCCTGCAGGCGATGCCGTCGTTCCCCGAGGGCGACTGGGTCCTCGCCAGCGCCACCACCGTCGACGTCCGGCGGCGCGCAGACGAGGCGCTCGCAGCGCCGGCCCCGGCCGGCACCGGCACCGCGTGGGAGACGGAGGTGCGCATCCTCGACCGGCCGGTCCAGATGACCTGCACGCACCAGGCAGGCGGGTGCGGGCGGCACGCGACCGGCTGAGCGCCGCAGGCCGACGGAACCCGCGGGGGCGTTCGCGGGGGTCACTCCCGTGAGGACGGGACCGGTGGGCGACGAGCAGGCGCTGCGCGAGCTCTACGCCGCGTCGTACGCGCGCCTGGTCGGGACGGTCGGCGCAGTGGTCCGTGACCGGGACCTCGCCGAGGAGGCCGTCCAGGACGCGTTCGTCCGCCTGATGGGCCGGTGGCAGGACGTCTCGCGGTACGACGACCCGGAGGCGTGGGTCCGCAAGGTCGCGCTCGGCTACGCCAGCAACCGCCGCCGCAAGGCCGTCAACGGCCTGCGGGCAGCGCTCCGCCACGGGCCCGCCGCCGCGGCTCCCTCACCGTCCGGCGACGCCGTCGACCTGCGGCGGGCGCTCGCCCAGCTGCCGCGGGCGCAGCGGGAGACGGTCGTGCTGCAGTGCCTCGGGATGGACATCGCCTCGATCGCCCGGCAGCTCGACGTCGCCGAGGGCACCGTGAAGTCCCGCCTGTCCCGCGCCCGCGCCGCCCTCGCCCCGCTGCTCCGAGAGGACGTGACCGACCGTGTCTGACCTCCACCAGGCCGTGCAGGCTGAGATCGACGCCTACACCCCGGCCGCGGCGCCACCGTTCGCCGTCCTCGTCGACCGAAGGCGTGCCCGCGGCCGGCGGCGGCTCGCGACCGGCGGGGCGGCGCTGTCCGCCCTCGCCGTGGTCGCGGCTGCGGCGTCCGCGCCGACGCCCGGTGGCGGGCGGGACGAGCTCCCGACCGTCGGCGGGACCGCGCAGGCAGCGACAGAGCTCGACGAGCTCGTCGAGCGGTGCCTCGCCGGCGCCGCGACGACGCCGGTCACAGGCATGGTCGGGATGACCGAGCAGGAGGCGTTCGCGCCGAACGCCCGGAGCGCGCTGCGGGTGGTTGCGCGGGACGGCGCCTGTGCAGAGGGCAGCGCCGAGCCCGTCCCGGGCATGACGGACGTCGTGCTCGACCAGGGCCGGGTCGTCTGGGCGGCGGAGCGCACGGCTCTGCCGGACGTGCCCGACCAGACGTCGCCGGTACCGCCGCAGGACCCGGCGGGGGCAGAGCTCTGCAAGGGCAGCGGCAACGGCTTCGACTGCTACGACCTCGGGCCCGCTCGGGCTGGGGAGCTCGCGGCGGCCCTCGCCACCGGCAAGCCCCGGCAGCAGGGGCCGGAGTGCGCCGCCGCCCCCGCGGTGGTCTACCGCGTGACGTGGCTGCCGTTGTCCGGCATCACCGACCCGGTCGTCTGGACAGTCCCCTGGCGACCTTCGTGCGTGCCGATGCACGCCGCCGACACGAGGTACGCGCTCGGCCAGGAAGCCCGCGACCTCGTCGCCCGGCTCTGGGACAGCGCGGGCTCGTCCGCAGTCGACGAGACCACGACCGGCAGGCACCACCCGTCGGCGCCGCGGGGTTGAACCCACGACACCCGCAGGAACGGAGCCGGAGCAGTCGCCCTGCCAGGATGTCCGCATGGCCGCACCCCAGCACCGGCTGCACACCGCTGTCGTCCTCGAGCCCGGCCCGCAGCAGTGCGTCGTCGGCGCGAGCAGCGGCCGGGCGACGGTCGGCTACGCGGCGGCGTTCGGGTCGAGGGCCGCGGAGCTGCGACCTGGACAGCTCGTGGCCGTCACACCCGACGACCTGGTCGTCTGGCGGTGGTTCGACGCCGTCGTGCTCGGCCACGGTGACCGTGATGGTGACGGCGACGTGCAGCTGTGGGAGCCGGCGCACGGCGAGGTCCGGGCGCAGGCCCGCCGGCCGGAACGGGAGGTCCGGCTCGGCAGCCGGGCGTACCTCTCGGGCGGCCTGCCCGGCGCCGAGTGGTGGGTGGCCGGCCCGACCGACGTCGCTGCCGAGGAGGCCGACGTCGAGCTCGACGAGGTCGTGGCGTTCTACGACGCGCACGACCTGTGGTCCGTCGGCGACCGGCGGCCCTGACGGGTCACAGCCCGGTCAGCACCGATCTGTACTCGTCGAGGTCGCGCGCGTCCGGGATCGCGTTCACGACCGTGTAGGCGACCTTGCCCTGCTTGTCCACGATGAAGGTCCCGCGCAGCGCGAGGCCGCGCTCCTCGTCGAGCACGCCGTACGCCCGCGCCACCTCGCCGTGCGGCCAGAAGTCGGCCAGCAGGGGGAAGCGGTAGCCCTGCTCCTGCGCCCACCGCTTGTGCACGGCGCTGCTGTCGCAGCTGATGGCGAGCGTCTGCACGTCGTCGCTGTCGAAGTCGACGAGCGAGTCGCGGATCGCGCACAGCTCGCCCTGGCACGTCGGCGTGAACGACATCGGGTAGAACACGACGACGACGTTCTTGCGCCCGCGGAACGACGACAGCCGCACCGGCTGCCGCTCCTGGTCCTGCAGCTCGAAGTCAGGGGCCTCGTCGCCGACGTCCACGCTCACCGGGTCACTCGCTCTCGTCAGGGGCAGGATGGGCGGATGCCCGACGTCATCCTCCCCGCCGGTCGCTGCGGTCTCGCGGACACCCCGCCGGAGGTCCTCGGGCAGTCGGTCCTGCGGGCCTGGGACGCGTTCCTCGACCTCGTCGCGGCCACCGACCTCGAGCGCCCGTCGCGCCTGTCGGGGCTGACCGGACGCGACGTCCTCGTCCACCTCGGCGCCTGGCCCGACAACGCCGTCGTCGACTCGCTGCTGTCCTCCGCCCGCGCCGGGGCCGTCGGCACGTCGAGCTCGCTCGACGAGACGAACGCGCAGCTGCTGGCAGCTCACCGCGACGCGACGACCGACGAGGTCGTCGCCGCGCTGCACCGCGGACGCGCCGCGCTCGCCGACTTCTTCGCCTCGCCGGAGGCGGTCGAGCTGGGCCGGGCGCTCGCCCGCTCCACCGCCGGGCCGCTGCCGGTGCTGACCCTGCTCAACGCCGGCACCTTCGAGCTGGCCGTGCACGCCCTCGACCTCGCTCCGTGCGGCGCACCGCCGCCGGCGCCGCACCTGCTCGATCGCGGCCTGTCGGCGCTCGTCGACATCACCGGCGCCCTCGCCAGCCGAGCCGGCGTCGACCTCGTCCTCGGCGCGCAGACGCCGCAGGGCGGCTGGACCTTCGACAGCGGTGACCACGGCTGGACCACCGCGCCCCTGCCCGCCGGGTCGCTCACCGGCGTGGGCGTCGCGGGCACGGCTGCCGACATGCTCGAGGGCGCCTCTGGCCGGGTCGCCCTCCCCCAGCTGCTCGTCACGCGCCGCCTCGTCGTCCACTCCCTCGCCCAGTGGCTGCGCCTGGCGCCGTTGCTCGAGGACGTCCCCGGGCTGCCCGGCGGCGCGGCGCTCACCGGCGCCGTCGGCAGCGTCAGCGGCCTCGTCGGCGGCGTGGCCAGCGGGATGGCGAGCGGCGTCGGCAGGGTGCTCGGGCGTCTGCGCGGCTGAGCTCAGCGCGGTCGCACCACCATCGCGACCTGGCGTCCGGCCGCGCGGGTCAGCACGACCGTCACCTCGCGGCTGCCGGTCAGGCCGAGCTGCTTGCGCAGGACCTCGGGCTCCACCGCGGTGCCGCGCTTCTTGACCACCAGCGGCCCGGCGTCGTGGGCCCGCAGCCGCGTCCGCAGCGCCTTGAGGCCGAACGGCAGGACCTCGAGCACCTCGTACCACCGGCCGAACGGCGTCGCGACGGGCTCGTCGGCGCTGACGTAGGCGATCGTCGCGTCGACCAGCCAGCCGCCGACCGCCGCGGCCACCTGCGCCACGAGATGGGCGCGCACGACGGCGCCGTCCGGCTCGAGCAGCCACGCGCCGGGCGGGCGTACGGCCGGCGTCGCCACCGGGTCGTCGCGCAGGACGTCCCCGGCCGGGAGCAGCACCGCCGACCGGCGCCGGCCCGACCGCAGGGCGCCGGCCCACAGGACCGCCTCCTTGACCTCGCCGCGCAGCGAGACGAGCTCGACCTCGACGTCGTCCGGCAGCGCCTCGTGGTCCACGCCGGGCGCGACCTTCACCCCGAGCGAGCGCACCCGCTCCCGCCACGACAGCACCAGCGGCAGGGCCGGCGCGTACGCCCGCGGGTCGAACACCCGCCGACCTCCCGCACGGCGGGCGGGATCGACGAAGACGTCCGCCGACGCGGGCAGCGGCAGCGCCGTCGCGTCGGCCCGCACCAGCGAGACCGCCCGGCCGAGCACCTGCGCGTTCGCCTGCGCGAGCAGCAGCCGCGCCTCGTCGAGGTCGACGCCGACCGACCCGGCGGGCATCGCGAGCAGGTCGCCGCCCACCGAGCAGCACAGGTCGAGCACCGGCCGGTCGAACCGCCGGGCCCGCCAGGCGGCGACGTCGGCGGAGGACGCCTGCTCCAACGCCGCACCGGTCCACCACAGCTCGTCGCCACGCGGGTGCTTGGCCCGCGCCCGCTGCCGCAGGAGCGCCTGCTCGAGAGCGAGGGGGCCGATCTCGGGCCCGAGCGGGCGGACGGCCTCCGCCGCCCGCAGCCGGGCACCCGGCGACAGGTCGAGCGTCGAGGCGTACGCGACGGCGTCGCGCCCCGCGGGCGAGAGCAGCCGCCGGGCGGCGTCAGGCGTCAGGACGTCAGCGGCGCGACTGCTTGCCCTTGCTCGCCCGCGGCGAGACCAGGCGGGTGCCGGACCACTCGGGCGCGGCGCTCGTGCTGCGCGTGCTCGACAGGCCGGCGGTCGGCGCGGCCTCGTCGATGTCGCTGGGTTCGACGTGGCCGTCTCGGCCGGCCTTGGGCGTCAGCAGCCAGACGACGCCGTGGTCGGCGAGGTTGGTGAGCGAGTCGACGAGCGCGTCGACGAGGTCGCCGTCGTCCTCGCGCCACCAGAGGAGGACGACGTCGACGACCTCGTCGGAGTCGTCCGACAGGATCAGCTCGGTGCCGGTCCGGGCGGTGACGTCGTCGAGCAGGGTCTGGTCGACGGCAGCACCCGGGCTGTCCGACCCGACCACCTGCACGACCGTGCCGGGCTCGATCCCGAGCTTCTCGGCAAGGCCGCGGCCTGCGGCGCGGTCCGCGGACGTGCTCAACGAGTGCCCCTCTCCTGGCCGCCCCGACGGGGCGTGACGGGGGTAGTCCACCGGAGAGGCCCCGCCCGCGCAAGTGCCGGACCCGTGTCGCCCGGATCGGCTAGGCGCCGACGAAGGACAACCGCACCGACCGGTCGGGGTTGTCGACGTTGAGGTCGACGAGCGCCACCGACTGCCAGGTGCCGAGCGCCAGCTCGCCGCCGACGACCGGCAGCGTGGCGTACGGCGGCACGAGCGCCGGCAGCACGTGCGACCGGCCGTGCCCGCGGGAGCCGTGGCGGTGCCGCCACCGGTCGTCGGCGGGCAGCAGGTCGCCGAGCGCCGCCAGCAGGTCGTCGTCCGAGCCGGCACCCAGCTCGAGGACTGCGACGCCGGCCGTCGCGTGCGGGACGAAGACGTGCAGCAGGCCGTCGCCGCGGTCCCGGACGAAGCGGCGGCACTCGCCGGTCAGGTCGTGGACGACCTCGCGGGTCCCGGTGCTGACGGTCACGACGGAGGTCTCCATGCACGCCTCCTGCCCCGCGCCGCGCGGCTACCCGCGGGTAAGGAGGAAGATGGTCGGGACGACACACTCTGAGATCCGGGGAGCAGCGTGACCACCAGCGGCACCGAGCGCTACAGCGTCATCAACGACGGGCTGCCCAGCCAGCTGCCCGACATCGACCCGGCGGAGACGGCCGAGTGGCTCGAGTCGCTCGACGCCGTCCTCGACCACGCCGGCCGCGGCCGTGCGCGCTACCTCATGCTGCGCCTGCTGCAGCGTGCGCGGGAGAAGTCCGTCGGCGTGCCGGCGCTGCGCAGCACCGACTACATCAACACCATCCCGCCGGAGCGCGAGCCGTGGTTCCCGGGCGACGAGGACGCCGAGCGGCGCATCCGCGCCTACATCCGCTGGAACGCCGCGATCATGGTCAGCCGGGCCAACCGGCCGGAGATCGGCGTCGGCGGCCACATCGCGTCCTACGCGAGCGCCGCGAGCCTCTACGAGGTCGGCTTCAACCACTTCTTCCGCGGCAAGGACGCGCCGGACGGGTCCGGCGACCAGGTGTTCTTCCAGGGCCACGCCTCCCCCGGCATCTACGCGCGTGCCTTCCTCGAGGGCCGGCTGAGCGAGGAGCGGCTCGACGGGTTCCGCCAGGAGTCGCGGGCGCAGAGCCTGTCGAGCTACCCCCACCCGCGGCTGATGTCGGACTTCTGGGAGTTCCCGACGGTGTCGATGGGCCTCGGCCCGATCGACGCGATCTACCAGGCGCGCTTCAACAAGTACCTCCAGCACCGCGGCATCAAGGACACCTCGCAGTCGCGGGTGTGGTGCTTCCTCGGCGACGGCGAGATGGACGAGCCCGAGTCGCTCGGCGCGATCGGCGTCGCGGCGCGCGAGGAGCTCGACAACCTCACCTTCGTCGTCAACTGCAACCTGCAGCGCCTCGACGGGCCGGTGCGCGGCAACGGCAAGATCATCCAGGAGCTCGAGTCGAGCTTCCGGGGCGCCGGCTGGAACGTCATCAAGGTCGTCTGGGGCCGCGAGTGGGACGACCTGCTCGCCCGCGACGTCGACGGCGTGCTCGTCAACGCCATGAACACGACGCCGGACGGCCAGTTCCAGACCTACTCGGTCGAGTCCGGGGCCTACACGCGCGAGCACTTCTTCGGTCAGGACCCGCGCCTGCTGCGCATGGTCGAGCACCTGTCCGACGACCAGATCCGCAACCTGCCGCGGGGTGGCCACGACTACCGCAAGGTCTACTCGGCCTTCAAGGGCGCGACCGAGACGGTCGGCCAGCCGACGGTCATCCTCGCGCACACGATCAAGGGCTGGACGCTCGGCAAGGACTTCGAGGGCCGCAACGCGACCCACCAGATGAAGAAGCTGACCAAGCCCGAGCTCAAGGAGCTGCGCGACCGGCTGTACCTGCCGATCCCCGACAAGGACCTCGAGGGCGACCTGCCGCCCTACTTCCACCCCGGCGAGACGTCCGACGAGGTCCTCTACATGAAGGAGCGCCGGGCGGCCCTCGGCGGCGCCGTCCCGCGCCGGGTCGTGCGCTCGAAGCCCGTCGAGCTGCCGCCGACCGAGGTCTACGACGAGCTCAAGCGGGGCTCCGGCAAGCAGTCCGTCGCGACGACGATGGCCTTCGTCCGGCTGCTCAAGGACCTGATGAAGGACAAGGGCATCGGGCACCGCATCGTGCCCGTCATCCCCGACGAGGCGCGCACGTTCGGCATCGACGCGATGTTCCCGACGGCCAAGATCTACTCGCCGTTCGGCCAGAGGTACGAGGCCGTCGACCGCGAGCTGCTGCTGTCCTACAAGGAGGCCGTGAAGGGCCAGATCCTGCACGAGGGCATCACCGAGGCCGGCTCCATGGCCTCCGTCATGGCGGCCGGCACGTCCTACGCGACGCACGGCGAGCCGATGATCCCGGTCTACGTCTTCTACTCGATGTTCGGCTTCCAGCGCACCGGCGACCAGATGTGGGCCTTCGGCGACCAGCTCGGCCGGGGCTTCCTGCTCGGTGCGACCGCCGGCCGCACCACGCTCAACGGCGAGGGGCTGCAGCACCAGGACGGCCACAGCCTGCTGCTGGCCTCCACCAACCCGGCCGTCGTGGCGTACGACCCCGCCTACTCCTACGAGGTCAGCTTCATCGTCGAGGACGGCCTGCGGCGGATGTACGGCGAGCAGTCCGAGAACGTCTTCTACTACCTCACCGTCTACAACGAGCCCTACCAGCAGCCGGCGATGCCGGAGATCGAGGGGCTGCGCGAGGGCGTGCTGCGCGGGATCTACCGCTGCAGCCGGGCCGAGCACGACGGACCGCGGGCGCAGGTGCTCGCGAGCGGCATCACGGTGCGCCTGGCGATGGACGCCCAGCGGCTGCTGCGCGACGACTGGGGCGTGGCCGCCGACGTGTGGAGCGTGACCAGCTGGAACGAGCTGCGCCGCGACGCCGTCGCCTGCGAGGAGCACAACCTCATGCACCCGGGCGAGGAGCCGCGCCGGCCCTACGTGCACACCGTCCTGGAGGGCGCACAGGGGCCCTTCGTCGCGGTCAGCGACTGGATGCGCGCCGTGCCCGACATGCTGAGCCGCTGGGTGCCGGGGACCTACACCTCGCTCGGCACGGACGGCTTCGGCCGGTCCGACACGCGCGCCAGCCTGCGCCGGCACTTCCGAATCGACCCCGAGTCGATCGCCGTCGCGGTCCTGACCGAGCTGGCGAACCGGGGCGAGGTCGACGCCGACCTGCCGCAGAAGGCCTTCGCGCAGTACGCCATCGCGGACGAGCTCATGCCCGCCGACAAGGACACGACGGAGGGCGGAGCCGAGTAGGCCTGGTACGACCGGGTACCGGCCGTCCATGGAACGTGGGAGCGACAAGCACAGCGCACGCATGGACGACGCCCTCGGGGCCGAGGTGTCCGGCCTCATCAGGGCCGGGCACGACAACCGCGCCGACTGGAACTCCCCGGAGCCCTCCGGGGAGGACCAGCCGGACGTCGACCGGGTGCCGGACGGCACGCCGGCCGGCGGCGTCCCCGACGGCATGACCGAGCAGGACGTCGAGGCACGCAGCGAGCTCGCCAGCTACCTGGGCAGGCTGTGGCCGGCGACCCGTGAGGAGCTCGTCCGGGTGGCGACCGACAACGAGGCGCCCGACGACGTCGTCGCCCGGTTGCACACCCTGCCGGTCGGACAGCAGTTCGCCAACCTGCAGGAGGTCTGGTCGACGCTGTCCGGTGGCCACGTCGAAGGCCACCGCTTCTAGCCCTTTCGGGCGGTCTTCGTGGGCAGCCCTCCCGCAGGGCTCAGGTCCGAGCCCCGACCTGCCGCAGACTCCCGCAGGAGTCGTTGCACGGCGGACGAGCGGAGCAGACCGTGGCCAGAGCACTGGGCCGGCAGCTGGCGGGACGGGCGACCGTCGTGCAGCGCCTGGAGGAGCACCCCAACCTCGACGCGATCCTCGGCGTCCTGGCCCAGCTCGCGCACATCGGGGACGACGACCTCCCCAGCCTGGCCGAGGGATGGGTGAACAGCCCGGCCATCGCGCAGGCCCGGGACCGCGCGCTCGGCCCGGACAGCCCGCTCGTGATCGAGGTCCTCGCCGCCTTCGACGCGGTGAGCGCGCTGTTCGCCGAGGACCTGCTCGGGCAGGCGTCGTACGTCACCGTCGACCCGAGGGTCACGACCGTGGCGCTCAAGACGGTGCGCGACGCCGTCGCCGCCGTGTACGCCCGGCCCGTGCTGTCGCGCGGTGAGTACGCCGCCCTGCTGCGCCCGTGGCTCGCGGTCTACCCGACCGCGTCCGTCGGCGAGCCCGACCTCGGCCCGCAGGCGCACCGGGTCAAGGCGCTGCTGGCCACGCTGCCCTCCCTCGCCTTCCGCTGCCACGACGCCTCGGGCCGCCGGCTGTTCGACGCCCTGGTCGACCGGTCGTTCGTCGCGGAGACCGAGCGGGCCGACGCCGCCGCCTCGGCGTTCCAGGCTGCGGTGCTGACGAGCCGTCGGCGGATGTGGACGCTGGTGCGCCGTACCGGCACCGAGGGGCTGTCCCGGCAGTGCACCGCGTGCGGGCCGGTCGAGGGTCGGCACGCCGACGACGACCGCGAGCACGCCCGCGTGCTGGCGCTGTGCCTGGACGCCGCCTGCGCGCTGCTCGTCGCCGACGCGCTCCCCGACACCAGCACCGAGCTGCTCACCGACCCGGTGCTCGAGCTCATCCCCTCGCAGCGCCGGCCCGACCGGTCCAGCTGAGCAGCGCGTCGACGTCCCGGGCGTTGACCACCTGCTCCGGACGCACACCGCACAGGTGCGCCCGCTCGCACCCGAGGTGCTGCCAGTCCAGCTGACCGGGTGCGTGGGCGTCGGTGTCGATCGCCACCGAGCAGCCGGCCTCGACGGCGAGGCGCAGCAGCCGCTTGGGCGGGTCGAGCCGCTCCGGCCGGCTGTTGACCTCCACCGCGACGCCGAAGCGGGCGCACGCGGCGAAGACCAGCTCCGCGTCGAACTCGCTCTCCGGCCGTCCCTTCCCCCCTCGGCCGTGCCCGAGGACCTGCCGGCCGGTGCAGTGGCCGAGCACGTCGGTGTGCGGGTTGCTCACCGCCGCCACCATCCGTGCGGTCATCTCCTCGCGCGGCATCCGCAGCTTGCTGTGGACGCTCGCGACGACGAGGTCGAGGCGGCCGAGCAGGGCCGGCTCCTGGTCGAGCGAGCCGTCCTCGAGGATGTCGCACTCGATGCCGGTCAGCAGCCGGAACGGCGCGGCGAGGCCGGCCTGGGCCTGTTCGGCGAAGCGGGCGTTGACGTCCGCCACGACGTCGAGCTGCTGCAGCAGCCGCTCGGCGGTGAGCCCGTTCGCGACCGTCAGGCGCGGTGAGTGGTCGGTCAGCACCATGTACTCGTGGCCGAGCGCGCGGCCGGCCCGTGCCATCTCCTCGATCGGCGAGCCGCCGTCGGACCAGTCGCTGTGGGTGTGGCAGTCGCCCCGCAGCGCCGACCGCAGCCCGGCGGCGCCCTCGCTCACCGGGGTGTCGCCGAGCGTCTGCACCCGCCGCAGGTAGACCGGCTCCTCGCCCGCCAGCGACTCGGTGACGACCAGCGCCGTCACCTTGCCGATGCCGGTCAGCTCGACGAGCGTCCCCGAGCGCGCCCGTCCGGCGAGCTCGTCGGCGGGTGTGCGGTCGACGACCGCGGCGGCCGTGCGGAAGGCGCGGACGCGGTAGGACGGCTCGAGCGCCCGCTCGAGGCAGAAGGCGATGGCGCGCAGGTCGTCCGCGGGATCGCGCGTCACGTGCCGATCCCCTCACGCTCGACCTCGACGGGCTTGCCCCGCTCGGCCCGCTCGAGCACGAACACCGCGGTGCACACCGCCGCCCAGCCCAGGCCCAGCAGCAGGCCGCCGCTGACGTCGCTGAGGAAGTGCACGCCGAGCAGGACGCGGCTGGCCGCCACCAGCACGGCGACGAGGACGGCGCCGGCGAGCAGCAGCCGGGGCCACCGGACCCGGGGCGCCAGCAGCACGGCGCAGGTCGTCCAGAACACCGACGAGCCCAGCGCGTGACCGGACGGGAACGACGGGCCGAGCGCCTCCGCGACCGGCACGTCGAACACCGGCCGGGCACGGTCGACGAGGTGCTTGAGGCCCTGCGACAGGACGAGCGCACCGGTGCGCGCCGCCACGACGTACAGCGCCAGCCGGACCTGGCCGCGCCACCACAGCAGGAGGGCGAGCGAGATCGCGGCGATCGTGATGCCGACCGGGTCGCCGAGCAGTGTCACCGCCTGCGCGAGGCGCAGCAGGGTCGTCGAGCCGGCGACCGCCCGCTCGGCCGCCACGCTGACGTCGCGGTCCGCGCCGATGAGCGGGCCGTAGCCGCCGCGCACGAGCAGGGCCAGCGGGACCGCGACGACGCCGACGGCCAGGACGCCGAGCAGACCGACGACCAGTCGGGCGCCCGTGCGGGCGGCGGTGCCGGCCTTGCTGCTGGCCTCGGTGCTCACGCCCTCATGCTGCCCCGGCGGCCGGGCTCCTGCTCGGACGACCTGCTCAGACGACCTGGTGCAGCCAGGTGACCGGCGCGCCGTCACCGGCGGTGCGGTAGGGCTCGAGCTCGTCGTCCCAGGCGCTGCCGAGCAGCATGTCGAGCCCCTGGGCGAGCTGCGGTCCGGTGGCCGTGGCCAGCAGCGTGCGCAGCCGGTCCTCCCCGATGAGCAGGTCGCCGTTGACGCTCATCGACGCCCGGAAGACGCCGAGCGTCGGCGTGACGGCGTAGCGCTCGCCGTCGACCCCCGCGCTGGGCTCCTCGGTGACCTCGTAGCGCAGCAGCGTCCAGCCGCGCAGGGCAGCCGCCAGCCGCCCCGCGGTGCCGGAGCGCCCCCGCCAGTTGATCTCGGCGCGCAGCTGACCGGGAGAGGCCGGCTGGTCCGACCACTCCATGCGGGCACGCGTGCCCAGCTCGGCGGCGACCGCCCACTCGACGTGGGGGCACAGCACGGGCGGACACGAGTGGACGTACAGCACGCCGGCGGACACGGTGCCTCCTGGTGGACGAGGTGCGCCTTCCCCAGCGGCCTCGGACGTCGGATGCTCGTGTCGTGTGACGTGCGTGCCCCATGGTGCCAGTGTTGACGCGTTCCCGCCAGCACCTGCCGGTCTACGGTGCGCCGAGCCACCGGTCGATGCCGTCGAGGAGGTCGGTCTTGAGCCGGTCCGGCGCCGCGCTCCCCCGCACGGCGTCCGCGGCGAGGCCGGCGAGCGCGCCGTCGGGCAGGCCCTGCTGGTCGCGGACGGCGGCGTACTGCTCGAGCAGGCCGGACCGGAACAGCAGCGGGTCGTCGGCGCCCAGCGCGACCGGCACGCCCGCCTCCTGCAGCTCGCGCACCGGGACCAGCTCGACGGCACCGGCGACGCCCAGCGCCACGTTGGAGGCCGGGCAGACCTCCAGCACGACGCCCCGCTCGGCCAGCAGCTGGACCGTGCGCGGGTCCTCGACCGAGCGGACGCCGTGGCCGAGCCGGTCGGCGCGCAGCGCCTCGACGGCGCCCTGCACCGAGCGGATCCCGCGCAGCTCGCCGGCGTGCGGCACCGACAGCAGGCCGGCGTCGCGGGCGATGCGGAACGCCTTGGCGAACTCCTCCGGCCGCCCGCGCGTCTCGTCGTTCGACAGGCCGAAGCCGACCACGCGCGCCGAGCCGTCACGCGGCCCGGCGAAGCGCCGGGCGAGCCGTGCGAGGGTCTCCGCGTCGCCGGGGTGTCGCGTGCGGTTGGCCGCGACCACCAGCGCCATGCCGACGCCGGTGACCGCCGTCGCGTCACGCATGGCGTCGAGGACCAGCTCGACCGTGGCCTGCAGCCCGCCGAGCCGCGCGGCGTACGACGACGGGTCGACCTGCACCTCGACCCACCGCGAGCCGGCCGCGCGCTCGTCCTCGGCGATCTCGCGCACCAGCCGCCGCACCTCGTCCGGCCCGGCGACGACGTCGCGCGCCGCGTCGTACAGGCGCTGGAAGCGCGACCACCCCCGGCGGGCGGTCACGTCGAGCCGCGCGCCGTTCGGGTCGAGCAGCTCGGCCGGCAACCGCCGACCCTGCTCGGCGGCCAGCTCGCCGAGCGTCGACGGGCGCATGGCGCCGGCGAGGTGGAGGTGCAGGTGCGCCTTGGGGAGCAGGGACAGGTCGCGCACCCGCCTCAGTGTGCCGTGTCGGACGCCGGCGCCCGTACGCGCACCTGGGAGAATGCTGCCGTGACGAGTCCGGCAGCGCGCAGCCCCCGCGACCCCAGCGCCTACAACGCCGAGCACCTCTCGGTGCTCGAGGGCCTCGAGGCCGTGCGCAAGCGGCCCGGCATGTACATCGGCTCGACCGACTCGAAGGGCCTCACCCACCTGGCCTACGAGATCCTCGACAACGCCGTCGACGAGGCGCTGGCCGGCCACTGCGAGCGCATCGAGCTGGTGCTGCACGAGGACGGCTCGGTCGAGGTCGACGACGACGGCCGCGGCATCCCGGTCGACGTCGAGCCCAAGAGCGGCCTGAGCGGCGTGGAGCTCGTGCTCACCAAGCTGCACGCCGGCGGCAAGTTCGGTGGCGGCGGCTACAAGACGTCCGGCGGTCTGCACGGCGTCGGTGCGAGCGTCGTCAACGCGCTGTCCCGGCGGCTCGACGTGACGGTCCGCCGCGGCGGCCGCGTCCACGTCATGAGCTTCTGCCGGGGGGTGCCGGGCACGTTCGACGGCGACGGACCGGCGGCCGCGTTCACCCCGCGGACGGGGCTCTCGGTCGCCGGCAAGGCCCCGCGGACGAAGGGGATCTCCCCCACCGGCACGAGCGTGCGCTGGTGGCCCGACCTGCCGCTGTTCACCGCGGGCTCCGAGGTCGACGTGCCCCAGCTGCACGACCGACTGCGCCAGACGGCGTTCCTCGTGCCGGGACTCACCCTCGCCGTGCTCGACCGCAGGTCCGGCGAGCAGGTCGAGCAGACCTTCCGCTTCGACGGCGGGACGGCCGACTTCGTCGAGCACCTCGCGGTCGACGGCGCGGTGTGCGACCCGGTCCACCTCCTCGGCAGCGGCAGCTACAAGGAGACCGTGCCGGTCCTCGACGCCGCCGGCCACATGACGACGCAGACGGTCGAGCGCACCTGCGAGGTCGACGTCGCGCTGCGCTGGGGCACCGGCTACGACACCCGTGTCTCGTCGTTCTGCAACGTCGTCGCCACGCCGCACGGCGGGACGCACGCCAACGGCTTCGAGCGGGCCCTGCTGCGCACGGTCAGCGACGCGATGAAGGCGGCGCGCGTGCTGCGGGCCAACGACGAGCCGGTGCAGAAGGACGACGTGCTCGAGGGCCTCACCGCCGTCGTCACCGTCAAGGTGCCGGAGCCGCAGTACCTCGGCCAGACCAAGGACGAGCTCGGCACGCCCGGTGTCAGCAAGATCGTCGCCGACGTGGTCGCGCGCGGGCTGCGCACGGAGTTCCTCGAGAGCAGGAAGCGCAAGGCCCAGGCCCGCGTCGTGCTCGAGAAGGTCGCCGCCGCGGCCAAGACGCGCCAGGCCGCCAAGGCGTCCAAGGACGCCGCCCGGCGCAAGACGGCGCTCGAGACGTCGACCCTGCCGGCCAAGCTCGCCGACTGCCGGTCCACCGACGTCTCGCGCACCGAGCTGTGGCTCGTCGAGGGCGACAGCGCGCTCGGCACCGGCAAGCTCGCCCGCAACAGCGAGTTCCAGGCGCTGCTCCCCCTGCGCGGGAAGATCCTCAACGTCCAGAAGGCCGGCATCTCCGAGATGCTCAGCAACGCCGAGTGCGCCGCGATCATCCAGGTCGTCGGCGCCGGGACGGGCCGCACGTTCGACCTCGACGCGATGCGCTACGGCAAGATCGTGATCACGACCGACGCGGACGTGGACGGCGCGCACATCCGGTGCCTGCTCATCACGCTGTTCGCCCGCTACATGCGTCCGGTGATCGAGTCGGGACGCCTGTACGCCGCCGTGCCGCCCCTGCACCGCATCGAGGTGGCCGGCGGCAAGGAGCCCATCTACACCTACAGCGAGAAGCAGATGCAGGGCGAGCTGCGCAAGATCGCCGCGCGCGGAGCGAAGGTGAAGGGGCAGATCCAGCGCTACAAGGGCCTGGGAGAGATGGACCCCGACCAGCTGGCCGAGACGACGATGCACCCCGCGACGCGCACGCTGCGGCGGATCAACCCCGGCGAGGTCGACGCCGCCGAGCGGGTCCTCGAGCTGCTCATGGGCAACGACGTCGCCCCGCGGCGCGACTTCATCGTGAGCAGCGCGTCCCGAGTGAACAAGGAGCTGCTGGACACGTGAGCAGGCACACCTGATGGCGCGGCGTCGGAGCTCCTCCTCGCACATCCCGCCCTTCGAGGGCGAGGGCACGATCATCGACACGAGCGTCGTCGACGAGATCGAGTCCAGCTACCTCGACTACTCCTACTCGGTCATCTACTCCCGCGCGCTGCCCGACGCGCGCGACGGCCTCAAGCCGGTGCACCGCCGGATCCTGTACTCCATGGCCGACTCCGGGCTGCGGCCGGACCGGCCGTACGTCAAGAGCGCCCGCGTCGTCGGCGACGTCATGGGTCGCTACCACCCGCACGGCGACTCGGCGATCTACGACGCGATGGTGCGCCTGGCACAGCCGTTCGCGATGCGGGTGCCGCTCGTCGACGGGCACGGCAACTGGGGATCCCCCGACGACTCGGCGGCAGCCAGCCGCTACACCGAGTGCCGCCTGACGCCCGCTGCACTGCTGCTCACCGACGGGCTCGGCGAGGAGACCGTCGACCTCGAGGACAACTACGACGGCTCGCTGCAGCAGCCGTCCGTGCTGCCCGCCGCGATGCCGAACCTGCTGGTCAACGGCACCTCCGGCATCGCCGTCGGCATGGCGACCAACATGATCCCGCACAACCTGGTCGAGGTCGTCGACGCGGCCCGCCACCTGCTGGCGCACCCGACGGCCGACCTCGACGAGCTGATGCGCTTCGTCCCCGGCCCCGACCTGCCCACCGGCGGCCAGCTGCTCGGCATGACGGAGGTGCGTGCGGCCTACGAGACCGGGCGCGGCGTGGTCCGCATGCGGGCCACCGCGGAGGTGGGGGCGCTCCCCCGCGGCAAGAGCTCGATCACCGTCACCGAGCTGCCGTACGGCGTGGGCGCCGAACGCGTCATCGCCAAGGTCAAGGAGCTCGTCAGCGGCAAGAAGCTCCAGGGGATCGCCGACGTCAAGGACCTCACCGACCGCCAGCTCGGCACGCACCTGGTGTTCGAGGTCAAGGCCGGCTTCAACCCGCAGGCGGTGCTCGCCGAGCTGCACCGGCTCACGCCGCTCGAGGAGTCGTTCGGCATCAACAACGTCGCGCTCGTCGACGGCCAGCCGCGCACCCTCGGGCTGAAGGACCTGCTGCAGGTCTTCCTCGACCACCGCGTCGACGTCGTCACCCGCCGATCCCGCTACCGGCTGCGCAAGGCGCAGGAGCGGGCGCACCTCGTCGAGGGCCTGCTCATCGCGCTCGACGCCATCGACGAGGTCGTCCGGATCATCCGGGCGTCGCAGGACGTGGCCGAAGCGCGGGAGCAGCTCGTCGCGCAGATCGGGCTGACCGAGCTGCAGGCCGGCTACGTCCTCGACATGCAGCTGCGGCGGCTCGTCGCGCTCGAGGTCGAGAAGCTGCAGGCCGAGCTGGCCTCGCTGCGGGAGACGATCGCCGACCTCGAGGGCATCCTCGCCGACCCGGCGCGCCTGCGCGGCGTCATCGCCGACGAGCTCGCCCAGGTGGCCGCCGAGCACGGCACGCCCCGCCGGACGGTGCTGGTCGGCGGCGACCTCAAGGCGCTCGTGACCCGCAGCGCGGCCTCGACCCAGATCGCCGACGAGCCCTGCGACGTCGTCCTGTCGAGCGCCGGGCTGGTGGCCCGTACGCCGTTGCACGCCGACCCCGAGGACACGTCGGGCCGCAAGCGCACCGGACGCAGCCGGCACGACGTCGTCGTCTCGGTGGCGCGGGTCCGCACGCGCGGCACCGTCGGCCTGATCACCTCCGCCGGACGGGTGCTGCGGGTCGGCGTGCTCGACCTCCCGGGCGTCCCGGCGGTCACCACCGGCGCACTGTCGCTGCGCGGCGGGGCGCCGGCGACGGAGTTCGCCGAGCTGCAGCGCGGCGAGCGGGTGCTCGGGCTCTCCGCACTGCCCGAGAGCGGCCCCGGCATCGCGCTGGCCACCCGCCAGGGCACGGTGAAGCGGGTCGCGCCCGAGTGGCCGGCGAAGGGCGAGGCGGTCGAGATCGTCGCGCTGCGCCCGGGTGACGAGGTGGTGGGCGCGGTCGAGCTCGTCGACGGTGACGAGGAGCTCGTGCTGTTCGCCTCCAGCGGCGACCTGCTCCGCTTCCCCGCCTCCGCGGTGCGGCCGCAGGGCCGGTCCGCGGGCGGCATGGCCGGGATGAAGCTCGCCACCGGCGCCACGCTGGTCGGCTTCAGCGCCGTGGACATGAAGGCGCCGGAAGGCGTGCTCGACGTCGTCGACGAGCCGCTGGTCGTCACCGGCGGCGGGCTGCCGGCCGAGGGCCGCGCGAAGGGACCGGGCGCGGTCTCGTCGGTGAAGGTGACGCCGCTGTCGGAGTACCCGCGCAAGGGACGCGCGACCGGTGGCGTCCGCTGCCAGCGGCTGCTCACGGGCGAGGCGCTGCTCGTGCTCGGCTGGGCCGGCCGCGGGCCGGCCTGGGCCGCGGCGGCCAGCGGCGACCCCGTCGAGCTGCCGGCGACGTACGGCCGTCGCGACGGGTCCGGCACGCCTGTCGAGAAGCCGCCGGTCGCCGTCGGCCGCCCGCACCGCTAGCTAGCTGCGCTCGTCGGCGGCCTGTCCCGGGTAGTTCGCGCCGGACAGGAGCCGAGCCAGGTGGGCGGCGTTGGCGGCGACGGTGGCGTTGGTGCCGGCCGTGGCCTCGGGGGTCTGCTCGAGGTCCTTGTAGTCGGTGCCGTGCATCGCCTCGCCGTTCCAGTACGTCACGGCCTGTGCGGGGATGCTGAAGCCGACGTCGTTGAGCGCCTGGAACAGCTGTGAGCTGACGTGGTGGGCGCCGTCCTCGTTGCCCACCACGGCGACGACGGCGACCTTGCCGAACACCGAGGGCCGCCCCTGCTCGTCCGTCTCGGACAGCTCCGCGTCCAGCCGCTCGAGCACGCGCATGCACACGCTGCTGGCCTGCCCGAGCCAGGTCGGCGTGGCCAGGACCAGGACGTCGGCCGCGAGCACCTTGTCGCGGATCGCCGGCCAGGCGTCACCGGCGCCCATGTCCTTCTCGACGCCGGGCTTGACGTCGTGGTCGACGACGCGGACGAGCTCGCCGCTGACGTCGTGCGCCGCCAGCGCCTCGATGACCTGGGACGCGATGAGGTGGGTGCTCGACTCGTCGGGCGAGGGCGTGAGGCTGCAGACCAGGGCGAGCGCGCGCAGGGGTGTCGACATGCCGACACCCTTCCCGCACCGCCAGATGTGCGCACCTGCAGGTGACATGTGACACCCGCTGGTGCAGTCGCGTACCAGTGGGCAACACGCACCGTAACCAACGCCCCGGTGCAGACCGGGCGAACCCCTCAGCGAAGGACATCCCATGGCCTCGGACCGCAACTCGACCTCGCACCGCGTCGGCCACGACGCACCTGCCTCCGGCACCGCCGCCGGAGCCGACACCACCGCCCGCATGTCGGGTGTCGATCCCGTCCGCACGGAGACGCGTCCGGCCAAGACCAGCGCCGCTGCGGTCTTCGCGCTGGTCTTCGGGCTCGCCGCGCTGTTCTGCGCGCTCACGGCGATCCTGTCGCCGGTCGCCGTCGTCTTCGGCATCCTCGGCATCATCCTGGGCATCGTCGGGCTGAAGATGGCCGATCGCGTCGGCGTCACCGGCAAGGGCGTCGCCATCGGCGGTCTGGTCACCGCCGTCCTCGGCCTGCTGCTCGGCGGCGCGGTCATCGCCGGCCTGAGCGCCCTGGTCAACGACGAGTCGCGCCTGGACCAGCTGCAGAACCGGATCGACGACCTGCGCGCGGACCTGCCGTCGACGGACGAGGTCCGCGAGGAGCTCCCCGCCAGCTAGTCACACCGCCTGCACCGGAGCCCGGACCGCTGTGCGGTCCGGGCTCCGGCGTGTCTGCGGGGCCGGGCGGGCCGCTCAGCAGCCGGTGAGCACGACGTCGCTGCCGCGGCGCGTCTTGCGGACGTGGACCTGCGCCGGGATGCGGGCCCGCAGCTCGGCGACGTGGCTGACCAGGCCGACCACCCGCCCTCCCTCACGCAGCCCGTCGAGCACGTCCATGACCTCGTCGAGCGTGTCCTCGTCGAGGGTGCCGAAGCCCTCGTCGACGAACAGCGCCTCGATCCGGGTGCCACCGGCCTCCGCCTGCACCACGTCGGCGAGGCCGAGGGCGAGCGCGAGCGAGGCGAGGAACGTCTCGCCTCCCGACAGGGTGCTCGTCTCACGGTCCTGGCCGGTCCAGCCGTCGCGGGCGAGCAGGCCGAGTCCGGACCGGGCGCCGCCCTTGACGGCGCCGTCGGTGTGGACGAGCGAGTAGCGGCCCTGCGTCATCTGCAGCAGCCGCGAGCTGGCCACCGCGGCGACCTCCTCGAGCCGAGCAGCGAGGACGAACGACGTCAGCGTCATCTTCAGCGCGTTGGCGCCGCCGCCGGAGCACAGGTCGGCGAGGCGGCGCACCTGTGCGGCCGTCTGCTCGAGCGGCACCAGCGCAGCCCGGGCCTGCTCGAGCTGCGGGACGAGCTGGTCGAGCTGGCGCAGGCGCTCGCTCGCGGCAGCCTCGGCGCCGCCGGCCTCACGCACCCGGAGGTCCGCCTCGCGCAGCGCGGCGGTCGCGGTCGCCACGTCGGCCGGCTCCGCCGGCAGGTCCTGCAGCTCGGGGTCGGCGAGGGCCGCCTCGACCGCGGCCAGCTCGTCGTCGCCGGCACGCAGCCGCAGCTGGGCGTCGTCGCGCCAGGCCTGGCTCCGCAGCGCAGCGTGGGCGGGTGCCACGCCGACGAAGCCGACCGCCTCGGCGGCCGACAGGGCCGTGGCTGCGGCGCGGACCGCCTCGACCGACGCGCGCTCGGCGTCGGCGACGGCCTCGAGCGCCGCGTCGCAGGCGGCGGCGCAGGCGGACGTCGCCGCGAGCGCCGCCGCGAGGTCGGCAGCACCGTCGAGCTCGTCGCGCAACCGGTCGGCTGCGCTGCCGGCGCGGATCCCGGCCTCGTCGGCGCGCCGGAGGGCGGCGTCCCGGTCGGCAGCCAGCCGCACGCGCTCGCCCTCGGCCCCGGCGCCCTCGGTGTCGACCGCCTCGAGCGCCGCCGTGGCCGCCCCGAGCCGCCCGGCAGCGGCCCGCAGCGCAGTCACCTGCGCGCGGGCGTCCGCCTCCTGCCGCTCCAGCAGCGGCAGGTCGACCACGACGGCGCCGGTGGCGGCCAGCCGGTCGCGGTGGCCGGCGGTCACGGCGGCCTGGGCCGCGGCGCGCGCCTCGACCTCGGCGACCGCGCGGGCCGCCTGCTCGGCGGCCCGCCGTGCCCGGTCCTCGTCGTCGCGCGTGACGCCGTCGCCGTCGCCGAGGTAGGGGTCGGGGTGGGCGGTCGAACCGCACACCTCGCAGGGCGCACCGTCCTCGAGCCGGTCGGCGAGCTCGGCGACCATCGACACGAAGCGGGCCTCACGCAGCTCGTGCTCCCGCTCGCGCAGGACGACCAGCGACTCACGCGCCCGGACGTGCTCCTCGTGCAGCCGCTCCTCCTGCACCCGCGACGCCTGCAGCCCGCGCGCCTCGGTGCAGGCAGCGGCCAGCGTGGTGCCCCGGTCCTGGGCCGCGGGCAGGGACTCGACCGCGGCGCGGGCGGTCTGGACGGCGTCGCGCGCGGCGGCGCGCCGCACCGGCAGGGCGGCCAGCTGCTGCTCCAGCCCGCCGAGCGAGCCGGTGAGCCGCTGCGCCTCGGCGCCGGCGGCCGCCTGCTGCGAGCGCTCCTCGGCGAGCGCGTCGGCCACGCTGCGCAGCGCCTCCAGCCGACCCCCGCGACGGCGGGCGGTGTCGGCGGCGGCACGCAGCGCTGCCGGCCCGGCGTCGGAGGCCACCGCGACAGCGGTCAGCTGCGCCCGCGCGGACGCCTCCCCCGACCGCGCCGCGACGGCAGCCCGCTCGCGGACGGCGGCGTCGTCGAGCACTCCGGCCAGCTCCGCGGCCCGGGCGGCCGCCTTGAGCTCCACCTCGAGCGCCTCGTGCAGCGGCCGGACGGCGTCGAGCGCCGTGCGCCGGGCGAGCGCGCTGCGGCGGCGCTCCTGCAGCCGGTGCAGCCGCGCGGCCCGCTCGGCCCCTTCCCGCGCCGCATCGCGTGCCGCGGTCGTGGCGGCGGACGCCGACCGGGCCCGCTCGCAGGCGGCCGTCGCGTCACCGAGCAGCTCCGGGCCCCAACCGGGAGCCGGCTCCTGCGGCGCCGGCACGCCCGCGGCCTGCGCGAGCCGCGCGGCGAGCACGGCCAGCTCCTGGCGTGCGACGGCGACGGTCGCCGACGTGGTCGTCCTGCGGGCGACGAGCCAGTCCTCGACGGCCTTGAAGCGCTCGGTCGCGAACAGGCGCTGCAGCAGCTCGCCGCGCTTGCCGCTGTCGGCGCGCAGGAACTGCGCGAACTCGCCCTGCGGCAGCAGCACCACCTGGAAGAACTGGTCGGCGCTCATCCCGAGCAGCGGATCGAGCTCGGCGCTGGCCTCGTCGATCCGGGTGGAGACGCTGACCCACTGCCCGGCGTGCAGCTCGTCCAGGCGGATGCGCGCCTGCTCGGTCGTCGTGCCGGTGCCCCGGGACTTCGGGCGCTCCTGCGCCGGGCTGCGGGTGATCCGCCAGCGACGGCCGCCGAGGGTGACCTCGAGCTCGACCTCGGTCCGGACGGCCGGGTCGGCGTGGTCGGACCGCAGGCGTCCCGTCTTGCCGCGCACTCCGGGCACCCGGCCGTACAGCGCGAAGCCGATGCCGTCGAGCAGCGTCGTCTTGCCCGAACCGGTGTCGCCGTGGAGCAGGAACAGCCCGTCGGCCGCCAACGCGTCGAGGTCGACCTCGACCTCGCCGGCGAACGGCCCGAACGCCTGCAGCCGGATGCGGTGCGGTCTCATGCTGCCGTCCTCATGCCGACGCCGCCGCGAGCCGGCCGGCCTCGAGCGCCCGCCCGAGCAGGGCCCGCTCCCCCTCGTCGGCCGCCCCGGCGTCGGAGGTGGAGCCGCCGCAGCGGACGTGCCGCACGAACTCGGTCACCACGGCGAGGTCGTCGCGGCCGGCGACCCGCGCGCCGTACGTCCGCTCGTCGGCGACGGCCCCCTCGGGCTGCCAGTCGAGCACGAGGACGTGGGGGAAGCGGGTGCGCAGCCGGGCCATCGGGTCCTCGGGGCGGACGGCGTCGGTGAGCACCACCGACAGCCAGTCGTCCTCCTGCGCAGCGAGGGCCGGGTCGACGAGGAGGTCGGCCAGCGCGCCCGCGAGCGTCGACAGCCGCCGTGGCACGGGTGCCGGCACCCGCTCGACCCGCGCCAGCCCGCGGGCGTCGAGCTCGACGAGCTCGGACCCCTTGACGTGGGCGGCCTCGGAGAAGGAGAAGGCGAGCGGGGAGCCGCTGTAGCGCAGTCCGGGCCGCAGCACCTGCGCGCCGTGCAGGTGGCCGAGCGCGGTGTAGTCGATGCCGTCGAACAGCGACGCGCTCACGTCGCCCAGGCCGCCGACGCGGATGTCGCGCTCGCTGTCGCTCAGCTCGCCGCCGGTGACCCACGCGTGGGCCAGCACGACCGATCGCGCCGACCGCCGGGACAGGTCGTCGCGCACGCAGGCCATCGCCCGGCCGAGGACACCGGCGTGACCGCGCGGGACCTCGGCCGTGCCCGTCGAGCCGTCGGCGCGGGGGTCGGGCGGGAGCAGGGTCCGCACGGCCTCCGGCTCGAGGTAGGGCAGGCCGTAGACCGCCACCTCGCCGTGCTCGTCGGCCAGCAGGACCGGCGCGCCGCAGTCCTGCGGACGGGTGCGGACGTGGACCCCCGCGGCGTCGACCAGCCGGGCGCCGACCCCCAGGCGGGAGGCCGAGTCGTGGTTGCCGCTCGTCACGACGACGCGCGCACCGGCGTCGCGCAGGCGGAACAGCGCGTCGTCGTAGAGCGCCACGGCGTCGACCGGCGGCACCGCCCGGTCGAAGACGTCGCCCGCGACGAGCACGGCGTCGACCTGCTCCGCGCGGACGACGTCGACGAGGTGGTCGAGGTGGGCGGCCTGCGCGTCGCGCAGGTCGCACCGGTGCAGCGAGCGGCCGAGGTGCCAGTCGGAGGTGTGGAGCAGGCGCATGCACGGACCGTAGGACCGCCCTCCGACAGTCCTGGGCAGCGACACCGCCGAGTGTCCGGGTGCCGGTCTACGCTCCGCGGATGGACGTCGACTACCCGCCGCAGGCGCAGGAGTTCCGCGCCCGGGTCAAGGCCTTCCTCGGCGAGCACCTCCCGCCCGGCTGGACCGGCATGGGCGGCGTCCCCATGGGCGAGCGCGAGCAGTTCCGCCGGCAGTGGCGGCGCACCCTCGGCGAGCACTCGATGCTCGCCGTCTCCTGGCCGACGCAGTACGGCGGCGCCGGCCTCACGCTGCTCGAGCAGGTCGTGCTGGCCGAGGAGTTCGCCCTCGCCGGCGCACCGCAGGGCAGCGAGAACGACTCGTTCGGCATCGGGATGCTCGGCAACACCCTCATCCACCTCGGCACCGAGGAGCAGAAGGCCCACTACCTGCCGCGGATCCTGTCCGGCGAGCAGCGCTGGTGCCAGGGCTACTCCGAGCCGGAGGCGGGCTCCGACCTCGCCGGCGTCCGCACGTCCGCCGTGCTCGACGGCGACGAGTGGGTGATCAACGGCCAGAAGACCTGGACGTCGGCCGGCCACCTCGCCGACCACATCTTCCTGCTCGCCCGCACCGACCCCGACGCACCCAAGCACCGCGGCATCACCTTCCTGCTGGTGCCGATGGACCAGCCCGGTGTCGAGGTCCGGCCGATCCGCAACCTGGCCGGCTACTCGCTGTTCAACGAGGTGTTCCTCACCGACGCCCGCACGGCGGCGCACGAGGTCGTCGGCGAGGTGCACGACGGCTGGCGGGTCGCGATGGCGCTGCTGGGCTTCGAGCGCGGCGTCACCGCGACGACCGACGCCATCCGCTTCCGCGCCGAGCTCGACCGCCTGTTCGCGCTGGCCCGCGAGCGCGGGCTGACCTCCGACGCGCGCATCCGGGACCGCCTCGCGTGGTGCCACAGCCGGGTGGAGGTGATGCGCTTCCGCGGCCTGCAGGCGCTCACCCGGTCGCTGGCCGGCGCGCGTCCCGGCCCGGAGTCCGCGATCAGCAAGATCATCTGGAGCGAGTACGCCCAGGCCTACACCGAGCTGGCCATGGAGATCCTGGGGCCGGAGGCGCTGGTGCCGACCGGCCAGGCGACCGGCGGCCTGCTGCAGATGCCGGAGGCGGGGACGGAGAACTCGCCGCTGTCCTGGGTCGAGACCTTCATGTCGGCACGAGCCGGCACCATCTACGCCGGGAGCTCGCAGATCCAGCGCAACATCATCGGCGAGGTGCTGCTCGGCCTGCCCAAGGAGCCGCGCCTGGACGCGGGCCCGTTCCGCGAGCTGGCGCAGAGCAGGGGCTGAGCCGTGTTCTTCGCCCACGACCGCGACCAGGAGGAGTTCCGCACCTCCCTGCGGCGCTTCCTCGCCGACAAGTCCCCGCTCGGCGAGGTCCGCCGGGCGAGCGGGACCGGAGCCGGCTACGACCCGGGTCTGTGGCGGCAGATGAGCCAGCAGCTGGGCCTGCCCGGCCTCCACCTGCCCGAGGAGCACGGCGGCTCCGGCACCGGACTGCTCGAGCCCGCGATCGTGCTCGAGGAGACCGGCCGGGCGCTGACGAGCTCGCCGTACGCCGCGGGCCTGCTCGCCTCGCTGGCCGTGCAGCGCTTCGGCAGCGCCGACGCGCAGGCCGAGCTGCTGCCGGGCATCGCGTCGGGCGAGCTCGTCGTCACGCTGGCGACCACCGAGCTGGGCAGCCCGGTCGGCCTGCGCGGCCTGCAGACGACCGCCACCTCCCGCGGCGACTCGGTCGCGCTGTCCGGGCGCAAGGTGCTCGTCGAGCACGGCCACACCGCCGACGTCCTGCTCGTCAGCGCCACCGGCCCCGACGCCGGGCCGACCGGCGCGCGGCTCTACGTCGTGCGCGGCGACGCACCCGGGCTCGTGCGCACCCGCAGCGAGGCGCTCGACCTGACCCGCCCGGTCGCCCAGGTCGACCTCGACGCCACCCCGGCCGACGCCCTCGGAGAGGCTGGCGACCTCTCGCCGCTGGTCGACCTGTGGTGCGCGCTGCTGGCGTCGGGCATGGTCGGCGGCATCGGGGCGTGCCTCGACATGACCGTCGCCTACGCCAAGGACCGCTACCAGTTCAACCGGCCCATCGGCTCGTTCCAGGCGGTCAAGCACCGCTGCGCCGAGATGCTGGTGGCGCTCGACGGCGCGCGCGCCGCGGCGCAGTACGCCGTGTTCGCCGCCGACCAGGGCAGCCCCGAGCTCGCCACCGTGGCGCCGCTGGCCAAGGCGGAGGCCGCCGAGGCCTACACCTTCGCCGCCGGCTGGACCGTCCAGCTGCTCGGCGGCATCGGCTTCACCTGGGAGCAGGACGCCCACCTCTACCTCCGGCGGGCGTGGGCCGACTCCGGCCTGCTCGGCGGCCCCGCCGCGCAGCGCGCCCGGCTGGCGGACGCCCTCGGGATCTAGGCCGGCCCCCGCCCGGCCCAGGTCCACGCGTACGCCCCGTCGTCCACGGCGGTGCCGCCCTCGCCCAGCTCGAGCGGCCGGAACGTGTCGACCATGACGGCCAGCTCGTCGAACGCCTCGGCGCCCAGGCTCGGCTCGATCGCGCCCGGCTGCGGGCCGTGGCTGTGCCCGCCCGGGTGCAGGCTCACCGAACCGCGGCCGATGCCGCTGCCCTTGCGCGCCTCGTAGTCGCCCGCGACGTAGAACATGACCTCGTCGCTGTCGACGTTGGCGTGGTAGTAGGGCACCGGCACGGCGAGCGGGTGGTAGTCGACCTTGCGCGGCACGAAGTTGCAGATCACGAAGCCGCTGCCCTCGAACACCTGGTGCACGGGCGGCGGCTGGTGCACCCGACCGGTGATCGGCTCGAAGTCGGCGACGTCGAAGGCGTACGGGTAGAGGCAACCGTCCCAGCCGACGACGTCGAAGGGGTGCTCGGGCACGACGTGCACGCTGCCGGCGAGCCCGCCGGGGCCACCGCCGCGGTGCTTGACGTGGACCTCGACGTCGGTGGCCTCGACGACCTGCGGGTCCGACGGGCCGCGCAGGTCGCGCTCGCAGTAGGGCGCGTGCTCCAGGAGCTGGCCGTACTTCGACAGGTAGCGCTTGGGCGGCGCGATGTGACCGCTCGCCTCGACGGCGTACAGCCGCAGCGGCTCACCGCCCGTCGGCACCCACCGGTGGGTCGTCGCGCGCGGCAGCACCACGTAGTCGCCGGCGTGCACGTCGAGGTGGCCGAACACCGTCTCGACCGTCGCCGTCCCGGCCTCGACGAAGACGCACTCGTCGCCGGTCGCGTTGCGGTAGAGCGGCGACGCCTCGCCCGCCACGACGTAGGAGAGCCGGACGTCGGCGTTGCCGAGCACCAGGCGCCGGCCGGTCACGGCGTCGACCGCCTTCCACTCCTGGCCGGGGAACAGCTCGTGCAGCCGCAGGTGGCGGGGCAGCAGCGGGGCGTTGGGCGTCGTGCGCTGGTCGGGCAGCTCCCACGTGCGGGCGTCGACGACCGCCGACGGCACGCCCAGGTGGTAGAGCAGCGAGGAGTCGGACGAGAAGCCCTCCTCCCCCATCAGCTCCTCGCGGTAGAGCTGCCCGTCGGGCCGGCGGTGCTGGGTGTGCCGCTTGCGCGGCACCGAGCCGGCGCTGCGGTAGTGGGCCATGGGTCCTCCTCCGGTCGACCCCTGCAGCATCCCCCGCGGGCTAGCGCAGCGCCCGCAGCAGGCGGGCGGCGACCGGCGCCGCGGTCGAGCCGCCGAAGCCGCCGTCCTCCACGAGGACCGCGAAGGCGAGGTCGCCGGACGAGCCCGCGAACCACGCGTGCGTGCGCGGCGGCACCTCGGTGCCGTACTCCGCCGTGCCCGTCTTGCCGCGCACCGGCTCGCCCGGCACGTCGCGCACCGCGGTGCCGGTGCCGTCGGTGACCACGGACCGGGTCAGCGCCTGCAGGTCCGCCGCCTCGGCCAGCTCGGGGCCGGGGGTGCTCGCCGGCGCCTCGGCGAGCAGGCGGGGCAGGCGCAGCCGGCCGGACTCGACGGTCGCGGCGGCGACCGCGACGGCGAGGGGGCTGACGAGCACCCTGCCCTGCCCGATGACCTGCGCGGCGTGCTCGACGGCGTCGTCGGTCAGGGGCACGTCCGCGCCGAAGGCCTCGACGTCCAGGTCGTAGTCCGTGAGGCCGAGGTCGACGGCCGCCGCCGTGAGCTGGTCGGAGCGGACGCGGTCGGCCAGGCCGACGAAGGCGGTGTTGCACGAGTGGGCGAAGTCGACCGAGAACGGCGAGTCGCCGAGCACCTCGTCCTCGGCGTTGCGGAAGGACTTGCCGTCGACCTCGATCGTCGCCGGGCAGGGGACGACCTCGTCGACCTGCAGCCCCTCGCGCAGCAGCGCGAGCGCGGACGCCGTCTTGAAGGTGGAGCCCGGCGGGTAGCGGCCGGTGAGCGCGCGGTCGACGCCCGGCCCGTCGGGACCGGTGTTGGCGACGGCGAGGACGTCGCCGGTGCTCGGCTGCACCACGACGAGGGCGGCGCCCTTGCCCTGCGGGGCGGTCGCGACGGCCGCGTCGGCGGCGCGCTGGACGGCCGGGTCCAGCGTGAGCTGCAGCGGCGTCCCGGGCACCGGCGGCGTCGACGACAGCGGGCGCACGAGCTCACCCGACCCGTCGACGACCTCGACCTCGAGCCCGGGGGTCCCGCCGAGCCGGTCCTCGAACGAGCGCTGCAGCCCGGACAGCCCGACCGACGCGTCGGCGCGCACCTGCCCTCGGCTCTGCTCGACGACCTCCGCGGTGGCCGGGCCGACGCTGCCCAGCAGGGCACGCGCGAAGGCGGCGGTCGGCGCCAGCTGGCGGGTGCCCTCGCGCAGGACGACGCCCGGCACGGGTCGCAGCTCGGGACGGACGGCGTCGTAGGCCTCCCGGCGCAGCACCACCACCTCGACGAAGTCGTCGGGCCGGGCACTGCGCGCGCGCTCGAGCAGCGGGGGCGCCTCGACCCCGGTGAGCTCGGCGACGCGGGCGACGGTCGCGGCGAGGTCGGACGCGCGCGACGGCTGCAGGCCCACGGTGACGACCGGCCGGTCCTGCACGATCGGCGCGCCGGCCCGATCGGTGATCGGCGCCCGCGGAGCCTGCACCGACCGCGACCGCAGGACCTCGCCCTCGACCAGGTCGGGGTGGGCCACGGCCGGGCCGACGACGGGCTGCCATGCATCGCCGGTGCGCCGCAGCGGCAGCTCGGTGCGGTACTCCCACGCAGCGCCGAGCAGCCAGCGGACCTCGAGCACGGCGGTGGCCCGGTCCCCGTCGCGCCGCACGGAGACCACCGACACGTCGCTGGGCCGGTCGTCCTCGAGCGGCGTCAGGCCGGCGGTGACGTCCGCGAGCTCGGGCACCCCGCCGGCCGTCCAGGCGTCGGCGAACGCGACGGCGGCGCGCCGGTGGCCGTCGTCGTCGCCGAGCAGCCGGGCGCCCTGCCAGCCGCCCACGCCGAGCAGGGCGGCCAGACCCGCCGCGGACAGGAGCGTGGTCGACCGGCGCACCCCTCACCCTGGCACGCCGCCGGCTGCCCGGCGTCCGCCGCGCCGCCCGTCGTCCGCCGCCAGGCAAGATGGACCTCCCCCCGGAACCCCCCGACGACGGAGCGCCATGACCGGCCCGACCCCTGCCGTGCCGACGCTCGAGGAGGTGGCACGCCGCGCCGGCGTGTCGCGGGCGACC